>ULJH01064469.1_pt1 | contig 95898 bp, 78 predicted proteins | sample 1950781 | NCBI WGS metagenome assembly ULJH01 (sample SAMEA4835462, study PRJEB28245) | human gut metagenome | biome: gut microbiome; material: fecal sample | place: Denmark | collected 2008 | reverse complement strand
GTGTTGCAAGGGTCGGTTTGGGGCTGCGTGGTATAGGGCGCAGCCATATCGTAAACCCATTCATACACGTTGCCACTCATATCGTAAATACCGAGTTCGTTGGGCTGTTTCTGCTTGACTGCATGAATGCCGCCGTCGCTGCTCGTCCAGCCGACCTGCGATAGCGTATTGCTGCCGGAATAGGTGTATCCTTTGCTTTTGTTGCCGCCTTTGGCTGCAAATTCCCATTGTGCTTCGGTAGGAATTTGGAAATTCATATCATCGGGAATAAGCCCCTGATTGTGGGCTATGTCATTCAGGCGACGGGCAAATTCCACGCTTTGGTTGCGGGTGATGCTGGCGACAGGTGTCGTGTTGCTACCTCCGCCGGAACCCATAACGGCATTCCATAGAGCTATGGTTACTTCCGTTTCCCCGATCCAATAGGAGGAAAGCGTTACCTGATGTTCATGTGCCTGATTTGCCCTCTGTGTGCCGGGCAGTGCCGCTTCCGCATCCGACCCCATCGTGAACGTACCGCCCTCGACATAAATCATCGTAAACCGAACTCCGTTTATCGTATAATCCGCCGATGCGCCGGAGGGAGGAGTAACAACCGTTGCTTCGGGAGTGAATCCGTCGGATACGATGCCTGCGCTCATGTTGCCGGCGACATCCACCGTCTTCAATGTAAACACATACTCGGAACCGTTCTTCAATCCGGCGATTACCGCCTCTTGTCGTCCTTTACCTATCTCTATGGCTGTTGTCCCGCCGGGAGAATAGGTAATGGACACTTTGGCAAAATCCGCATCCGTGGGGTCTGTCCAGCGTAAAGTCACCTTGCCGTTGCCTGCTTCGCCGGAGAGTTCCGACACTTCGGCGGGAGGTGTCACATCGCCCGGATCGACGGAAACGGGGATACACGGGGGCGTAACGACGCTCCGTCCGGCATTGCCCGCCGCATCTACCGTCGTCAGGGAAAACGTATATTCTTCGCCGTTTATCAACCCCGTGATCAGGGCGGTCTGTATGCCCTTTCGGGCGAGAATCGCTCCTTCCCGTTGCGGGTAGGTAATCTCTACATGGTCGAAATCGTCCTCTGTCGGATCGGTCCAATTCAGCGTTATCTGTCCGTCTCCGACAATCGCATTCAAGGCGGTAACCGCCGAAGGAGGAACCGTATCGGGTTCCTCGAAAGTTTCATTTTCGCCACATGCTGCAAACAGCAGGAGCGACAAGAGGGGAAAAACAGCCCATACGTGCCGTTTCCCCGTCTTCGATGATTTTATGGAACTACATTTCATGTTTTCTCTGTTGAAAGTTATTCTTTGAAAAAATCTCTCGGCGTATAGTTTCCCACTTCGTCCAGTTTGCCTCCATATACTGGAAAGAGGCTTGCCTCGCCGTAATTCCTGATGCGCTCCACGTTTTTCAGGATTTCCATGTCCTGTGCGGAAATCTCGAAATTCACGTCCGCATTCGCTTCCATGTGTTCAGGGTTGGCGGTCTTGGGCAGAGGGAGAAGACCGAGTTGCAGGCAATAGCGGATGCAAAGCCGGGCGACGCTTACGCCATACCGGTTTGCCATATTCTGCACATGCCGATTCTTCATCATCTCGCCGTGTCCCATCGGTGAATAGGCTTCCACGAGCATATCGTGCTTGTGGCAGTAATCGACAAGCGAAAAGGGCGTATTGCTGACATGTGCCAGAATTTGGTTCACCATCGGCTTCACATCGCCGTTCCGCAACAGATTCTCTATATCTACCTGCTGAAAATTGCTTACGCCGATAGCCCGCAGACGACCTGCTTTGTATGCCTTTTCCATCGCGCACCATGCGGCGAGATTGCCTTCGAAATAGTGATTGTCCTCGCGGAAGGCAGTCCACGGCTGCGGTGCATGGATAATCATCAGGTCGATGTAGTCGAGCCCCAACCGTTCGAGCGAGCCTTCGATGGCGGCTTGCGTTCCGTCGTAGTCTTTGATGGCAGCATCGAGTTTGGTCGTGACGAAAACCTCTTCCCGTTTCAGTCCGCAGGTACGGATACCTTCGCCCACGCCACGCTCGTTGCCGTAACCCTGCGCCGTGTCAAAATGGCGATAACCGATTTCCACCGCACGCCTTACGGCTTCCGCCGCCTTGTCATCGTCAATCATCCATGTTCCGAGTCCGAGTTTGGGGATTCTCACCCCGTTGGAGAGCATAAAGCTCTCCGATAAAATCTTGTTGTCCATCGTTCTTATTTTTATTTGTTCATTGTACTCATGTCGATCACATAGCGGAACTTCACCTTGCCGTCCAGCACATTCTTGTACGCCTCGTCTATGGTGGCAGCATCGGCAGGGATTATTTCAACCTCCGGGTAGATGCCATGCGCTACGGAGTAGTCCAGCATCTCCTGCGTCTCCTTGATACCTCCGATAAGCGAAGCATATACCTTACGATGTGCCGCCGTCAGTATCATTTGCAGCGTATTTATTTCAGCTTTACCGTCAAGCCCGACAATGGCAAGTTCTCCTCCCATTTTAAGCATACGGGCGTACATTATCGGGGTAAAGTTTGCAGGAATGGTACTAAAGATAAAATCGAAGGAATTTGCAAGCCCTTTCAACTCCTCTTCATTGTTTACATTCACATAACGGCTTGCCCCCATTCTTAACGCATCGCCGCGTTTCTCCTCCGTGATGTCGAAGACCGTAACGTCCGCTCCGAGATCGACCAGATATTGCACGGCCATGTGTCCCAAACCGCCATAACCGGCTACGGCAACCTTTTGTCCCTTCTGCACATTGCTGAAACGGATAGGCGACCATGTCGTGACCCCTGCACAAAGCAGCGGGGCTATACGTTTCATGTCTGCATCTTTGGGAATGGATATGGCAAACCGTTCGCTTACCACTATATTGTCGGAATATCCGCCCTGCGAGAGTTCGCCGCCGTGATACTTGTCGGGATAATCGTATGTGAATGTCGTGCTGTTTTCGCAGAACTGCTCCTTATCCGCATCGCACATGGAGCATGAGCCGCAAGAATTTACCATGCAACCCACTCCGGCGTAATCGCCCACCTTGAATTTGGTCACGTTCTTGCCGACAGCGATAACCTCTCCGGCTATTTCATGTCCTAACACGCACGGTGCTCCGTTTCTCTCCTTAATACCCTCTGCTTCGTGTATGTCGCTATGGCAGATTCCGGCATAAAGGATTTTAATTTGCACATCATTATCGCCAATCGGATGGCGTGTAAACTCATAATCGTGAAAATGTCCGTCCTCGGCATGGAAGGCAAAGCCCTTTGCCGGAATACGGTCGTTACTTTGTTGTGCCTGACTTGTTGCTACTGCCAGCAACAGGCCGGCAATCAATAATAGATTTCTTTTTGTGTTCATAATCGCTTCGTTTTTAATTTCTGTTGCAAAATTAGGGAGGTTGCCTTTGCCGGCCGATACCCCCACAAAGGCGATATTTACCATTTTTACTTTTTCCGGCGGAATTATCCGAAAAACCGCCGCAACTACACAGTAAATCACTACTTTTGCACCATAAAAAAAGATAGTATGGATGTAATAGAACTGAACTCGATAGAGACCTATTGCCGGGTATTCGAGCTGCCGTTCACTCATCCGCTGGTTGGAGTGGTGGAGTGCAACGAACCGGAGAAGCTGAAACCCTATATGATCAATTGGGGATTTTACGCCTTGTTCCTGAAAGACATGGCGAGTTGTACCATCACCTACGGCAAGACACGCTACGACCACGGCGACAAGAGCATCATCGCCTTTGCACCGGGGCAGGTCTGCGCGTTCGAGGCCATACCGGGCAAAGACCCCAAGTTCGTCGGTGTGTTGTTTCATCCCGATTTCATTCACGGCACGGGATTGGGGCGGAATATCCTGCGCTATTCGTTTTTTGCATACTCCTCCAACGAGGCCCTGCATCTTTCCCCTTCGGAGTTCCGAATCATCCGCAACCTGATAGAGATTATCGGGACGGAACTCGAAATGGCGACCGACGACCATACGCACGGCATCATCTGCGATAACATTCAACTGTTGCTCGACTACTGCGTGCGTTTCTACGACCGCCAGTTCACCGAGCGGCATGAACTGAACCGTGACGTGTTGCAGCGTTTCGAGAACCTGCTCAACGAATACTTTATCAGCGGCGATGCCGAACGGTTAGGACTGCCGACCGTGAACTATTTTGCGGATAAGATAAGTCTGTCCCCAAACTATTTCGGGGATTTGGTCAAGCGCGAAACGGGAGTGTCCGCCAAAGAATACCTGCGGAAGAAATTGTTGGAAGCGGCGAAAGAACAACTTTTGAATCCGCAGAAAAGCATCTCACAAGTCGCCCAATCGCTCGGTTTCCAATATCCGCAGCATTTTGTCCGGTTCTTCAAAAGCATGACAGGCACGACACCGGGCGAGTTTCGGGAGAGGCTGCATAGATGATTGTCGATAGATGAAAAATCAGGGCTTTATTCCGTTCGAGGCGGAACAAAAACGATTCACTTCGTCCCTTTCGAGGTGGTGCATTCTCCCAGACGAGTGGAGTAGAACCGTCGTGGCGGAATATCCTTGACGACAAAAGACCCGAATCCGGACCACCTCACCGGCTCGCCGAAGGCAAGGGTGCGCTTGGTAATCTCGACTGCCTTGTCGAGAATTAGGGCGATTCGGTCCTGCGACATTGCACTGTTGAGTTCCAGTGAAATGGTCCGGATAAGGGCTTTCTTGTTCATGGATTATCGTTCCCTGTATTTTCGCTTACAGATAATCTTCCCTATGCGGGGTGAACACGTCCACCACTTCACCGCCTTCGAGCACCTCGAACGAATGAGGTATGTTGCCGGGGATGGCATAGGTGTCGCCGGCGGTCAGTATCACGTCGATGTCGGCCGGAGCCTCCACTTTCAGACGGTATTTGCCTGAAATGACATACCCGCATTGTTCGTGCGGATGCTGATGGGTGGTGGCGAAATTGCCTTTCACATAGTTCATCTTCGTTACCATCGATTTCTCGCCGACGGCGAGCGAATCCAGCGACACGCCCTTGAACACACGTTTGAGCGCATCGGCTTTCTTTACTACGATTTTCGTTTCCATTTTTTCTTGTGTTATTACGGGTTAAGTATAAGTTCCATCTGAATGTCGCCGCGCACATACGCCGGATGGTATTCCTTCAATTCACGGAAGCCGAGTTTCCGGTAGAGCGATATGGCCGGACGCAGGACGGTGTTGCTTTCCAGAAAGAGTTTCCGCGCGCCCGTTTTGCGTGCCTTATCGATAGCCGCCTCACAGAGCATTCGGCCTATGCCGAATCCCCGGCTTTCGGGGGCGACGGCGAGTTTCGCCAGTTCGTAATCGTAGCCGCCGCTTTTCATTTTGCACATGGCGCATACTCCCACGGGATCGCCGTTGTGGAGCGCGACGAGGATAAAGCCGCCTCGGTCGATGATATGCGTCTGCGGGTCGTCGAGAAGCGCCGTGTCGTGCGGTTCGAGCTCCCAATGGCGCGTTATCCAATATTCGTTGAGCGATTGAAACGCTTTTTGATATTCCGGCGAGTAGGACACGATTTCTACTGCCGATTGCTTGCGTCGTCTCTTCACCTCCTTCACACGTTCCAGCAGGGATTTCTCCCCCAGAAGGTATTCCCATTCGTCGATTGCTCTCCACAGGTCGTGCGTTGCTTCCCGACAGATACCCTCGACGGCCTTTTCCACGTCGGCGCATGTCTCCTTGATGGAGGCGGCCATTTCAAGTCCCTTTCCGGAAAGGCGCACGAGGTTGCATCTGCCGTCGGAACGTTCCGTATCGCCGGCAATCAGCCCCCGGGCTTTCATTTCCTTCACGATGTTGCTCACCGACGGGTGGGAATGTCCGATTTCGTGGGCGATCGACGTCACGGTCTTCGCCTCGCCGCCCGCCAGCACGAAGAAAACCGGAAACCATTTGGGCTTGAAATCGTTGCCGTACAGACGGTATATGTCGGCAGCGTCCGCCGTGATGCGGTCCGTGAGCAGCCGCAGCCTGCTCCCAATGGCCATTTTACCTGTTTTGTCGAAAAATTCCATACTTGATTATTTTTATCGTTCTTAAATACGTAATCAATTACGCAAAAGTATGTATATTTTTTCATCCGGCAAAACAAACCGCCGGAAAACAAGAACGGCGAGTTGTTTCCGCACGTTTTTTTAACAGAATCGCCCCTGCCGGATTTTGTGGCAGGGGCGATATCTATCCGGCATGCGTTCCGATGCACCATCGTGTATGCCTATTTCATCAGTTCCTCGAATATCTTGACCACATATTCGGCAATCTCGCAGTCCTGCGCTTCCGTGCCGCCACCCACTCCGATCGCACCGACAATCTTCCCATCGGCGAACAACGGATAGCCGCCGGCCACGAGAGTAATGCGCGGGTCGTTCGTCTGAATGCCCATCAGCGGGGCACCTTCGGCGGCCGCTGCCGCCACCTCCTTTGTTTTACACTGCGTCACGGCTGCCGTGTATGCCTTGCCCGGTACGAGCGTGATGCTCAATACCAGCGCATCGCCATAACGACGATAGACACGGGGCAGTCCATGACGGTCGGCAACGGCAAAGCTGATGTCGATACCTAATTCCTTACTTTTCTCGCGCGCTGCGGCGCACAGTCTGTCGCACACTTCGTCCGACAGAATCTCTTTGTTCGTGATTTGAGCCATACTGAATGTCGTTGAGAGGATTGCAAGCAATCCTGCGGTTAATAATCGTTTCATACGTTCTTTGTCTTCATTCGACGGCAAAATTATATAAGCAGCTATCTATAAGCAATATGTGATAAATTTATCACAGTATGATTCTTTCCCCATATCGCAGGATTTGGCTATTTTTGCGTCCTATAAACTATCGAATGCGTATGTATGAGTATAAGATACCCCCGATCGATCTGGACTGCGGCGTTACGATTACGCAATATGTCATGGGTGCGAAGTGGAAACCTTACCTGATTAACTGCATGACGAAGGGCATTCACCGCCCCGTGGAGTTTCAACGAGTGATAAAGGGTGCGACCCGACGTGTGCTGGTGCAGCAATTGGGCGAACTGGAATCTGTCGGGATCGTGCGCCGTGTGGTGCATGACACCGTGCCGATGAAAACGGAGTATTTTCTAACGGAGTTAGGCGAGTCGCTCGTGCCGATTATCCGCATGATGGATGCGTGGGGCAACGAACATCGCGGAATGTTCGACGAAATGGGCAATATCCGTGCGGCAGACACCGAATAGAAGATGGCATGTGTTGCGGATCCCGGGCCTTTGTGGGCCGCCGGCTTTCCGCCGTTCACGCCGCGATCTTTTGAAAAACTGCGTATCGACCTCCGAATTAACAGGAAACAATTTGTCGGATTGGAGAATAAGCCGTAACTTTGTGGCATAAATCTCGGATAAAAGAGTTTTGTAATCCTCATCGGAGGGCTCGGATATATGGGCCGGATAAGATGACCGGGTGGAACCGATCAGATTATCCGACCCATTTTTGTTTGAGCATGAAAAGAGACACCATCGATTTCGGACATGACAGCGTGTCCGCATTGTTCCGCCGGATGTTTGCGGCCCGGTTGCTTGTCGGATTGTTTCCGCTGTTCCCCTTGCGGCTCGGAGCGGAGGGGATATGGCTTGCGATGCCGATAAGCGAGTTCCTTACTTTGTCTTGTGCGGCGGTCTTCTTTCTCAAAAACAGATGAACATCGATATGGAACTGATAAAGGTTATGGAAAAATGGCCGGATTTCGATAAGTTCGATGCCATTAACACCGAGGCTTTCCCGGACGACGAGCGTCTGCCGTCAGTGGAATTTCTCGACATCGTTTCAAGATTCGGCTGCCGGACGTATGCGGCCTGCGACAAGGACGAAACGGTGGGCTTTGCAGCCATAGCGCATTGAAGCTGGCTTTCCTGTGGTTTCTTGCCGTTGATTCCGAACGACGAGGCGGCGGCTATGGCAGCAAAATCCTCGACTTGCTGAAAGCGAAATTTCCCGACTGCCAGCTCGTCCTGGATATGGAACAGGTGGCGGACACATCGGCCGGCAACCCGGAGCAGCGCAGACGCCGGCTGAAGTTCTATGAACGCAACGGATTCCACCGGACTATGGTCGGAATCTCTTATTTCGGGATGAATCTGGAGATAATGGTTACCGACCCTCCATTCCGGATGGAAGATTTCGAGGCGATGCTGCGCAAACTCCCCGCAAGCGATTTCAAGCCCGTGATGTATCCGTTGTAGTGCCGTGCATCCATACGAAAGTTCGGTTGTCGGGTAAGTGATGACTATTTCGTCCGCAGCGGCACGAAGACGATTTTTCTGATGCCTTTGGAAACGACGAACTCTTTGCGTTTCGGGGAATAAAATCGGCGTGGTGGAATGTCCTTGACGACGAAAGAACCGAATCCCGACCATTTTACGGGTTCACCAGCCGCAAGGGTGCGTTTGGCAATCTCGACCGCCTTGTCGAGAATCAAGGCGATTTCGTTCTGCGGCACGGGCGGGTCGAGTTCCTGCGAAACGGTGCGGATAAGGTTTTTCTTGTTCATGTTATTTATATTTCCTACTACTCTATTAAGGATTATCAATATCTACTCAATATGTTTATTGTTTTCCTACATTAACAACAAGTGAGACCTCTATAGATTAGTTTGCTTTGTTTTTCCCCTATAGGCACCCGGATTAAAGTAAACCTAATTCTGTTTGCAATCCGACTGTATGTAGATGTAAAAACAGCCCTACTTTATACTTCGATTTGTATGGGTCAATCGAATAGTCCGTTTACCAAATTGACGGCATCATCCTTCTTTTGGTTGATGATTTTTGCGTACACCTGCGTCATCTTTACATCGGCATGGCCGAGCAGTTTCGAGGTGGTGTAGAGGTCTGCTCCAAGGGTCAGCATCATCGTGGCAAAGGTGTGCCTCGCGGTGTGAAATGTAAACCGCTTGTCGATACCTGCGGCTTTCGCCCAAGGTTTGATAAGCAGGTTCATCATCGACGGACTGGGCAAATCGAACACATGATCGTCTGCTGTCTTTTCTCCTCGTTCCGGCATCCACTTCAACGCTTCAGGAGAAAGCGGCAGATAAATCGGTTCTTTGGTCTTCTGCATGGACACTGCCAACCGATATTGTCCTCTATCGACGAAGACATCTTTCCACTTCAATCCAACAATATCGCTCACGCGCAATCCGCAGAAGCAGGAGAACAAATAAGCGGACTTTACAGCCTCATTATTCATCGGAGTGGCAATCAATGCCCGCACTTCCTCGATAGTCATATATGACCGCTTGCTCTCCGGCAGACGAATCTTGTCCGAATTATTGATTTTGGTAAACGGATTGACTTTGATAATCTCCTCACGAACGGCAGCGTTCAAAGCTCCATTCAGGATACGGTAAGGTGTGGAGTGTAAAGTTCGACACACGTTTCCCTTTTGGGCGATATTCCGTCATCAGATAATCGAGGTAGTCCTGGCAGAATGCTTTGTCTATCCGATCCATTGTCATTCGTTCTCCTGCATAATCTTTCAAAATGCGAATGGTAACTGAGATTTGGTTCCCGTCTTTCTTTCCCCATTTTGCCTGATTCTCTTTATACGTATTCATCCAATCAAGCAAGAATACCTTTTCCCTATTCTCGATCCCTGCCTCTCCATTCGTCAATTCAATGATGCGTTTCGACTTGATGGCATTGGCTGCGTCCATCGTAACCAGATTCTGTTTCCGAGCATTATTATCCGTTTCCGGGATGATATACATTTTGAGGTACTCGTATGTCCGCTTTCCGTCGCGGTATATATCCAGATACAAACTCTTACTTCCGTCACTCAGCGGTTTCATCCGAAGACGGATCGGTTCTTTGACTTTCGTCGGCTTCTTTACTCGTGGCATAAGCAATTCCTTTTTTCGTTATTTCTGTCGCAAAGGTAGAAATAATAATCCAAAACAAGGAACAAATAAGAAACAAAAATGTACCAAATAAGGACCAATCAACCGAAAATAATGAAAGCAACTGAAAAGAAATATACCCTTATAAATAGCTATAAAACAGCGTATTTATTTTCATTTGTTTGGTTGTTGTTTTCATTTCAGATATGTATTATATAAATCTGGTAAATTTTAGCATATGCAGATAATAAGTGAGACTCTCCACGTCCAAGAAGTGTATGACTTTGTTATATACCATCTTGGCGTGGGGCTATTACTTATTATTTATATGCGGGCTTACCAGAGCCATGATGGGATAATATAGTATATAGCTCCCACGCCTTTTCATCATGCATGGGAGCATAAATAAATTAAAAGCACACAAATAATTATGAATGAATTAACTTGTCCCTGTTTCATGAAAACAGATCTTGAACTCGCGGTTGACAAATTATCCTTTCTTGAAGAAAACTATTCCTGCATGAATTCTCCCGAATATCTTAAGACTCTTCCCAAACATGAACTGTTATGTTGCTTGTGCCTGATCGATGTAGTTATACTTTCTATCAAGCAGAAACGTTATACATGTACAATCACAGAGCTGATTCGGTTATATGAATGCAGAGAAAATATTATTTTGGTAATTTTCGTAAAATATAAATTCCATCCACGCCTGTAATATCTTCAGATAAACAGACATATCACGGGAAGTGAACAGAATACCTCTTATAGATTTACTTCTAAAAGAAGCTATCTGTTTCGCGGAAATAGAAGGTTAAGGGATACAAGGTACGGATACAAGGCTCTTAACAATAGCAGGCAAACTATCCAAAACCATCACAGGATTATCCGTAGAAACAAGATTCACACCCAACGTTACCATCTCCCGCAAATCTTCAGGTGTATTGATGCCCTGTACATTCACAGTCATCCCCAATTCCTGCGCTTCCCTGATCCATTGAGGGTGGTCACGATATTCTTTCCGATGATAATGAATTCCCCGTATCCCCATTTCATAGACCTCAGCCGGTGCCATTCCCCCTTTGAGACAGGCCACTACCGCCTCCGGATCAATCCGAACGAGCTCTTTGCATATATCCAAATTAAACGTGATATACTGCACCTTATTCTCCACTTTATAATACCTCACCGTATCCAGCACAGCCTTTACCACAGTCATATTTCTCTCGAAACTATCATGCTTCTTAATCTCGATAAAAAGTTTGGTTGGAGATTCCGACTGCTTAAGTTGCACAAGAAAATCCTTCAATTGAGGTAACTTTTCACCATTAGACAGTTTCATATCTTTCAATAAATCATAATCGGTATCTTGAAAGGAAAGACCATTCATTTTTTTATCATGCCCTACCACCAAATAACCGTCTTTAGTGAGCCATACATCCATCTCCGAGCCATAAAGCCCCATTTTTTGGGCATTCTTCAAAGCGGTAACCGAATTCTGTGCCGCTCCTTCCGTATTCCAATACCCCCGATGGGCAACAATGCCCGGCTCCCGGTTTCCTCCGTTCTGAGAACGGAGAGAAACACTTGGGCAAGCCAAAAAATAAACTAATACACAAATCGAAAAAACACGCATATGTTTTAATGATAATAATTACATAATATTATATTTATACCTTTGAAAGTACGCTACTTCAAGGTGACCATCACATTAACGGTAGAAACCACTTCCATCTCATTCGCTCCATCAACTGATGAAACAAGCTTGTAGGAAACCGCTTTATCAAAATCGACAGCAGAAGAACCCGAAATCTGCTCCACATCATTTATATAAACCTTATCTGATGGAGAAAGCGTTTCAAAAACCGGAACTAACGCACCTGTATCCGTACCTTCGGGAAGAGTCACATATAAATCGAACGTAGTATAATCAAAAGCACTTCTATCCAATATACCTGCCACACCGGCTACCCTGAAAGATTTAAATTCGGGATAATAGCAAGTATACAGTTTATAATGACGTTCCGTCCCTGAATAAGCCTCCACCAAGATATCCATCGGAGAGGATAAATCGTACTTGGTATTTGAGGAATATAACCGATCGTTTATAAATACCTTGGTAGAATCGGAAGCGATTGAGAAATTCAATTTCTGAGACATGCTGATAGATAAATCCTTATTGTTATATCTCATTTTATAGGGCAACATCAACAACCACTCATCATTCTCCTTCTCTTCGGCATATATCTCGTCATAATAAATTTTAGACGAAAGTTTATCGATATCCGTCACATTATCTACCACGTTGACTATAACAGAAGCCGTGTCTACCCTCATGTCTTTACCCAAGTCCAGATAAGTGGATGCCACACACACCACCCGGTAAGTACCTGGTACGGAATATGAGTAAGTGAATACTCCCTTATTGACTACCATACCGGTATTGTTCTGACTCCGTAATTCATAATTATGCGACTCATCGCCTGTGAAAATAGCTACCTGATCGGCAATACCTGTGAACTTAACCACCATTGACTCATTGAGTTGAAGCGTAGTCTTATCTACCGTCATTCTTGCATAAGGAGTAGCAGACGACTCGTCTTCACAAGCTATAAACAGCAAAGTCATACATGCCCCCGACAATATTCTATATAGAACTTTCATATTCATCTTGATTACTTTTTATGATATTAATAACCCGGATTTTGCATAACCGCTCCTTGAGAAAGGTCAATCTCGGCTTGAGGGATCGGGAACAGTTCATTCACCCCTTTCCGAAAATAAACTCCCCGCTTGTTGGTATTCGCCAATCCAAAAGCCTTTATTACTTCCGCAGCACGTTTTTGGCGGACAAGATCAAAGAACCGGTCCCATTCGAAACATAACTCTTTGCGACGCTCCGACCAGATCTGATCGCGCATGTAACCATATCCACCGGCCAAATAAAGATTTCCGTTTCCGTCGATGATATTTGCCTGCCGTTTATTAGTATTTAACTGTTCGAGCGCACGGGCTCCTTCACCACATTCATTAAGAGCCTCGGCATAAATCAACACTACTTCGGGATAACGGATTATCCGCCTGTTTTTACCATTGTCGCCCGTATATAAAGGTCTTTCCTTAATGGGTGTATACCATTTCAAAGTCAATTTCTGTTGCGGACCACAGTCGAGCATCTCCAAATCGGGAGCACTTTCCTTTTGGCCTACCATACTCCTGCGACGCGGATCGGTTCCGAACATGGATTCCAAAATAGCTTCCGTAGCCCACATTAACGGAGAATTACAATAAAGCGTCTGATAGATAGCATCACCTTCATTGTCATTTCCAGTAGAACCATCTCCCGATTCCTTGAAAACAATTTCAAAAATAGAACCTTTGCAAAATTCTCCGGACTGGAAAAACTGTTCGTAATACCTCAGTACATTTCCATAGAAATCCTTATATTCAAGAGAATATGCTCCTTTCAGCATCGGAAGTGTAGTCTCCGGCAGTTCATAGGGATCGGCAGAATGATTCAGCGCTTTAGGTTTGAACCAAAGACGTTCGCGAAGCTCTTCCCAATCTTCTTCGGAAGCATCATAATGCAATATGTCACCAAAGGTCATTGTAGTTCCATCTACAAAATACTCACCCAGCCGAACGACTTCTTCCCATTTTCCGGAAGGTATGCCGGGAGTGGCCTGATACATGAGTACCTTCATAAGCAATGCCACTGCCGCACTCTCACTGGCCCTGCCCGCATCGTCGTCAATAAACTTCGCAGGAAGCATGATAGCCGCTTCACGCAAATCTTTTTCTATGTAAGCGTACACCTCCTCTGCCGAAGACCGGGGAACAACCAAGTTGTCAACCATTTCTATCTCCGGACGAATAGGTACTCCCCCATAAGTTTTCACCAGATTAAAATAGAACAAAGCCCGCAAAAACTTTGCTTGTCCCAATATATAACGGATATCACGATAAGATGAATATTCTTCATCCGCCAATCTCACCCTGTGGGCATTAGCAATCACCTGATTGGCACGATATATACCTTTATAATTAATGGTATACCTCTTCTGAATCCATTCATTGGACGTATTAAAGCGGAAATTGACCAATTGCCCCATTTGGGTAGTCAAATCTTCATCGGTTCCTTTCACATCATCTCCACATGCCTCACCAAAACGCCAGTCACACTGGTTATAAACCTCCATTTGTAATACATCGTACGTGGCATTCAATGCTGATTCCAGTTTATATTGAGTATCATAAAAATTCTCATCCGTTGAATAGCCGAGCACATCTTTATTCAAGAAGTCTTCACACCCAGTCAAGAAGCAAACAGCTAGGCTAAATATCGTAATTTTAAATACTGTCTTATTCATATTCCCAACTTTTATAAAGTAATATTTAGTCCAAAAGTAAATGAACGTGCCTGTGGATAGTTTCCATGATCAACGCCCATGCTAAGATTATTGCTCTCGGTTCCGGAGACCTTGCCCACTTCCGGATCAAATCCATTATAGCCCGTCAATGTCAATAGGTTATACGCTCCGACAAACATCGACAGATTCGTCAGATGCCAACGGGAAGTCAGCTTGTTGCTGAAATTGTAAGTAAGCCGTACTTCCTTCAAACGTATATACGAGCCGTCCTTCACCATGAAATCGGAAGCCCGAAAGTTACGGGCTTTATCCGAGCCTCGTAAATCAGGAACAGAAGCATCCAGATTTTGCGTAAAGAACCGGCGGCTATCGATCGCATACTCTTCTCCTCCCGACCAATGCTTATCACGAATGTCGGCATATACATTTCCCTGAGCCGCATTATTAAGGTAGTAATCCATCACATTAAAAATCTTATTACCAGTCTGTCCCTGGAAGAATAACTTCAAGTCGAAATTGGCATAACTGAATGACATCGGGATACCAAAGACAAAATCAGGCAGAGGTGAACCCAAATAGGTACGATCTTCGGCAGTGATCTTTCCGTCATTATTCAAATCTTTAAATCTGAAATCGCCCTGCCGGGTAGATAAATCGAATTCATTTTTACCGGCATCATACTGGGCACTGGCTTTCACCTCGTCCAGAGAGTTGAAAATCCCGTCTGTCACATACCCGAAGAAACTTCCAATAGGCTTACCTACCGCAGTTTTCGTCACATAATCAAGAATACTCGATTCGCTAAGATAACCTCCGTAAACCGGTTCGTCACCCAATCCCAAACTTACAACTTTATTCTTGATATAAGACACGTTGAAACCAATTTCATATCTAAACTTTTTAATCTTGTTACGGAAATTGACAGACAGCTCCACACCACTGTTACGAACCGAACCGGCATTGGTCATCGGGGCATCATCATCCACATTATCGAAGTCATCGAATCCGGTAGAAAGCGGAACGGGCACACGTAAAAGCATATCAGTCGTCAACTTGGTAAACCATTCCAAGCCTAAAGTCAAACGGTTGTTGAACAAACCGAGATCCAATCCCACGTTAAATGTCTCGGTCTTCTCCCAATGAATGTCCGGATTGCCTATCAAAATGGAAGTGGTGCCCGGATAAACCCGGTGATTGCCTATACCAAACGAATAATTCTTTTCGGTATTCAAAAGAGTATAACGGGAAAGTTCGTTGATACGATTGTTGCCTAACTGTCCCCATCCAAATCGTAACTTACCAAGCGAAAGCCAGTCTTGATTTTGCATAAACGGTTCGGAAGTAAATTTCCATCCCACGGATACGGAAGGGAAATATCCCCAACGTTCGTTTTTGGAAAAGATAGAAGAGGCATCGGCACGAAAATTAGCTTGAAAAAGATAACGGTCGAGGAAATTATAACTTAAACGACCTACAAATCCCAATGCAGTCCATTCATTATCCAGTCCGGCCGCATCATCACCGGTATATCCGCTCGACAAAAACCAAAGATCGGAAGAATTGCTCGCAGTCCCTTTACGGGTACCTTCCATCCAACTGTTTTTATAACCTTCGGCTGTCTGCCCCAATAGTACAGAAATATCGTGTTTTTTGTCCTTCCAGGCAAAAGTGAACAGGTTATTGATCTCCCACTTGTTGGTTTGGTTACGCCGGTTGTAAATCCGGGTCAGATCGTTGGGCATCGCAAAGTCTTCATCCAGTTTATTAACCTCATAGAAACGTGACCGCTTCCCGATAACAAGGTAATCGGAAAATTTAAATTGATAAGTCAGCAACTTTCCTAATTTGGCAGTGAGGTTCAAATTCAAATCAATACGATGATTTTCTCTTTTATTGTGATTCCGGTCTATCACGGCAATGGGATGATTGGAATTATAATTTCCCCTGTAATTGTAAAGATATTCCAAAGGGCTCTGATACAAAGCCTTTTTCAAAACACTCTCACTTCCTTCGGGTACAATATTTCTATTTTCATTTGTATAGAACATGTTTGTAGTCATATTCAGCCAGCTATTCAACTGGTTATCCAGATTCATGCGCAAATTAAACCGTTCGTAACCGGAAGTTTTTACAATACCTTTTTCATTATAATAACTTCCACTGACCATGTACTTATGCCGATCCGTACCACCAGATACAGATAAATTATATTGTTGTTTCAATCCTGTTTGTGTTATCGCATCCCACCAATTATCCGGAGAGTTTCGTCTGATAGTATCTACTTTAGTATATTTGAGATTATCATAATAATAACCTCCGTCTTTGTCTTTAGAATAATACAATCTACCGTCTACCGAATAAATACTGTTTCCCGAAACGTAATCCCTCATCAATGCATACTCTTCTGCGTCAAGAACATCGATTTTCTTCCAAGGATTCGAAAAGCCCACAATCATATCGAAACTAATTTTCGTCTTCCCCGAAGCACCGCCCTTGGTTGTAATCACCACTACTCCATTGGCCGCACGCGCACCATATACGGCGCTCGAAGCCGCATCTTTCAGTATTTCGATATTGGCAATATCATTCGCATTCAGATGATCGATACCATCGACTATAAAGCCGTCGACCACATACAAAGGGTCCGCATCATTAACGGTTCCCGTACCCCGAATCTTAATAGTAGAACTGCTACCAGGAGCACCGGTATTCTGTATAATATTGACACCGGCAGCTTTTCCTTGCAATGCCTGCAAAGGTGAAGAAACCGGAATATTGGTTAGCTCTTCTCCCGACACGGAAGATATGGAACCCGTAATATCACTCTTTTTCTGAACACCATAACCAATGACCACCAGTTCGTCCAACTGGATATTCTCTTCATCCAGTAATATTGTCAATGGTTTATTATCACGTATGATAACCTCACTGGACCTATATCCCATATAAGTGATTTTAAGGATAGTACCGACAGGCACTCGCATAGAGAACTTTCCATCTATATCTGTTATCACACCGTTTTTGGTTCCCTTTTCCACTACGGTAACACCAATGAGCGGTTCTCTGTTCTTACCATCCAGCACCTCCCCCGAAATCGGTAGAACCGACTGCGCATAAGAGGATACTATGTGGACGATAGCCATGATAAACACTGCCATCCTGGGTAATATATCTTTATTCATCTGCTAATAATTAAATGAAGCGGTTATATAATGGTTATAAAAAATATTTCATCCGTGGATTATGCGGAATAGATGACCTCACCCGCAGATGAAATATGAAATAACAGAAAACACACTGAAAATCTGTGTTTTCATACTGGCATCAGATCATTTTTTAATAATCAGATTGGAAGACGAAACGCCTTTTGTGCTTTGTACATTTATCAGATACATGCCTTCGGCCAGTGAAGACACATCGACAGCGTTCTCGGACGGTTTATCCACAACCTTAACCAGTCTGCCGACAGAATCATAAATTTCGACCTTTTTAACGGTTCCTGTTGTTTTCACAAAGAATTTATCACTTGCCGGATTCGGATAGATCTGAGCTTTGTTTCCTCCGTTCACAGGAATATTTTCAATGGAAGTCCCTATCTCCGCACGTGTACGATATTCGATATCCAAATTATCGGCATCTTTTATAGGATCATAATCCGGTTTACGATAGTGATAACAATAAATACCTTCACCCTCATTAATGGCAAAAATAACATCACCGCCCAAATTTCTCATAGAATGTACCTTGTCGCCTTCGCCCGGCTTGATATTCGTTACACGAACAGGAAAATCGGATTTACTGTCTACCCGGAATAATTTTTCCTGCCACTCCTTGTTCTGCACACTCGAATCCCAGTAATACATACTTCCGGAAGCCACAATCGGCTCTTTCACCCAAGCATTAAGTTTGCCTGTACCTAAATCAGAGTGCAAATAAACATCCTCCCCATCTGTATAATGCAACTCTCCACCAAATCCCAACGGCATACCGGTACCTCCAGAATTGGCCGAAAACATATAAACACCATCAAATTCCACTCCCGCATCCGGAGAACTGTTTTTGGGTTTTCCATCTGTTCCAGGAACATTTTCATTGACATCGAATGCACCATAATTACCCGGTTCCAAATTGGTAAATGCAAGCTCGGAACCATACTCCTCATGCCAACCACGGAAATATATTTTTCCATTATAAGGAATAGGACTGGCATCGCTCACCCAACCACTCTGAGGACTGTTATTCTCATCCTTCCCCGGCCGGGTATCATAAATAAGATAAGTTCCCTCTTCCGTACCGTCACTGGCAAAAGGTTCACCGCCGTATTCGTAAGACCAAGCCTGAAAAAAAAGCTTTTCATTGTAGAAGTTAACCATATCATCTATGGCTGCACTCATAGTAGCGCCTGCAACTTCCGGATTAGGCTCTACATTCATATCTTTCACTAAATGTGTTCCGGCTTCCGTCCCATCAGTTACCCAAAGCTCCTCACCATACTTTCCATCTTTATCATCGGCCTTAAAAAACACTTTGCGACCCACCCGGCAATACGGACTGTAAGGAGAACCATTATCTGTCCCGGGATACCCCATCTTACATTCATAAATCAATTTGGTTCCTTCTTCGGTTCCGTCACTGACCCAAAGCCAATGTTGACCGCCATTATACTCCTCGCTGTCAAAATTCTTAGCAGCAAACACAAACTGAGTTTCATTCAATTGCGTAAAACCTTTCGGATCGGAAGAAGCTAATTCATGAATATCCTTCACCATATAAGTACCCTGTTCCGTTCCGTCAGAAATCCAGAGTTCCGCTCCGTTAACACCATCGTCTGCCTGAAAAACGACTTTATCATTAAACCGCGTCAACCAAACGACATTAGAACTTGTCGGCCCGGGAATGATATCTTTCACAATCCTCGTCCCGTCCGGAGTTCCATTCGTCACCCATAATTCCTCTCCGTGCGCAGCATCCGTTGCCGCAAAAAAAGCAAGGTAACCTTTCTCCTTACTTCCGGCAACCGTTATATTCTTTTGTTGGATAAGTTTACGAGTATTGTTAACAAATGCAGTTACCCCTTCTGGTAAGAGACTTCGTAATTCACCTCCCGGATCACGAGTAAAATCACCTGATGTCTGAGGTTGTCTTCCTCCTTGAGCAAAAACACTTCCCATAGCAAATAATGAAAAGACAAATAAAAAGCACAACTTTTTCATATTCTATAAAATTAAATTAAAAAAAGACTGAATAACTCGTATTTTACGGGATAACCAAAACTTTGTATTAATGTAATCGTTGTGTTTCTACATTTTTAATTCGAGCAAGTGTGTTCTTTTCCTTTCATAGTACAAAGATACACGACCCCGATGACAAAAATAGATCAAAACCATTACATATATGATACAAAAAGAAAAAGAACTACCGGTTAAATACCTTGTAAAAATGTAGTAAAGAAAGACTCCATTAATACCAGATTTTGGTTATAACACCTGCTATATGAATTCTCTGTTTTCTTTCATATTTCCCGGGTGCATCAAGAATAGAAAGAATGCATCAAGCAGGTACAATAGGTTATTAAAACATCACAAATGTACGGTCAAGGCAACTAAACGAATGTTAGAAATTGACCAAATATTACAAGATTTTCGTGAAAATAACCCTTCAAAGCCACGTAGTATCATTTAAATATTTTTTTCATTCGAATTACAACATCTATTCGAGAACAATATCAAACTGATCGTAAGACTCTGTCCGGTGGGCTAAATGCTTAGTCAATGCCGATATTCCGAACAACGGCGAATAGGTCCTGACCTTAATCGTTTTCCCATCAGGCATGAATTCCAGTATACGGAGCCATCCGTCACCACCATTTCCTTCCGGACCGCCTCCCAAAAACTGTACGTTGAACATCATCTGATGAATCGGTTTACCAGATGTATTATTGTCGATTCTGTATCCGACATTATCTTCGTATTTACTATTTCCATTACCGGTATGTCCACATATCAAAAGGCGGATATTGGAAGAAGGATAAAGTAGCTTTTCCCATATTTGAGTCCCTACGTTCATAGGAGAAAGCGCATACTTTTCTTTATCACGGATAGTACCGCCTTTCGGGGGGGTACCGGGATTAAGATATCCGTGGGTCATAAAGATGACTTTACTATCCTTATAAGTTTCGCTTGCTACGAGTTTTTTTGCCCAATCGAGCACCTCATCCCGTGGAGCAAACTCACTGGTGATAATCAAAATCTTTCCCCATGTCGGTTCATTGAATTCGAAAGCGGCATTCTCTAAAGAAGCAACACCGTTACGGTTTGGAATTGCACTGACACAAAGGTCTCTCCATGCCGTATTCCTTTCAAAAGGAAAATATTCGGGGAAATGCGTCATTCCGTTTTCAGAGCGTTTATAACCATATTCATGATTACCTGTCGATATGATGTAAGGAACCTTGTTATCGAGCCTGGCAAATGCCTTCGAACTGGCTTCCCACATTTCGCGACTGGTTTGATTAAGCATCTTCCGGTTACGCACAATATTCTCATTTTGCTCTACGACATCTCCCGTACATAACACTGCTTTAATCTTTAAATTTTCAATATGATCTACAATCCATGCCGTACACAATTCAAACAAAGGCTGATTAATATCGTACTTGACATATCCCTGCGGATCCCCCAAAAGAATCATCGAGAATGATTCCGGATCAATCAGATGTTGCTGGTCGGCTCTCTTTTGAGCGCCCAAGCCTATCCAAGCTCCTGAGACAACAGCTAAACATAAAAAGAACTTTCTCATAATTTACATTTCTCCTTTTTTTATACTTTATTCTAAATACACACATCTCAATATATCCTTACCGGGATTTTCCGGCAAACATTTTGTCTCTACTGCTAAACAAAGTCTTTCGGCAACACACCAAACTGTTTTTTAAAACAGCTCGAAAAATAAGAAGGGGTACTGAATCCCACCATATAAGCTATTTCCACAATTCCGTACTCTTTCTCCTGTAATAAAGCAGCCGCTTTCTTTAGCCGTGTAAGCCGTAGATATTCATTAGGCCCTATTCCCAACACTCCTTTCAGTTTTCTAAAGAAATTGGACCGCCCCATGTTCATCGCTCCCGCCATATCATCGACAGATAAATCAGGATTCTCCAAATGCCGAGCTACGTACTCCTCCAACTTGCTGATAAACTGTTTGTCGGCCTTCGACTGCGCTATGGTGTCAGCTTTAATAAAGGGAGATTCCATAAAGTGCCGGCACAGTTGTTCCCTGTTTTTCAGTAGATTGGCAACAGTAACACGTAAATATTCTACTGAAAAAGGTTTCTCGATATAAGCATCGGCACCATGCTCCAATCCTTCTATTTTCTGTTCCATAGCAGTTTTTGCCGTGAGCAACACAACGGGAATATGACTGTAATCCAAATTAGATTTCAGATGTTCACACAATTCCAGTCCATCCATTTCGGGCATCATAATATCCGTAATTACCAGACTTACCCGGGCATCGGAAAGAACCGAAAGTGCTTCCACTCCATTACCTGCCACCAGTACATGATACAAGCCGGCAAACTGGCGTTGGAGAAACGACAACATATCTTTATTGTCTTCTACAACCAGAATCGTCGTCAATTCCTCGTTTCCCATTTCCAAACTCCCCATTTCCGGCTGTTTCTCCGGTAAATCGTTAAGTTCTTCATTACTGTCCGGTACGAGGCATGGAGAACAGTGTACAATCGGAATAGAAAAAATAAAACAATTACAATCCAGCGAACGATCCATCACCAAGCTCCCACCATGCAATTCCGCCAATGAACGAGCCAGTGCCAGTCCGATACCCGTTCCCGATTCCACCTTATTCCCATCCCGATAACGCACAAAAGGTAGAAAAATATTATCTCTCATTTCCAATGGAATCACTTCACCGTCATTGTCCATTACAATCAAAAGACTACTTTCCTCATCATCGGCAGACAAGTACAAGTGTGCATAAGTCCCGGCGTACTTCAACGCATTAGAGAAAAGATTACTCAATACTTTAATAATCGCTTCCTTATCGACGCCCGCATAAATATCCGCTTCAGGCAACTCGATTTTCAAGTCGATCCCCCTTTTACGGGCAAGCGGAATGAAACGTTTGTACACCGAATGAATGACAGCTCCCATATTACATTCCGCAAGGTTAAGTTTAAACCCTTTATTCCCTGTTTTCCGAAAATCAAGTAATTGATTGGTTAAAGCCAATAATCTCTCGGCATTCTCATCCATAACCTCCAGTTCCGTTTTTATACTTTCCGGCAACGCTTTCTCTTTCAGTACACTTTCAAGAGGACTTTTAATAAGAGTAAGCGGAGTACGTATCTCATGAGCCACGTTGGTGAAGAATTCTATTTTCGAAATATACAGTTCCCTTTCTTTCTCCTGCTCGAATTTTTCCATATCACGCCGGTGTTTTTCGACTCCCCTTCTTCGGAAATAGAAAAACACAGAGCAAATTAATCCCAACAGAAGTAATATGTAGACAACATAAGCAGCCGTAGACAAATAAAAAGGAGGGAGAACCCGTATCTCAAGCGAACGGATTTCCGGATTCCACAATCCGTCACTATTAGCTCCCTTCACCATCAGTCTGTAAGTATCAAAAGGCAGATGCGAATACGTAATCGGTGCATTACCGGCGACACGCCATTCAGAATCATATCCTTCCAATTTATACATCAATGTATTCATCTCAGGTGCATGATATGCAAGCGCAGCCACACGAAAAGAGAATGAGTTCTGGTCCGGTTTCAAAACAATTTCATCGGATAAGGTAATGCTCTGCTTTAAAGGAGACCCCTCATCACCCACCGTCACCCTCTTGTTGAAAAGCATAAAGTCGGTTATAACAACGGGTGGCACATAGTCGTTGCTTATAAAAGTGGAAGGATCAAAAGAAATAAACCCGTTAATACTCCCGAAATACAGGTTACCGTTCTCATCCTTATAGCTGGACTGATAATTGAACTGGTTATCCAGCAACCCGTTGGCCCGTGTGTATACCTTGAAAGTCTCCTTCTTCGGATTAAAACAAAGCAGCCCTTTATTGGTAGAAATCCAGAACAAGCCTTTATTATCTTCTTCAATCCTGTAAACGACATTACTCGGCAGTCCTTTTTCAGAATCATAGCAAGTAAAATCGGTAGTGGACGGATCAAAACGACAGAATCCTCCTCCCTGGGTAGTAAGCCAAACGCGGTTCTCGCTATCTACAAAGACAGTAAGTACTTTATTTGAAGGAAGACTGCGCGGCTTATTCTCATCGTGCACAAAATGTTCCCATTTCTTCGTCCGAATATTCTGTCTGTAAACGCCGTTAACATAAGTCGCAAGCCACAGGTTTCCCTGTTTATCCTCGGTAATGTAATAAACAAACACTCCCGACAGTTCCGGAACAGAAGAGAATGTATCCTTTTCCGAATCATAACTTATCAAACCGGAAGGCGTTCCCAGATATAATTGTCCGGAAGTTGTCCGGAAAACAGAAAAAATGTTTTTCGGGAGATGGGCATAATGCTTAACCTTCCGAGTTCTCAGATCAATTTTGTTTAAACCTTGCGAAAAGGTACCTACCCAAAGAGCATCATCATCAAGACAGAGCCCGTGAATATTCTGATAGATCAAAGGATCTTTAAAAGGTTCTACCGAACGTGTTACCGGATTAAAATGAAACAACCCCCTGTCTTCCGTACCTATCCACAAAGTCCCGCTTCGGTCTGCGCAAAATTCTCTGACGCGTTTCCCCATCCGGTCTGTTTCCGAGCGAGGATAGAACTTCTCAAAATAGGTATATTGCCGAGGATAATAGTTCACTCCGCCAAACCAGGTTCCCACCCACATTCCTCCTTCACGATCTTTACAAACCGCGTAGACCGCATTATCGGATATGGAATAGGAATCACCGTATATACTTTGCAAATGAGTTGTTTCACCTGTACGTGAATTATATACATAGATACCGGACTCCGTACCTATCCACAGGACATCATCGGAATAGAAAACCATCTCTCTTACAAAAAGACTCTCTCCGGCAGCAGCAGTGCCCGGGAGCAGGGAAGACAATGCCCCGGAGGTTAAATTCACCTCCATTAATCCATCGTCTGTCCCTACATAAAGGCAATTATAAGGACCGGGAAGTAACTTATTGATTCTTTTGCCTTTGAAGGGCGCTTTGATTTCTGGAGAGAAAACAGGTTTCAACGTATGAAGCCCGTCTCTGGAACTGTATAGATTACCATCGTGTATATCCAACCAACACACGTCATCCTGATCAAACACAATCTGACCAGCATTCCTTAACCGTTTCTTTCCGGATGCATCAGTCTGTAAATGTTCCAATGTACCTCTGTTTGTATCGTAACAAAAAATCCCTTGCCTTTCCGAAACAATCCAGACCCTTCCTTTACGATCGCCTTTTATAGTATGAACAGTCTGTTCAATCGTAGTATTCAAATTGCTCTGTATAACGAAGCGTTCCACTTTCTCTCCAGAAGGAGAGTAAATATAGACTCCGACATCCGTACCGATCCATATCTGCCCGAGGCAATCTTCGTACAATGATGTTATAAAATTATTTCCGAGCGTTCCCGACTCTTTCATAAATGTTTGGAAAGAGACTCCGTCATAACGATTTAGTCCATCCTTTGTACCAAACCACATGAACCCGAAACGGTCCTGAATAATAGCGGCGACAGTATTCTGCGACAATCCGTTATTAATGTCGAGCGAACGGAAAGCATAACGCCCCATACCCGTACCAGCAAACATAGAGGAACAATATAATATCAGAAAAAAGCAAAAGATAAATACACGACGTGTTTTCATACTATATTTCTTTTTTAATCTTTCATGAATTTTTCCGCCCGCCCGGGAGTAAGCAATTCCCAAAGTGAAGCGACTGTCCAGCCGGGAGCAAAAATATTATTATAATACCCCTTGCCGTTTTTACCATAATCCCAGTTTGTGTGCTGAACAACTTCGGGATAATACCCCACTTTAGCCACACCACACAAATGTCCTTCGTACGGAAGCAATTGCCGCATGGAAGTGGAGATAACATTAGAAAATGCGGAGAAACGCGGCTCATCATACTCTTTTGCAAGCCAATTGAGTACAGAACCGAACTCAAAAACGAAAACATCTATATGATTATTCTCAACCGATACATTTCCCCAACCGCGCGTTTTGAAACCAAGATCTCCCAGCATCTCACCATCAGCAAACGGAACATCCCACACATAATACCAGGAAAGTGCAAAATAAGCAGCTTCACGCGTAAGATCGGCATAATGTTTTCTCTCTTCCCCTTTCGTAATCAGTGCCAGATAATAAGTTGCTGTAGCTGCATAGAGAGAAGCCTCCTTATCTTCACAATTCGCATCGAGCGTAGACGAAAAATAATCGGCTTTAGATATCAACTCTTTCTCCAGATAATCAGCCGTATGCTTGGCACTCTCCAGATAGCGTTTATCCCTGAAGTACTTATAAGCCATGACGAGTGGAAGTGTTGCAGAAGGAGTACTTCCACCACTTTTATCGGTAATGGTAAAATCATCCTTAAACTTACGGGGGAAACTGCCATCAGCATTCTGAATCTTTAAAAACATATCGAGTATATTCCTTAATCTATACTCCCACTCGGGATGTTTCCTGCCGTTCGCCCTCTCGTAATCCAAATAATGCAGCATTGCATACACCGCTTCCGACTGACGGCGGATACTATTAGCCGGTCTGTCTTCTCCCTTCGGATCGTTGATAAAACTTACACGCTCCCGAAAGAACCCTCCCGGCGTAAAGCCATTTTCCAGATAACTACCGAATATTTTTCTACAATCTTCCACCAACTCCTGCCGGTCGTGTCCATACCCATATTCCCAAGCATTGAAAGCGTTAAGCAAAACACGTCCGACAAATCCTACTTCGGCCACAGGAGGGCTATCACACGTCAAGACATGCATTCTGGGACTTGCATAATAAGAGAGAACAGGACCATCGATAAAACTTTCAACGAAATAATTGCTCATTACCTCTTTCATCTTTTCAGAAGAATAGGATGTACTTACGGGCTGCGGTCGGTACATGTCGTAACTATACTCCCAAGTACGACGCACAAAACCGGAAAAATCATCCGAACTGCCATATGCGATTTCCCAAGTAAGCATCACTGTTTCTCCTTTTCCCAACTTTTGATACGCTTCGACCTCTGGTGCCAGAGTCAACTTACGGACATAACTTTTAGGGGCTTCACGATAGGGAAAACCAAAGGAAAGAGTAGCCTTTCCGTTATGATTGGCAAAACCTGTAAATCCGATGGAAGTCTTACCCGAGAGAATTACTTCCCCTTCACTGTGAGTAGTCAAAGCGTCATGACAGAATTCATCTTTGCGGATCACCGTCAGATACTGCCCGTCTTTTACATTGTAAATTCCCGTCAAAGGAGTACTGAGACGATCTTCACGAACTTCCCAGCTATCGGATGTATGAAAAGCAGGCGCCCCTTGTGGCGATCGGAGGTTTTGTCTGTACCAAAATCCTGGCATATAGAACTGACAGTCACCATGACGGAAAGAAGTGGAAAATTGCTGGCTGAAATTGAAATAAATATCATCCAAAGCAGTGAGTGTCACCTCCATCTCCCAACAATCACTTTGGTTTCTGACACGCTCCGTGATTACCAATGGTAACTCTTGAGATGCTTCCAAAGAAAAACATCCTTTCCCGGAAGCAGACTCCAGAAAAGTTAAAGGATATTGTCTGGAATTATTTCCCGGTGTTTTCAACGAGATACACGCAGATAACTGCCCGGGCAAATTTTCAACAGCTTCGGCAGTAGTAACAAACACCCCGACAATCATAGCACAAATTAAAGATTTTATATTCATAAAACATGATTTTAACAGCGGGAAGTTTCCGGAACTTTTATTTTCAAGGCATTTCTTCCCAGCAATATTAAACAAAAAATAAAAAAGGTAATGTTAACAAGGTATCTTTAATACCACACATTACGAAAAAAGAAAATCGGTTAACCTTCATCCATAATTATAGATGCAAAATACGGGAATGATACAATCTTGCAGTACCACAAATAGGTATTTTTATAAGAGAAATCAGCAAAACTTGCCTTTTCTTCAAATTACAGACACAAGATATTTGTTCACAATTCAGAGACACGATAAATAAAGGCGGATTTACACAGAGACCAGACCGTATATTTACGATCTGGCTGCTGTGTAAATCCGCCTTTATTTAATAATTGAAAAAAAATCAATTTAAAATTCAAATCCTGATAATCCATCGTTCCCCCTTCCAAATTGAGCAATCCGGTGGTAGAATAACGGTAATTGAACAGATAAGATGCTTTATGTTTCTTGCTCAAAGGCCCTTCGGAAGCAAAATCAATTCCCATAATGCCCACTTGAAACACATTCTCGTTTTTCTGATTATTGCCGTTGCGCAACTTCATATCGAACACTCCGGATACGGCATTCCCATATTTGGAAGAGAAAGCACCGGTGAAGAAATCGGAGTTCTTCAATACCTGGCTGCTCAAAGATGAGAGTATTCCCCCGCCTAAAGAGGTAATGTCCGCAAAATAATTAGGGTTGGGAATCTCCACATCTTCAAGCCGCCACTGCAACAAATGGGCGCATTACCATGAATAGAGATACCATTGGTAGAAACACCCGGTGCCACTCCGGCAAACGAAGCTACCAGACGGGCAGGATCATCGAAACCGCCGGCATAATGACTCGCCTCTTCCACACTCAGCATACGGGCACCAGCCAGGACCATCTTATTCATCTTATCCTTTCCATTATTTTCCGACAAAGATACGTCAGACGAAAGGACTGTCGTAATAAATGAGACGTAACGCAGAATTTCTGAGACAAAATGTATATACCCGGAAGAAATGCCTACCACATAAAGGGATACAGCATAAAAAAGAAAGTCAATACGATAGATTATTATTCGCCCAAACTCAATGGAAGCCTTACAATAAAACGAGTACCGCGTCCCATCTCCGAATCTACCGAAATTTTTCCGCGAAGATGTTCCACAATTGTCAGACAAATAGACAATCCCAAACCGGTACCCTGCTTGAAACTGTTCACCTTGTAGAAACGTTCGAAAATATGTTCCAAGTGTTCACGAGCAATTCCTTCTCCTGTATCTTCCACAAACAGTGCCACTTTTTCTTCTTTTTCAAGAAGAGTATAGCCTAATTTAATGTAACCTTCCTTGGTAAACTTGCGAGAGTTGTTCAGTAAATTGCCGAGAACCTGTTTCAATCGGGAGGCGTCTGTCACAATACATAAATCGTCATCCGGAAACACAGCAGTAATCTGCATCTTTTCAGAATAGAAATTCATATTCTGTTCGGTAAGAATTTCATTCATCAATGCCCGAAGAGAACATGGAGCAAATACAAACTCCATCGTATTCGACTCAATCCTTGATAAATCAAGAATATCGTTAATCAGCCGCAGCAAATGTTCACTGTTCGTATTGATCAGGTTTACAAATTCTTCACGTTCTTGATGCGACAATTCCTCGAAAGTAGAACTCAGTACATCAGAGAATCCCACAATCGCATTCAGAGGTGTACGGATCTCATGGCTCATGTTGGCTAAAAAAGCAGTCTTCAGCCGATCACTTTCTTCCGCCTTCATCCGGGCGCTGATCAAGGTATCCTCAATATCCTTATGTTCCTGTATACTCATACAGATACCGACCAAACGATAAGGCAAGCCGGACAGTTTTCCGATGTAAGTGGATTGCCCTTCAAACCACTCCCGTCTTCCGTCTCCACGCAATATACGGAACGGGACAGGCTTTTCGTATATGGTATCACCACTGAACTGAACACTGAAAGCATCGAACAACTGTTTTTGGTCATCCGGATGAATCAATTTCAGATACCTGTCCATAGATAAAGTATAACCCGGTTCCGGTTCAATACCCAGATATTCGAAATAACGCGCATCAAGACTGAATATTTGGCGATCCAAATCAAAAAACCAAGGATAAATACGGGTACGGTTCAATGCCGTGTTCAGAATATATTCCTGCGTCAGTTCACTAGTTATATTCCGGAAATAAAAGATAATAACTTCTACTCCTTCGTCAAAAGGAAGTCTGCAAAAACGTCCTTTCACCGGAAATATCGTATTGGTAGACTTCTCACGGATACTGGTATTAGGAGGTAAAATTAATTCTTCTTTTCCCTGACGTATCACATCCAAAGCAGATGTAAGGATATTCTTATCCCGATAAATCAGTTCAAACAGTTCACCGGCATATAGATCTTTTTCATAAGAATCCGAGGAAATATTAATGTGAAGTCCCGTTTTTGCCTGCAAGTTAACTTGCAAAACTCTTTCATCAAATGTCAGAATAACAATGCCATCGGGCAGTATATTCAACAAACTATCGGCATAACTGATATTATCTACAGTATTCATCTCTGCTTTTTTATTTTGTTCGGTTTGCAAAGAAAGATATTTTTATTGATTCCATACAAATCAAAAAGAGAAAAAATATCATGAGAATACATTATTTATCATTAGAACCATTGAAAAAGAAACCATTACCCATAAAAACAAATGGTCTTCTGATTTGGATATAAAATAAAAAGTTATAACTTTACGGCGCAGGAAAACAGAAAACACTCAAAGCAATCAATATAATTGGAAAAACAAAGTACATTAAAACAATATGTATTGCCGTTTATACGGGTCAATACTATAATGATATGTGGATGGGTAATAATCGTTCTTCTATTCAAAATGAGCAAAATGGAAATGACAACTTGCTTATCAAGGCAATACGGCATTCTCATTCTGTTCGGAATCAGTGCATTTGTTTATTTCCTGTGGATTTATTGCCCTTATTTCAACAAATTATACCGGAACTCGGAAAGGAATGACAACGTAGGCCTGCCGTTGGCTTCATTAGGAATGGCTCTCTGCATGTTCACATTTGCAAAAGAACAATACCTGTATGCATTCACGCTCTATATAGCTTCAACCACTGTTTTTGTACTTTTACTATACTGGGATTTATACAAAATCAGACAAAGAAAACAGAAAAGAAAAAGAGAAAAGACGCGGAGAAAATCATAATAGAAACAATGACCGTTAATTAAGAAAAGAAGAGTACGAAGAACTTTTTCCTAACCAGAACTTTTCTCTCTTATTTCGCGTTTATATGAATGATAAAACATAAAACTATGAGCGTAAAAGAACAATACTGGAGATATTCACTTATTGCTATCATTATCGTACTTGGCATTGTCCTGTTCCAGCAAATCACCCCTTTCTTAGGCGGACTGCTGGGAGCACTGACCATCTATATCCTTGTCAGAAAACAGATGATACGCCTTACCACAAAACGAAAAATGAAACGGAGCACTGCCGCTCTGCTGATCACGACTGAAGCCGTCTTCTTCTTCCTGATACCTATTTCATTGGTAGTATGGATGTTGGTCGACAAACTGCAAAACCTCAATCTCGATCCGCAATCCATCATTGCTCCTATCGAAGAAATAGCCGGAATCATCAAAAGTAAAACAGGCTATGACGTATTGGGCAGTGATACGACCTCGTTTATCGTATCCGCCCTTCCCCGCATCGGGCAAGCCGTAATGGGAGGGATCAGCAGCTTTGTCGTCAATCTGTTCGTACTGGTCTTCGTTTTGTATTTCATGCTGATCGGCGGTATAAAGATGGAAGCATATGTCAATGCCATCCTGCCTTTTAATGCAACCAATACGGAACACGTGATACATGAGATCAATATGATTGTCCGATCCAATGCCATAGGTATTCCTCTTTTAGCCGTCATACAAGGAGGAGTTGCCATGATCGGCTATTTCATATTCGGAGCCCCCAATGCATTGTTGCTCGGTTTCCTCACCTGTTTCGCCACGGTTATCCCAATGGTGGGTACAGGCTTGATCTGGTTCCCCGTCGCCGTCTATATGGCCCTGACCGGAGACTGGCCCAATGCCATCGGACTGGCAGCCTACGGTGGTATTATCGTCTCGCAACTCGATAACCTGATACGCTTTATCCTACAAAAGAAGATGACCGACACTCATCCGCTCATTACTATTTTCGGGGTAGTCATCGGCCTGTCGTTGTTCGGATTCATGGGAGTGATCTTCGGACCGTTACTGCTTTCCCTGTTCTTCCTGTTTGTCGATATGTTCAAAAGAGAATATCTCGACACACGAAAATAACCGCTTGGCAAAGCATGTATCCTACCGAAAATTTGCGTACTTTTGTATCCTAAAAACGACATTACATCAATGGAAGCATTTACATTCAGTATGGCAGAACTGATATTATTATCAGTGGCAGGAGTTTTTCTGATTATCCAATACATTTACTATCTGGGAATTTACAACCGGATACATATGCGGAATATCACCGACCGGAAAAACGAACTGCACTTCACAAAGGAACTTCCTCCCCTGTCGGTCGTGATCTGTGCACGTAACGAATCAGAAAATCTGCGCCGTTTCCTTCCGGCTATCCTGGAACAGGATTATCCGCAATTTGAAGTAATCGTCATCAATGACGGCTCTACGGACGAAAGCGAAGCCGTACTGTCCGCTTTTGAAGAAAAATACCAACACCTGTATCACAGTTTCACTCCGGACAGCGCCCGGTATATCAGCCGTAAAAAACTGGCACTGACATTGGGTATCAAGGCAAGCAAACATGACTGGCTGGTGTTCACCGAAGCCAACTGCCAGCCCGCAAGCAATCAATGGCTGCGCCTGATGGCCCGTAACTTTACTCCGCATACCCAAATCGTATTGGGATACAGTGGATATGAACGTGGTAAAGGATGGCTGCACAAACGAATATCGTTCAATACCTTGTTTACTTCACTGCGCTATTTAGGCTTTGCCCTTGCCGGAAAGCCTTACATGGGATTGGGACGAAACCTCGCTTACAGAAAAGAACTTTTTTTCAAACAAAAAGGATATTCCACGCACTTGAACCTGCAACGGGGAGAAGACGACCTGTTCATCAATCAGATAGCCAATACGGAAAATACCCGGGTGGAAACCAATGCCCGTGCCATCATGAGAATGCAACCCATAGAAAGATACAAGGACTGGAAAGAAGAAAGAGTGAGCTATATGGCTACGGCACGTTACTACAAAGGTGCCCAACGCTATCTGCTGGGCTTCGAGACATGTTCCCGCCTGCTGTTCTATGTGGCTTGTATAGCCAGTATCGTATTCGGAATCATTCACTCGCACTGGCTGGTAGCCGGCATCGCTTTCTTTATCTGGCTGTTGCGTTATACCGTGCAAGCCATCGTCATCAATAAAACAGCAACCGATCAGGAAGAAAACCGTCATTATTACTTCTCCCTGCTCCTATTCGACCTGCTGCAGCCTTTACAAACCCTCCAACTCAAGCTTTACCGCCTATATCGCGGTAAAGGAGACTTCATGAGACGTTAGAGGCACTCAATTCTAAAAAACTCTTATCAGATATTTTATGAAAAACAAAATTTTAATTATGACTGTCCTATTAATAGGACTATTGAGATGCCAGAATCAAAAACCTGCCGAAAACGGTTCGTTTACGACAGCATCTTACAATCTTCGTTATGCCAATGCAGAAGATTCTGCCGCAGGCAATGGCTGGGGAAAACGTTATCCCGTGATGGCCAAACTGATACAATACCACAGTTTCGACATTTTCGGTACTCAAGAAGGATATATCCGGCAACTGGAAGACATGAAAGCCGCTTTACCGGGATATGAATATATCGGCGTAGGGCGTAATGACGGCAAAGAAGCAGGAGAACATTCGGCTATATTCTATCGTACGGATAAATTCGATCTTATTAAAAAAGGAGATTTCTGGCTTTCGGAAACACCCGATACGGCAAGTATCGGATGGGACGCGGTATTGCCCCGTATTTGTAGCTGGGGACACTTCAAATGCAAAGATACCGGATTCGAGTTCCTTTTCTTCAATCTGCATATGGATCACATCGGAAAAAAAGCGCGGGTGGAAAGTGCCTTCCTCGTACAGGAGAAGATGAAAGAACTCGGAGCCAATCTGCCGGCTATCCTCACAGGAGATTTCAATGTAGACCAGACACACAGTTCCTATAAAGCATTAGTAAGCAATGGAGTGTTGAAAGACTCTTATGAATCCGCAGATTTCCGCTATGCAACCAACGGAACTTTCAACAGCTTCGATCCGAACAACTTTACAGAAAGCCGCATCGACCATGTATTCGTATCGCCGTTATTTAAAGTAAAGAAATACGGGGTATTGACAGATACTTACAGAAGCACTAAAGCCACAGGTACTGAAAAAGCAAATGTCAAGGACTGCCCGGAAGAGATCTCCATTGAAAGTTATGAAGCACGTACACCGTCGGATCATTTCCCGGTCAAAGTAGAACTGGAATATTAACAATCATAATCCCGTCAGAACAGCTCCGGCCCTCCTGTTATTCGTATCGCATGGAGCTGGCCGGATTTATCTTGGTAATCAGATAAGAAGGCCCCAACAACATTAGTACAGAAGCAAGCAAGGTACCGGCATTGATGAGCAGAAAAAGCCAAACATTAAAAGAGACAGGTACCGAATCGACATAATAACTTTCGGGATCCAATTTGAAAAGATGAAACTGTGACTGTATGAGACAGAATACCAATCCGATAGCATTTCCCCAAATCATCCCCTTGCCTATCAGGAATACCGAAAACCAAAGAAACACTTTACGGATCGTAAGGTTATTCGCTCCCAAAGCTTTCAGGATACCGATCATGTTGGTACGTTCGATAATAATAATCAGCAAACCGGAAATCATGGTAAAGCCTGCTACCCCGATCATCAGAATCAAAATCACCCACACATTCAGATCGAGCAAGCCAAGCCACTCGAATATCTGAGGATTGGACTCCTCTATATTCTGCACAAAATATACACCGCCATATTTATCCGCCCGGTTATCCGTGCTTTCGGCCACCTCATAGGTGATGTCTGGCAAACGGTCATAATCCTTCACTTGCAACTCCGCACCGCTCACTTGATCGGGTTTCCAATTATTCAACCGGTTTACGGTATATAAATCCGTCAGCAGGAACAGGTTATCATATTCCGAAAAGTTAGTCTGATAAATCCCGGTAACGGTCAACGGACGAACCCGCACATTGTCCTGGATATAATAAGTAAATATCTTATCCCCCAATTTTAGCTTCAGCTTATCGACAAGTGCTTTTGATATGACCACCTGTCCGGTGGCAGCCGAATCGCTGAAAGCCGGAATCTCACCTTCCAACAGATTGTCACGAAAAAACGTGGCATCAAACTCCGGCCCTACTCCTTTCAGAACCATTCCTTGGAAAGCATCGTCCGTCTTAATCATCCCCGGCTTTGTGGAGTAACGCTGCACATGCTTTATGTCCGGATTAGCCGCCAAAGCAGCCAACATACTGTCACCCACCACCACAGGATGAGTTTCGTATGACCGGACAGCATCGAAATTAGTAATCTGGATATGAGACCCGAAACCGGTCACCTTATTACGCACCTCCCTCTTAAATCCAATCACTACGGCCACCGTAATGATCATCACTGCCAAACCAATAGCAATCCCCACCATAGCGATGAGAACAGCCGGCCGCGATACCTGTTTCCCACCATCGGTATCACGATAAAGGCGACGAGCTATGAAGAGGGGAAAAGACATAGAAAATAGTGATTAGCGGGTTAGTGATAATTGATTAGCAATTCGAGTGACTGACGGGGTATCACCAATTCACTTCTATTTATTCCGTCTTCCCCGGATATGCCTCCAACGCCTTTTTAAGCACAAAGAGCGCGCGGTTCAAGTCTTCTTTCTTTAAGACATAGGCGATACGGACTTCATTCCGTCCGGCTCCGGGAGTAGTATAAAAACCGGAAGCAGGGGCCATAAAAACTGTCTGGCCTTCGTATTCGAAATCGGAGAGACACCAGGCACAGAATTTATCCGAATCGTCTACTGGCAACTTGGCTACAGTATAAAACGCTCCCATCGGAATAGGAGAATATACACCCGGAATACGGTTCAGACCGTCAATCAGGCATTTACGACGTTCCACATATTCATCATAGGTATCACGCAGATAATCTTCATTGGCATCCAATGAAGCCTCAGCAGCAATCTGACCGATCAAGGGAGGACTCAGACGGGCCTGGCAAAATTTCATCACAGCATCACGTATCTCCTTATTTTTCGTGATCAAGGCGCCGATACGGATACCACATTCAGAGTAGCGTTTCGATACCGAGTCGATGAGCACCACATTGTTTTCAATGCCTTCGAGATGACAGGCAGAAATGTAAGGAGAACCGGTATAGATAAATTCACGGTAAACTTCATCGGAAAAGAGGAAAAGATCGTATTTCTTCACCAGGTCACGTATCTGATTCATCTCTCTGCGAGTATACAAATACCCGGTAGGATTGTTCGGATTACAAATCAAGATCGCTTTGGTACGCTCGTTGATCAGTTCTTCGAACTTCTCTACCTTAGGCAAGGAAAAGCCCTCTTCGATGGTAGTGGCAATGGTACGTATTTTTGCTCCGGCAGAGATGGCAAAAGCCATGTAATTGGCATATGCCGGTTCGGGTACAATAATTTCATCACCCGGATTCAGACAGGAGAGGAATGAAAAAAGCACCGCTTCCGAACCTCCGGAAGTGATAATTATATCATCAGCCGTCAGGTTGATATTGAACTTTGCATAATATCCTACCAATTTCTCCCGGTAACTGCAATATCCCGCACTCGGGCTATACTCCAATACTTTACGGTCAATATTACGTATGGCATCAATCGCGACCTGAGGTGTGGGCAGATCCGGCTGTCCGATGTTCAGGTGAAACACATGTACCCCTCTTTGCTTTGCTGCATCAGCCAAAGGAGCCAGCTTTCTGATAGGAGATGCAGGCATCTCGTTTCCGCGAATGGATATTGTTGGCATAATGTTATTTACTTATTTATCGATTTACTATTTTTAATTAGAGAGGGCAAATGTACACAATAAATCGGACACAGAGACATAAAAACTTTAAAAACCTTATCAAGGGTAAAAACGTTATGGTATTATGAAAAGAAAGCTATACATTTGTCATATACAAAACCCAAAACAATACCATAATGACCATAAACCTCATTACGTTTGCGTCACTACTACACAAACAGGCTTCTGCACTCAATTCGCACGAAGTGATATTGAATGAATTAGAGAAATATTTCACGGTCCGGTTTGTTAATTATGAGGATATCGACAAGCTGAGCAATGATGATTTCAAAATCATCTTCATAGCCACCGGCGGAGTAGAAAGACTGGTTATACAACATTTTGAATCTCTCCCCCGCCCTGCCATCCTTCTGGCAGACGGCATGCAAAACTCACTCGCAGCAGCGCTTGAAATATCTTCCTGGCTCCGTAACCGGGGTATGAAGAGCGAAATTCTCCACGGAGAACTCCCATCCATCATAAAACGTATACAGATTTTATATAATAACTTCCAGGCACAACGTTCTTTGTACGGAATGCGTATAGGCGTTATCGGGACACCTTCTTCATGGCTCGTAGCCAGCAATGTAGATTATTTGCTGGCCAAGCGTCGCTGGGGAGTGGAATACATCAATATCCCCCTCGAACGGGTGTACAAAATTTACGAACGCATCAATGACAATGAGGTGGGTGCTTCCTGCGCTGCCGTCGCTTCGCAGGCACTGGCTTGCCGGGAGGGGACTCCGGAAGACATGCTAAAAGCAATGCGTCTCTACCGGGCTGTAAAAAGAATATGCAAAGAAGAAAAGCTGAGTGCAGTCACTTTAAGTTGTTTCAAGATAATAGAGCAGATCGGCACTACCGGCTGTCTGGCATTGGCTATGCTGAACGATGAAGGTATCCTTGCCGGATGTGAGGGTGACCTGCAATCCATATTCACGTTGTTAGCAGCCAAAGCATTGACCGGAAAGGCCGGATTTATGGCTAATCCTTCCATGATCAATGCCCGAACCAATGAGATTATTCTGGCTCACTGTACCGTTGGATTAAAACAGACGGAAAAGTATGTGATCCGTAATCATTTTGAAACGGAAACAGGGATCGGTATTCAAGGAATTTTGCCTACAGGAGACGTCACCATCCTGAAATGCGGCGGAGAATGCCTGGACGAATATTATCTTTCCACAGGCACACTTACCGAAAATACGAACTATATCAATATGTGCCGCACACAGGTACGCGTCAAACTGGATACACCTGCCGATTATTTCTTAAAGAACCCGTTAGGAAATCATCACATCCTGATACACGGAAATTATGAGACGGTACTCAATGAGTTCCTGCAAGCTAACTCCTGTAAAAGAACGGAATAGAGAGGAAAGAATCAGACGCTTTCCCAAAAATCTTCTCATCCCTACTGACCCCAAAAAAGAGACCGTTCATATACTTGCCAATATACAAGTATTATGAATGGTCTCTTCTTTTATCTTGGATGATCTCTCTTTTTGAAATGACGGAAGAAACTGAATTTATTCTTCCATTACCCACTCCTCTATATTTCTGGCCTTACTACTAAAACTCACACCTATCTTGAACAGCCGTCGAGGATCATTTTGAAAAGATTGCCCGTAACATTTCTCATTGATTTGCGCCAAAGCCTCTGCAGCCGTAGCGTCCTGTTTGAATTCCATAAGGTAGATATAATGATCGGTTGTCAGCACCAAGTCCACACGCCCCCGGTTCGTATGGTATTCCACCCGAACATAAAAGCCCATCATCTTGAACACGATAAAAAGCACGTTCTGAAAAAACAACTCCACATTACGTTGCGGCTCCTGACCGACAATCACCTCGTAGGGAGCATCCGCAAAGAAGCTCTGCAGACGACGGAAAAAACCGTCCACTTTCGCATGTTCCACCTCAGATACAAACTTGCGGATTTCAAACGGTGCTTCAGATTCACTCTTGTCTGTATAGAAAGGCATCAGATAATTCAAAAAGCCTTCCTCTACTTCCTGATTAGGATAATCCAACGTATAAAGTCTAAAACGGCTGTCGTAATCCTTTATAGTCAGATATCCGCTCTGATAGATAACAGGAATGGGATGGGTACCTTCCGAATCGATACTGTCCAGCACATCTGCCGTAACCTCCACTCCCTGAATTTCTTCCAACCGGTAATTATGCTTTTTCAGCAGGTAAACCAAGTAAGAGGGAGTACCTGTAGCAAACCAGTAATTGCCGAATGCCATAGAGTCGAACGTATTGAGCAGACTGAAAGGATTGTAGATACCGGGAGTGTTGAAATTAAAATGATAGCCGTCATAACGTTTCTTCATTTCAAGGCACACGCTATCATAATCCATATTCTGCGCTTCGGCAAGAAGATGCAGGTCTTTGTCAAAATACTGATGCAGTTCTTCATCCGTGATACCGCAAATATCGTTATAATCACGACGCATGGAGATATCCTTCAAGTTGTTCAAGTCACTGAACACACTCACTTTTCCAAACTTCGTGACTCCTGTCAGAAATCCTAACTTGATGTAGCCGTCCATACTTTTCAACACACCATAGAAAGGCTTCAAGGTATTACAGAACTCCTTTTGCAATTCAGGATTACCGATGGCCTGCAACATAGGCTTGTCATATTCGTCCACCAGAATAGCGACACGATGTCCCGTCTTTTCCACAGCACGCTCTATGACACCGGCAAAACGCAAGGCAATCGTACGTTCCGATTTGTTGGCGCCATAAAGCTCTTCCCATTTGGCAACGTTCTTTTCCAGCATGTCATCCAGACTTCCGGGTATGTCATATTTGCCGATATTCAAGTCGAGATGAAAGACCGGACGCACCGTCCAATTCTCCTCCAACTGTTCTATCGCCAACCCTTTAAACAGTTCACGTTTTCCTAAAAAATAGGCTTCAAGGGTGGAAATCAGCAGACTTTTACCGAAGCGGCGCGGACGACTCAGAAAATAGTAACTGCCGGTGGTCACCAGCCGATGTACCCATGCGGTCTTGTCCACATAGACATAACCGTCTTTGCGCAGCTTCTCAAAATTCTGTATGCCAATAGGATAAATTCTTTTTTCCATATATTTTTATTCTCTATAAAGATAGGCATTTCCTGTTTACTTTCAATCTTTCCACCGGAAATGATTGGCCTTTTTCTCTTTCACTTTGCCAAATCACATTCCACCCACTTTCCCTGATGCATCTCCATCACCGTACTGAATCCTGCACGTTTCAAAGCCGCCAGCGCTTCCGGACGTCCGGCATTGATTTTTTCGGGATAATGGGCATCACTATTCACCATCACACGGATACCCAATTCTTTCAACAACGGAAAGTAACGTTCGTTCGGAAAAAATGTGCCGTAAAGATGATAAGCCTTGGAATTGATTTCAACCATATACCCTTTTTTTGCGATCCGGGCGAAATAATCCTGCATCAGTTTCTCATACCACGGTTCGTCCAACAGGCCGGGACGATAGCAAGCCGAATTATAATGCATCTTGTCCGCATGCCCTAAAATATCAAAACCACCCAACTCGATCATGCGAAGCTGACGGTCGTAATAAAGACGGATCACCCGATCGAGATCGCCGCCGAAATGCCCGTCTACTATCTTACGGAATACTTCGGGAGCCACATCGACATCCACCACTTCTCCTTTGTCATTATACAACAGATGCACGGAACCGATGCGATAATCCAACGGCAATTCCCGGAAACGGGAAACCGACGGATTGCTCTCTTCATTCAGATAATCGATTTCCAGGCCGACATAAAATTCGATCTTGCCGGCATACTTCTCCCTTACCCGGCGAAACTCCTCTAAATAGTCCTCCATACTGTCCCATTCCATCGTCCATGCAGTGGGAAAAGGCAACGGCGCATGTGATGAAACACCATACGATGTAAATCCTTCACTGATGGCAAAGCGGATGAAAGAGTCCATATCGGCACGTCCGTCACAATAAAGGCAATGGCTATGATAGTTCGTCAGGTTCATGATTCTATTTCGCTTAATTCCAACCAACGCATAGTTTTCTCATCAATCAAATCGTTCACTTCGGGCAGGCGTTTCGACTTCTCCGTAAGCTCGTCTACAGAAAGCGTACCACTGCAAAGCTGCGCTTCAATAAGCGCTTTCTCTGTTTCCAGCTCTGCTATCTCCTTTTCCAACTGCTCGAATTCACGTTTCTCCTTGAAACTCATTTTACGTTTTTCATTCAGGCGCACACGCGCAGTCTTCTCTTCCTGGGATTTCTCGGCCTCTTTCTCCTTCTGGGACTTGGCTTCTTTCCAATCACGATAATCGCTGTAATTTCCGGGGAAATCACGAATATCCCCCTGACCGTTGAATACTAACAGGTGATCTACCACTTTATCCATGAAATAGCGGTCGTGAGACACCACAATCACACATCCTTTAAAATTCTGAAGATACTCTTCAAGAACATTCAGTGTAATGATATCGAGGTCGTTGGTCGGTTCATCCAGTACCAGAAAATTCGGGTTACGCATCAGTACGGTGCACAGATACAACCGCCGGCGCTCTCCCCCGCTCAATTTATAGACATAGCTGTGTTGGGTTTCGGGAGTAAACAGGAAATGTTGCAAAAATTGTGAAGCAGTCAATTTCTTGCCGTTACCTAATTCGATAACCTCCGCGATGTCCTGCACCACGTCGATCACCTTCATCTGTTCGTCAAACTGCAACCCGTCCTGAGAGTAATAACCGAAACGAACCGTTTCGCCTATATCCACCGTACCGCTATCGGGCTGTACCTCTCCCATCAGTATCTTGATAAAAGTAGATTTCCCTGTCCCGTTATTGCCGACAATACCCATCTTTTCATAGCGGGCAAAAATGTAAGAGAAATCATCCAATATCTTCAGATCACCAAAACTCTTATAAAGATGATCCGCTTCGAATATCTTGCTGCCAATATAGGATGCCTTTACATCCAGTTTTACATTGTCATTATTAAAACGCTGCTTGGCCACTTTCTCTATTTCGTAAAAAGCATCCTGCCGGTACTTCGCCTTATGTGCGCGTGCCTGTGGCATGCGACGCATCCAGTCGAGTTCCGTACGATAAAGGTTATTAGCACGCTCTATCTCCACACTTTTTGCTTCGATCCGTTCCTGCCGTTTTTCCAGATAATAGCTGTAATTTCCTTTATACTGATACAACTGCCGGTTATCGATCTCTATAATCTCGGAGCAGACACGATCCAGGAAATAGCGGTCGTGCGTCACCATCAACAAGCTTAGGTTTGTGCGCCGCAGGTAATCTTCCAGCCACTCCGTCATATCCAGATCAAGGTGATTGGTAGGCTCATCCAGAATCAGCAGATCGGGCTCGGTAATCAAGGCATTCGCTAAAGCCACGCGCTTTAGCTGTCCTCCGGAAAGATGTTTCACCTGCTGGTCGAAATTACGGATTTTCAATTGCGACAGAATCTGTTTAGCCTTCTGCTCATATTCCCATGCTTTCTCATGATCCATGCGTACCAGCAAATCTTCCAGTCCCGGATGTCCCTCCGTTTCCATGCAATGCTCGTATTCCTTGATCAGTTCTACCACACTGTTGCCATGATGGAAGCAGGCTTCCAGCACAGTCAGTTCTTCGGGATATTTCGGATCTTGCTCCAAATAGTCTACACGGAGATCCCGACGGAAAACAATATTCCCGTTATCATATCCCTCCTTCCCGGAAAGTATATTCAGAAGGGTCGTCTTTCCCGTCCCGTTTTTAGCGATCAGTCCGATACGCTGCCCTTCGGCAATACCGAAAGATATATTTTCAAACAAAACTAAATCTCCAAAGGATTTAGTAAGATTATCTACTTGTAAATAAGGAACCATAAAATCAGTAATTTAGTAGTAAATGGTTAAAAGGAGCTGGTGGGTAAGTAAGAGGTTTAGCAGGTAAGTGATTTAGTAGTTAAATAGTCAAGTAGATAAGTAGTAAGTAGTAGATAGTTTAAGTAATAAATAGCAATTAAAAATATAGGAGTGAAAGATCGCATTAAAATCCATAGCCCCCTACACGCTGCACAGCTACTTAACTACTTAACTACTTAACTACTAATTCTATACCGCCGATTTAAACACTTCCTCCACATCACACGTCTCGTCATTTTTCACTTTACTCCAAAACAGTTTCAGAGGATCGATGAGTTTTCCATCTTTATATTGCAGTACGGGCACTTCCCGGTTACCATCGATTAAAGTCATCCATTCGAATCCCTCCGCTTCATTGACCAATATGGTACAGACAGTGATGCCGATAGCCAGCCATTCTTCCTTCTTCTTTTTTCCTATCACGCCGCTATCAATCACCTGCTGGAGTTTCGGTAAATCTTCTTCCAAACCTTGGAAATCTTTTTTCAATTCCTTCTTTACGGTATTCACTGTCCATTCATACCCCTCATTAATCACGTAGATCTCGGACAAACGTACAGGAATCACTTCCGCCGGGTACTTCTGTCCGTCTTTGCGTATATCCAACGTACCGATCACTTGTTCCGCTTCTTTCACGCTTCCGCCTTTAGGCACGGTAAACGAACATTCGAACGCCACATTCCCAATGCCGGTAATCCAAAGGTGAGTGGTGTAATAAGCCCCCTCTTCCTGAAACATTTCTTTACTGTAAGCACATGCTAATTTTCCGATTTTCACCAATGAAGCCGAAGGATTCTCTTTTAGCTCCTGCTTCACAGCTTCTTTGCCATAATCCATAGCGCCGCGTGTAGCAGCATCCGCCTTGAAAGCCGAAATCCGGAAATTCCCTGTCCAGGTATCGGGGTTGTAAAACAGAAAGGAACCTTCACCGTCTTCAAACTCATTCCAATCTGAAGGATAAACCATGGTGAACCACGCTCCCGGAGAAATAAATTTCTTACCTTGTATCATCTTATTTTGTTTTTTTCTTCTACTCAACAGATATTTCGACAAAAATAACACTCCCGAAGCGGATATGCAAAAAACAGGAAACAATAAATGTTGTCTCATTTGTTTTTCCTTCAAAGAACCTTTATCTTTGGAGCAAATGCAATAACTAAAACCGCAAGAATATGAAAACATTCGTAGTACTTGTCACTCTATGGCTAAGTGGCATCCTGGCAATCTCCGCACAAGAAGACAACAACTCCCGCTACATCGAAGTGACCGGCAGTTCCGAAACGGAAATCATCCCGGACGAAATTCATTTTATGATTACCATAAAGGAATACTGGCAGGAAGAATTCGAAAAAAAAAGCAAGCCGGAAGATTACCAGACCAAAGTACCCGTCAATGAGATTGAACATAACCTGATGAGCGCCTTAAAGCAAGCGGGTATCGCTCCGTCGGATATTCAGACCAAAGAAGTAGGTGATTACTGGCGCGAACGTGGAAAAGATTTTCTCATATCCAAAACCTTTGATATAAAGTTACAAAATCCCGACCAGATCAACCGGATCATACAGACAGTAAATACCAAAGGGATTCAATCGATGAACATCGGCGAACTAAAAAATAAAGATTTGCAGGAATACCGCAAACAAGGAAAAATAGAAGCCTTAAAAGCAGCACGCCAAAAGGCGGATTATCTGGTGGCGGCAATGGGACAGAAACTCGGGAACGTTCTTCGTATCGTAGAGCCGGAAGAACGGAGCTTCAGCTATTTCCAACCACAGTCGGCTATGAGCAACGTAGCAATACCAAGTTATGACAGTAATCCGGAAAATTTCAGAACGATCAAGCTCAGATACCAGATGACGGCCCGTTTTGAAATACTCCCTGCCGAATAGTTACCCCACACGGAGGAAGATCTTACTTCCCTATCGGCTGGATTTTCCTCCGTACCTCTTTTGATATTTCCAGAAACATGTAGTTCAACCTACCGGAATGAATACCTTCTTCATTCTCCTTATATTTCTTGTTGGCATACTGTTTCGACTTCTCAAAAGTAAGCAGAGACATCTGGTTCTGAGATTTTCCCACCATGGTAGAGTCCAATTGCTCATCCGGAAAAAAGTCGTCCAGATCGACATCACCGATCATCGTCGTTTCCAGGAAATTCATATCCTGATGGGAACTGTCCGTATAATATCCCACAAACATATGCCCCGGCGTACGCACCAGAATCGGATCGATATTGATGGCACGAAGCAGAGAAGCGAACAGTACGCTGCCATCCACACAGTTTATCTGCGACGATTCCAAAGCATCATCGAACGTACGTACCCGCTGTGAGAAAACCACATTACTGGATAAGCTGGTATTGGACACCGAACTGTAACGGAACTTACGCTTCTGCAACACGTTCCAAAGGGCATACACCTGTTTATCCACCGCATCCGCCTTTGCATTCTGATATCCTAAGAAACGATTCACAATACGGGTATTCAATGCTTCACGCAGCAATTTATCGATCATCGGATTCTCTTCATTGACATAGGCGGCAAAGAATATGCCGGTATCATGGAATTTCGTACCGTTAGTGACGTATCCTAACAGACATTCATTGATACTTCGCACCGAAAAGGTACGTACCCTCTGCCCCAGATCATCCCCATTCATCTCTACCGTTACCGCTACACTGACCGGTTCTGCCTGCACGTTATTCTTCAACGCTTCGTAGTTCCAGATAATATCGGGATAAATCATATATTCTCTATGCGGTTTCTCAAGAATAAACTCGGATACGGAACGTGAAAAGAAAGGAGTCTCCGCCACTTCAATACGTACCCGGCTATATGCCGAACGGGATTTCACCCTGATGGCGATGCACGATTTCGGATTACCGATATAAAAAGAATCGGACGGTTCGATGACCTGGGCATCGGTAGTAGCCACAGACAGGATAGCAGAAGGAAAGATGTTTCCTCCCAAATCATCCGTTATTTCAAAACCGGAACTGAAAGAGGCATATTTATAGATGGACATTCCTGTCACAATAACAAATAATATGGCAATCACTCCCAGCACTTCCCGCTTTCGCTGTTTCAAATCTATCTTTATCATTTTTCCCTCTACTTTTTTTGTAGCACATACAAAGGTAAAAAAATAAAATCGATAGATTGAATGAAATACAACATTTAAGAAAAGGTTGTATTTCTCATCGGATGCCTGCCCTACCCTTATTTCATTTTTTTAGGTTCATATCAGTAATATTCGCTCTTTTTATTCATGAATATGGCTTATCTTTGTCCATTTCTAAAAACAGACTCCAAATACATTGACTTATGCCGACATTCTTCATTATTCTTATCAGCGTATACCTCGCAGGAAACATTTACATATTTATCAAAGGATTACGGGCACTGCCTACCTGCCATTCGGGAATAAAAGTAGCAGCAGGCATTCTGTTCTGGTGCGGTGCCTTGTCACTATTCGGCAGTTTGCTGAGCCGCAATGTAGAAATGCCCTCTTTCATTTCGCATACGATGTACGAAATAGGTACAGGCTGGTTGATATTCACCCTATACATGGTGATATTCCTGTTGTTGACCGACATACTGAAACGATTCTATACGCCTTTCAGATACGGATTTCCCGTGTCATTGCTGTTAACATTCATCCTATTGGGATGCGGATACTACAATTACCGCCATCCGAAAACGAATGCAGTCGATATAACAATCAACAAACCGTATGAAAACAACTCGCAACCGATAAAAATCGTAGCTGTAAGCGATATTCATTTAGGATACGGAACGGGAAAAAGCGCCTTGAAAAAGTACGTCGATATGATTAATGAACAGAAGCCGGACCTTATACTGATCGGCGGCGATCTGATCGACAACAGTGTCGTTCCCCTCTACACCGAAAAAATGAGCGAAGAATTATCGGAATTAAAAGCACCGATGGGTATCTACATGGTTCCCGGTAATCACGAATACATCAGTGGCATCGACGAAAGTGCCCGGTTCATAAAAAGTACTCCGATACAACTCCTGATAGATTCGGTGGTAACTTTGCCCAATGGCATACAATTGATAGGACGTGACGACCGGCATAACCCCTCCCGCCGTTCCTTACAGGAATTGATGGAGAATATCGATAAAAGCCGTCCCATCATCCTGCTGGATCACCAACCCTATAACCTGACAGACGCAGAAGCTGCCGGCATCGACCTACAATTCAGCGGGCATACCCACCACGGACAGGTGTGGCCTATGAGTCTGGTTACGGATTATATCTATGAACAGAGCCACGGTTACCGCCAATGGGGAGACACGCACATATATGTATCCAGTGGATTATCACTATGGGGACCTCCCTTCCGGATAGGAACAGAAAGCGAAATGGTGGTGTTCGAACTGTCTGCCGGAAGTACCGACATCTCAAATACCTCATCGCCATTACTTTAATAATCCCTTTTTATGAAAAACCACAAATTGTAACGTAATTGTAACACGTGTTTCACCCCGTCGTAACAAAAATCGCTCACCTTTGCTGCGAAATAAAATAAAAGATTATATTTGTAATGTCATATAAACAGAGAATACAATGAACGATTACCGCATTTTAGTTGTCGACGATGAAGAAGACCTTTGTGAAATCCTGAAATTCAATCTTGAAAATGAAGGTTATGAAGTAGATACTGCCAATTCCGCCGAAGAAGCTCTGAAAATGGATATCAGCAGTTATCATTTGCTATTGCTGGATGTGATGATGGGAGAAATCTCCGGATTCAAAATGGCTAATATACTGAAAAAAGATAAAAAGACGGCTCATGTACCTATCATCTTCATCACCGCCAAAGATACGGAAAATGATACGGTGACCGGCTTTAACCTCGGTGCGGACGACTATATCTCGAAGCCTTTCTCCCTGCGTGAAGTGATAGCACGCGTAAAAGCGGTTCTGCGGCGTACCATTACCCCCGAAACCGAAAAAGCACCGGAACAGATCACTTACCAGACGTTGGTAATCGACATTACAAAAAAGAAAGTCAGCATAGACGGAGAAGAAGTGGCACTGACCAAAAAAGAATTCGAAATCCTATTCCTGCTATTACAGAACAAAGGACGGGTATTTTCGCGCGAGGACATCCTTGCCCGCGTATGGAGCGATGAAGTATACGTACTCGACCGTACGATCGATGTCAACATCACCCGTCTGCGTAAAAAGATCGGCATATATGGCAAGCGGATCGTCACCCGCCTGGGATACGGATATTGCTTTGAAACAGAATGAAATAATGAAATAATGTGCCAATCGGGCAATGTGCCAATGTGCCAATTGACTGCGCCATAAATGCGTGATAAAGAGACACACCACATAGCCCTCCTATTTTTCATTCCTTCATTCTTTCATTTTTTCATCATTCCACCATGAACCTACCTGTCAATCAAAAGCATTTTCTTTCATTCAGCCGGAAGCTCTTTCTTTCGGTCATATCATTGTTTCTGGTTTTTGCCGCTTGCTTCATTGCTTATCAGTACCAACGGGAAAAAGAGTACAAAGTAGAGCTTCTTCATTCCCAATTGCAAGACTATAACGCACGTTTGAATGAAAAGATAGATACGCTTTCGGGCATCCGGAATGAAATGAATGAGTATATCAATAACCACGCATTGCAAGATTTACGCGTGACAGTTATCGATCTCCAGGGAAATGTATTGTATGACAGCTATAAAACAAACAACTCCCTTTTAGAAAACCATATCACTCGCCCGGAGGTAGAAAAAGCATTGGCAACCGGTAGCGGATTTGATGTTCGCCGTACTTCGGAAACAACAGGAGTACCTTATTTTTATTCGGCTACTCTTTACAATGATTATATCATACGCTCGGCATTGCCTTACAATGTCAGCCTGATTAACAATCTGAAAGCCGATTCGCATTACCTCTGGTTCACTGCTATTGTGACCCTGTTATTGGTCGTCATCTTCTACAAATTCACCAATAAATTAGGTACCTCCATTAGCCAGTTGAGAGAATTCGCCATGCGTGCCGACCGGAATGAGCCGATCGAAATGGCCATGCAATCCGCTTTTCCTCATAACGAATTGGGAGAAATATCACAGCACATCATCCAGATATACAAACGACTGCACGAAACCAAAGAAGCCCTTTACATCGAACGGGAAAAACTGATCACCCACCTGCAAATTTCTCACGAAGGACTTGGGGTGTTCAACAAAGATAAAAAAGAAATTCTTGTCAATAACCTCTTTACCCAATATAGCAATCTCATCTCTGACTCCAACTTAGAGACAGCCGAAGAGGTGTTTACAATCAATGAATTGAAAGAGATCACCGACTTTATCAACAAAGCCCCTAAACGGCCTTCCGGTAAAGAAGAAAAACGAATGTCTATCACTATCAATAAAAACGGGAAAACATTTATTGTGGAGTGTATCATCTTTCAGGATATGAGTTTCGAAATAAGCATCAATGACGTGACGATGGAGGAAGAACAGATACGCTTGAAACGCCAGCTAACCCAAAATATCGCACACGAATTGAAAACTCCCGTAAGCAGTATTCAGGGATATCTGGAAACCATCGTCAACAACGATCACATCCCACATGATAAAATAAACGTATTCTTGGAACGCTGCTATGCACAAAGCAATCGTCTGAGCCGCCTGTTACGCGACATCTCGGTGCTGACCCGCATGGACGAAGCAGCCAACATGATAGATATGGAAAAGGTGGATATCAGCGTACTGGTCACCAATATCGTCAATGAAGTTTCTCTGGAACTCGAAGAAAAGCAGATCACAGTGGTCAACTCTCTGAAAAAAGATATTCAGATACGGGGTAACTATTCGCTATTGTATTCCATTTTCCGAAACTTGATGGATAATGCCATTGCCTATGCCGGTACCAATATCCAAATCAATATCAACTGTTTCCGCGAAGACGAGAATTTCTATTATTTCAGTTTTGCCGATACCGGCATAGGAGTATCTCCGGAACATTTGAACCGCCTGTTCGAACGATTCTACCGGGTAGATAAAGGCCGTTCACGTAAATTGGGCGGTACCGGGTTAGGGCTGGCCATTGTGAAAAATGCGGTAATCATACATGGCGGTAGCATCTCTGCCAAAAACAATCAAGGCGGAGGACTGGAATTCGTATTCACGTTAGCAAAGGAAAGGTAAAAAACATCCGGCAACAAGAAAGTTCTTCTTCCGGAATTAAATTTACACCTAACAATGACAGCCAAGATTCAATAAAGCACCTCTTGTCATATTACCTAACCATCCGGTTCGTTTCTCTACGAAAAACGAACCGTTTCCCGTAGAGAAACAAGATGAAACTCGTAGAGAAAAGATGTGTTTCTCTACGGGCAAAAATAATATTATATAATACACTGATAAACAAAACATTATAAACAAATCAATTTGTAATACATTTTCATTTCGAAATAAATCGTATCACTATCTTTTCAAATCTTACTTCACGGCATAAATACTTACACTAATCATATAGAGCAATATAAACAAGAAAAGATTTAAGCCATCATAACAATAAGAAAGAAGGTTCGAAAATAAACTGATAAAAATCATAAAAAGGAAAAATAAAACGGATTCTTGTTGTTTCGACGGAATAATCGCATAATTTTGTAGAACGATTAAAACAAGAAAAATGAATTATATAAAACATCTTCCGATAGCTCTCGTATTCTGTCTCTTTTCCTGTAAAAACGGAAAATCTTCAAGTCAAGTATCCTATATACCACAAGATACCCTCACTGCCTTTTATTTACCGGCTATACCGGCCATGCTGAACACTCCCGAACTACGGGCGGATTTTCTGGTGAAGCATTATTGGGACAATGTAAACTTTGCCGATACAAACTATATCCATCATCCTGATATTACGGAACAGACCTGGGCCGATTACTGCGATTTACTGAATCACGTTCCTTTGAGTACGGCGCAGGAGGCGATAAAGAAAACAATCGCCCGAACAGAAACCGAGAAAAAAGTTTTCGATTATATCACCGGACTGGCCGACAAATACCTTTATGACCCGAATTCCCCTTTAAGAAATGAAGAATTTTATATTCCGGTGCTGGAAGCAATGATCTCTTCATCTGTTCTGACAGAAACAGAAAAAATCCGTCCTCAAGCACGCATAGAGATGGCATACAAAAACCGAGTCGATACAAAAGCGATCGATTTTACCTATACATTAGAATCGGGTGCGCAAAGCACACTCTATAAAATAAAATCCCAATACACCGTATTGTTTATCAATAACCCGGGCTGCCATGCCTGTACGGAAAACATAGAAGCACTAAAAGACTCTCCTATTATCAATGAGTTGATCCAAAAGAAACAGCTGGCAGTAATTGCCCTCTATCCGGACGAAGAACTGGACGAATGGAGACGACACCGTGATGAGTTTCCCCAAGAGTGGATCAACGGATATGACAAATCACTTACCATCAAAACCCAAAATCTATATGACCTGAAAGCAGTACCCACCCTTTATCTGCTGGATGCAAATAAGAAAGTGCTATTGAAAGATGCCACCGTGCAAGCAATAACCCAATATCTGATGAAATAAAGTATACTCCATACAGTCCGGCAAAGTATATTATAGCTAAATAGATTATGGATAGATAAATGATGTATCGGCACAATAATAAGTCCGTACCATTCCTTTGCCATTCTGAATATTCTTTCTATCTTTGCCACGCATTGGTTCATAGTCTTCCTTCGGAAGATGTGATTAAAAAGGGAATCAGGTGCAAATCCTGAACAGTCCCGCTGCTGTAAGTTCCATAAAAACGTTACGGACAACTACCTTTAGCCACTGGGAAATCCCGGGAAGGCGTCCGCCACAGGAACAAGTCAGAAGACCTGCCATGCAATCTTTTCATTGCTTTCGTGGAAAAAGCGTTGAGTCTAATGAACCGGATAAATTCTATCCATCATTTCATTCATCACTCTGATTCAGAGAAAGTATAATTTACAAATAAACTCTGCCAAGTTTATTGATGTGTCCGGTCGAAGTGATTTCGCCCGGACATTTTAATCAAAACTGATTAGATGAACAGATTGAACCGGATCTTTGAATACAAATTTTTCAGTGCAGTAGTTTACTGCCTTTGCCCTGTTGCATTACTTTCCGCCCAACAGCAGAAGGTAGATACGACACATGTTTATTCTATTCCCGAAGTAGTGGTTTCCGACCGATATCAGACACGGGAAGTACGCGCAACGGCACCCACCCAGATATTTTCCAAAGAAGAATTAAACAACTTGCATGTATTACAGGTTTCCGATGCTGTAAAACACTTTGCAGGAGTAACTGTAAAAGACTATGGAGGCATTGGCGGATTGAAAACCGTATCCATCCGCAGCTTGGGAGCACAACATACCGCCATAGGATATGACGGCATTGCCATAACCGACTGCCAGACAGGACAAATCGACATCGGACGCTTCTCCTTGGATAATGTAGACCGCCTTTCCCTCAACAACGGGCAGAGTGATAACATATTCCAACCGGCACGCTTTTTCGCTTCCGCAGGTCTACTGAATATCCAGACACTGACCCCGCAATTCAAGAATAATAAAAACACCCATATCATCGGTTCGTTCAAAACCGGTTCTTGGGGATTGGTGAATCCGTCCGTACTGATAGAGCAGAAATTAGCCCGGAAATGGGCACTATCTGCCAATGCCGAATGGATGTCGGCAGACGGCCACTACCCTTATACCCTCTATTATGGCGATAAGGATGATTTAACCTCACGCGAGAAAAGAAAAAACACGCAAGTGGAAAGCCTGCGTGCCGAAGCCGGCCTGTTCGGTAACCTCTCCGACAACGAACAATGGAGGCTGAAAGCATACTACTACCAATCGTCTCGCGGGTTGCCCAATGCCACTACCTTCTATTACGACTTTGCCAACCAACACTTGTGGGATAAAAACACGTTCGTACAAAGCCAATATAAAAAAGAATTCAACCGGAAATGGGCATTCCAGGCATCGGCCAAATGGAATTGGAGTTATCAGCGTTACCTGAACCCTGATTATGCCAGTTCAGCCGGTAAAGAAGATAACAGTTATTACCAACAAGAATACTATCTGTCGGCTTCGGCACTCTACCGGGTATTGGATAATCTGTCTTTTTCTCTTTCCACAGACGGTAGCATCAATACGCTGAATGCCAACTTAACCGATTTTGCTTATCCTACACGATATTCATGGCTGACCGCACTCGCCGGAAAGTACGTGAACGAATGGCTTACGCTCTCCGCTTCGGCATTGGCCACGGTCACCAATGAAAAGGTGCAGCAAGGCACCAAAGCGGATAATCACCGCAGACTGACCCCTTACGTCAGCGCTTCTTTCAAACCGTTCAGGAGTGAAGAGTTCCGTATCCGCTTCTTCTATAAAGACATTTTCCGGTTACCCAATTTCAACGATCTGTATTACAGCCGGGTAGGAACGAGAGATTTGCGTCCGGAAAGCACCCGGCAGTATAATGTAGGCATTACGTACAGTAAATCTGTCTGCACATTTCTGCCCTATGTATCGGCCACGATAGATGCCTATTACAATAAAGTGACGGATAAAATAGTCGCTATTCCCAACAAGAACATTTTTGTATGGACCATGACCAATCTGGGAAAAGTAGATATAAAAGGTTTGGATGTCACCGGAAGCATATCCTTGCATCCAATGGAGAAATTACAAATCAACCTTTCCGGAAACTATACTTACCAACGTGCACTGGATGTCACCAGTGCAACAGACAATACTTATAAAAAAACTTATAAACACCAGATCGCCTATACTCCGCGTGTATCCGGTTCGGGGCAGGCAGGCATCGAAACACCCTGGATCAACCTGTCCTACGCTTTCCTCTTCTCGGGCAAACGCTACACACAAGGAGAAAACATAAGCCAGAACCGTCTGGATGGCTATAGTGACCACAGTCTTTCGGCCAGCCGCAATTTAAAAATACGCGATATAAATACATCACTCAGCATCGAGGTACTCAACCTGCTGAACAAGAATTACGAAATCATAAAGAGCTTCCCTATGCCGGGACGTTCGGTACGTGCAACATTGAAAATTACTTATTAAAATACATATATCTTATGATGAAATATAAATATCTCACATTATTCGTATTCAGCTTGTTAATTCATGCCTGTGATGATATTACAGATAAAGATAGCCCCGAAGACAACGGAGGGAGCAACACAGAAACCGGAACCGCCGGTATTTATGTATTGAGTGAAGGACTGTTTAACCTGAACAACAGTACGCTCATGTTTCATTCACTCAAAAACGGACAGACGGACACTGATTATTTCCGCAGTAAAAACCATCGAGGATTGGGCGATACCGCCAATGATATGGCTATTTACGGCAGTAAGCTCTATATCGTAGTGAATGTTTCGAGCCAGATCGAGGTAATAGACCGGGCATCAGGACTCTCTCTGAAACGGATACCGGTACTGAATGAGAACGGTAGTTCGCGGCAACCGCGTTACATCGCTTTTCATAAAGACAAAGCATATGTCTGCTCGTTCGACGGCACTGTGGCCCGAATAGATACCACCTCATTGGAAATCGAAGAGTATGCCACAGTAGGACGGAATCCGGACGGAATTTGCGTGCAGGGAGATAAACTCTATGTATCCAATTCCGGAGGGTTGGATTGGGACGGAATTGGCGTGGACAACACCGTGTCCGTAGTCAGCACAGAACCGTTCAAAGAAATAAAGAAAATACAGGTAGGTTACAATCCGGGGCGGATCAGGGCGGACAATTACGGCCACGTCTATGTGGCAACACGCGGTAAAGACATCAGTGCGGGCGATTATAACTTTGTTCAGATAGACACCCGCGCGGATGAAGTGAAACAGATTTATGACGAAAAGGTAATGAATTTTGCCATCAACGACCAACTTGCTTACTTATATAATTTCAACTACACCACACAGGATTCGCAGATAAAGGTATTCAACCTGCAAACGGGAACTACCCTGCGCGAGGATTTCATTACAGACGAAACCGAGATCAACACCCCTTATGGCATCCATGTCAATCCGTATAGTGGAAATATATACATTACAGACGCCTATAACTATTTGGTAAGAGGTGATGTACTCTGTTTCAATCCACAAGGAAAATTAATATACCGTCTCACTAATATCGGACAAAATCCCAATACAGTGGTTTTCTCCGACAAAGATACGCAAAGTGGCAACGACGATCCGGATACCCCGCAGGCAGCCGCCTTCGCCAACAAAGTATTGGAGTATCGCCCCGCCCCGACGCAGTTCATGAATACCACCGCCACCGCTTATAAGGAGGGGTTTACCTATCAGCAAGTATTGGAATATGCTACGGAACTGTTATCAGACCGGAATGTATGCTTACTTTCATTAGGTGCTTTTGGGGGATACATCACAGTAGGTTTCGACCATACTGTACCTAATATATCGGGCGAATATGATTTCAAGATATACGGGAATGCCGCCTATGACATATATGGCACCAATGAAGACAAACCCGGCGGAAGCGCAGAACCGGGCATCGTACTGGTTTCCAAAGACACCAATGGAAACGGACTTCCCGATGACGAGTGGTATGAACTGGCAGGAAGCGAATACAACTCCCCCTCCACCATCCGGAATTATGAAATCACCTATTACCGTCCCGAACTGCCCGGAGACAATGTACAATGGACGGATAACCAAGGTGGTCAAGGAGAGATAAAAAGAAATGACTTTAATACCCAAGACTCCTATTATCCGCAATGGATAGAAGAAGACCGGATCACCTTCTCCGGAAACCGCTTAGCCGACAATGCAGTAAACGAGCCACGTCCTGACATGCCGGAACATTGGGTAGGCTATTGCTATGCTTGGGGATATGCCGACAATCACCCGAATGATACGGAATATTCTAAATTCAAAATCGATTGGGCAGTAGACAAAAACGGTAATCCGGTACATCTTGACGGAATTGATTTTGTAAAGATATACACGGCTGTCAACCAAGACTGCGGATGGACAGGAGAAATATCAACAGAGATACAGGCAGTGGAAGACCTGCATTACAATAAATAGAAATATTTTATTATCAATAATTACATTTAAAAAACAACATGAGAAAATTAAATTCTTTTTTCAGTAGACTATGTATGGTAATGCTATTGGCATTACCAATGGTATTTGTATCTTGTGAAGATGATGATAATGAAACACCTCAAGATGAACTATCAATATTAGACTTGGGAATTGGTAACCATGCCCCAGAGTCCGGATTAACATTCACAATTGCCATTGATGAGTCCCTTACTATTACCCCTGTACTAAGTCAGGCAGAAAACATCTCATACGCATGGATTGTAGACGGTACAAAGGTATCAGATAAATCAAGCTATACATTCAATGCTGCCGAAGCAGGTATAGGTTCACACACTATCTTATATCGTGCCACTTATAAAACTGTTGAAGCCGAAGCAACCTTAACAATAAATGTTGCCCAAAACCGTAGTTTTTATGTAGTCAATGAAGGTCAAGCTAATGGTTCTATCTGTTTTTACGATAACGATGGAACATGGAACTACAACATCTATCAGGCAAGCAATGCCGATGAGAAACTGGGTACAACTTCAACGACAGCTGTATTCAATAACGGAAAAGTATACATCGTATCCAAAGATAATCCTTGTTTGGTAGAAGCCGATGCTACCACTTTCAAGAAAACATCTTCTATAACCAAAGCTGTTATTGATGATAATCAAGCGTACAACTTTGCTGTCATCAACAGCACTACCGGCATCATTGCAACTGCCCGTGGAGCATATAAAATAACCATAAACCCATTACCAACCGAAGGTACAAAAGCGGAAAAAGTAATAGACGGCTCTTGCAAAGACATGTATGTATCTGGAGATTATTTATTTATCATCGTAGACAATACTATTAAGGTATATAAATCGAACGATCTCTCTTACATAAAAGATTTAGAAGCCGCTAATACAGGTTTTGCCAGAGCTAAAGACGGTTCCCTTTGGGCAGCTAACGAGACCCAATTGGCAAAAATAAATATCAAAGACCTAACATCTGAAACAATCGACTTGCCGGAAGGTTATGCAGTAAACTATAATAGTTTTGCATATACCCCTTCCTGTTTGTGTGCGTCAATTTCCGAGAACGCCTTATACTTTGTCAAAAAAGACGGATGGAATTCTAAAGATGCATACAAATACGATATCACTTCCGGAGACTTGAAAAAGATCATGACAGCACCGGAAAACTACTCTTTCTATGGTGCCGGACTGGCCGTTGCCCCTTTTACCGGAAATGTTTATGGTACATTTACGGAAGACGGATATGGTGATCACTATAAGAATAATAAAATTGTCATAGCAGACGGCATCAATGAAACGCCTCTTGAAATTATTGACTATTCCGGTTACTTCTGGTTCCCATCCAAAATTGTATTTAAATAAAATTCAATCATATTATAATCAGGGGGGAGTACCATATTCGTACTCTCCTCTTTTTTTATATCCGAATATCAAAATGTCATATGTTTATTGCATATTCCAAAGGTTTTCCTTAAATTCGACGAATAAAACCAAATATCCAAGAATATGGAATTACCTTTTGCAGAATCATGGAAAATCAAGATGGTAGAGCCTATCCGTAAAAGTACCCGTCAGGAACGCGAGCAATGGATAAAAGAGGCGCACTACAATGTATTTCAACTGAAAGCCGAACAAGTATACATCGACCTTATTACCGACTCCGGTACGGGTGCCATGAGTGACCGTCAATGGGCAGGAATGATGTTGGGAGACGAGAGCTATGCCGGCGCTTCTTCCTTTTTCAAACTGAAAGAAATGATCACCCGGCTCACCGGTTTTGAATATATCATACCAACCCATCAAGGACGCGCAGCCGAGAATGTATTGTTCTCCTATTTAGTTCATGAAGGAGACATCGTACCGGGAAATTCGCATTTTGATACTACCAAAGGACACATCGAAGGGCGCAAAGCCATAGCATTGGACTGCACCATTGACGAAGCCAAACAAACCCAATTGGAAATCCCCTTTAAGGGCAATGTAGACCCTGTCAAACTGGAAAAAGCATTGCAGGAACATGCCGACAAAATTCCCTTTATCATAGTAACCATCACCAACAACACAGCAGGCGGACAACCCGTTTCCATGCAAAACCTAAAGGAAGTACGCGCCTTGGCCGATAAATACAAAAAGCCGGTACTTTTCGATTCGGCACGTTTTGCCGAGAATGCCTATTTTATTAAAACACGGGAAGAAGGATATACCGGGAAAACAATCAAGGAAATCACACGGGAAATGTTCGATCTGGCCGACGGTATGACCATGAGCGCAAAAAAAGACGGTATCGTCAACATGGGAGGTTTCATTGCCACCCGCCACAAAGAATGGTACGAAGGTGCCAAAGGATTCTGTGTACAATTCGAAGGCTATCTTACCTATGGTGGAATGAACGGACGGGATATGAATGCCCTTGCCATCGGCCTGGACGAAAACACAGAATTCGATAATCTGGAGACACGCATTCATCAAGTGCAATATCTGGCAAAAAAACTTGATGAATACGGTATTCCCTATCAACGTCCTGCCGGTGGGCACGCCATCTTCGTAGATGCCCCAAAGGTATTGACCCACGTCCCCAAACAAGAATTCCCGGCACAAACACTGACTGTTGAACTGTATCTTGAAGCCGGCATACGCGGATGTGAAATAGGTTATTTATTGGCAGATCGTGATCCGATAACCCACGAAAACCGTTTCAACGGATTAGACCTACTACGCCTTGCTATCCCACGTCGTGTTTACACCGATAACCACATGGATGTAATTGCCGCCGCACTCAAAAACGTATACGACCGCAGAGAAGAAATTACACGCGGCGTACGCATTGCATGGGAAGCTCCTCTGATGAGACACTTCACAGTGCAATTGGAAAGAATTGAATAATGTGCCAATTGGCACATTATTATTCATATTCGAAATACTCGAAATCGGCATGTGCTTTTGAACTGTCAGAAGTAGCAACAGCATATAATCCTAAAATAATTCCTGTAAAACCACCGGCAGTCTCCGTACTTACATAGCGTGTGTTCATTTTATCCAATTTGCGGAAATTCTTTCCATCCGTAGCATACTCAAACGAATAAAACTCATTGTTACCTTTTACACGAAGCTGAATTTTTCCTTGCGGCACAATCACTTCCTTTTGCGTGTGTGTCAATTCACCTAAACGATAGCGTAGTACAACTGCCTGCTTTCCATCCGCCAGTTGCTTGACGTAAAGATCATAGTGAGACGACTCGCACATATATACTGTCAATCCCGCTTCATCGGCAGGAGATGCCTTTTGTAACTGCATAGAAGTGGTAGCTGTAAAATCGGTATGTTGCTGCCGGCGTCCGACAAAAGTAGGACTGGCTTTGTCATCATTCAAACTGACAGGAGCTGCTTTCAGACGCAATTTGCCGGAAACAAGCGTGTAATTCTCGGGGTGATTGTTTCTTATATGCACCCACTCCGGGCCAAGTTTCTCCCCCTTAAAATCAGTACGGGGCGATTTCTTGGCAAAAGGTTGCTGAGGAAGAGTCGGAACATCCATTTGCAGTGCAATGGTTCCATCTCCATTCACCACCGGCCACGCATTTTTATCCCAACGCATGGGGGCAAGAAACGTTTCACGACCTAACAGATGATGATAACCGGTCTGCGGACGAAATGCAAGGCAAAGTACCCACCAGGAACCGTCAGAAGCCTGTACGAACTCTGCATGTCCTACACCCTGTATCGGATTGCCCTGCGCATTCATATTGATATGTGTAAGAATCGGATTGGCGGGATTAGACTCGTAGGGGCCGTCTATATGCCGGCTACGGGCAATAGTAACTTTATGACCGTATTCCGTGCCCCCTTCGGCAATCAGCAGATAATACCAATTATCCTTTTTATAAATATGCGGTGCTTCAGGATAGCGTCCACCGGTACCATTCCATATGCGTTTAGATTCGGTCAACTGTTCACCGGTCATCGGATTTATCTCACACAATTGAATGCAGTTGTCCGGATTGCTGACCAGATAGCATTTCCCTCCTTCGAAATAAAGAGAAGGATCGATGCCACCTTGTTTAACTGATACAGGTTCCGACCATTCCCCATACAAATCAGTGGTATGTACGATAAAGTTTCCTTTATCGGTAACATTGGTCGTAATCATGTAATACGTACCGTCATTATAACGAATAGTAGGTGCATAGATACCGCCCCAGATGCTGGCCCCTTGAAGTGATACTTGCGAGGGACGGGTCAGACAATTACCGATCTGTTCCCAATGGATCAAATCTTTACTGTGGAATAACGGCACACCGGGGAAATACTGGAAACTGCTGGCGACCAGATAATAATCATCACCTACGCTACAAACACTCGGATCCGGATAAAAACCGGGAATAACCGGATTCTGATACCCTTGTTGATTTTGCGAAAAACAGGATAAGCTCAAAGCCAATCCTAAAAGTAGTGTCATTGTTTTCATAAATTTTGTGTTCAAATAGTTTTTATGTTTTATTTTAGATTTTTATCGGTTTGACTTAACCGATTGAAGAATAAACTTTTAGCGAATTATTTGAGAAATAGAGGTAACGATTTAGCGACCGTGCAATTTTCAGTGATTTGCGGTGCTATGCTGTCAAATAACTCTTTCTGAATGCGAAGATAGCCATTTTTGACGAAATAACAAATCACTCGAAAAAATCATCGCTAAATAATGTAGCTTACTTAGGTTGATTTTGTTCTTTCTTTATTTTTTTATACTTTTTAGTGTCATATTGAAAATGCTCATCATCAGACCATTGTGTTATAAGCTTGACAATGTAATACGTTTTTGCTTCTTCAATATCATCTTTAATTGTCGTTTTTGTTTCTATCTGTAAATTGCATGTAATTGAAGTTCCATTTCCAAATTTAATTTCTTGGTCATAAACTTGCTCCAAGAAATCCTTGTCATCTATCTTGAATTCAATTGGAAGTCCTGAATAAATTCCTCTCCAAGGCAATTTTCGACCTTTTACTAAAACAGGAGAAACAATATAAATAGTTGTTCCATTTATTATCTCTGTTGTAGTACTTGTTCCCTCTTGAATAACATGACCGTAGAAATCTTTTTTTCAATAGTTGCAGTATTATTTTGATTATCTCCAGTTGGAATATTTGCTTCTATTTTGGTTATTGTTTCTTCATTCGAAAGGACTTCATAGTACTTACTAATCCATTTCTTTAATTGTTTGTCACCTTGTAATAGTATCTCTGCTTCTTCTTTGGAAAAATCACCACTTTTAATTTTTTCTGCTATTTCTATTCGATTCTTAATTTCGTCTGTTTTGTGAATTGCAGGACGGAAAAACAAACCTACAAATCCAGCCAGCAAAGCAGTTAAAATACCTGAAATATCAATTTTATCACAAATGAGTAATAAATTGTCAATTATACCACCTTCATTTTTAGCTTCAACCCTAACGGATATATCACACCCTACATATTTTTGTAACTCAGAAATTGCTTTTAATAAATATCGCTCGGATTCATTATGAATTTTTGCATCCATTGCATGTGGGGTATTCCCAGCAATGAAATAGTGCAATTAGAAATCTAAACAAATATTCTTAGCTGCCATAAATGAACAATATATAACTTGTTACCGTATATATTCAAGTTGTCTTCAAATCCATTCGGTCATGAGAATCGATATGTGCATATCTTTTCTATTCTACACGTACAACATTTGACTTATTTCATGTCTAATTTGCTCTATTACTTCTTTATTGGCAATTTCTCCATCTAAGCTGAATACGATAAACACATTACCGCCATATCGTTCTTTGAACGATTCGAAACTCGCTTTCATTCGTTCAGTCAGCGAATAACTACCGAAATTGGCACTCGCTGTTATCGGTTTGATTTGTATGCCTATGGCTTTATCTCCGATTTTTGCGATATAATCGATATCTCCTGCATGATCCAATTCGGGATCGCTTTCTTCGAAGTCTATATTAGGAAAAACTTTAGCCAATCCGTCATTGATTACAGACTTTTCTCGTATATAACCGTCATAAGTACGATTTATAGTCAGATTGTATATATAGTCGATACAGTCCTGTTCTGTCAATTCACGAAAAGCTGCTTCCCATTCAGGAATCACGACTTCCGTAATTTTTGCATACAACCGTTCACCCAATTCATGGAGACTTTCGACTGTGATTTTCGTCGAATTTTTTCCTGCGGTATGAGCATTTTCGAAATACCATGATTGCCATTCATCGAACGAAAAAGGTTGGCAATCGCGAATAAGAGCCATTACAGCACCTACTTTATTCGGGCGAGATAATTGGTATGTTTGGCAAGCGTAGTTCAGTACGCGTTCTTTTTTTCCGAAATTCATAGAATATTTATCCATAACTTTTTATGCGTTTATCAGTTTTTCGAATTTACTTTTATATTTGAAATCGAAAGAATAGTCTACATCGACTAACCCGTTTTTCAACATATGTGCATTGATAAAGGTCTTGTTGTCCAAGTATAAATAACAAAGCAACATATCCTCATCATCGTATTTTATCGTATCGTAACGCAAGAATACTTTGCGTCCTTTGGTTTTCTCCAAAAGAAATTTCGTAGCATTACCGTTGACGCATGGCTTTTCCTTGATACCGAGCAATCGTACGGTAAGTCCGTTATTCAAAACGATTGTATTCGGAGATAAAATCGTTTTGACCGAAAAATATTCTTCTCTTTCTTTTTTATCTTTGTCTATTCGAGAACCGAACTGCAAACGCTTGATGTCTATCTTATTCCCCATTTTATGGGGATCGCGAAAAAGATACGGTAAGGTTTCCATCTTGCTTGCTATATCGAAAGCGTTCCCGTCCGTTCGGTATTTATATTCTACCGTTCCGAACGATATGGATGACGACACTTTTTCTTCATAAAACTTTCTGAAATCGGGATTTATTTCGTATCCGATGGAGTTGCGTTGCAGATTACGTGCAGCTAAAGCCGTTGTTCCGCTACCCATGAACGGATCGAATACCGTTTCTCCGGCAAAAGAGAACATTTTTATCAAACGGCGCGGTAATTCTTCAGGAAATACTGCAATGTGTCCGTCTTGTTTAGCCCCGCCGAAATTCCAATGGGAAGCAAAAAATGTATTCCATTCATCTTTGGTCATTTCCGAACATTGCTTTTGCTCGATAGCAGGAACGGGAGCCTTACCTTGTTTTTTGAAAATGAGGATAAATTCGTAATCTATTTTCAAAATACCGTTTCGAGGATAGGGAAAACTACCCATAACAGCTCCTCCCCCTGTCGTATTCATCGTTGTTTGCTTCTGCCAAATTACGGCTCCCATATAATCCATTCCGAGAGCTTCGCAAAAACGTATGATTTCAGTTCTTATGGGAATCACTTTATAACGTCCGTAATAGACGGAACGAGCGAATTGGTCTCCTATATTTATGCACAAACGGCAACCGTCATGCAATACTCGATTGCACTCCGCCCAGACCATATTCAGATTGTTGATATAGCTTTCGTAACTATCATGAAATCCTATTTGCCCGTCATTCCCATAATCTTTCAATTGCCAATACGGGGGCGACGTAATGATCAAATGGACGGACTTGTCCGGCATAAGAGAAAGATTCCTGCTATCTCCGTTGATAAGCGTGTGTATAGTCTTTATTTCCATTTCTATTGTCAATTATAGTCTTCAATGCTTTATCCGCAATGTTTTTATCGTTTCCGATAATTGCATTTATCTTATCCGCAATCCAAAGACTCAACAGCTCTTCCCGTTCGATATTCAAGATGTCCGAAAGCAATACCACTTGCTCCTTTTTAGCTTACCTGTCTCCGCGTTCTATTCGGCTATACATAGGGACATCTATATTCAAAGCCGAAGCCAATTGCTTTTGCAACAATCCGCTTCGGACTCTAGCCGCTTTGATCTTTTGTGCGAATAACGTTCGAATATTTTTTCAATTTGTCATTATTTGGCAAATTTACTACTTTTATTTCGTTTATGCACATAGAATGCCAATAATTTGATTGACTTAAATTTAGTGATTGTGATACAGCTGATTATTTCTCTATTTCCCCTAAATCCCCCTGCCTTTCCTTTGCGGCTGTATGGGTCGGTGTATGTTCTGCCTTAGCTTGTCGAATTGCTCCTTGAACCACTCGGCAATGGGCTTTCGGTCGATGGCAAGAACTAATTTCGTCCCGTCCGTAGGGTCTTTCATCACTTGAACCCCAGCCTTTTCGGTCTTGAATTTCCGTTTATGTTCCTCCGAGTAGAGTTCCCCTGCATACTCCAACGGCTTTCCCTTGACGAGCATTGCCGGCTGCCCGTCGCTGAACCCGACAAAGTGGCAGAGGTTTTCGATACGGAGCATTTCACGGAAATAGGGAAACCATGCCGCCGCCCTTGCGATTACCGTTTTCAGAAACGATATTTCCTCCTTGTGCTTCGCTTCCTTGTCCGCTATCTCCCTGCGATGCTTCCGCTCTACTTCCGCCATTTGTCGGCTGTGGTCGGTCTGCATGGTCTGTATTCGGGTTTGCAGGGCTTCGATGGCTTCCCCGTGCGTGGTGACCTCCCTATGCAGGGCGGTGTTCTCCCTCTCCAACGTCCTGACCTTGTTACTGCCGAAAAGAGAACCGACACTCTCGGCGATGTTGGCTGCTGCGGTGGTCGCCGCCCCTTTCAGCTTCTCGGTCTGTATCTCTTTTTTCTCCCGTTTGAGTTCCTCCTGCGCCGTTTCTTTCTGACGCTGCAAATCCACTACCTCCGTTTTGAGGCTGTCGGTGAGTTTCTTCGTTTCATTGTAATACTGCTGCGTGGATTTGTGCCGTGCCTTCGAGCCATCAATGCCCCTTTGCAGCCCGTATTTCGCCATCGCCACGGCGTAGGTGTCTTGGTAGGATTTCAGCCTTAGGCGTGTCATAATATCGTCGGCGCACAGCCTTACGGTATCGGTCGGCTTCTTACAGTATCGCTTCTTCGTCTGTTCCTCCCTTTTCCTGCGCTTGCGCTCTCCTTTGACGATGGGAACGAGCGTGACGTGTATGTGCGGCGTTTCCTCGTCCCGATGCAGGTGCGCCACCACGATGTTCTCCTTTCCGAACGTGTCGGCAAAGTATTTCATATTGTCAGCGCACCACTCGTCTAAACGCCCCTCCCTTTCGATGCGTTCCATGTCCTCGTGCGTTCCCGACACGGTGATGCGGATTGCCCGTACTTGGTTGTTTCCGATTTTGCGTGTCAGCCCGCTTCTTCCAATCTTCTCTGCATAGCCGCCGAACGGCCTTTAATCCCGTCGGGGTAGGTAACGAGTTTTCGGTTCAGGTGCGTCCGTGTCGGGTCTGCGTTCTTCGGTATGATGAAACGCTCGATGTGGGCGGTCGTTCCGCTGTCGGAACTGTGCGCCTCTTCCATGTGCAATACTACGAAACCCATATATATTCCTTTCTTTTTTAGCTTGTGAAACAATGATTCTTTGTATCTTCGGGAGTGGCAAAGAGCCGTCCCCGACGGGGTGTGCAGAGGGGCTTGCCCCTTGCCTTATTGGGGAATTTTCAGCGATACGGAGCATTGCGGCTCAGAAGATACCCCGACCGACAGACCGTTACGCCATCCATCGACGGCTCGACTCGGTGTCGGCAACGACAGACACGATAACCGTTGTTTTCTCTTTTCACCGATGCGTTATTCTCTCCAACAACACTTTACGGACTTTCGCCGCCCCGAACGATTCGATACGGAAAGCGAGGGCGGCTATCGTTTCGAGGTCGTAAACCTCTATGCTGCTTCTGTCCGATAGGCGGATAAGGCGTTCGATACCGTACTCTTTCAATACTCCGCTCTTGCAGAGTGCCTTTATCCCTGCCCGAACCGTTGGGGCGATAACCCCGAACATATCCCTTTAAAGATTGTACTCTAATATTTAAGAAGAAAATTTAAACATGCCCTTAAAAATCAAAACAGAGTGCCCTAATTTACAAATTTCCGGAGAACAAACAAACAAAACCTCCGGATAAACTGTTTATTAAGATATAAATTAAACAATTAATGAAGAAAATTATGACAGAGGAATATGAACTCATTGATAATGAAGAAAGCCGTAGATACGAATTCCGTATCGATGGCCATATAGCCAAAATAGAATATATAAAAACTCCGAACGGAGAAATCTACCTGACTCACACAGAAATCCCTCGTGCATTGGGAGGTAAAGGAGTCGGTTCTCAATTAGTTGAAAAAGCATTGAAGGACATTGAACAAAAAGATTTACGCCTTGTGCCACTTTGTCCGTTCGTTGCCGGCTACATTCATAAACATCCGGAATGGAGACGCATTGTGATGAAAGGTTTTCATATCCAATAAAAAAATAATAAACATGGGAAAGAAAATAGAATATACAAATGGCGAAATGACCATTATCTGGCAACCGGAGCTTTGCCAGCATGCAGGTATCTGCGTAAAAATGCTACCGAACGTATACCATCCCAAAGAAAGGCCATGGGTACAGATAGAAAACGCGACCACAGAGGAACTGATCGCACAGATCAGAAAATGCCCTTCGGGAGCACTCAGTTACAAAATGAATAAAGAGAAAGAAAACCAAGAAGATGGATCCAAACCTTTATAAATATCGGTAATAAAAAAAAGTCGTATCAACTCTACTTTTGAATAATGATACGACTTTTTTTATGCTTATCAGTTACAACCTGCAACTTTTCAGAGTGTTCTTTTGGGGATACACAAAGTTCGTATCTGTCTTCGTCCGAAAATCACCCTTAGCCGTGTTGAAACGATAAGCAAAGCCAATCCCTTCATTTTCAGAAACCGGTCTCAAAACTATCAATCGTGTTCTACCATGTTTTGCTGTCGACTTATACGTTTCTCCCTCCTGAAAAGAGGAAGTTCCGCTTAGGCGGGTAAAAGTGAGAACAACCGTAAACGGAGAATACGATGTATTGTCTGCATAAAAAGTAACTTCTCCCTTTGCAGAACGTTCATGAGAGACAGTGACCGGAGCATTCTGAGACTGGACCATCACCGGTATCCAAAAAAGAAGACCCAAATAATATTTCAAATTCATGTTATCTCATTTTTTATCAATCAATACTCCAAGTCATTACAAACTCAGGGTGAAGCAAATAATGTATCCGAAAACTACGCTTCTGTTCGGTTCTATATTCATGAGCGGTAAAATCGCCCTGCTCTTGAAGCAAAAAAGGTTCTATATGTAAATGTTGGCGAAAATCGACCCCGTCCGTATCCATACATTTAAACATCACCTCCTTAGCAGACCAATGCAATAAAAGACTCCAAGTAGCATCTTCTTTATAAAGACGAACCGATTCATCCTCCCGCATATATTTATGGGCCACTCTGTGTACCCGTTGTCCGTACTGCTCGATATCGATGCCTACCGGCACTTTATCACTCAGAATAACCGACACATAACCTTTCGTATGGGAAATGCTGATGAAATATGAATAATCCGCCAGATACGGTTTCCCACTCGGCTGATAACAGACTTCCTTATGTTCTCCCAATAGGCGAAACAGCAACGCACGGACGGAAAGCCACTCCAACCGGCGATGAGAAGCGACAAAACGCTGCACTTCCCGTTCATAATATTCCCGCTCCGGAAGCAGATCAAGCAAAGTATCTACAGATTCATCCATTTTCCAGACACCCCACCGATACAAAGGTTCTTTATGAGAAAGAAACAATGCCATAATTATGCATCCTCATCCGACGGAGGTTCATTGATAGTAAACTTTACCTTCAAAATACGGCGATTATCCATCTCCAGTACTTCAAAATCATAATTCAGATAAGAAACCTTTTCATGAAGTGCGGGAAACTCCCCTTTTATCTCGAGCAGAAGTCCGGCTAACGTATCGGCATCACCGGCCATCCTTTCGAAATCATCTTCATCCAACTTCGTGATTTTATAAAAATCGGTCAATTGGGTTTTAGCTTCAAATATCCAAGTATGATCATTCAATACCACATAAGTACGTTCTTCGTCATCGTATTCGTCATGAATCTCACCTACAATCTCTTCAATGATATCTTCCATGGTCACAATGCCGGAAGTTCCTCCGAATTCATCGACAACAATAGCAATGTGTATTTTATTGGCTTGAAAATCACGTAAAAGATCATCTATCATTTTTGTCTCAGGCACAAAATAGGCCGGACGTATCAGCGATTGCCAGCGAAAAGTATCCCCTTTATTCACATGGGGCAAAAGGTCTTTTATATAAAGTACCCCTTTAATATTATCACGAGAACCGGAATAGATGGGAATTCGTGAATAGGCATTCTCCACAATACACTTCATCACATCCTTGAAAGAGGTACGTATATCCAAATCGACTACGTCGAGACGTGAAGTCATTACCTCTTTGGCTGTTTCTCCACCAAAACGAATGATACCCTCAAGTATATTATTCTCTTCAGTAAGTTCGGCTTTATCCGTCAGTTCCAATGCCTGTGAAAGTTCATCGACTGAGATATTATGATTCTTACGCGTAAAACGCTTATTCAGAAAAGTTGTGGAACGCACGAGAAGGGCAGAAACAGGACGAAAAACTTTCCGTAAAACATAGATACCCGGAGCTGCAAAACGACAGAACACCAACGTTTTCTGTGCTGAATAAATCTTAGGCATGATCTCACCGAAAAGCAGCAACAGGAATGTAAGAATCACCGTCAAAATCAAGAACTCCGCAAGCGCTGAATGAAAAACAAAAACATTCATAAAGAAGAAATTGCAAAGCATGATGATGGTAACATTCACAAAATTATTAGTGATCAGCACGGTTGCCAGCAAACTTTCGGAATCTCCAAGCAAACTACTGATTTTTTCATCGGAAGGATGATTACGCTCGTCTATTTCATTGAGATCGGAAGGAGATAATGAGAAAAAAGCAATTTCCGATGCGGAAGCGAAACCGGAGGCGAGCAGAAGCACACCGGCTAAAACGATAGCTACAATTGCCGAAAAAGAAGGTGGGTTTACAGTTATACCATTAAAAATATCTGCCAACTGGCATAAATAAGCGTCTGGGTCCAAAATCTTGGTTTTTAGTTAAACAATTATTGATATGGATGAAAGTTGAAAACCTTATCAGTTGAAAATTGAGGATTTAAAACAAGTAGTTGAAAATTATCAATATCATCATGCCGTATAGCAATTTTCAACTTTCAACAGATGAGGTTTTTAACTATTCATTATCTTTTTTAAAACGGCAAATCATCTGCCGGATTATTCTGTATAGGGGCAGTCTGCGATTGTTGCGTCTGCTGAATTTGTGACTGATTTACAGGTTGTTGTACAGAAGAAGTTGGTGAAATACCACCGGAAGATCCACTTTTGGGTGTTAGCATCTCAAAATAATCCACATATACTTCTGTCACATAACGAGTAGCACCCGCCTGATCTGTATAAGTACGTGTCCTCAATTTCCCTTCCACATACAGTTTATCACCTTTATGCAAATATTTATCCACAATTTCAGCCCAACGATTAGAAGCTACAATATTATGCCATTCCGTTCTTTCCGGCACTTGAGTACCATTAGCTAAGGTATAAGCACGATCTGTCGTTGCCAGAGAAAAAGTAGCAACAGCCGATCCGGAATCAAAATATTTCACTTTAGGATCTTGACCGACATTTCCTAACAATATCACTTTATTAACTGACATATTATTCTATATTTATATTATTTTGTGCCAAAATTAAATAGAAATACAACACGAAACAAGTTTTTATACATATTTCTCCAGAAAGGCATGTATCAGTTTTGGCACGGCATATTGCTCTAATTCACTCGTTTTTATCTTTAAATACGATGAGAAAGATTTTGTTTTTTCCGGCAGAACAACTTCATAAAAATTAGCATAAAGAACCCGATGCGATAACACATGTTTCACATTTCGGCAGATGGAACGAACCACCGGCACTTCCTCCTTATCAAACAATTTTATAAATTCCGGAAGCGCCAACAACTCTTCTTCCGTAACAGATGATGCTGTCTCTATCAAAGGCAGTTCGAAAAGATTTTTCCAAATATCGTTTCCCGTCCGTTTATTAATAAAAGTACAGGCACCCGCGCGTACATATATGTAGTTCAAAAAACGTTCTGTCGTCTTCGTTTTATGTTGCTTTACAGGAAGCTGTGCTACCATACTTTTTGACAAAGCCATACAACTGCCGGCCAAAGGGCAAAAAAGACAAGCGGGATTCTGCGGAGTACACTGTATAGCCCCAAAATCCATGATTGCCTGATTATAGACAGCCGGCCGCGATTTATCCAAAAATTCTCCAGCCAATGAAGCAAACAGCTTTTTACCTTCAGTGGAATCGATCGGTGTTTCAATACCCAAATAGCGGGAAAGTACCCGGTAAACATTTCCGTCGACCACCGCATAAGGCATATTATAAGCAAAAGAGCAAATAGCGGCAGCCGTATACTCTCCCACCCCTTTCAAAGCTAATACTTCGGGATAAGTTTTAGGAAACACACCGTTCATGCTACGGGCCGCCGCATGAAGATTGCGTGCACGGGAATAATATCCCAATCCCTGCCAAAATTTCATCACCTCATCTTCATCGGCTTCGGCAAGTGACGTCACATCCGGAAAACGTTTAATAAAACGTATAAAATAATCATATCCCTGAACCACTCTCGTCTGTTGCAAAATGATTTCTGAAATCCATATCAGATAAGGATCAGAAGACTCCCGCCAGGGCAATTCACGCTTATGTTCGCGATACCAATTAATCAATATTTCACTGAAATTATTCATCCAAACAATGTATCAATATAATCACTAAAATACCTCCTTCCCCCTTTCTGAGATACCTCACAAACAGCTAATACACTATCATATCGACAGATTGAAGTATTTATTTCATGCAAAAGTAGCTCTTTTTTAATCTAACAAAACTTAAGGAAGAGACTTTTTTCTAAAATTGTTCAGAATATATTTTTTTGAGTGCTTAAAAAGCTATATATTTGCAGTCCAAAAAATTAGAAAGAACATAGTAATAATATTTTTTTTAAGGAAAAATGACTAAAGCAGATATTGTAAACGAAATTGCAAAGAACACCGGAATTGACAAAGTGGCAGTATTGACAACTGTTGAAGCGTTTATGGACGCAGTGAAAGATTCTTTGGCGAAAGATGAGAATGTTTACCTTCGTGGGTTTGGTAGCTTCGTAGTGAAAAAAAGAGCTCAGAAAACAGCTCGTAATATTTCCAAGAATACTACAATTATCATCCCTGAACATAATATTCCGGCATTTAAGCCAGCGAAGACATTTACAATCGCCGTAAAGAAATAATAAACAAGAGTATTAACCATAAAAATTTCAAGCTATGCCAAGCGGAAAAAAGAAAAAAAGACATAAAATGTCTACGCACAAGCGTAAAAAAAGACTAAGAAAGAACAGACATAAAAGCAAAAAGTAATTTTTAGTCTGATCTGGACAAAAATAAGGAACAAACTTGTGAAGCGAATGTCTTTCGAGTTTGTTCTTTGTTTAAATGCCCGATTCCAATGAACAAGATTCAAATTCATTTGTTCATTTTTTAAAACCAAATAATTAGGAAACAATTGTGACAAGCGAATTAGTAGTAGACGTACAACCCAAAGAAGTATCCATCGCCCTACTCGAGGACAAGAGCCTGGTGGAACTTCAAAGCGAAGGAAGAAATATCTCCTTTTCGGTGGGTAATATGTATTTGGGGCGTGTCAAGAAATTGATGCCCGGCCTAAATGCCTGCTTCGTGGACGTTGGTTACGAGAAAGATGCTTTCCTTCATTATTTAGACCTGGGTCCTCAATTCAATTCACTCGAAAAGTTCGTAAAGCAAACTTTAAGCGACAAGAAAAAGCTAAATTCAATTTCTAAAGCAACCCTGCTTCCCGACCTGGACAAAGACGGCACAGTAGCCAATACGCTAAAGGTAGGACAAGAAGTAGTGGTGCAGATTGTAAAGGAACCGATCTCAACAAAAGGACCGAGACTTACTTCCGAACTTTCATTTGCCGGAAGATATTTAGTACTGATCCCTTTCAATGATAAGGTTTCTGTTTCACAAAAAATTAAATCGAGCGAAGAACGCGCCCGCCTTAAGCAACTACTAATGAGTATCAAACCGAAAAACTTCGGTGTGATTGTTCGTACGGTAGCCGAAGGAAAACGTGTTGCCGAACTCGACGGAGAACTTAAAGTATTGCTCAAGCACTGGGAAGAAGCTATCACCAAAGTACAAAAAGCCACCAAATTCCCGACGTTGATTTATGAAGAAACAAGCCGTGCCGTAGGACTATTGCGCGACCTCTTCAATCCTTCTTTTGAAAATATTTACGTCAATAACGAGGCGGTGTACAATGAGATCAAAGACTACGTTTCACTTATCGCCCCCGACCGGGCAGACATCGTAAAACTGTACAAAGGGCAACTTCCCATTTACGACAATTTCGGTATCACCAAACAGATCAAATCATCTTTTGGCAAAACAGTATCCTACAAGAGTGGTGCCTACTTGATTATTGAGCACACTGAGGCGCTTCACGTAGTAGACGTGAACAGCGGTAACCGCACCAAGAATGCCAACGGGCAGGAAGGTAACGCACTCGAAGTAAACCTGGGAGCCGCCGACGAGCTGGCACGCCAATTAAGATTGAGAGATATGGGGGGTATCATAGTCGTAGACTTCATTGACATGAATGAAGCGGAAAATCGCCAAAAGCTTTACGAACGTATGTGTACCAACATGCAGAAAGACAGGGCACGCCACAACATTCTGCCGCTCAGCAAATTCGGCCTGATGCAGATTACAAGGCAGCGTGTACGTCCGGCTATGGATGTAAATACGACCGAAACCTGCCCCACCTGCTTTGGTAAAGGCACGATCAAGTCGTCTATCCTGTTCACAGATACATTAGAGAGTAAAATTGATTACCTGGTCAATAAATTGAAGATAAAGAAATTCTCGTTACACATCCACCCGTACATCGCTGCGTACGTCAATCAGGGACTCGTTTCTCTGAAACGCAAGTGGCAGATGAAGTACGGATTCGGCATTAAGATCATTCCGAGTCAGAAGCTCGCTTTCCTGGAATACGTATTCTATGATTCCAACGGAGAGGAGATCGACATGAAGGAAGAAATCGAGATTAAGTGATAGAAGAAAGGCAGCTGAACAGGTTGCCTTTCTTTGTTATACCAAGAATTACATAACACCACCACTCACATGAGAAAACACATATTTACAGTCGTTGCCTGTATATGGGCAGGAGTTTTAACCGCACAGAACCAATCCACTCAAATCCCCCGGGGAATGGTCGACGTAAACAAAGTCACCGACCTTACATTAGACAGCCTGAACAAAGCGAACACGGTAAGACCGAAAGCCGGTTCTTCACGCAAAGGAAACAACCCTGTATTGTTTCTGGTAGGAAACTCTACCATGCGTACCGGCACACTTGGCAACGGCAACAACGGACAATGGGGATGGGGATATTTCGTAGGACAATATTTTGATGAAAACCGCATAACCGTAGAAAATCATGCATTAGGAGGTACAAGCAGCCGCACTTTTTATAACCGTTTATGGCCGGATGTGCGTAAAGGATTAAAGCCCGGAGACTGGGTAATCGTTGAACTCGGACATAATGACAATGGCCCTTTTGACGAAGGAAGAGCACGTGCCAGTATACCGGGAACAGGTAAAGACTCCCTACTTGTCACCATCAAAGAAACCGGTATCCGGGAAACCGTATACAGCTATGGTGAATACATGCGCCGCTTCATAGCCGACACCAGAGCTGCCGGTGCCAATCCCGTACTCTTATCGCTCACTCCGCGCAATGCCTGGACAGCCGATGGAAAACGCATCGTACGAAAAGACGACTCTTTCACTCCCTGGATAAAAGCAATATGCAAAGAGCAGAAAGTACCGTTCATCGATCTTGAAGATATCACAGCAAATAAGTTCGAACGTTTCGGTAGGGAGAAAGTCAATTACATGTTTTACCTCGATAAGATACATACCAGCGAGTTCGGTGCACAAATCAATGCCGGATCGGCTGCCGAAGGTATCGCATCCTGTAAAAAACTGGAATTAAAAAAGTACCTCAAGCCATTGCAGACGCCTGTTGTAAATGGATTAAAACGTAAGAAAGGCAAACCTGTTATTTTCTTTACCGGAGACTCTACCGTAAAGAATGCCGATAAAGAAGAGGATGGTATGTGGGGATTGGGAAGCGTAGCCGGCTGTGCTTTCGACACTACAAAAGTTACACTCATGAATTGTGCTGTTGCCGGCCGCAGTACCCGTACTTATCTTGACGAAGGACACTGGGACAGGGTATACAACAGCATACAACCGGGAGATTATGTATTTATCCAGTTCGGACATAACGACATAGGAGATATAAACACACAAAAAGCGCGGGGAGTAATCCGTGGAACAGCAGACACCAGTCATGTTTACCGGATGGAAGCAACCCGAAAATACAAAGTCGTCTACTCCTTCGGATGGTACCTTCGCAAATTCGTAGGCGATGTGCGCGAAAAAGGAGGTATCCCTGTTCTGGTAAGTCTAACTCCACGCAACCGATGGAAAAACGGAAAAATAGAACGACGGAACGATACATATGGAATATGGATGCGGGAAGTGGCCGAACAAACCGGCGCCCTGTTTATCGATCTGCATAACCTCACGGCCGATTATCTGGATAAGGAGGGACAGGAAAAAGCCGCTGCTTACTATAATCATGACCATACACACACCTCTAAAAAAGGTGCGGAACTAAACGCCAAGATGCTGGCCAAAGGGCTCAAAGAGGCCAATTGTCCATTGGCAAAATCTATCAAGCTTATAACATATTGATCTATTTGGCCGATTTTTTCCGGAAATATTAAAACAAACAATTCCCACGGACAATAATGTTTATATCCAAAACTTTATTATCCATGGAAACCATTAAACGTCGTTATCTTTTTCCGGTACAGACTGTAACATTTACAGATGTGACAACATTTATTTTCTTTGCCTGGTCACCGTATGCAATACGTTACCTTTCTTATCAATCATGCGCAATTCCAGTTTCTCTGAACTAACCGTAACAATAGAAAAGCCCGGATCAGAACTACAGAAAACCGTTCCTTCAATCGGCTTCACTTTACGCGCCAATGAACCAGCCGAATTAGTGACATAATCAATATTGCTTCCCGGGACACGTATATGTTGGAAATTGTGGATATGTCCGCAAATGTACATGTCTACTTTATGTTTTTGAAGAACCGGATCAAGACGCGCCTGCATATCAATGCGTTCGCTATCCGACTTCGAAGTCTCCGCATAAATGGGATGATGTCCGGCTACGATCACCCAGTCCTCACTGGCAACAGTCAATACAGAGTCTATCCATGCCAGTTGTTTCTGATAATCCTGCTTACAAGCATCAGGATATTGCTCACTGTCCTGACGATACTTATCGATCATCGGAGCCGTATCTACCCAAACCACACGCAATGTAGTCCCTTTTTCTTCAAATGTCTTAGTATAATAACGGGCAGGCATCTCCCAACGGCGACTCACCTTACTATAATCCAATACTGCCTGCGTATTACCACGATATTCGTGATTACCCAACAGAGGAAACCAGTCTATCATTAATTCTGGATGCGAGTAAATAAGTTCATAATTTGTCATCCACAAAGGATCATTCACACTTTGTACCCCCTCAAAATGATGTACATCACCCGTAGCAAGAATAAATTCAGGACCTACCTCTTCGGCCATTATCCCCATTAATTCAGCAATAGGTTTCTGATCGTAATATCCGTTACGTCCCAAATCATTGGCTACGTAAAAATTCAATTTATCCTCAAAGACAGAATAATCGGTGATCTGAGCACCAGCCCAATTACTTATAATCAACAGGGCAAGAAAAAATAGATTTCTAATTTTCATACTTTTAATATAATATATTATTGAAAACGCTGCAAAGGTAATGGTTTTCCATCGCAATGACTTTTACCAAAAAACGACAAAACAATTACATTTCTATTACACCATACCGGCATCCTGTTTGGTAATAAAAATGAAATATTCCTGCAACAGTGATGAAATTCATGCCCTCTACTTTTGCACCGGAAAAACAAAGGTTAAACATTCTTTATGAAATTAAAAGCAGCTATCAGTTTACTCCTACTATTATCGTTTGGTGCAAATGCCAGAGAAATTAAAGGTAAAATCAGAGATTCAAAAACAGGGGAGGAAATTATCGGAGCCTCCATCATAGTAAAAGAAAACCCTACAAAAGGTGTAGTCAGTGGACTGGATGGAAGTTTCAACCTTTCAGTACCCCATGAGAAATTTACAATCATATGTACATATGTAGGCTATAAGCGTTATGAACTCCAGATAGAACAAAAAGACTCGGAAATAGAGATCCCATTAGATAGCGATGACATTCTACTGGAAGGTGTCACTATCACTGCCCGTAATCCGGGACGCACCGAAGCCGGAGCACGTGCCATTGAAAAACAGGCAATGAACGTGGTGAATGTAATGAGCGCAAAAGCCATCGAACTCTCTCCGGATATTACGGTAGCCAATGTCATACAGCGTATGTCGGGAGTAACCATTGAACGTAATAGCAGCGGAGAAGGACAATATGCCATCCTTCGGGGGATGGACAAACGATATAACTATACGTTAGTAAACGGAGTAAAAATACCGAGTCCGGATAATAAAAACCGCTTTGTACCACTTGATATTTTTCCTTCAGAAATGCTCGACCGTCTGGAAGTGACCAAATCACTCACCGCCAACCTTGAAGGCGACGGAATCGGCGGAGCTGTCAACCTTGTAATGAAAGACGCTCCGTCGGAACGTCAGTTCACGGTCAATCTTTCCACAGGGTACAATGCAATGTACCTCGGGCGAGACTTCCAATCGTTTGCTCATAATGACATTTCTTCAAAATCTCCTTATGAAGCGGCAGGATTTCCCAAAAACTATAAAGTCACCATGAAGGATTTCACTACCGACAATCTCCATATGACATGGAAACGTCCGTTACCCGACCTTACTGCCGGTCTCTCCTACGGAGATCGTTTTTTCAACGAACGGTTAGGTATTATGCTGGCTGGAAGCTACCTAAATACCTATCGCGGCAAAGAAAGCGAACTTTATTATCAACCGGGGAAAACGCGTAACGGCATCGAATACAGGAATTACTCCACACAACAGACCCGTATCGGCGCGCATGCCAATCTCGACTATGACTTTAACCGCAATCATAAACTGACCTGGTACAACGGCTATATGGATATGGACGAAGCCGAAGTACGTGATGGCTCGGACGATCAAGACCGTGCCATCCGGATGAAATGGGTTCATCAATACATATACAACTCTACGTTGAGGGGAGAACATCTCTTTTTGAATGATGGCACATTGAAGCTGAACTGGTCGGCTGTCTACTCAAAAGCGTACAGTGAAACCCCGGACAATGCCGAAATATTCCTCATCGGTTCGCACGTAGCATCCTCCGGTGCAGCTACACGCCGTTGGGAGCACAACTCAGACAAAGACCTCGCAGGATATATCGACCTCTCTTATAAATGGAAAACCGGCAGCAACAGCGTATTGGATTTCTTGGCCGGAGGTATGTATCGTGACAAGAAACGTGACAGTTTTTTTAATGAATATACATTCAACTCCGCTACAGGTTCGGGTAATCCGCAATATATCGACAAAGACTGGCATAACTTTGATGAAATACAGTTCACGCCACGTGCTTACGGAAATATCAGCGACCCGTTAAACTATGATGCAACTGAAAAAGTCGGGGCCGGATATGGTATGGTGAAATATACAATCAGTCAATGGGAACTTATTGCCGGCGTACGTATAGAACATACCGATCAAGGATATACTTTAAAGTTTCCTACGGAAAACGCCGCTCCCGAAGGTAACCAACGCTATACCGACATATTACCCAGCTTTCATGCCAAATATGCAATACATTCCAATGGAAACCTGCGTTTCTCCTATGCACGGGCCATCAACCGTCCCAGTTTTTTTGAAATCGTACCCTACTCCATCATCAATGAAGACTATAAGGAGAAGGGAAATCCCGAGCTAAAGCATACCGTAGCTGATAATATCGACCTGCGTTATGAATTCTTTCCCCGATCATCCGAACAACTCATGGTAGGACTGTTCTATAAAAATATCAAAGACCCGATCGAATATGGTCTACTCAATGAAGGGCAGGATACCTATTACAAACCAATGAATTTTGGTATGGCCAACAATTGGGGATTGGAAGTGGATATTTTAAAATACTTCAACTGGCTGGGTATCAAAGCCAACTACACCTATACCTATTCTAAAATAACAACAGAAAAACGTGTAATGCAGGGGTCGGAAGTAACTACCACCACCCAATCACGCCCTTTATTCGGACAAGCAGCTCATGTAGCCAATATCTCTTTTCTACTGAAAGACAGCAAACACGGATGGGAAGGACAGTTAGCCATGGGATACACCGGCAAACGATTAAGCGATATCTCCAATTGGGCAGACAACGATATCTGGGAAAAAGGATATACTCAACTGGATGCTTCAATTGAAAAAACACTGCCACGTGGTTTCTGTCTTTTCCTGAAAGCATCTAACTTACTCAACATACCGGTATTACGCTATGTACACCAAAGCGAACGTACCGCAAATGTAGATAGCGAACGTGATAACAGTAATCTGGTGGAACGTAAATCATGGCATGGACAGTCACTGATGATCGGAGCACGTTTCAGGCTCTGACCTTTCACCCCAAAACAGATTAAACACTCATTATCCATTATTAGAAAATTACTCATTAACCAATATTCATTCAATTATGAAACTAAAACATTATTTTATTTATGCAGTCCTGATGGCTATGACCTGGACTGCCTGTAGCGATGACAATGATATCAAAGGTAATAATGATGAGGAACAGGGAACAACCGAAAACGTATCAGGAGAAGTGGAAGGTATCTGGGAAGCCCATTCAACCATCAACGTAACGGGACACCTCACCGTACCTGCCGGCAAATCACTAACCATCGAAGAAGGGGTACAGGTTATATTCAGCACGGATGGTGTAGGAGCCAATCACGCTCCCATCGAATTTACCGTTGACGGCAACCTTTATTGTAAAGGTACAATTACAAACCCTATACGTTTCTCCATAGCCGAAGAACTACGTACACACAATAATATTTTCAACGAAGATGCCATGTGGGGTGGTATCGTGGCAACAGCCAATTGCGCAGAGATGCTGATTGACCATACCATCATCGAATATACCGGTGGGCAAGTAATAACAGGTTCTCCTGCAGCCAACAGAGAAGAATACACTGCCGGTGACGATGCATATCCGCAAATTACAACAAATAATATAAACGGACGTTATGTCATCACCAACTCCATCCTGCGCAACGGCTGGTCGGACGGTATCTACATGATGGGAGGTAACGCCATTATTGCCAACAACATCTTTGCTGCCAACGGTTTTGATGGTGCTGAAGCTGTAAATGTAAAATGTGGTTGTGTAGCAGATGTAGCGGGCAATGTAATGTTCAGTCCTAACACCAATGGTTTGAAACTGTCGAGTTCCGGTCAGAGCGAAACACGAAAACAGGCCAAAATACAAGCTTACAACAATACTATCATAAATGCAGGATGGCGCCGCGACGGAGAAAAAGGCGGTTGTGTATATGCAGAAAAGAATGTTTTGGCCAATGTATTCAACAATCTAATGGTAAACTGTAAGTTCCGTGCTCAAACTCCTTCTTACAATCTGCCCAACGATCCGGAAGAGGGTTATGCCTCAGCTTCTGTCATCGATTACAATTACTATGCTTCAGGCAATCAAAAAAGTGATATCGTATTCAACGGCGAAAAAGAGAGTGGCGTAGCCTATGCTTGGGAAGGCTACAATTATGCACACAAAAGCTACTATCAAGGCGTTGTCGATGCCCACAGCATCATCGCTACCCAAACAGATTCCAAAGATCCGAAGTTTGTGAATTTTGACATCAATAGCACAAAACTTACTTCGTACGATTACAATGACAATTGGGATTTCCATGTACAATCCAGTTCTCCCGTATTGTCGGGTGCAGCTTCCGCTTCCGAGACTTTTGCAGCTCCATACTTCGGTACGACCGGACTAAGCGTAGGTGGAAAAACATATACCTCACCAGCCGTACAAGCTCACTTTGGTGCGTACGGTACAAAATAAAAACGCCAATAACTTCGGATAATCTTGATATACCTCTGGTTATAATAATACTATACCCTAAAAGTTTTATATCTAACTTTTAGGGTATAGTTTTTTCGATATATCATCTATTACGTTCTCTCGCCAGCTACACTGTCTTTCTAAATGAATGCCTTCCTGCTCTATACACTCTTTATCCAAACCGGATTTTTTATAAAAAGATGCTGTCTCTCACATTTTACACTAACATTATTAACATAGATAATTAACAATAGATTTTTATCATACAAAGGTATATGTTTTTCCATATGAAGAATATACACTTTTGCATAGTAAAAGTATATCGTTAACACAATCAAAAATACATACTCTTATGTAATATAAAAAATTACTTTTTACTTGTTAAGAATCAACACATTACATATAAACAACAGAAATCTGTCAATATGAAATGTCCAATACAGACAATAACGAAGTTACTTAATTGACAAGTATAAATAAAGCATCCCTCCAATTCAAAAAGTTCTTTCTAACTTCTAAAATAGAAATTGCGCCTATTAAATTATTATATATCAATAGAATAAATATTTTTTTTCATGAATCAATAACAACTATTCTCCGTATACAAGAATACGTTATTAACATGGTTACAATATACCTAACGATAAATTAGGATATATGTAACGGGGCAGTACGTATATTGGTATTTTCCTTACAAAGCCAATCGGTAGATTTCTTTACTGTCTTCTTTTGTCAACTTCACATAATTGCCTACCAACTCGCCTTTATTTCGATGAAGACTATCGCCCAGACGGTCAATATCCGGATGCTCAATACCCAACTCTCTAAAAGTAACAGGCAAACCAATGGATTTGAAAAAAGCTCTCAACCGGGCGATCCCTTCCAAAGCAACCGCTTTTTTATCATCTGCTTCCGGAACACCCCATACACGAACAGCATATTGAACGATCTTATCCATATTGTGTTCTGTCATCCAAGTCATCCAGGCAGGGAAAATTACGGAAAGGCCGGCACCATGAGTCACATTGTAAATGGCACTGATCTCATGCTCCAGAAAGTGAGAAGCCCAATCTTCTTCACAACCGACTCCACATGTACCATTGTGGGCAATAGTTCCACACCACATCAAGTTGGCGCGGGCACCGTAATTCTCCGGCTCTTTCATCACCGTAGACGCTTCTTTGATAATAGCAAGAAGGGTTCCTTCACAAAGACGATCAGCGATTTCCACCTCCTTCGTGTTGGTGAAATAACGTTCCATGATATGCGCCATCATATCGGCAATGCCACAAGCCGTCTGAAAAGGGGGAAGCGTATAGGTAAGTTCGGGGTTCATCACCGCAAAAACAGGACGCAACAGTTCGGGCACACGGAGACTTAGTTTTTGTAAGCCATCAACTTTGGTGATAACGGTATTACCGGAACCCTCGCTACCGGCGGCAGGAATAGTAAGCACTACCGCTACTTTCAGAGCTTTCGTCACTTTGGCCTTACCAATATAGAAATCCCAAAAATCACCGGGATAAGGAACGCCGGCAGCTATCGCTTTGGCAGTATCTATCACCGATCCACCGCCTACAGCCAACAAAAAATCGACTTTTTCACTCCGACAGAGATCGATACCTTCGTACACTTTGGTATCGATCGGATTGGGCTGTATGCCACCCAACATGCAGTATTCGATTCCAGCTCCTTTCAGTGAACTTTCCACACGTGACAATAAGCCACTGCGTATCACCGAACCGCCTCCATAAACAATCATCACTTTCTTAGCACCATACTTAACAGTCAAAGCGCCTGTTTGCGCTTCCGTATCTTTACCGAATACAAATTCGGTGGGACTGTAAAAGATAAAATTATTCATCGACTTCTGTTTTTTTAATTATCTATTTCACCTCCATCCAATGTAAAAATCACGCTGCATGGCTTCTCTTCCTTTGGGAAAAAGGAGTACCTGCCAGAAAGAAGTGTAAGGCAAACAATAATAACTTCTCCAATTAAAAGAGAGCCTGTTACAAAATGTCCAGCAGTTCTTTCAAGGAAGTGATGCAGGACACATCTTCGGTTACATCAGCCATAGAAGGACACCCTTTCACCACCTGACACCCCAAAGACAAAGCCGGAAGAATATCGTTCTTCACCGAATCGCCTATCACGACCACCTCGTCCGGAGCAAATCCGGCACGGTCGATAGCTAACTTCCACAAAGCAGCATCCGGTTTGCGGATTCCTTCCAGTGTAGAATCGGTTATTGAAGAGAAATAAGATACGATACCCAAATCGGTTACTATCTTCTTCAAATTACCATAATAATTGGATACCAACAACAATGTATACCGTTTTGACAACGGTTCCAACACCTCTTTCGAAAGAATCACATAACGGGAAGAAAAATCAGTCACAAGACGTGCCGCACGCTCTGGCAGTTCTTCCCTGTTCTCTTGCGTATCCGGCAGAATCCCCCTTCTGATCAGATCATCAAATTGCAGACGGGTTTTGAAAGACTGTGTTTCAAGCAATGAATGTGAGGGTTTCACCAGTTGCAGGCGCTCCATCATCTGTTCGGCATACACATAAGAGTCTCTGAAATTCTCTCCCGTAAGCGATAAGTGCAACTCCTCGCCATAGAGCTTCAGATAAATCTTCATCCAATGCATAAACGGCGAATCGAGTGTACCGCCAAAATCAAAAGCCAGCGCTTTTACTTTTTCCGTATGTATCATTTTTTATTTCCTATTTTCATTAATGCAAGACCGATAACGATCCAGAACAACTCACGTACCCGTGTGATAAGTGCCGCATACACACCATAGGCTCCCGATAGGGAAAGTCCTCCCACTGCCAAAGCAAAACCACCTTCGCGCCCTCCCAACTGCATGGGAAGGAAAAACAGCAAATTGGCCAGCAAGGAAGAAAAAGCCACGATGAGGATACAGTTTACAAAACTGACATTTGTAGTCAGCACATTCAGAATGAGCCATACTTCCAGACAACTGACGATTCTCGCCGAATATTCCAAAAACAAAGCACTGTAAAAAGTACTCTTTTTCTGCTGATGAAGCAAAGCAATCTGTTTGTCTATATTTTCAAGTTTCTCCTTATGGGTTTCCGAGAAACGAATGACACGGTGCTTCAAAAAAGGGATGTGGCTTCCCATACGTACACATGCCACCGCCATGCCATGACGATATCCTTTCACAAACAGAGTGCCGAGAAACAGGCAGAGAGCGGTTATCAATCCCAAAACAATCCCCATCTCCCAACTTACCGGATAAACACAGACATAAATAAATACGGAACTGAGCCACAGCAGGAAATGCGAAAAGATATGCATCATCACGTAGAGAATGACCGACGAAGTAGCCCTTTCCATCCCTACAAACGGAGTCAGCTCCATGATCCGGTAAGGCTCTCCTCCCATCAGTCCCACCGGAGTGACATAATTGAGGGCAAATCCCGAAACCGTAAACTTATACAACTGCATAAAACCCAACGGAGAGGTTTTTCCTCCACTCCGGAGAATGATATACCACGAAAGGGTATTTATCAAGTAGATAAACAGCCAAAGTAATAAAACCAACGGAAGGTAAAAACCGGCACGCCTTAAATTATTCAGCAAATCATCGTACGACACATCGAACGTGAAAAGCATGATAACCACAGCCACCACTCCAAAGACCAGAAAGATATTTCGGAATTTGCTATTCATTATGACATCTGTATTTCTTTGTACAACTTATTACTCAACCGCTCGTGCTGCCAGATCATATAAATCAACAGTCCGTTCAGCACCGTGAGTTCAAAAACAAAATACAGCCACGGCTCATTGATGAGCAGACTGATGAAGAGAACGGTCACCCGGGTATTGAAAGAGAGAATGTTGGTGTATTTCATCAACGGCAGACTCTCCCGGCGGAATTCGTCACGGATCTCCTGTGGAGCCACTGCACCGTATCGTTGCTGCAACAAAGCGAAAAAACGTTGGAAAGCCGGAGTAAGACGCTCCTGAGAACGGGTATAATCGCAATAAAACCAAAGGAAGAGTTTCCGGATGAAATCTTTTTTCCAGGACAAAGAGTTGTAAATGGCTTTTTGCTGCACATAATTATCGAGTTCGCTACCCGATTTCCCTTTCAAAAAGAAAAGATGAATGTTCCGGTAATAATCGGCCATTGCTGCCTGCTTGCTATGACACAAGCCGGTCACGGCTGCCAGTATCCAGATCCAATAAGACCACTCCGGAGTCAAGCGCAAACAGATGGCTGCATAGATAGAGATAAACCAAAAATCACCGGACACACCGTCCAATATCCGTCCGATCTCGGACTTCTGTCCGGTCATACGTGCCAGTTGTCCGTCGGCACTGTCGTACATGTTGGCCCAAACCAACAGGCACATGCCTATCACATTCAGCAAAAGATCGTTGTAATAAAACAATATCCCTGCCGCAACTCCCAAAAAGATGGAAGCAATCGTTATCGCATTGGGAGTAACTCCCATTTTATGAAAAAGAAGCGCCCATCGGTAACCGACAGGACGGTAAAACAACAAATCGATCCACTCTTCGGTATCCGCCGATTTCAAAGTTGCTTCCAATCCGTTTTTACTTATTTCATTACTCATAAATCCGCATTTTTAGTTTTTTGCAGAACAGCCTGCCCGATGGCTATGGCCGCTTCTTTACGACAAGGGGCAAAACTCGGCCAATCGTTAAAATCGATAATACGAATGCTGCCGTCCGGAGATACGATACAATCACCGCCATATACATCGACTTGCAGCACTTTCGCCGCCTCATCACAAATATGACGCAACGCATCCTCTGAAAAGGAGATACCTTTCGGAGCACCATTAATAGCTTCTAAACCGAATTTGCTATGATGTCCTTCCAACGGATAGAACCAATAGAAAAATCCGGTACCGGAAACACCGTAAAACTTGATCAAATCACCTGCCAGATGCTTGTTTATCACGACACGCTCGATACCGCGCAACGCATATTCGGCCATCACTTCCCGCAACTCGCTACAAGTCCGTATATACGTCACATCTTCTTTATGGATGGCATGAAAATCGGCACGCTTCACCCAGCAGGGTTCGAATTCCGATTCGATAAGACTAACCGGAAGTTCCTCGTGAACATCCCAGATAAGGCTTTCGGGATGAGGAACCTGATGTTTTAATAATAAAGCAGTCATCTGCTCACGCGTGCAATTCTCAATGCCGAAAGCAGAATTGACAGCCACCACTCCTTTTCTTTCAACTTTTTGCAAGTTACGGACAGCAGCTTTGCTACGCATCATTGTGAAAACAAACTTCTCATTTAAAGGATTGGTCAGAAACTCCTGCTCGGTATATAGATTGACCCTATGGCCATTTTCTTCCAGATACTGGGCCACAGCAGAAAAGATAGCAGCATCGTTCCCGACATGATTGGGAGAGAAAAGGGAATATCGCTGTATTCCCGCAAAAGTATATGATTTCATTTAATAGTCTGTTCTTCTAAAAAGCGTTCGGCTTTTTCAACGTCTGTTGCATGATCGATGTCTATTACCTTTGAAAAAGGATAGGCCTGTACCTGCAGTCCAGCGTCCACTAAATACTGCTGAAAGCCACGCATACGAGATACTCCTTTCTCCATGGCAGCAGGCAACAGAGAAAGAGCCTTTTGATTCATACAATAAATTCCCCCGGAAATGTACCGGCAATCGGGATACGATTCACTGGCATACCCCACAATTTTCAGATTATCAGGATGGGTCTTGACATATAACGGGCGTTCGTCATCGATAAAGTCAGTTACTGCCATCAAGGCATCCTCTTTATCACTCTCCCGAAAAGCACGGATATAATCCGAAAACTCCGGTTCACGGAAAATCGGATCTACCGTAGTAAGACAAAATTTACCTTCTCCCTTCAAATAAGGCATCAGTTCATAAAAGCTATGAAATGAATCGGGAGTAGACTTCACCACAACGTGAAGCGGCACCGGCAAATGTTGCTGTTCCAGGAAATCACGGACCTCTGTCATTTCTTCATTAATAATAATGCAGACCGAGTCTGCATTATTATTAAGAAAAATGTGCAATAAGCGCCCCAACAAAGGTTCACCTCCTACCTTCACCAAAGGTTTAGGTACTTGGATTCCGTCTGAGACCAAACGTGAACCTTGTCCGGCTGCAATGAGTGCATATTTCATTCTATCAGTATCAATCGAGATAACTCGGTGCTTTTTCACCGATCATATTACGCAATGTTTCTTTTACCATTCTCCATTGTGTGAACAAGTCATGTACCGGCTGATGTTCAAAATCATGCATCGGGCTCTTGCAGAAGAATGACAACCAAGTCTGTATACCGCACATGCCCGCACGAAGAGCCAGGTCACTGAACAGAACCAAGTCGAGTGCAATAGGAGCAGCAAGGATAGAATCGCGACAAAGGAAATTTACTTTTATCTCCATCGGATAGCCCATCCATCCGAAGATGTCGATGTTATCCCACGCTTCCTTATTATCTTTGCGAGGAGGGTAATAATTGATACGTACTTTGTGGTATACGTCACCATACAAGTCAGGATATTTCTCCGGTTCGAAGATGTTATCGATCACAGATAATTTGCTGACTTCTTTTGTTTTAAAGTTTGCAGGATCATCCAGAACTTCACCGTCGCGATTACCTAAGATATTAGTAGAGAACCAACCGCTAACGCCTAACATACGAGTTTTGAACATCGGTGCCAACACCGTTTTCATCAATGTCTGACCGCTCTTGAAGTCTTTACCGGAAATAGGCACATTCATCTTCTTGGAGAATTCCCACATAGCCGGAGTATCTACACACAAGTTAGGAGCACCCATGATGAACGGAGCACCTTCTGCAATAGCAGCATACGCATAACACATACTTGGAGAAATGGCATCCGTGTTGTTTTCTTTCATTGCTTTTTCCAAGGCAGCCAATGACTGGTGTTCTTCCGACAGAGGAATATAGATCTCTGTACTTGCAGCCCACAACACTGAAATACGTTCGCAGTTGTTAGCAGCTTTAAAATCGCGGATATCTTGACGAAGTTGTTCTACCATTTCCCAACGGGTAGCAGCCTGCTTGATGTGAGTTCCGTTCAGACGTTTGGCCCAATTATGGTCGAAAGCGGCGGGCATCGGTTTGATAGCCTCCAATTCTTCTTTCACCCCATTCAGGTCTTTTTCTTTCAATACTTCAGCATACATAGCAGCTTCGTAAGCATTGTCAGGGAAAATGTCCCATCCACCGAATACAATGTCGTTCAAATCTGTTAAAGGTACGATGTCTTTAATGAGTTTTTCCTCATTATTTTCCATGCGCATTGCGGCCATCTGTGTAATAGAACCTATTGGTTTTGCCAATCCCTTGCGAGAAGCCAGTGTTCCTGTTATCATAGTGGTAGCAACTGCGCCACCAACACCTACAACCAAGACGCCAAGACGTCCTGATGCCGGTTTAATTTCTTGTTCCATTTCTGTTGTTTTAGATAAATTAAAATTGCCTACAAAGTTAGGCTCTCCTGCATACCTAAAGAAGTTCTAATAGTCGGATTAATTGTTCTATTTGGCATATTATCCCCTTAAAGAGTACTTATAACCTATGTAGTCCGAATTTACCAATCTCAGATATATCATTCTATATCAATTATTAAACAAACTCTGCCTGTTACCTTTTTTTTATAAATTAACACATCAATACATAAACAGATCGATACATACAGGTACGCTATCAAACAGAAAGTTTAACATGATGAAATGAAGGTTTAACGAAACACTTTTCACGAAATACTGTTGTACTAAGTATTAAACGAACCGAATATATAAACCTAAAACAACTTAATTATGGAATGGATTATAAATCAACTGAGGGTACATCCTGAGTTAGCCATTTTTCTAACACTTTTTGCAGGATTCTGGATAGGCCGGTTGAAAATAGGAAAGTTCTCACTCGGTACCGTAACAAGCGTCCTGCTGGTAGGCGTGTTGGTAGGACAATTAGATATTACAGTAGACGGCCCGATGAAAGCAGTATTCTTTCTGCTCTTTCTTTTCGCCGTGGGCTACAAAGTAGGACCGCAGTTCTTTCGCGGACTGAAAAAAGACGGTTTGCCCCAAGTGGGGTTTGCCGTACTGATGTGTATCGTCAGCCTTGTTTCCGCTTGGGCATTGGCAAAAATAATGGGTTACCACGTAGGGGAGGCAGCCGGACTGTTAGCCGGTTCACAAACGATTTCCGCCGTTATCGGAGTGGCCGAAGATACAATCAACGGACTCAGTATCAGCGATGCGCAAAAAGCCACTTTCATCAATGCAATTCCCGTGGCATATGCCGTAACCTATATTTTCGGTACAGCCGGCTCCGCTTGGATACTGGCATCACTCGGTCCGAAATTTTTAGGTGGGCTGGAAAAAGTAAAAGCCGACTGCCGGGAACTGGAAGCTCAAATGGGGAGCTCGGAAGCCGATGAACCGGGATTTGCCCCCGCCTTGCGACCCGTCGTATTCCGCGCCTACAAAATAACCAATAAATGGTTTGGAAAAGGAAAACGCGTTACCGATCTTGAAAGTTACCTGAATGAACAAGGGAAACGCCTTTTCGTAGAACGCATCCGCCAAAGAGGGGTCGTAAAAGAAGTAACGCCCAATCTTATCCTGAAAGAAAACGATGAAGTGGTACTCAGTGGCCGCCGTGAATTTGTGATTGGTGAAGAAGACTGGCTCGGACCGGAGGTAATAGATGCACAGCTACTCGACTTTCCTGCCGAAACACTCCCCGTAATGGTGACACGAAAAACTTTTGCCGGAGAAACCGTATCAGCCATCCGTTCGCAAAAATTCATGCATGGTGTCAGTATCCGCAGCATCAAGCGTGCAGGTATCCATGTTCCTGTACTGGCACAGACCGTGGTAGATTCCGGGGATATGCTCGAGCTGACCGGCATGAAGCATGAAGTGGAAACTGCTGCCAAACAGATGGGATACATCGATCGTCCTACCAATCAAACGGATATGATATTCGTTGGGCTCGGTATTCTCGTCGGTGGATTGGTCGGCGCGCTATCTATTCATTTGGGTGGTATCCCGATAAGTTTATCAACAAGTGGCGGCGCACTGATTGCCGGTCTCCTCTTCGGATGGCTACGCAGTAAACACCCGACTTTCGGCGGTATCCCCGAACCTTCCTTATGGGTACTGAACAACGTCGGATTGAACATGTTCATTGCCGTGGTGGGTATTGCCGCCGGTCCAAGTTTCGTCACCGGCTTTCAAGAAGTAGGTGCAAGCCTCTTCCTTGTCGGAGCAGCAGCTACTACCATCCCATTGATCAGTGGCCTGTTAATGGGAAGATACTTATTTAAATTTCACCCGGCACTGACCCTCGGGTGTACCGCAGGAGCAAGAACGACTACCGCCGCATTGGGAGCCATACAGGATGCTGTCGAAAGTGAAACCCCTGCTCTGGGGTATACGGTGACCTATGCAGTAGGTAATACGTTACTGATTATCTGGGGGGTATTTATCGTGCTGATGATGTAGGAGGGGGTGGCCTCTCCCCAACCCTCTCCGTGGGAGAGGGAGTAAAGTTAGATGTGAAATCAAATTATAAACCATACATCACACACGATCACCCAAGAGGCTGGAAAGTAAAGTCAGATGTGCAATCAAATTATAAACCATAGTATCTATCCTCCCTCTCCCACGGAGAGGGTTGGGGAGAGGCTAAATAAACCAAACTTAATTATGGAAAAGAAATCAAATACCACAGGCATCACTAAAAGTTTTGCCAAAAAGATGGAATCTATCAGTCCATTTGAATTAAAGAACCGCCTTATCGACATGGCAGACGAGAGCGTAAAAAAAATGGCTCATACCATGCTCAATGCCGGACGTGGTAATCCGAACTGGATAGCCACGGAACCCCGAGAAGCCTTTTTTCTTTTAGGAAAATTCGGACTTAGCGAATGTACACGTGTACAATCTTTACCCGAAGGCATTGCCGGAATCCCACAAAAAGAAGGCATTGCCGCGCGTTTTGAAGCATTTTTAAAAGACAACAGTAAAGAACCGGGAGTAAAATTATTAAAAGACAGTTATAACTATTTACTGATGGAACATGCTGCCGATCCGGATACGCTCGTTCATGAATGGGCGGAAGCCGTCATCGGTGACCAATATCCTGTGCCGGATCGTATCCTGCATTTCACCGAACTCCTCATACAGGATTATTTAGGCCAAGAATTATGCGACCGGCGTCCTCCAAAAGGCACATTCGATCTTTTCGCCACCGAAGGAGGTACAGCCGCCATGTGTTATATCTTTGATTCCTTACAGGAAAATTTCCTGCTGAACCAAGGAGACAACATCGCTTTGCTCGTACCCGTATTCACCCCTTACATAGAAATACCGCAGCTCCGCCGTTATCAGTTTAATGTCACAGAGATTTCTGCCGATAAAATGACAGCCGACGGACTCCATACCTGGCAATACCAGGACGAAGACATCGATAAGCTAAAAAATCCGGAGATTAAAGCGCTCTTTATCACCAATCCGAGCAATCCGCCCAGCTATGCATTAAGTGCGGAAACAACCGCGCGTATCGTCAATATCGTAAAAAATGATAATCCGAACTTGATGATCATTACGGATGATGTGTATGCCACATTCATACCACACTTCCGTTCACTTATGGCAGAGTTACCGCATAATACACTGTGCGTATATTCTTTCTCCAAATATTTCGGAGCAACCGGATGGAGACTTGCCGTCACTGCCCTCCATGAGGACAATATCTATGACAAGATGATTGCCCGCCTGCCCGAAGAGCAGAAAGCCATATTATCCAAGCGTTATTCCAGCCTCGATTTACATCCGGAAAAAATGAAATTCATCGACCGTATGGTAGCCGACAGCCGTCAGGTAGCGCTAAACCATACAGCAGGATTATCACTACCACAGCAAATGCAAATGAGCCTGTTCGCTTCTTTCTCCCTATTAGACAAAGGAGATTATTATAAAACAAAGATGCAGAATATCATCCGTCGCCGTCTGAATGCTTTGTGGGACAACACCGGTTTCTCATTGGTAGAAGACCCGTTACGCGCCGGTTATTACTCCGAAATAGATATGCTGGTATGGGCCCGAAAATTCTATGGCGATGAATTTGTTACATATTTGGAAAAGAGCTACAACCCATTAGACGTAGTATTCCGTCTCGCCAACGAAACATCACTCGTATTGTTAAATGGCGGTGGCTTTGCCGGTCCCAAGTGGAGCGTCCGCGTTTCTCTTGCCAACTTGAACGAAGCCGACTATGTAAAAATAGGCCAAGGCATCAAACGCATATTGGACGAATATGCAAAAGAATGGAAAGAGAAGTAGAGTTGGTGAGTAGTGATAAGTGATAAACGATACTACTCACTTATCACTAATTAAATATTATTCTAAACCGTGTCAGCCCATCGGCATAAGTGCGAAGCGAAAACGAACATCCGTGACGCATCAATACCTCACGGATAAACACCAGACCGATTCCCTGCCCGTTCGGTTTGGTTGAAAAGAAGGGACTGAAGAGTTTAGCTTCAGTCTCTTTTGTTATTCCTTCACCGTTGTCCACTATTTCAATGCTTGCCGGAGAAGAGGTACGTATTTGTATTTTTCCATCCTTTCCGATGCTCTCGGCTGCATTTTTGATGATATTTACCAATACTTGCTCAAACAAAGCAATATCCAAGTTGACATCTCCCAATTCCTCATCGATATCCAATGTAATAGCAATGTTCCGATCCGTACACATTCCTTCCATAAATCGTTTACAAGAAAATACCAGATCATTAAGATTGACAGGAGCCAAATTGGGTTCCGGGATTTTCACTACATCGGCAAAGCGGGTAATAAAACGACTCATGGAGAAACAACGCTCCGTACACACCTGCATGACCTCACAAATATCTTCCATCCCTTCCGATTCGGAAAGAGCCTGCCCCACCGTATCGAGCGTAGAGGTGATACCGGCCGTTGTATTGTTCACTTCATGTGCGATCATACGAATCACTTTCTCATAGGCTTTCTTCTCTGCTTTCATCACTTCATCCGTCAGGCTTTCGATAAGAAAGAACGGATGATGAAAACCCCGGTCTATAAATGACGAATGTGTACATTTATAAATATTCGAGTCATTCAATCGAACGGTCACGGTCTCTCCTTGGGCAATAGCAGCCAGTTCCGCAGCCAACGGAGAATCTATGGAAGAAAGTTTCTGCCCCTGCGCCTCTTCATAACGGACACCCAGCATTTTTACAGCCATCGGATTCAACTGAGACACATCATCATCAAGACTGGTAATGATTACCCCCATCGGAGAAGCGTTTATCAACAGGTCCAGAAAATGATTCTGTTCACGCAGACGGAGACGTTCGTTTTTCAACTGTTCCATCATCCGATTGAAGACATTTACCACCCGGTCGGCTTCATATTGCCCCACAAGGCTCAGCCGGCTACTAAAATCCTGTTCGCGCAGCAATTCCATACCACTACCAATGGTATCCAACGGCTTTATTATCTTTCTATAAAACAGAATAAGATAAATCAGCAGGAAAGCAATCAATATTTCCGATCCATATAATAAAGGCCGATAAATCCAGCCACCAAAGTAGAGTATCACTCCACCAAGAATGATCAGAAAGAAGGTAAGTATAAAAAAGTATCCTTTAAGACGCACGTGATTAGTGGGTTAGTGGCTAATAACTAATTCCATATTTTTCCAACCTCCGATAGAGCGCCGCACGGCTGATGCCCAATGCCATAGCTACCTGACTGAGATTTCCTTTATAACGTTCCAACGCCTGCAATATAGTCTGACGTTCAATTTCATCCAGCGTCATACCGGCAAACGCACTGCCCGCAGCAGCTTTCGGTTCATCTTGTCGAAGATATTGGGCATCAAAATCCGAGGCATCGAGTATCGGTTTGCCACTAACCAGAATCGTACGTTCCACTAAATTTTTCAGTTCACGGATATTTCCCGGAAAAGGCAAGCGGGTAAGAAACTGAAGTGCATCGGCAGAGAATTCTGTGCGGGGCAATCCGTTTACTTCGGCCTGACGATCGGCAAAATGGCGGGCCAATAAAGGAATATCTTCCCGTCTCTCACGCAAAGCCGGTAGCTTTACTGTGATCAGATTAATACGATAGAACAAATCTTCACGGAAAGTACGTTCGCTTACCATCTTACGTAGATCGGCATTCGTTGCAGAAACAACACGGATATCCGTTTTTCGGGGACGGCTATCTCCCAACACCTCAAATGTCTGATCTTGCAAGACACGAAGCAGTTTCACTTGGCACGACGGGTCCAGATCTCCAATTTCATCCAAGAAGATAGTACCCTTGTTTGCCATTTCAAAACGTCCGATACGGTCGGCACTCGCATCCGTAAAAGCTCCTTTCTTATGACCGAACATTTCACTCTCAAAAAGACTCTGGGATATACCGCCTAAGTTCACTTTTATAAATGGCTGCTTCGCACGCTGACTGTTGATATGAATCGCTTCGGCTATCAGTTCTTTACCCGTTCCGCTTTCTCCCGTGATAAGCACGGAAGCATTGGTACGGGCAATCCGGGCAATGGTATTCAAAACGTCCGTCAGTCCCTGACTCTTTCCTATAATATGACTGCGATTCAGCGCATCACTCTGTTCCTGCGGTATTTCGGCAGGCGTAGCAGACAATTCCAATGCCGTCTCTATCCGTTGCAGCAGAGCGGCATTATTCCAAGGCTTCGTTATAAAATCAAATGCCCCGGCTTGCATACCCTGCACAGCCAATTGAATACTTCCCCATGCCGTCATCAAGATAACAGGCACATCGGGACGGAATATTTTCACTTGCTTAAGCAACGTCAGACCTTCCTCTCCGGTAGTGGAAAGGGTAAAATTCATGTCCATCAGAATGAGATCCGGAGTTTCAGAACGAACAACATCCATCGCTTCACGGGGACCGGGAACTGCCAAAGCCGAATAACCGGCACGTTTCAGCATAAAACTGAGAGAAGAACGGACAGCACTGTCATCATCAATGATTAGTATCATATGTGTATGTGGTTTTATATGCGCAAAAATAAGAATAATTATTCAATATGCCAATATGCCAATGTGCCAATGTGCTGCGCTATATCAAAAGAATAGCATCCCGCATGGAAATTGGCACATTGGCATATTGATATATTGGCACATTATTTAATCACTTCTTCAAAATCAACTTCCAGTTTCGTCCCCCTTTCAAAATCCCACAATGTGAGGCTCCGAATCTGGTAGAAATAAGACCAATAATTATAAAGTTCCGATATATGCTTCTGACGCGCCTCATCTTTAGAGTTTTGCGCATCGTTTAGATCCAACGTATTGATTTTGCCGATCAGAAAGGTTTCGATACTCGTTTTATAACGTTGCTGGGCTATCAAGTCGGCTTCTTTGGCAATGCTCAATTGCTGTGCCTGATTATTGAAATGTTCCACGAGCAGAAAAATATCCTGATTGAAATTCATCTGTTCCTGACGGATTTTCGAAAGAACCACTTCCCGGTTACTCTTGGCAACACGCACTTTACCACGACGCTTTCCCCAATCAAGAAAAGGGATTTTCACTCCTACCTGTACAATCTGATTATCGAGCAAATGATTGTAAGCACCGGCAAACTCATTATCCAAGCCAGTATAACCGACGCTTGCAAAAAGATCGACACTCCGCAGGTTACCGCGTGCGGTAGCTACCGCATAATCTGCTTCCAGTTGCCGACGGCGAATATTCTGTGCAAAAGAATTCCGTTCCAATGCTTTATTTAGTACTACATCATATTTTATTTGCACATCCGGAACCGATTCGGGCAATACCGGTTCCAATTTCTCATTCTCGCCCATTCCGAGGAAGGCACGAAGCTGAAACATCTTGGCATTGAGATCACTCATAGCCTCCGTTACAGCAGCTTTCGCATTTAAAGCAGAAAGTTTCAGTTGCAATAGCTCATTTTCAGAAATCTGTCCCATCTCCCGCTTGGCTCCCGCCACCTTATAGAGATGTTCTGCATTCAACTGGTTCTGCCGGGCAGTAGCCAATACCTCTTTAGCCAGTAACAGCTGAAAAAAATAGGTAATGGTCTTTCGGGTCACATCTTCCGTAGCAGAAATAAAAGCCGCCTTTGCCTCTTCATAACGTACGGGTTCGATACGACGATCCCATTTCAATTTATTCACGCCAAAAATGGGTTGCGTCAGTTCCAAGCTGACCGGCACAGACATAAACTTTTCTTTCCCCTCCCCGCCGAACTGCTTAATGTAGTCTAATGACGTAGTAAGGGATAACTTTCCACCCGTGAACCAGATATTCTGATCGATAGACAAATCTCCGCTAAGCCCTAAATAGTTATTACGGACAAAGCCATACGTCCCGTCTGAATTTTGATAGGAGTTGTATGATTTGTTATAATTGGGCAATGTCCCCGTCAGATTGACTTCCGGCAAAAGATCAGCACGAAATGTACGGTATTCCCAATACGATGTTTTCAATTCATTCAAAGCCACAGCTGCATCAACAGACTGCGTACGAGCCAAAGCAATCGCTTCACCGAGTGTTATTTTCCGTTCGTCTTGTGCTTCAAGAATCAATGGACACACAAAAGCCGCTAAAACAAGCAGTATATTCTTCTTTCTCATAAAAGTATTATTTTCTGTGAGCAAAGAGTCCAAACGGTATGCCAAAAAGATAAATCACTTATTTTCGGCACATTAATTCATTCTTCGACTGTTCGAAAACGAACACTTTGTGCGCAAGCGAACGTCGTTTGCCGTTTATTCGCTGATATCAGGCAATCGGACTGTAAACCGGGTACCTTTCCCTTCTTCAGACGTGACACTGATCGTTCCGTGCAGGCGTTCTACGATCGTCTGGCAGATACTCAGTCCCAATCCGGCTCCCTGGGTAAAATTATCCACTTTATAGAAACGCTCAAAAATATGCCTTACTCCCTCTTTGGAAATCCCTTTACCGGTGTCCTCCACAAACAAGGAAGTGTATCCGTCTTCGTC
>ULJH01071783.1_pt1 | contig 117572 bp, 88 predicted proteins | sample 1950781 | NCBI WGS metagenome assembly ULJH01 (sample SAMEA4835462, study PRJEB28245) | human gut metagenome | biome: gut microbiome; material: fecal sample | place: Denmark | collected 2008 | reverse complement strand
TTTACTTGGGGTAAAGGGAGCAGATGGTCCGGGAGAAGACGGGAAATTAATGTTTGTTCCATAAGTATCCATCGCATTGGGGACGGGTACCGGAATCACCGGTAATTGAGCATAAGAATAGCAACTACATAATAAAGTAATGAGGAGTATGGTTAACGATTTGTTCATAGCAGTTGATGATGGTAACATTTGCAATGTTAAGAATTTATTATTAATTCATCGAGGGAAATTTGGAAAAACACATAAAGATTAATGAAAATCAATAGGATGAAGCTTCTTGCTCTGTTTTTGTAGATGTTGTGTTTGATTTTGTTTCCCCGTATGAAACGAAAGGTTTCTTTCGGAGAAACCATTGGTTCCATACGGATGAAACGAAGAGTTCCATACGAACGAAACCAACAGTTCCATGCCGATGGAACCATTGGTTTCAATAAGTAGAAACTATCTGATGTGTTATGATAAAAATCCCATTATTTACAGTAGGTGTACTAACTGCAAATAATGGGATTTAATAATTTATATATTGGGGAGGATGATTACTTCTCTAATTTCTTCTTCCACTCTTTGTACTTTGCCAATACTTTCAGACCTCCATTGTTGTACCAACTATAACCATTACGGCGTTCATAACCGATTTCGGAGATATCATATTTCTTAATTCCGTCACGGTCACAGAAGAAAGGGCGGTTGGTCTCTAATTCGTAGAAACGGGCCCATAGTGGTTCACAATCTGTACAAGGTACCATTCTGTAGTCTTTCTTGCCATCTGCATTGGTGAAATACTCTTTCTTTATATTTTTTATTTCCGATTCCTTAAACCATTCGATAGCAGCATCGATGGAAGCAATCATTTCCGGAGTCGGTTTAGATAAGGACATAAGGAAGAGTACGATATCGTCTGATTCTTGTCCGCTTAGCGAAGGAAGTTCGTAGGCGCGTGCTTTGGCAGGAGCAAGTGTTTCGCGGTCGTGCTGTGCACACCATACGGTGAGTTTGCCATTTTGTTTTACTTGGGTTTTCAAAATGCATTCCACTCCTTTGTCCAAAGCTACCTGTGCTTGTTGCCGTGCCGCATCGGGAACGAAAGTATAGGGAGCTTTCGCTTTGGTTATATCTCTCAAAAGCTTCATCACATTGATCATGGCGTCATCATTGTATGTGATATGGATGTAATACCCTTTGGGACGTGGATAGAATTGTGGCCAACCTCCATTTTCATATTGTGCTTCGAAGAGATATTGTAGTCCACGGAGGAAGGCATCTTTGTATTTTTCATCTTGAGTTGCCAGATAGATACGGGCCAGATAATTCATTTCTGTGATGGTAGCACGGTTGTCGATTGTGCTTAAATTCACGTTCTCTTTCATCTTGAGAGCATCTTTACGTTCCTGGTCTGTCAGTTCGGCCGCCATATAAATGTTTTTAGGCCATCCTCCGGTAATTTGCTGATACAGTAATACATTGTCGGCAATGCGGATGGCTTCCGGCGTTTTAAAAAATGCATCGTCAAATTTCGGTGCAATCTTTACCCAGTCTTTATATGGGTGTTTCTCTTTGTAATTGGTGTCCGTTTGGGCAGAAAGACCTGTCAGAAAGAAGCATGACAGGGCAATTAATAAAATTTTCTTCATGGTTTGCTGTTGTTTATTACCTTATTGTATGTGGCAAAGATAGGGGAAAACAGGGGGAAGAAGAGGTAAATATTGTTTTATGTGGGAGAAAAAATGATCACTTATACCTAATCCCTATTCCATGTATTTCAATACCTTGCCACTAATCTGTAAAAGTGAAATCTCGCACAGCTTTGTATCATATTCAGCAGAGAGTATTCGTTCTTCGGCATCCAGTAGGCTCTTTTGAGCTTCACGCATTTCGATACCGGCGAGGTCACCGAGCATATAACGTTCCATAGCTATCTCATGGTTTTCTTTGGCGGCTATAAGATTTTGGCGTTCCAGATTGAGCAATTGCAGGTTATTGCGATAAGCTTGCCACAGGTTACTGATGTCTGCCCGTAATGCTTGTTCCAGTTCTTGACGTTGCAGACGGGAATTTTTTACGGCAATGCTGGCATTGCGTTTTTCACGCCGGCGGTTTCCGTCGAATATATTAAAACCGATGGTCAGTCCGCCATTGAATCCCAAGTTCCCCCGTTGACTGTTGGAAGCTATGTCGTATTTATTGAAAGTATATCCGTAACCGGTGTTCAGTTTCAGGTACGGATAATTACGTGAATTTACTTTTTTATAGTCCAGTTGGGCAATGGTAGTATTCTGATCGGCTTTCAGTAAAGACGCATTGGTTTGCAGCGTGGCATTCCATAGCTCCTCAAAGTTCAGATGGGCGTTTACTTTGATGATGGAGTCTTCGATGAAGAGCGGCTGGTCTACATCCGCATTTGCCATCAGCTCATTCAGATTGATACGGGAGGTATGCAGCAACTCCTGCTGTTTCATATATTTGGCACTGTCTGCATTAAAGTCTACTTTGGCTTGCTGATAGTCGAGACGGGAGAAGTTACCGATGTGATAGCGTTCTTCCACGATGCGGAGCCGTTCTTTAGACAGTTTTACGGCATAGTGCAAATTGGCGAGACGTATTTTTTGCTGGACAAAGTTATAGTATTCTGCGGCAAGGCTGGCCACAAAGTCTTCGATGGCTATACGGGTATTTGTTTCGCCTTGTAGCTCCAGTTCCTTGAGCTTTTGGTAGTTGGCCTGAATGTTGAAGCCGTCGAAAATAGTCCAGTTGAGATTAAGCCCTACATCGATTGTTTGATCGAATACACCGTTTTCTTTGATTGTTTCTCCGCTTTCACGGACTTTCGTTCGGGTGTTGTCTACAGTTCCTTTGTATCCGGCACTGAAATCGAGCGTAGGCAGATAGCCGGCATTTCCTAACGTTGCATTGTTTTTGCTGACCTGCTCTTCATTATGGGTGATGCGCAACGAATAGTTATTCTGTAGTCCTTCTTCCAGACAGGACTTTAAAGTATATACTTGTTTCTGAGCCTGTCCGGTGAGGAGCAGGCTGCAAACGATAGCGAGCATTAAGATTCGTTTCATGATTCTCTTAACTTATTACGGTTCGTTGAAATATAGCTGTATATGGCAGGGACGATGTACATCGTCATCAGTGTGGAGATCAGCATACCGCCTACTACTGCCGTTCCCATGGCGATACGCTGGTTGCAGCCTTCACTGGTGGCAAAGGCAAGTGGTATCAGTCCCAATATGGTAGATGCACTCGTCATTAGGATAGGGCGCAGACGCTGTAATGAAGCATCTTTGATGGCGTTCATTTTATCTTCACCGCTTTCCTGTTTTTGGTTGGCGAACTCCACGATAAGGATACCGTTTTTAGCCACCAATCCGATGAGCATGATAATACCGATCTGGCTGAAGATATTCATCGTTATTCCACCGAAGTACATAAATATCAGTGCACCGGCAATGGCGAGGGGCACGGTCAGCATTACGATTAACGGGTCTTTGAAGCTTTCGAACTGAGCAGCGAGGATCAGATAGATCAGGAAAATAGCCAATATGAAAGCAAACATCAGACTTGATGAACTTTCGCGATACTCTTTGGAGTCTCCGGTCAGTGCGGTACGGAAAGAGTCGTCCAATGTCTCTTTGGCTATCTTATCCATTTCGTCCAGCCCCTGACCGATAGTTTTTCCTTCTGCCAATCCTGCGGAAACCGTGGCCGATGCAAAACGATTGTAACGATACAGTTTCGGAGGGGCGATACCGTTTGTCAGTTCTATGAGGTTGTCGAGCTGTACCATATCCCCTTTGTCACTTCGCACATAGATGGCTTTCAGATCGGCCGGTTTATTGCGTTGCTGGCGATTGATCTCACCTAAAATCTCGTATTGTTTTCCGTTCATGTAAAAGTATCCCATACGTTGTCCGCTCAGACCGTATTGGAGTGTCTGGGCTATGTTACGGGTACTGACTCCCATGATACTGGCTTTATCACGATTGATATTGATACGGGCTTCGGGCTTGCTGAATTTCAAATCGACATCGGCCATTTGGAATACCGGATTTTCATAAACCTTTGCCATGAATTTCGGCAGTACCTCTTGCAGTTTTTCCAGGTTGGTGGCTTGCAATACATATTGTATCGGCATGCCACCGCGACGTCCGCCGAAAGATGAGGACTGCTGCACGAAAGAACGCGCCATTGTTTTTTTCTGTACGGCTTTTGATAACTCCTCGGCTACGTCCATCTGAGAGTAATCTCGGTCTTTCATGTCTTTCAATGTGATACGCACGTTTCCGCTACCGCTCGAAACGCGGGCTGTCACAGATTCCGCATCGGGAATGATCGAATCTACCAAATCATTGATATCTTCTGTATAATCCCGTATATATTCGTAGGTTACTCCTTCTGCTCCGCGTGTATTTATACTGATTTGTGAGCGGTCTTCAAGCGGAGCCATTTCTGCCGGAATGTATCCCCATAAAAAGACAATGATACCGATGGTAACGGCGATAACCGGAAGTGCCAACCAGCGCTTTTTCAGGAAAGCTGCCAGTGAACGGCTGTAAATGCGGTTTATCCCTTCGAAAAAGGGTTCTGTTTTCCTGTAAAACCAATTCTGCTTTTCACGTTTTATCAATAGCTTGGTGGCAAGCATCGGTGTGAAAGTCAATGCGGCGAAAGAGGAAATGATAACCGATCCTGAAATAACCAAGCTGAACTCACGGAAGAGTTTACCTGTCATACCATCCATGAATACGATGGGGAAGAATACGGCTACCAGTGTGATGGTGGTGGAGATAACGGCAAAGAAAATTTCTTTTGCTCCCTCGATACCGGCCTCTTTAGGTGCCATTCCTTGTTCGATACGCACATAGATGTTCTCTGTCATTACAATGGCATCGTCTACCACAAGTCCCACCGATAGTACGACGGCAAGCATGGAAAGCACATTGATGGAAAATCCTGCCAGATACATGACGAAAAATGCACCGATCAATGAAACGGGGATCACGATGCAAGGCACGAGTGTTACGCGCCAGTCACGTAAGAAGAGGAAGATAATGATGATGACCAATATGAATGCTTCGTATACAGTCTGTTCGACCTCATCGATAGAAGCACGGATAAATTTGGTATTGTCGAATCCGTAATTGTAATGTACATCTTCGGGAAGGTCTTTTTGCATCCTTTCCATACGGTCGTACACGGCATCGGCTATTTTGATATGGTTAGCTCCCGGTTGGGGGATGACTACCACACCTACCATCGGAACGCCGTTCATCTTCATGTAGCTCTTTATATCTGCCGGGCTTAATTCGGCACGACCGATATCGCTGAAACGCACAATCTGGTTGTTGTCTTCCTTGATGATCAGATCATTAAACTCATCTGCCGTATGCATCAAACCTAAAGTACGGATCGTCAGTTCTATCGTATTTCCTTCAATGCTGCCTGAGGGAAGTTCCACGTTTTCATTGTCGACTGCATTTTTCACGTCTACGGGAGTGATACCGTAACCGGACATCTTGATCGGATCGAGCCACAGACGCATGGAGTAGCGCTTTTCACCCCAAATGGATACACTGCTCACATCTGATATTGTCTGAAGTTGCTCTTTTACAGTGAGGTCGGCTATTTCACTCAGTTCCAGCAGCGATCGCCGTTCGCTTTGGAGAGCTACCATCAGGATCGGCGTAGCGTCGGCATCTGCTTTCGATACCGTAGGAGGATCACAGTCGCGGGGAAGATAACGTTGTGCACGCGATACTTTGTCGCGCACGTCATTGGCTGCGGTTTCCAGATCGACGGACAATTCGAACTCTACGGTAATGCGGCATTGTCCCTGCTGGCTGACGCTTGAAAGCGAGCGGATACCGGGAATACCGTTGATGTTCTGTTCCAACGGTTCGGTAATCTGATTCTCGATAACATCGGCATTTGCACCGGGATAGGAACAGGAAACCGAAATGATAGGATTATCTACCGACGGATATTCACGGACGCCGAGATAGCTGTATCCGATGAATCCGAAGAGAAGGATAATGAGGGTTAATACCGTCGATAATACCGGCCGGCGTATACTTAATTCGGATATATTCATAAGGCGGCAGGTTTAATCGATGTTATCAAGAGTTACTGGTAATCCTGTACGGAGTTGCAAGGTTCCCGAAGTGATGATTGTATCGCCTACTTGCAATCCCCGCAATACTTGCACTTCTGCTTCGGTACGGATACCGGTCAATATTTCCACTGGTTGCGCTTTTCCGTCTTTATAAAGATATATTTTATCTTTACCCATTTCCGGTACGATCGCTTCCGAAGGTACTGCAATGGCATTCGGAATCTCTTCTTTTTTCAGATGGACACTGACGTATCGGCCAGGGAGTATGCTCCCGTTGCTGTTCGGATAAAGTGCGCGTACGGTAAGGGTGTGCATATCACTGATTTTAGACTCTGTGGCATATACTTTAGCCGGGAATCCGTCCAGTTTTCCTTCCAGGTTGAAAATCAGGTTCGCTCCTCTTTTCACTTCTCCGGCATAGCGTTCCGGAACGGAAAATTCTACTTTCAAAGGGGAAATTTTTGTGAGTTTTGCTACAATGGTGCTGGGAGAGGCATATGCACCGACACTGACCTGGCGCAAACCTATCACTCCGTCAAACGGTGCACGGAGTTCCGTCAGTGCGATATTGGCTTTTACGATATCTATGTCGGCATTCAGGGTAGCCAGTTCTGTTTTTACCTGTTCGTAAGCCTCTTTACTTACGGCGTCTCTTTCAAGAAGTGCATTCTGACGAAATACGCGGTCTTCCGCCAGTTTCAGTTGGGAAACGAGACGTTGAAGTTGGGCTTGCAACTGTCGGTCGTTGACTTTGGCCAGTAACTGTCCTTTCTGAACGGTACTACCTTCGTCAAAGTTTATTTCTACAATCTTTCCGGATGTTTCGAATGAAAGGTCTACCTCTTCATCCGGCAGCAGGCTACCGCTAATCCGGATTTCATCAGTAAGCAGTTGCGGTTTGATAATCCGTGCGTTTACATTTAGAATTCTCTTGTTCCCTTTCTGAGCTTTGGATACTTTATCGGCAGCAGCCAATTCTTCATTTTGTTTAGGCATTTGAGAGTAGATGCCACCTCCTATTAATCCGGCACCTACAAGAATAATAATACCCCATTTAATTCTCTTGTCCATGTATGTTTTATGTTATATAGGTACATGTGGCAGTGCACCTGTTAAATATAGCAATTGATAATCTTGTAGGTTAGACAGGAGTATGGCAGGAAAGTTTAATATGTGTAGCGTGAAAAAGAGTTAATAAATTAATAGGCTGCTCGGTATTTTCTTTCCTCTTTATCTTCGAGCATATTGAGGTAGGAGGTATAGCGTGATTCGCTGATATAGTGCTGCTCTACGGCTTGTCTTACTGCACAACCCGGCTCTTGACGATGGGTGCAGTTGTTGTATTTACAGTCGGCAGAAAATTTGAATATTTCGGGGAAGTAATGTCCGATTTCTTCTTCTTCCATGTTGAATGTTCCGAACCCTTTGATGCCCGGAGTATCGATGATATACCCTCCTCCTTCAACGGGAAACATTTCGGAGAAAGTGGTGGTATGCATTCCTTTGTTGTGATAAGTAGATATTTCTGCCGTTTTGACTTCTTGTCCCGGAAGTATGGCATTGATAAGTGTGGATTTTCCTACTCCCGAATGTCCGGAGAAGAGCGTAATCCGTCCTTTTAATTCTTTTTGAATGGCATCGATTCCTTGTTTGCTTTTAGCGGAAATCTTAAAGCAGGGATAGCCGATATGGGTATAAAGGTTAATGAGACTGTCTAAATAATGAAGTTCATCTTCATCATATGCATCGACTTTATTGAATACCAGTTTGACAGGTATACGATAAGCTTCCGCCGAAGCTACAAAACGATCGATAAAGATGGTGGATGTTTCGGGGTAATTGATTGTCACCACCAGCATGCATTGGTCAAGGTTGGCGGCGAGAATATGTGATTGCTTGGAAAGATTCGAAGACCGGCGGATGATATAATTCTTTCTATCTTCTATTTCGTTAATGAATGCAGTACCTTCCTGGTTCAGTATAATTTGCACCCGGTCGCCTACTGCCACAGGATTTGTGCTCCGTATTCCTTTCAGACGGAAATTCCCCTTTATCTTACACTCGATAAATTGTCCGTCATCTGTCCTGACTTGATACCAGCTTCCTGTATTCTTTATAACTAATCCACGCATATTTTATTTAGTTGAAAGTTGAGAGTTGAAAGTTGAGAATTCTTAGATAGTTGAGAGTTACCCGTCACTTAAAAGTGGAAAATTACTTATGCAATCACGCTGAATAGTAACTTTCAACTTTCAACTCTCAACTTTCAACTAAATTTACACTGTCATTATCTCCTTATCCTTTTCAGCCAGCATGTCGTCGATCTGCTTGATATACTTATCATGGATCTTTTGCAGTTTGGCTTCGGCATTCTTTTGTTCATCTTCTGCAAGACCTTCTTTAACTGCTTTTTTCAGTGTATCTATACCGTCACGGCGCGCATTGCGTACACTGACTTTGGCTGTTTCACCTTCGGCCTTACATTGTTTTGCCAATTGTTTACGGCGTTCTTCAGTCAACGGAGGAATACCGATGCGGATGATTTCTCCATTGTTTTCGGGCATGATACCCAAGTCGGAATCAATGATTGCCTTTTCGATAACCCGGAACATGCTTTTGTCCCACGGCTTAATCGTGATACTACGCGCATCCGGCGTAGTTACAGCTGCCACGTTACTGATTGGTACCATACTTCCGTAAGAATCCACACGGATTCCGTCCAATAGTCTCGTACTTGCTTTTCCGGCACGAATATGAGCCAATGCCTCTTCCAGGTACATGATGGCCATATCCATTTTCTCTTGTGAATCGTTGATACAAGTCTTAACGTCTATCATATCTTTTAGTTTTTATAGTTTTGCTATTTTTACTGAATATAGAACAAAAGTAGATTATTTTTTGCTTATCTGCAAATATACTGTTAATTATGCACGACTGTACCGATTTCTTTTCCTTCGATGACTTTCTTCAGATTTCCCACGGTGTCCATATCGAATACTACAATCGGCAGATTGTTTTCTTTGCACATGCACGTGGCTGTGAGGTCCATTACTTTCAGGCCGCGCTTCAACACTTCATCATAGGTGATGTCATTGAATTTTGTAGCAGTCGGGTCTTTCTCCGGATCGGCCGTATAAATGCCATCCACCCGTGTGCCTTTCAGCATGACGTCTGCTTCTATTTCGATGCCACGGAGAGAAGAACCGGTATCAGTAGTAAAGAAGGGGTTTCCGGTTCCGGCAGACATGATCACGATTTCTCCGGCTTCCATATATTCAATGGCTTTCCACTTGCTGTAGAATTCGCCTATCGGTTCCATACGGATAGCTGTCAGTACACGGGCTTTCACACCGGCTGCCACCAATGCCGAACTAAGGGCAAGGCTGTTCATTACGGTAGCTAACATCCCCATCTGGTCTCCTTTTACGCGGTCGTATCCTTTACCTGTACCGGTCAATCCACGAAAGAAGTTACCACCGCCGATTACGATTCCTATCTGTACTCCTTGTTCATGAATTTCTTTGATTTGGGCTGCATACTCTGCCAGTCTTTTCTCGTCGATACCGCTTTTCTTTTCTCCCATCAAGCTTTCACCACTGAGCTTTAATAGGATTCTCTTGTATTTTGTCATAAGATATATATTATTTAGTTTGTGCAAATATAAGGAATATAAATGAATATCATATTGTTTGGCTTACAGGATGTGAGAAATATGTAATCGGGGACTGTTTGTAATTTACGGAAAAGAGGGGTTGTCTGCCCGGCTTCGGATTGAGATAATTGTAATAACATTTGGGACAATGCTGCAAAGCGGTATAAGGGATATTGCCTTTCTTTGGAGGTCAAAAAAATAATTATTTATGAAGAATAGTATTAAATTGCTTTTAACGGGAGTGGTTTCTGCATTATGTGCAGGGATTCTCCGAGCCCAGGACAGTTGGCAGTCGCAACTCTTAAAGGTGGCCGGTGACGGAGCACTGACTTATATTCAAAATGCCGACGGATTTGTTTTGCCTGATTTCAGTCAGGCTGGATATAGGAATGGAGAACCGGTACCGATAATAGATATGCCGGACCGGACGGAAACGATCAGTCCGCTGCCGGATGTTGCTGCGGATAATACGGCGCACATTCAGGCTGCCATCAATAAGGTAAGTGCTCGTACTAATATTACTACGGAAAAAGTGATGCCGGGTGATTATAGTTTCAGTGTGGCAGATGCGGATGCCTACAAAGTGGGGTATCTTATTTGCGTGAAGTATCCCACGACGACGGCTTGGCTGGAGGCTGTGTGGCATGGTGGGAACTCCAAACGGAATACGGATGAATCGATGAAGTGGAAAACGAGTGATGTAGACATGTCTTATCACCGATATATCAAGAAGATAGAAGGGAATGTCGTTACATTGGATGCGCCGTTGTACTACACGCTCGATAAGACTTATGCACAAGCCTATATAAGATAAATAATATTACGACTATCCGTCATAATATCGGTATCGAGAATTTACACATCTCTTTCGAGCGTACTCCAGCCAGTTCGAAAGCGAACGTCGATCAGAATTGTATCTATATGAGTTCATTGGAGAATAGCTGGGTGAAAGGGGGGACTATGACCGGGTTTATCCATGCCGGTATCTAATATACAGAATGAAGGTAGGGCAACTTACTCCACAAAGGTCTATGCAAAATAGAGATCTGTATAAAAAAAGTAGAATCTAAACGGACTTTCTAAGTAGTGGGAAAGATATTCAGGATTTTTCTTGAAAGGAAAGCCTGTATGATTCCGCGTAGAAAAAGGTAGATGAGAAAGGCCATCCATAAGGCGTGATTTCCCATCAGGCTATGGAAGGAATAATAAGTGGCAAAAAAGCAGGTGGAAGCTATAAACATAGAAACAAGCATTTGCCGGGTAGCTGTGGCGCCGATAAAGATACCGTCCCAAAGAAAAGCGGAAAATCCGGCAAGAGGAATAGCAAGCACCCAATAAAAATAATTTTCTGCTTCGTTGATAACATCGACTTCATTGGTGAGTAATCCGAGAAAGGATCTACCGCCAATAGCGTAAAGCAGGGTAAAACATAGAGAAAGTCCGATGCCCCAGCCAAACAGTTGCCGGACAGTCTGATGAAGGGCTGTCCGGTTACGGGCACCGATATACTTACCGGCCAGAGCTTCGCCGGCATAGGCAAAACCGTCCATAATATAAGAGAAAAGGGTGAATAGTTGCATTAACAAAGTGTTCACGGCAAGTACGGTCTCACCTTGTGCGGCTCCGGCAGATGTGAAAAACATCGTGACGATTACCAGACAAAGGGTACGGAAGAAAATATCACGGTTCACCGAAAAGAAACGGGACATAGCCTGCTTTTGCCAAATGCCTTTTATGGCAATACGTTTACGTAGCGGTTTGTAATGGCGCATCCATAATAGGAGAGCCATCAGGAATCCGGCGTATTGGGCTATGAGTGTGCCTAAGGCGACTCCTTCTACTTTCATATTCAGTAGGTAGACAAAGCTGAGGCTGGCTATTATATTCACGATATTCTGTGTGATCGCGATATACATGGGAAAACGTGAATTCTGCATCCCGATAAACCATCCTGCAAAACCATAAAGTCCGAGTACGGCAGGGGCACCCCAGATACAGATACGAAAATAGAGAGTTGCCAGATTCTCTACTTCACGGGTAGTAGTGATAAGGGTAAAAGCTGTTTTTTGTATGGGATATTGGAGTAGTAGCAGGCAAAGCGCAATCAGCAATCCTATGCCGACAGATCGTAACAATAAGCGGGTAACTTCGTCCAAATTGCGTTGCCCGTAGGCTTGCGAGGTCATTCCGCTTGTTCCCATACGCAGAAAACCGAAAATCCAATAAATAATATTGAATAACATGCCTCCTATGGCAATTGCTCCGATATAGGCGGCGGAACCTAAATGACCTACGATCGTGACGTCGATCAGCCCCAGCAGAGGGACTGTTATATTCGAAATAATAGAGGGTATTGCTATCTCGAGGATGCGTTTGTTTCCGGTGTTGATCGATCTCTTTTTATCCATTTGAAGGCAAAGTTATATTAAAAAATATATATCATGAAATTTAACTGAACAATAACGCTATTTAAATAGTTCGTAATAAACAAATGAGAATAAAAATCATTATCTTTGCAGAGCGCTTAACTAAATAAATATTAATGAGATGAAAACCTTAACTTTGCTATTTACTTTTTTAATTTCTTTTCCGTTGGCACTTTCGGCTCAGTCCGCCGAAGATGTACTGCAGAAGGTTTCGGTGGCCATGACTGCCGAACAGTGGGAGCAAGCGGTCAGTTTGTTCCGCCAGGCTATTCAGTTGAATGCTGATAAGTCGGAGATGTTTTATTGGACAAGCGTTGATAAAGCTAGCAGTGTGGGTACTAAAATGGCTCAGGAACTTGCTTTTCATTACAAAACTATGCGGAATTATGACAAAGCCTACCTCTTCTGTAAAGAAGTGCTTCAAAAGAATCCTAATGACGTGAAGTGGCTTGCTGCCTGCGCGGAAACAGAAGTGTGTCGTGGAAAAGAAAAAGATGCCTTGCTGACCTATCAGAAGGTACTTTCACTGGATGTAAATCATTTGGCCGCTAATATATTTGTCGGAAACTATTATTATCTGATGGCGGAGCAGGAAAAGCAGCAACTGATGCGTGATTATAAAAAGATCAGTTCGCCTACCCGGATGCAGTATGCCCGTTATAAAGACGGATTAAGTAAACTTATGACAGATGGCTACGGTAAGGCGAAAGAATATTTACAGAATGTGATCCGACAGTTTCCCTCTGCAGAGGTAATGAAAACGCTGGAGAAGATAAAAAAGATGGAAGCGGAAATGAAATAGCTGCTTAAGGTATCTGAAAAGGCAGACTGATTGTGTTTTTGTGCAATGCGAAGTTTTAATGAAGTATGTATTGTACCTCTTTAAATAGATAATTTCGTATAGTTCCTGTTTGGTCCTCAAGGATAAACCGCCCGTCTGGTTCTACTCGTAACAAGCGGGCCATAAAATCTCCGTTAGCATCGGTGTACCGATGAAAACCTTCCTTGCGAAAAAGGGAGCAGGCATAGCGGTCGGCAATAAGAGATTGGATATCGGCTTTTCCGGTTGCCAGCAAATTATAGTAAGTTTTTATCCGTTTCATCACGGAAGCGAGTATCTGGGGACAGTCATACGACTGACCGTTGATTTGTTTCAGAGATACGGGATTGGGAGCGTCACTACAGAACGTTTCCTGATTGACGTTGATCCCGATCCCTGTGATGCTGCGGCTGATATGTACACCTGTCAGATCGTTTTCAATGAGCATGCCGCAAATTTTCTTGTCTTTCCAATATATATCGTTCGGCCATTTGATAGAAATGTTCGAAACATATCTTTCCAATTCTTCTTTAATGGCCAATGATATGATTTGCGATAGCAGGAATTGTCTGCGGGCTTTCAGAAAAGTGGGATAGAGGACAAAGCTGAACATCAGGTTTTGTCCGGCTTCCGATTCCCAACTGTTGCCGCGTTGACCTCTGCCCGAAGTTTGGAAATCGGCGGTTATGGTAGTCAGCTCTTCTACACATTGTTTGTTACAGAGTTCATTCAGGTATTTATTGGTCGAATCTGTCTCTTCCAAATGAATCAAAGGGACAGGGAATGTTTTAGGGAAGTGCATCATATTCGGCGCGTAATTTCTTCGTGAATTTTTTTATGACTTCTTCATATGAGTGATCTATTAACTGCTCTATCAGACGATCGTCTGCATCCAGGTCAAAGCAGACTTTATTCCAGTATTTCTTATTGAAGTGATAGGCACCCTCTATGGCGGTATAACGTTCACGCAGTTCAAGGGCATACTCAGGATCACATTTTAAGGCGATGGTATTGGCGCTTTCCAGATCGATAAGAGCAAACATTTTACCCATTACTTTTATTACGAGTGACACGTCATCGAATGGAAGACATTCAATCGTTCCTTTTTTGTTTAAACAGTATTCTCTGGCTCTTTCTACATTCATGTCTTTTTAAAATAAGGGTGGATAAAAAGCTTCTTTTATATGCTCTATTTTAAAATTGCCGGTCCGGCCTATGGCTGTGATGATATCAAAGCGTACCGGTGCGTCAATTTGGAAAAGTTTGATATAGGTATCTGCGGCTCTCACCGTGTTTTTTATCTTTTGGTGGGTTACTGCATCTTCCGGTTGCATGACATCATTGCTATTTCGTGTTTTGACCTCTACAACGATCAATTCATTATCCTTAGCTGCCACAATATCCAATTCGAGATGACCCTTTCGCCAGTTTCGGTGTCGGATCACATAACCACGGGCTTCCAGATAAGCTACCGCAGCAGTTTCTCCGGCTTTTCCTAATTCGTTGTGCTCGGCCATATTTTTTGAGTAGTCAGTAGTTAGAATTTAGTAGCTGGCAGCTGGGACTTAGTGGCTAATAACCATAATTTAGCTGTCGGAATGCAAAAATACTCTTTTTTATTCTTTGTTTTTACAGAAGGAAAAGTAATTTTGCAAAATATATGAAAAGGAGAGGGAAAAAGTGTCTGAGAATGCACGACGAAGTTACAAAGCGTGAACGGAGGATGAGCATTTTATTAAGCGAAGACGAGCAGATGATTGTAGATCGTTATTTGGAAAAGTATAAGATCACAAATAAATCACGTTGGCTTCGCGAGACGATTCTTATGTTTATTCATAAGAATATGGAAGAAGATTATCCCACCCTTTTTGGTGAGCACGATATGAGACGCTGATAATGTAATGATATGCTGGATGATACTTATTTTATGAAGCAAGCGCTTGTTGAAGCGCAGAAAGCGGCTGATAGGGGAGAAGTTCCCGTAGGTGCTGTGGTCGTATGTAAGGAGCGTATTATCGGGCGTGCCCACAATCTGACGGAAACACTGAATGATGTGACTGCCCATGCCGAGATGCAAGCCATCACTGCTGCCGCTAATGTTCTTGGTGGAAAATATCTGAATGAATGTACGCTCTATGTAACTGTGGAACCCTGCGTAATGTGTGCCGGGGCTATAGCTTGGGCACAAACTGGAAGATTAGTATTTGGAGCGGAAGACGAGAAGCGTGGATATCAACGGTATGCCGCTCAGGCATTGCACCCCAAAACGATCGTTGTCAAAGGGGTGCTTGCGGAAGAGTGTGCTGCATTGATGAAAGCCTTTTTTGCGGCGAAAAGATGAATAATTATTAATTAATTTCTTCAAAGTCAACGTATTCTCCTTCGTCTTTCGTGAAGATCTTCTTATGCTTTCGGGGGTGGATGTTCTCTTCCGTATTGTATACTTCCTCTTCTTCCTCTCTTCTTTGAGAACTTTGCTGTTGTCTCCTCTCACCGGATGTTGCATAAGTGTGCGGAGTTGGTCGTGAACGTCGTCCGAAGCCGAAAATAGCTCGTAGGATGCCGCCTATGACTGAGACGCCGATAATAAAGATAGCTATGATAAAAATGAATATTAATCCTAAGATATGCATGGGCTATTAGTTTTATACGTTGTTTGAAACTGATAGTACAACAAACGTGCCAAAAGGATTGTTTATTTATTTTTTCTTGTAAAAAGTGAAAGTATAATATACCATACGATTACTGCTGCAAATCCGCTAATGCCTAATAAAATAAGTAGTGGAATACATATGATCAGAAAGATGAAACTGACTTTGTTGTCTTTCCAGGATAAATTTTTAAATTTTAATGAGAACATTGGAATCTCCGACACCAATAGCCATGAAAAAAGCATTACCAATATCAAAATGTAGACGGGATGACAAGCCGGAGTTATGAGAAAATCATGGGCTCCTACTATCAATGATCCCCAAAACAGTGCATTGGCAGGTACCGGAAGACCGATAAAAGAAGTAGTTTGACGAGTGTCATTATTGAATTTAGCTAATCGCAGGCCTGAAAACACTGCAATAAGAAAAGCTGCATATGGCATATAAGGAGCTATGAATTCGATATTTGCAGGATAGTGCATCTCTTTAAATAGGGAGAAGATGATAAATGCAGGTGCTGCGCCAAAACTGATGTCGTCAGCCAATGAATCCAAATCTTTACCGATTGGGGAATGAGCATTCAGTAAGCGTGCCAGCATGCCATCGAAAAAGTCAAAAACCGCACTTAGTATAATAAAAATAAAAGCCAATTCGTAGCGTGCTTCAAAAGCCATGACACAAGCAATGCAACCGGAAAAAAGATTTAGGCAGGTTACTGTGTTGGGGATATATTTAGTGAAAATGTTTGCCATTGTGACAGTTTTTATTTCAGTTTGGCGATAACCGTTTGATTACCGGTTGTTAATTGTCCCATTGTAACACATATCTCTGTACCCAATGGAAGGTATACATCCACACGCGAACCGAATTTGATGAATCCCATGTGCTCGTCGATGTAACACTCTTCGCCTACTTCGGCATAAGTGACGATGCGGCGTGCCATTGCTCCGGCAATCTGACGTGTCAGAATCTCCACACCTTCCGGGGTTTCGATGACTACTGTAGAGCGCTCGTTTTCTGTGCTGGCTTTGGGCAGCCAGGCTTTCATGAATTTACCATTGTGGTGGGATACCTTTTTCACTGTCCCGTCTACCGGATACCAATTGGCATGTACGTTCAGGATGCTCATAAAGATAGATACCATAATACGACGGTCGTGAAAATATTCGTGTTCGTCCACTTCCTCGATAACTACAATCTTGCCATCAGCGGGTGCTACGACTATCTTTTCCGTTTCTTCTCCGAAAAGACGCTTCGGACAACGGAAGAAGTTAACCATCAATCCGTAAACGATGATACTGGTCAGAACCACCAGATAAAAAGGCAGTTTACATTCTATTCCATAGTAAAGGGCGACATTGATAAGTAGTAGTAACAGCAAGCTGCCCCATAATATGTGTGTGCCTTCACGGTGAATACGTATCTTTTTTAATTTCTTAAGTCGACCCATGTGCGCTAATGAATGATAATTGTCTGCAAAAATATACTTAATTTGAAAATCCAGCAAGTAAATAGCGATAGAAATACACATGTTGATAACTTTTTGGGCATTATTTTTGTTAGTAACCTTATAGATTGTACTTTTATGGCTCAAAATAATCAACCTATCAATATGCAGGATTTCGTTCATTTACATGTCCATACCCAGTATTCGCTTCTGGATGGCCAGGCCAGTGTCAGTGCGCTGGTTGATAAAGCGATGAAGAACGGGATGAAGGGAATTGCGGTTACCGATCACGGAAATATGTTCGGTATCAAGGAATTCACGAACTATGTCAATAAGAAAAACAGTGGGCCGAAAGGCGAGATAAAGGACCAGAAGAAACGTCTGGCTGCTATTGAAGCCGGAAAAGTGGAGTGCGAAGACAAGGAGGCGGAAATAGCCGCTTGTAAGGCTAAAATAGCGGAAGCGGAAGCGAAATTATTCAAGCCCATCATAGGTTGTGAGATGTATGTAGCCCGCCGTACGTTGGATAAGAAAGAAGGGAAACCCGACCAAAGTGGCTATCACTTGATTGTTCTTGCCAAAAATGAGAAAGGATACCATAATCTTATAAAGTTAGTGTCTAAGGCTTGGACGAAAGGATATTATATGCGTCCGCGTACAGATCGCAACGAATTGGAAAAGTATCACGAAGGCCTGATTGTGTGTTCGGCTTGTTTGGGAGGGGAAGTACCCAAGAAAATAACTCAGGGATTGCTGGATGAAGCAGAGGAAGCCATTCAGTGGTATAAAAATCTGTTCGGAGAAGATTATTATCTGGAACTTCAGCGTCATAAGGCTACTGTGCCCCGCGCGAACCACGAGGCATATCCTTTGCAGGTAAATGTGAATAAGCACCTTATTGAATATTCAAAAAAATATAATGTAAAGCTGATCTGTTCGAACGACGTTCATTTCGTGAATGAAGAGCATGCTGAGGCGCATGATCGTCTTATCTGCCTAAGTACGGGCAAGGATTTGGACGATCCGAAACGTATGCTTTATACCAAACAGGAATGGATGAAGACTCGTGAGGAGATGAACGAACTCTTTGCTGATGTTCCGGAAGCATTGAGCAATACACTCGAAATTCTTGATAAAGTAGAGTACTACTCCATCGACCATGCGCCCATTATGCCTACTTTTGCTATTCCCGAAGATTTCGGAACGGAAGAAGAATACCGCAAAAAGTATACGGAGAAAGATCTTTTCGACGAATTTACACAAGATGAGAATGGAAACGTAGTGTTGAGCGAAGAGGCGGCAAACGATAAGATAAAGCGTTTGGGTGGTTATGATAAATTATATCGTATCAAGCTCGAAGCGGATTATCTGAAAAAGCTGACCTTTGACGGTGCGAAGAAATTTTATGGAGACCCTTTGAGTCCGGAAGTAAAGGAACGGCTTGTTTTTGAATTGCATATCATGAAGACGATGGGTTTTCCGGGATACTTCCTGATTGTGCAGGACTTTATCGCTGCAGGCCGGAACATGGGTGTTTCCATCGGGCCGGGACGTGGATCGGCAGCAGGATCGGCTGTTGCATATTGTTTGCAGATTACGAAAATCGACCCGATTCAGTATGACTTGCTGTTTGAGCGTTTCCTGAACCCGGATCGTATTTCATTGCCTGATATCGATATTGACTTTGATGATGACGGACGCGGTGAAGTGCTTCGTTGGGTAACAGAAAAATATGGTCATGAGAAGGTGGCTCATATTATTACATATGGTACGATGGCAACGAAATTGGCTATCAAGGATGTGGCGCGTGTACAGAAACTGCCTCTTTCTGAATCGGACAGACTGGCGAAATTGGTGCCTGATAAAATACCTGATAAAAAGCTGAATTTGCGGAATGCCATCGATTATGTGCCGGAGTTGCAGGCGGCTGAGGCTTCGCCTGATCCGTTGGTGCGTGATACATTGAAATATGCTTTGATGCTCGAAGGTAATGTGCGTGGTACAGGTGTACATGCCTGTGGTACCATTATCTGCCGGGATGATATAACCGACTGGGTGCCGGTAAGTACGGCCGATGATAAGGAAACAGGCGAAAAGATGCTTGTTACCCAGTATGAGGGATCGGTTATTGAAGATACGGGATTGATTAAGATGGACTTTTTGGGATTGAAAACTTTGTCCATCATTAAGGAAGCGGTTGAAAATATTCGGTTGAGTAAAGGAGAAAAGCTGGATATCGATACGATTTCCATTAAAGACCCGGCTACTTACAAGCTCTATAGTGACGGGCGTACGGTCGGTACGTTCCAGTTTGAGTCTGCCGGCATGCAAAAATACCTGAGGGAGTTGCAACCTACGACTTTTGAAGACTTGATTGCCATGAATGCCCTTTATCGTCCGGGACCGATGGATTACATTCCCGATTTCATCGATCGTAAACACGGACGCAAACCGATCGAGTATGATATTCCCATAATGGAGAAATATCTGAAAGATACATACGGTATTACTGTATATCAGGAACAGGTGATGCTCCTGTCCCGTTTGTTGGCCGATTTTACCCGTGGAGAGTCGGATGCTCTGCGTAAGGCGATGGGTAAGAAATTGCGTGATAAGCTGGACCACATGAAACCAAAGTTCATTGAAGGTGGTCGGAAGAATGGGCACGATCCGAAAGTATTGGAAAAAATATGGACTGACTGGGAGAAGTTTGCTTCGTATGCGTTTAATAAATCGCATGCTACTTGTTATTCATGGGTGGCTTATCAGACAGCTTATCTGAAAGCAAATTATCCGTCGGAGTATATGGCTGCCGTTATGAGTCGAAGCTTGTCGAACATTACCGATATCACGAAGCTGATGGATGAATGTAAGGCAATGGGTATTCAGGTATTGGGGCCGGATGTGAATGAAAGTAACTTGAAGTTTACGGTAAACAAGCATGGTGACATTCGCTTTGGCCTTGGTGCTGTAAAAGGAGTAGGAGAGGCTGCAGTACAGAGTATCATGGACGAACGGCGGGCAAATGGTCCGTATAAGGGTATCTTTGATTTTGTACAGCGGGTCAACTTGAATGCTTGTAATAAGAAGAATATGGAATGCCTTGCGTTGTCGGGTGGTTTTGATAGTTTTCCGGAGTTGAAACGTGAACAGTTTTTTGCTGTCAATTCGAAAGGAGAAGTTTTCCTTGAAACACTGATGCGTTATGGTAACCGTTACCAAGCCGACAAGGCGGCTGCGGTTAATTCGTTGTTTGGCGGAGAAAATGTGATCGATATTGCAACACCGGAGATTCTGCCGGCTGAGCGTTGGGGAGATTTGGAACGTCTGAATAAAGAGAGGGAACTGGTAGGTATCTATCTGTCGGCTCATCCGTTGGACGAATATGCCATTGTGCTCGATCATGTTTGCAATACGCATATGGCCGAACTTGAAGATAAGACTGCTTTGGCCGGTAGGGAGATTACGATGGGAGGTATTGTGACCAGTGTGCGCAGAGGAATCAGCAAGAACGGTAATCCTTACGGCATTGCCAAGATAGAAGATTATTCCGGCTCGGCAGAACTTCCTTTCTTCGGAAACGATTGGGTTACCTTCCAGGGTTATCTGGGTGAAGGTACTTTCTTGTTTATAAAGGCGCGTTGCCAGCCTAAGCAATGGCGTCCGGAAGAATTGGATGTCAAGATCACCTCGATGGAGTTGCTTCCCGATGTAAAAGAGAAATTAGTGGAGAAGATTACAATTCTGATTCCTTTGTCTGCTTTGAACTCTGCTCTTGTGGCGGAACTGTCTTCATTGACCAAAGATCATCCGGGAAATACCGAGCTTTATTTTAAGGTAACCGATAAGGATGAAAAGATGGTGGTCGATCTGATATCCCGCCCGGTAAAATTGTCGGTAGGGAGAGAATTGATCTCTTATTTAAAGGAACGTCCCGAACTTGAGTTTCGGATAAATTGATTATATTTGCAACGTAGCACGGAGGGTATATAAAACTTCCGGGCTGCTTAATTCTAACTATTAACTTTTAAAATTATGGCTTTAGAAATTACAGACAGCAACTATAAGGAGATCCTCACAGAAGGAAAGCCGGTTGTTGTTGACTTTTGGGCCCCTTGGTGCGGGCCTTGTAAGATGGTAGGTCCTATCATCGAGGAATTGGCAACGGAGTTTGAAGGACAGGTTATCATCGGTAAATGCGATGTAGATGAAAATAGCGATATGGCTGCCGAATATGGTATCCGTAATATTCCGACTGTTCTTTTTTTTAAGAACGGAGAGATTGTAGATAAGCAGGTAGGTGCGGTTGGCAAACCTGTATTTGTGGAAAAAGTGAAGAACTTATTATAATTTATAAGCTTTCAACTTAATAACATTGAACTATGGGACTGGAAGACGATTTTTTACTTGCTGATGCCGATGATGAAAAAACCATCGAGTATATCAAAAACTATTTGCCGCAGGAACTGAAGGAAAAGTTCACTGATGATGAACTTTACTATTTCTTGGATTTGATTGACGAGTATTACTCTGAAAGTGGTATCTTGGATGCCCAACCCGATGAAGAAGGTTATGTCAACATTGACCTGGAGCAAGTGGTGGACTATATTGTTAAGGAGGCCAAGAAAGATGAAATGGGAGAGTTTGATCCCGAAGAGATTCTTTTTGTGGTACAGGGAGAAATGGAATATGGAAACTCTCTGGGGCAAGTAGAATAACTCTTTCCGGAATTCCTGTTGTAGCTAAGTAGTCAAGTAGTTAAGTAGTCAAGTAGTAAGTAGTCAAGTAGAAATGATTTGCCTAATGTATTTCTCTTACTTACCTACTTAACTATCTACTACTCACTACTTGACTACTTAGCTACTTAACTACTTACTACTCTTTTATCATATCTCTTCTAAGGCATAATATTGATAATCCCTCAACAGCGTTTGCAGAAATTTCTCATCATTTCCTTCTATCTGTTTTATGGATAGGAGTGTACGTACTTTATCGGCCAGTTGGCGTATACGCCGGGTACGGTCTTTACTTCCAGAAGCGAGCGTTTTATTAATTACATTCACTTGTTCCAGTGATAAGTCGGCTGCCGGAGGATATACCGGATGGTAACCTTTGGTCAGGTAGTCGTATTCGTCGAGACTGACTTGTATTTTACGATAATTTTTTTCTTTGATGACCATCGTTCCGGCGGCCAGATCGCCCAAACGTTGATGATTCTTAGTCAATAAAATGACGATAACTCCCAATCCGCCTGTGATCGGTAAATCGATAGGAAAGAGAAGCCAACGCAGCAGATAAGAACTAAGACTCGGTGTGGATCCGTCAGCTTTCACCACCCGGATATTCAGCAAGCGTTTTCCCAGACTTTGCCCGCGATTGAAGACTTCGCACAACAACGAATAACAGAGTACCGGCAGGTAAACAATCACAAAAAGAAAGAAGAATGAAAAGCCGGAATAAGCGTGAATCCTAAGATAAGACAGAGTAACACTGAATCCTATTACATAAATGAACAGGAAGAAATAGTCTATAATCAGAGCCAGCATACGTTCGCCTATACTTGCCGGTGTCTGGCTGATACGTACAAACTGCCCTGTAATAATAGTGGATTCTGCCATTTCTATTTAAACATTTTTGTGATTCCGTTGCAAATATATCATAAATCTCTTACTTTTGCTTCGGATTCGGACAAAACTTCTATTCGAATCCCTTAAACGATGAAAGAAGTTACGTTTATTCGCCGGAACATTGAAAAATGGAAAGAGACAGAGAAGGTGGTGGAGAAAGCTGATAAGTTTAATCCCGACCGTCTGGCCGACGCATATACGGAACTTACCGCCGATTTAGCTTTTGCACAGACCCATTATCCTTCTTCCCGTATCACCATTTATCTCAATAATCTGGCTTTTGCATTGCACAATGTGATTTATCGCAATAAGCGCGAAAAGTGGACTCGGATTATTACTTTCTGGACGCAGGAAGTGCCGCAAACGATGCATGATGCCCGTAAGGAATTGTTGGTATCTTTTCTCATTTTCGCTGCCAGTGTTGTGATAGGTATCATTTCGGCTTGGAATGATCCGAACTTTGTCCGGTTGATTCTGGGCAATGGCTATGTGGATATGACACTTGAAAATATAGCTAACGGTGAACCGATGGCGGTATATAACGGTTCGGAGGAGATGCCTATGTTCTTGGGCATTACGCTGAATAATATCATGGTATCTTTCAATTGCTTTGCGATGGGATTGTTGACCAGTTTCGGAACAGGGTATATGTTGCTTTCCAATGGAATCATGGTAGGGGCTTTTCAGACTTTCTTTTACGGAGAGGGACTGTTGGCCGAATCTATGCTGGCCATCTGGCTGCACGGTACGCTTGAGATATGGGCGATCATTGTGGCAGGTGCTGCCGGACTGGCACTTGGAAATGGCTGGCTGTTTCCGGGTACTTATTCGCGCACCGCTTCTTTCCGGCGGGGAGCCAAGAGGGGATTGAAAATAGTTGTGGGAACCGTTCCGGTATTTATCATGGCGGGTTTTATAGAAGGTTTCCTTACGCGTCATACCGAGTTTCCAACGGTACTCCGGTTAGGTATTATTCTGCTTTCACTTGCATTTATTATCTTCTACTATATTTATTTACCAAATAGAAAACAACATGGAGTCACAAAAAGCTAAAGTAGCAATGTATGTAAAGCGTTCTTTCGGGGATAAGATGAACGCTTCATTTGATTTTATAAAGGAGAACTGGAAACCTTTGTTCAAGTTTGCCACGTATCTGATATTGCCCTTGTGTCTGATTCAGGCATTGAGCCTGAATGGGCTGATGAATGGCTCTATGGGTATCACGATGGGGGTTAAGGCCGGCGCTGCCAATCCTTTGGCAGATTTCGGAACGATGTTCTGGGTGAATTACGGATTGACTATAATTTGTTACCTCATCGGCTCTGTTATCCTTACCTCACTGGTTTATGCACTGATCAAGACCTACAATGAACGTGAAGAGCGCTTGGAAGGAGTTACCCTTTCTTCTTTGAAATCTCTGTTGTTTAAAAATGTGGGCCGGTTGTTGAAACTTACCTTGTTCGGTATATTGATAATGATTATCCTATGTGTGGTTATGGGGTTGTTGGCCGCTCTTACTCCTTTCACCTTGATTCTCACTCTTCCGATGTTGGTGGCTTGTGTGATTCCTCTGTCTTTGTTTTCGCCGATTTATTTGTTTGAAAATATCGGTATCTGGGAAGCATTCAAAAAGACGTACCGTTTGGGATTTGCGACTTGGGGCGGTGTTTTTCTCATTGCTTTGATAATGGGATTGATTGGCGGTATCCTGCAAGGTATCACAATGCTGCCCTGGTATGTGGCTACTATTGTGAAATACTTTTTCGCTATGAGTGATAGTGGAAGTGCGGTTACCATCTCTCCCGTTTATAATTTCTTCCTCTATTTAATGGGGATTCTACAGGCTTTCGGAATGTATCTTTCTACCATATTCACCATTATCGGCCTGGCTTATCAATACGGACATGCTTCCGAAGTGGTGGACAGTGTTTCTGTAGAAGAAGACATTGATAATTTCGATAATCTTTGATAGTACGATCGGATGACTGCACCAGCCGATACGATCGTTTATGACTCGCTCACCGTTGCCTATTGGCAAGGTCAACCGGAGTATGATTATAACCGTGAATTAATCACGCCTGAGTTCGATCTCATTGCGTGGCTTAATTTGTGGTTGGGTAAGTTGTTGCAGAAAATATTCGGTAGCACATTTGCTGAAAAATATACGGAAACGATCTTGGTTGCGTTGTTTGTCGTTGCGCTATTATTGATTGTCTGGTTTATCTATAAGAAGCGTCCGGAACTGTTTATGCGTTCGAAAAGAACTTTGCCCTACCGCGTGGAGGAGGATACCATCTATGGCGTGGATTTTCAGAAAGAGATAGACGCGGCCGTTTTCCGCAATGATTACCGGGAAGCAGTGAGACTGCTTTATCTTCAGACCTTGAAGTTTTTGAGTGACGCCGGGAAAATAGACTGGCAACCTTATAAGACGCCGACCGAGTATATTTATGAAATAAAGATTGACACCCTGAAAACTCCTTTCCGTGAATTGACCAATCGTTTTCTTCGCGTTCGCTATGGTAACTTTGAAGCAACCGTTGTCCTTTATCGTGAGATGCAAGCCTTTCAGAAGGAAATGGTAGAAGGAGGTGGGGTATGAAAGGCAGTCGTTGGTTTATTCTCGCTATGGTGCTCTTTCTGGCTGTCATGTTTCTGGTGGAATATAACCTGCCGAAGAAGTTTGTGTGGAATCCTACTTTCAGCCGGTATGATTACCAGCCGTTCGGATGTGCTATTTTCGATGATGTGCTGACGGATTCCTGGCCGGGAGATTATTATTTGAATGATTGGACTTTCTATAATTTTGAGAATGATACGACGGACGAACCTCTTGCCATACTTGCTGTTGCCCAGCGCTTTCAGTTTACGAAAACCGATAGAAATGCGATTATGCGTCTGGCAGAACGGGGGAATAAGGTGATACTGGCGGCTACCGGTTTTTCGCTGTCCGATACATTAGGGTATGATATGTCTTATGCATGGTTTCGTGCTTCGGAGTTAAAGAAATATGTAGGGGCGGTCAATCGTCGCGACAGCCTGTATTGGTTGGCTGATTCTGCGAGTGCTTATCCTGCGGCGATCTTCGAGGTTTATCCGCAACTGTGTGATGCCTTTTTTACAAAATATGATTCGCTTTCCATACCCTTGGTGAGGAGAGACCGGGCAGCCGCGTCACGAAAAGACTCGATAACGTTAGCTGCAGATAGTCTGATACGAAGCCAGTTGAAAGATACATTGCCCGAGTCGCAGGATTCGGTACGATTTCCTGTTGAATTGCCTACGGGAGTGCTTGCTCTGCGGCGTCCTGTAGGAAAAGGAGAGATTGTCCTTATCTCTACTCCTCTGCTGTTTACCAATTATGGTGCACTCGATAAAAATAATGCCGCTTATATCTTCCGTTTGCTCTCACCGGCGAAAGACTTGCCGTTGTATCGCACGGAGGCTTATAATAAATCGGAGTATGAACAACGTTCGCCATTCCGTTATTTTCTGTCGCAGCCACCTCTTCGCTGGGGGCTTTATCTGACGATGATTGCACTCGTGCTCTTCATGGCGTTTACTGCTCGTAGGCGGCAGAGACCGATTCCGGTTATCCGCCAACCGGAGAACAAGACACTGGAATTTACCGAACTGATAGGGACGCTATACTTTCAGAAGAAGAATCATGCGGATTTGGTGCGTAAGAAGTTTACTTATTTTGCAGAGGCTTTGCGACGGAATATACAGGTAGATGTGGAAGAGGAGGTCGATGAAGGAACCCTTTACCGGAAAATAGCCTACAAAACGGGTATGGAAGAAGAGAAGATTGCAAGGCTCTTTGCCGGCTTGCGGCCTGTCATCAAGGGGGAGCGGAACGTTTCGGAACAGGAGATGAAAGATTATATAGACGGCATGAATGAAATATTAAGCCGGATGTAGATGATAATAAATGAAATATTGAACCCGATATAATAGATAGCTTATGAATGATATGAATGAACCCATGGCAGAAGCAACGCCTTCCGCATCTTTTGTGGAAGAGGTACAGAATGAAGTTCCACGTACTGATTTAACTCTTTTTGCCGAAAAGATCGGTGCGCTGAAAGCACGGATCGCTTCGATCATTGTGGGACAGGAACGCACGGTAGATCTTGTCCTTACAGCGATTCTTGCCAACGGTCATGTGCTGATAGAGGGTGTGCCCGGTGTGGCGAAAACATTGCTTGCCCGTCTTACGGCGCGTCTGATCGACGCTGAGTTTAGCCGCGTACAGTTTACACCCGATCTGATGCCGAGTGATGTGTTGGGTACTACGGTTTTTAATTTGAAGACCAATGAGTTTGATTTCCATCGCGGTCCTGTATTTGCCGATGTGGTGTTGGTAGACGAGATCAACCGTGCTCCGGCAAAAACACAGTCCGCCCTTTTTGAAGTGATGGAGGAACGGCAGGCCAGTATCGACGGCTCAACTTACCGGATGGGAGAACTTTATACCATTCTTGCCACTCAGAACCCGGTGGAACAGGAGGGTACGTATAAACTTCCTGAAGCTCAGCTCGACCGTTTCCTGATGAAGATAACGATGGATTATCCGTCGCTGGAAGAGGAGGTGAGCATTCTTGAACGTCATCATACGAATGCTGCTTTGGTGAAGCTGGAAGATGTTCATCCCGTAATTACCCGTGACGAATTGCTGGCATTCCGCAAGCTGATGGATAAGGTGTTCGTGGATCGCACACTGTTGCAGTATATTGCTCTTATCGTGCAGCAAACCCGTACCAGTAAAGCGGTTTATCTGGGTGCTTCGCCCCGTGCTTCTGTGGCTATGTTGCAGTCCTCCAAGGCGTATGCCCTTCTGCAGGGACGCGATTTCGTAACTCCCGAGGACATTAAGTTCGTAGCTCCCTATGTACTCCAGCACCGCCTTATTCTCACAGCAGAAGCAGAAATGGAAGGCTATTCTCCGGTAAAGGTGACGCAACGGCTCATCGACAAAGTAGAGGTACCGAAATGAGGGGAGAGTTGAGATGGGAGAAGGGAGAAGGGAGATGGGAGAAGGAAAAGTTGCCATTGAATATCGACTAAAAGTCTTGAAACGGAAACTGATGGAGCAAAAACTTCATCGAACAAGAAGCTTATAAACAATAGAGAATGAGTTAAATAATAAAGAATGAGTCTACTTTAAAAAGTGCATTTTAGCACTTTTACCCCCATTCAGAAGTGTCTGTAGGGCGTTAATTTCTGACGAAAAAGACTTTTTAAAGTGGACTCAAGTATAAAAAAGAGTTATTTCAATCGTAAATCGTAAATCGTCAAATCGTAAATAAATTCATGTATTTGTCCCGGCGTTTTTATCTGTTTATCCTTGTCATTATCCTGCTGCTTTGCGGCGGGTATATGTTGGGTACTCTGTTCCTGTTGGGGCAGATCGCATTGGCTGTTTTAATTTTTGCGGTTGCGATGGATTTTCTTCTTCTCTATCGCACGAAGGGGATCAGGAGTTTCCGGCAATGTTCTTCCCGTTTCTCGAATGGAGATGATAACGAGGTACATTTGCGCGTGGAAAGCAGCTATGCTTTCCCTGTCCGGTTGTCGGTTATCGATGAGGTGCCTGTTATATTCCAGCAGCGTGATATCTGTTTTAATTTGTCTCTCGGAAGCGGTGAAGGGAAAACGATTACCTATCATTTGCATCCCACCCGGCGGGGGACGTATGGTTTCGGATACATCCGTGTGTTTGTTACTACGCGTATCGGACTGATTGAACGTCGTTTTACAGATGCCGGGCCACAAAAGATAAAAGTATATCCCTCTTACTTGATGTTACACCGTTACGAGTTGCTTGCTATGAGTGATAACCTCACGGAATTAGGTATAAAGAAAATCCGGAAAGTGGGTCATCAGACGGAGTTCGAACAGATAAAGGATTATGTGAAAGGAGATGATTATCGTACGATCAACTGGAAAGCCAGTGCACGGCGGCATCAGCTAATGGTCAATGTATATCAGGACGAACGTTCGCAGCAGATATATAATGTGATAGACAAAGGGCGTATCATGCAGCAGGCTTTTAAAGGAATGACCTTGTTGGATTATGCCATCAATGCCTCACTTGTTCTTTCGTATGTGGCTATACGTAAAGATGATAAAGCGGGGCTGGTGACTTTTAACGAACATTTCGATACCTTTGTCCCTGCTTCCAAGCAGACGGGGCAGATGCAGACTTTGCTCGAAAGTCTTTATGCGCAGGAGACCACTTTCGGGGAAACCGACTTCTCCGCCCTGTGCGTGCACTTGGCCAAACATATAGGGAAACGCAGTTTGTTAATACTCTATACCAATTTCAGTAACCTCAACAGTATGAATCGGCAACTGCCTTATCTGCAACAACTGTCTCGCCAGCATCGCTTATTGGTGGTGTTCTTTGAAGATGCCGATCTGAAAGAATATGTTGCCGGCAAACCTGCGGACACTGAGGGGTATTATCGTCATGTCATTGCCGAGAAGTTTGCGTATGAGAAACGGCTTATCGTAAATACGCTAAAACAGCACGGCATCTATTCCGTCCTGACTACTCCCGATAATTTGTCTGTCGATGTTATCAATAAATATTTGGAGATGAAGTCGAGACAGTTGATATGATGGTTAGCGGTTAAACGATAGGTGACAAGCGATTAGTGATAAGTGGTTAATGGTTAGTGATAAGTGATTGATATGTTATCATTTTCCGGATTGTAATCGATGCCGGTTTGTCATTGTCTCCTGTTTTTGTCAAGAGCAGATTTACTTATTCTTAACTAAGAAGAACGTCATCCGGCAAAAAGTACCTTTTCTACTGCAACCGATAATGCAAAGCGTTGTAACAAGTAATGAAACGAACCGTAACATGCCGTGTGACGAACCGTAACATGCCGGCATATTTCCGGCAAACACTGTTCTAAAGTATACTAAATATCCTGTTTGGAACCCCTTTCACGGGTATATATAAAAGAAAGGAGGAAATCTTGCGATCTCCTCCTTTATGTACAGTTTAACTGAATCTACTTTATGATTACATTGGCAAATATACTACATTCTAATCGTAATTCCAAGAGAATGGAGGAAAAAGAAGGCCATCCCAATCAATAACAATCCCAATATACCGTAAACAATTCGGGCACGGGTACGACCTATTCGTCTGACAACAGCTTGTGCATTGTGTGCAGTGAAGAACCATCCCCAATTTAATAATGAAGCAAGGAGGGAGATGGTTCCGGCAAGGGCGAACAGACCCAGAATAAAGTAGTGCGGTGTCATCGTTTACTAAAGAGTGATTTTCCGGCTTCCGTCTTCCAATTCTTCAATGGTTACCTTTACGGCATTACCCGGAAGGAGTTCTTCCACCAGTTCCGGCCATTCTATGAAACAGAGAGCACCACTATAGAAATAGTCTTCATATCCCATATCGTATACTTCGCTGAGCTTTTTGATCCGGTAAAAATCGAAGTGGTAAATCAATTCACCTCCCTCATCGGAGCGGTATTCGTTAACGATAGCGAACGTAGGAGAAGTGATAACATCCGAAACCCCTAACTCTTCACAAAGTGCCTTTACAAAGGTAGTCTTCCCGGCTCCCATTTTTCCGTAAAGGGCAAAGACCATATTGTCACCCATAGCAGAGATAAACTCCCGTGCAGCTTCGTGTATCTGGTCTAATGATTGAATTTTAATTTCCATAATTTTATTTCCTATTGGACAATTTACTGTTTACTATTAATTACATCATGTTTTTCTTCCCTTTTCTCTAAACACATCCCCCTAAATTCTCCCATCTCCATTTTCCCATCTCAAATCTCCCTTCTCCCATCTCGAATCACCTCATTTTCCCTTCATCGTGATAAGCGGAATGATCATTTCTTCCATCGAGATACCTCCATGTTGGAAAGTGTTAGTATAGTAAGATACATAATAATTGAAGTTGTTAGGATAGGCCAGGAAGTCGCGTCCACTGGCGAAGATGTACTTCGTGCTTACATTGGGCGATGGTAACAGGGCATCTGCCGGGCGGCTTATTTCGAATACTTGTTTCGGGTTGTACGACATATTGCGCGATAGTTTGTAGCGCAGGTTTGTGTTGATTTCTCCGTTGTTGGCTTGTACTCTGATAGGATTGTCTACGCGGATACTGCCGTGATCGGTGGTAACCACTACCCGTACTTTTCGGGCTGCAAGTTCTTTCAGCAAGTCGCGTACCGGTGAATGGCGAAACCATGACAGGGTAAGGCTACGATAAGCAGCTTCCGTAGAAGCGAGTTCGCGGATCATCTTACTTTCCGTGCGGGTATGGCTCAGCATATCGATAAAGTTGAAAACTACCACGTTCAGATCATTTTGCATCAGTTGCGGAAGCTGGGCGACAAGGCGTTCACCGGCAGATGCATCGTTTATTTTATGATACGAAAAAGTATGCTGACGGCGATACCTGTCGAAGCAGGTCTGTATCAGTGGAGCTTCATTCAAATTCTTGCTTTCTTCTTCGTCCTCGTCCACCCACAAATCAGGAAACATACGCGCTATCTGATCGGGCATGAGTCCGGAAAATATCGAATTACGTGCATATTGCGTGGCCGTAGGCAAAATACTGAAATAGAGTTGTTCTTCGAAAGTGAAAAGTTCCGACAACTCGCTGGCTACAACACGCCATTGGTCATAACGGAAGTTGTCGAGCACAAGGAAACAGACTTTCTCCCCTTGGTCGAGTAAAGGAAAAATACTGCGTTTCATCAAGTCCGGACTCATCATTGGGGCCTCCTGCGGAATATTCCCTTTGCGTGTGGGATCCATTGTTTTCATCCAGTCAAGGTAGTTTCTCTTGATGAATTTGGCAAAGGCGGTATTGGCCTCTGTCTTTTGCATGGACAGCATTTCGCTCATGGGGCTGTCGCTTGCTTCCAACTCCAGTTCCCAATAGACGAGACGGCGATAGAGCTCTATCCAGTCGTCGGCAGTCAGGGAGTCATTGATCTGCATGCCTATTTTACCGAAATTCTGTTGATAAGCTGTTTGCGCCACTTCCGACACAATGTCGCGGCGGTGCAGGTTTTTCTTTAAAGATAAGAGTATCTGGTTGGGATTGACAGGCTTAATCAGATAATCGGCTATTTTACTGCCGATTGCCATATCCATAATATCCTCTTCCTCACTCTTGGTAATCATGATAACAGGCACGGTAGGAGAGATGTCCTTTATCTGTGCCAATGTCTCGAGCCCGCTGATACCGGGCATATTCTCGTCAAGGAAGATAAGGTCATAGTCCGTTTCACGGCAACGGTCAAGAGCGTCTTGTCCGTTACTTACAGTATGAACCTCGTAGCCTTTCGACTCGAGGAAAAGAATATGCGGGCGGAGAAGGTCTATCTCGTCATCTACCCAAAGTAATCGGTCTTTCTTCATCTTGATATCTACTATTTACAGTTTACTATTTACTATTTGGTTGCGCTTTCATGGCGATACCCGTGAGGGATACGCTTTAGTATACATAGAAAGAGCCGCCGGTATCGTCTATCTCTTCGCCTTCATCTTCGTCTTCAGTGGCGTTCTCGTCTACCGGTGGCAGGTTCTGCAACGGTTCATCCAACGTGCTGCCGTCTATCGGCAGGTCTTCGTCTGTACCGGCCGGTAACGGATTGAAAGTGCGTTGATAGAAGGTGTCATAATCATCAAAACTATAGAACTGGTTCAATAGTTCATAATTGGCTTGAGAAATAAGGATCGCTCTCATTCCGCTGAGCCTTTCGTTCATATGCGGATCAGCGTAGAGCTGGCGTTGGTAATATTGCGCTTCGTCATAATTGGCGAAGGAACTGATGACTAACCGGCCGATACCCCGGTCGTGGGAGAAGGCGAGGTCGAAGTTCTTTACCATGAATGAGGAGAAGTTGTAACGGGCCACTTCATAAAGAAGCTGATTCTCGTTTACCTTTCCTTCTTCGTACGCAAGGACGAACACGAATGGTGTGTTACGTTCCGCGCTGAATTCCGGAATGCTGTCCATTCCGGCTGTCCGTGTGCTGTCTGAAGCAATGTCGGCATTTCTGCGTGACCATATACTTCCGAAAGAAACACTGCCTTCCGACAGAAGACGGCCTTCCTGTACTCCTTTCAGGATATGTGCGGCAAGATCGGTAATTTCGTTTTCCGGATATTGCTGTACCAGCTCTTTCAGTTCGCTGAGGAATTGTTTCTGGTCTCCTCTTTGCAGGGCGCTTACGGCATGCAGGAACATGAATTTCGGGCGGTGTTGCCCCATCGGATATTTCTTTGCGGATAACTCCGCATTCGTCACTACCCGGTTATACTCCCCTGCCTGATACTTTTTGTACGTGTCGGCATAGAGCGAGTCTTCCAAGTGCTTTCCATAAACGGCGTTGTAGGCAAAGTCCGGATCAGAGAGTGTCTTGGCATATTTGCTGTCCGGGAAACGCTCGATCAACTGCTGTTTGTAAAGATTGGCATCCGCCATGCGTTCCATTCGTCCCAACATCAGGAACAGGTTATAGTATGCTTCATCCAATTGGGCGAAGTCGGGAAAATCATGGATTAACCGTCCGAACGAATGTTCTGCACGTGGGAAATCTTCCAGTTTATCTTTGTATATCATTCCCATGTTAAACAATCCATCCGACAATATTTCGTTGGAAGCCGCCATCGCTTCTTCCGTCAATGGAATTTGTTGCAGGTAGAACAACGGATTCTTTTCGTCGATGGTCGTTGTGTCGGCAGCCAGTTCCGAACCCGGAGCAGCAGGTTGCAGGCTCTCGCCGTCACCGGATATGTTTTCGTCTTGAGTACCTCCATTGCCGATCGAGTCTCCTTCTGCTGTCGGTTCATCGTAATTGACAGGGTCGAAGTCATCCAGAGAAACCACGGTTTTATTTCGTCTTCGCCAGTTATCCTCCAATTTGCGGCGTCCCCACAGACGTTGGAAATCTGCTTTACCCTGTGTCACCAATTGTGAATTATAGAAATACCAGGAATTGTCTCCGGTAGGGACAGTCGGTTGTGTGGTAGTCGGTCTTTGCGGAGCATTGGCAGCATTTTCGGCAGCAACAGCTTCACGCATGGCATCCCGTTCGGCCTCTTTTGCCAATCTTTTTTCTTCCTCTTCCTTCTGAATAACCCGTGCTATCAATGTATCGATTACCACCATACGGGCAGCGCTATCCAATGAGGCCAGATGTTGCAGACTGTCTTGCAATTCTACCGCAGTAGCGAAAGGTACCAACTCATCCAATACCTCAGAACGTCTTGTGACCTCTTCATATTCCGGATGTGTCTTGTCCAGCAATCCGGTGGCATCAGCATAGGCCGTTTGTGCTTCGGCATAGCGTCCCATTTGCCAGCAAAGATTGCCTAAGGTGAGTTGCAGTATTCCCTTTTCCACCCCTCCACGTGTACTCTTTTCTACTCCCAGATGGTATTCTTTGATAGCTTGGGCAGTGTCTTTGGCCGAAAGATAGATGTTTCCTAATGCATAATGAATCTGATCGAGGTACTCCTTGTTTTTATCACTGCGTGTCATCCGGTACAATTTGTCTGTGGCCTTCTTTACTTGTGCGGGATTACTTAGTTCTCCATATGAAAAACATTCCGTCTGGCGGATACGCGCGTTCAATTCCATCTCATAGGGAGGGCTGAGTTTGATAACCTTTCCATAGGCCTGATATGCTTTAGCCGGGTCTTGTAACAATTGGTATAGTTGTCCCAAAAGAAAATACTCGCGGGATTTTTGCCGTTTGTTCTTTTCGTTTTTTATGGTAGTAAGTAGGTGGGGAATGGCTTCCCGGTAACGTTGGCTTCCCAGCAAGTAGTGTCCATATGTTCTGGAATATGCCGGAGCCAGTGTAGCCGGAAGGCTGTCATTGTTCACTTTTTGCAAAACATCTTCCGCATCATAATACCACCCCATCTGTGTGTAGCATTGGGCAAGCCAAATACGGGCATTTGCCGTGATTTTGGGCTGTCCGGCGTAGAGTCGTGCGATGTATGAGAAGGTAGCGGCTGCTTCCGGAAAGTCTCCTTTCTGGAATTGTGCTTTTCCCATCAGCATCCAGGCATTGTGCAGGAACGGATTGAATTCACGGCGTGCCAGCCATTGTTTGTATTCGGGTGTATAGCGTTTTCCCGGCTTCCGGGGAGGTTTTCGCTTGATGGAGTGCACGGCGATGGCCTTTTGCGATTTTTCGATGGCACGTTCAAAATCACCGCTTCCGGTACCGACCGTCGATTTATTACCGATAGGATAGAGCGGCAACATCTCCATGTAGTTATCCTTATTCCCCTTTTCGATAGCTTTACATCCCGATTTATAGGCTTCATTCCCGTTAAAGTATACATTGTAGCGGGTAGTCATCGCATGATAGAAACGGCTTCCTTTCGTATTCTTTTTAGTCGAGCATCCCGTAAGTAATAGGATGATTAATAATGTGCCAATGCGCCAATGTGCCAATGTGCCAATGCGGAAATGAGTCAATGTGCCAATGAATTTATGTACCCGTGCGCCAATTACTTTGCTAACTTTTTTCACAGCGCAGCTAATTGGCACATTGGCACATTGGCACATTGGCACATTACCTCTCATCTTTTTATTACTTTGCATACGGCATAGATTAAGATGGATACGAATATGATAGAAGCCCCGGAGGGTACTTTCCAATGGTAGGATACGAACAAGCCGCCTAAGCATCCTAAAAATCCGATACCGATGGATAACCAGATGATGCGTTTGAAGCTGTAAGTGAACAGGTTTGCCGTCATTTGCGGGATGGTAAGCAACGAGATGGCCAACACGATGCCTACCATACGAAGACAGGAGACAATGGTTAAGGCAATAAACATCATTAGAAGATATTCGAATGCTGCTACGGGGATTCCTTGCGAACGGGCGAACTCACGATCGAATGCCACATAAATAATCGGATGGATGAACAGGCAAAAGAATAGGATAAGTAATGTCGCAAGTATACCGAGCATCAGCAAATCTCCTGTGGTGATGGTAAGTATATTGCCAAACAGATAGGCAGACAAGTCCGGTGCGAATCCCGGCGCGAGGAAACTGAACATGATGCCCAATGCCATCCCTAATGTCCAGAATACGGCAATGGCAGAGTCTTCGCGCATGTCTTTCCGTTTACTCAGCCATTCTACTCCGAAAGCCGATAATACCGAGAATATGGCCGCCGAAAGGATAGGGGATATTCCTGCAAACAATCCCAAGCCGATGCCGCCGAAGGAGGCATGTGTAATTCCTCCGCTGATGAATACCAGCCGGCGCGTCACTATATAAGTGCCGATAATTCCGCAGGCTATACTGGCCAGCAGGCTACCTAACAAGGCATGTTGAAAAAAGGTATATTGTAACAGATCCATCCAGATGCTTAACTTACTAATTATTAATAACGGAGAAAGGGAGTTACTTATTATAATCTCAGGGATGTATTCTCCGTTCTCCTATAATGAGAAAAACTTCGTCTTTTATATCATCGGGCAGATTGATACCGCGTAATTGCAGACTCCGCACCCATCCGGCTACGTCAGTCTCCTGCATGGTATAAAATACGTCACGGAACATTTCTATTTCGTCACCTGTATATGCTTCCGGTGCCCGGCCGATGAATCGGTCCAGTTCCTCGTCATCGTAATATTCTATCTTTTTACTTACAGCAGCCAACAGGCTGTCTTTTTCACAGACTTCGTGCTGTCCGCAACATTCTGCGTCTACTTCTTTCACTTCGGGAAAGCTTTCCAACTCTCCGGCATCTATCTTTTTTTGCAGCCTTCTGTTGCGGATGTATCCGGCAATCATTGCCACGATGGCAAGCAATAACAGGCTTATTAATAATATCCACATATTCTCGAAATCCTTAAATTGGAGACAAAGGTACTCATTTATTCACCACAGGTTATATAGATTAACACAGATTATTATCTGGCCTTTGTGGTGTTGGAACTGTCAGGGTTGTTCTATACTGATTTTGAATCCTGCTTGTTTCAAGTTCTCCCAGTAAGACGGATAGGATTTGGTCACCACTTGCGGATCTGCAATGCGCATCTTCGGGAAACGGACGGCTGCCGGTGCAAAAGCCATTGCCATACGGTGGTCTTCGTAGGTATTTATCACCGGCTCGGCTTCCGGTTCGCAACGCTCACCTTCCCAACAGAGTATACTGTCTTGTTCGTCGCAAAGGATATAGCCGAGTTTATACAACTCGTTTTCCAATGCAGCAATACGGTCTGTCTCTTTTATTTTCAGACTTTGCAGGCCGGTGAAGCGGAAGGGGATGCCTAAAAGACAACAGGTCACTGCGAATGTTTGTGCCAAGTCGGGGATATCTATGAAGTTTTCGTCTAACCGTTCCGGGAGTGTTCCGTTTTTCTTCAGGAGAACTCCTTCGTGGATGAATTCGGTTTCTACACCCAGGCGCGCAAAGATCTCTGCACCACGGCTGTCTCCCTGATAACTATTGGGAAACAAGCCGATAAGTTCGATTTCCGCTTTCTCTGACAGAGCGGCTATTTGATACCAGTAGGAAGCGGCACTCCAGTCACTTTCTACCATAAATGATACCGGTATATAAGGTTTCGGAGACACTTCGATACTGCTTTCCGAAAGCCAGGAAGCCTGTCCGCCGAAGTCTTTCATCAGCTGTAATGTCAAGTTGATGTAAGGGCGGGAAATAATCTCTCCGCTAAGATGCAGGCGAAGTCCGTTTTTCAGAACGGGTCCGATCATCAGTAGTGCAGAGATGTATTGCGAACTGACATTCCCTTTCAAGGTGATTTCATTTCCCGTCAGTTCTTTTCCATGAATACGTAAGGGGGGATATCCCTCTTTATTCACATAGTCGATTTGTGCCCCTAATTCACGTAAGGCATTGACCAGTATTTGTATAGGACGCTGCTGCATCCGTTCTGTTCCGGTGAGAATATGGGTTCCGGGAGTCGTACTCAGATAAGCGGTCAGAAAACGCATGGCAGTTCCTGCTGCCATGATATCTATGGTTTCGTTGTTTCCATCCAATGCTTTAATCATGACGAGCGTGTCGTCACAATCGGACAGGTTGCATGGCGGAGTAGTGCCTTGGGCAAGCGCATTGAGAATAAGTGCACGGTTACTGATGCTTTTAGAAGCGGGTAATTGTATGGTAGCCTTCACGGCGGAAGGAACTGATAGTTTATAACGCATGGCTTTTGATACGATAATAATTAATGTACCTGCAAAAATAAGGATTTATTTTCGCATAATTCGATTATCGGAGTAACAGATATCTTAATATACCTATCTATTGGTAAATTAATGGATATTTTATGAAAATACAGGTAGCATAGTTGCATATATAGCCCCGGATATATATCTTTGTGCCATTCCCTTTATGATGTAAATAAAGACCCGGTGAGAAGAAGCATTAGAAAAAGAGTCTGCATTTCATGGTTGTTGCTTGCAACATTCATGCCTTTCTTCGTGGTGAAAGCATTTCACCATCACGAAGCGGAAAATGCCGTGTCTGCTTCTTGTCCGGATACTCATCATTCCCACCATTCGCATAATGCTTGTGATGATTGTGCTGTCTGTAAATACTCTCTTTCTCTTTTTACGGAAGCCGATTCATCCGATTTTATACTGATATTGCCGCTCGTCCCTTATGAGCGGGTTACTTACCCGGAAAAGATAGCATATGCGCTTTCTTATTCCCATTATCTGCGCGGACCTCCGGTAGCATAATTACTTCTTATTTCTTTCACAGTATTATAAACAATAAATTGTAAATGATGCGTATCGGATTTATTTCGGGCGTGTTAGGTGTATTCTTTACCCTATGCGTCCATGCGCAAAAGTCCGATTCAATACAAAGTGTGTCTTTATCTGAAGTGGTTGTTACGGAATCGTACCGGCAATATCAGATGAAAAAGACGGCACTTACGGTTGATGTGGCAAACAAGGACTTTTTGCGGAAAAACTTTACCGGTAACTTGATGCAAGCTATGGCTAATATTCCAGGTGTGCAGGCAATGGATATCGGAGTCGGTGCTTCGAAACCGATGATCCGGGGAATGGGATTCAACCGGATTGTTGTATCGGAGAACGGAGTGAAACAGGAAGGGCAACAATGGGGAGCAGATCATGGATTGGAATTGGATGCTTTTAATGTAGAGACCGTCAGTGTGTTGAAAGGGCCTTCTTCCTTGCTTTATGGAAGTGATGCTATGGGAGGGGTAATTGATATTCAACAGGCTGCCTTGCCTGTTGCCGATCAGTTTTTCGCGGAAGCGGCGCTTTTGGGAAAAACAGTGAATGGTACGGTGGGCGGTTCTCTTATGCTGGGCTTTAAAAAAAATGTATGGTTTGCCAAAATCCGTTATTCCGAACAGCATTTCGGGGATTATCGGGTACCGGCGGATACGGTGGTTTATTTGACTCAGAAAATGCCGTTATATGGGCAGAGGATGAAGAATACGGCCGGATTTGAACGGAATGTCAGTTTCTTTACCCGGTATCATCGGGGTGGATATAAGTCGGATTATATGGTGAGTAATGTGTTTCAGAAGAACGGTTTTTTTCCGGGGGCACATGGGATTCCCGATATATCACGGTTACAGGATGACGGGGATAATCGTAATATAGAATTACCCTTCAGTAAAGTGAATCATGTGAAGTTTACTACCCATCAGCAGTATGTTTGGGAAAAGGTACTTCTGTCAGCGGATTTGGGCTTTCAGAATAATCACCGGGAAGAATGGAGCCTGTTTCATACACATTATGGGACACAATCACCGCCCGAACAAGATCCTGATAAAGAGCTGGCTTTTGAACTGAATACTTTTAGCACTTCGGTCAGGTTACGCTTGTTCGGTTTTTCTTTTTGGGAGCATACGGTCGGTTGGGATGTTCAACATCAACGAAATGCGATCTCCGGTTATGCCTTTCTGTTACCGGAATATCATCGTTTTTCTACCGGCTTGCTCTGGCTTACCACTTATCGTCCCAACAATTCTTTTTCTGTTTCGGGAGGGATACGCTATGACTACGGTGCGGTTCATATTTCGTCTCATGAAGACAATTATCTGGCGACTTATTTAATAGGACAGGGTTATGACGAGGAACAGGTGGAGTCTTATCGTTGGAACAGTCATAAAGTAAACAAGCGGTTTGGTGATTATTCTCTGTCATTAGGAATGGTATGGAATCCGGTTCCGGTGCATCTGTTGAAAATAAATATCGGTCGTAGCTTCCGTTTGCCCGGTGCCAATGAATTAGCTTCCAATGGAGTACATCATGGGACTTTCCGTCATGAACAGGGTGATGCTTTGTTGGCTTCCGAGCAAGGATGGCAATTGGATACTTCCTATCTTTTTGAACGTCGGGGCGTGTCTGCTTCTATTTCTCCGTATGTCAGTTGGTTTAGCAATTATATTTTTCTGCACTCTACCGGAGAATGGTCTGTGTTACCTCATGCCGGACAAATTTACCGGTATGCGGAAGCAGAAGCTGTGTTCGTCGGTTTGGAAGCAGCGTTCAGTGTCGATTTTTTTCATCGGTTCAATTATCGTTTCTCCGGCGAATATATCTATACTTATAATTGTGACGAGCATATTCCACTGAGTTTTTCACCTCCTGCTTCCATGCGTAATGTGTTGACATGGAGGAAGAATCAATTTGCCGTTTATGCAGAGTGGCAAGCCATTGCCTCTCAAAATCGGGTAGATCGTAATGAAGATCGCACTCCGGGAACTGATTTGTTCCATCTTGGTGGAACAGTAAATCTTCCGGTTGGAGGAACAAAAGTTGAAATAACACTGACAGCCCGGAATATATTCGATACCCGACATTACAATCATCTCAGTTTCTACCGGAAGATGGAGATACCAGAACCGGGACGGAACTTTCAGTTATTAATTAAAATACCTATTAAACGATTATTAAAATGAAAACAAAAAAATATTTCATAGCCATACTGGCGATTTCCGCAGCTACATTTTTTTCTTGTGACAATAATGATAGTGATACCATTAAACCAGTGATTGAACTACATGAACCGGCTGAAGGGCAAGCTTTACTGATCGGCTCGGAAGAAGGTGTGCATTTTGAGATGGATCTTTCGGATGATGTCATGCTGAAGTCTTACAAAATAGATATTCATAATAATTTCGATCACCATTCGCATGGAAGAACCAGGGTAGAAAGAGGTGGAACGGCTTTTTCATTCAACCGTTCATATGATGTTTCCGGTCAAAAAACTGCACACATACATCATCACGATATTGTAATTCCTGCAGATGCAACTCCCGGGAATTATCATTTGATGGTGTATTGTACGGATGTCGCAGGTAATGAAAGTTATATTGCCCGTAATATTGTGCTTAGTACGACGGCATCTTTACATGTACATGAAAAATGAGTAGGAACAGGCGTTTGTATCGGGCCGGACTTTTCAAACTGAGCCTGATCCCAAATGTGTTCCACTAAAAAATAAATCAGCCACTTACTTGATTGTAAATGGCTGATTTTCGGTAGTCGGGATGACAAGATTCGAACTTGCGACCACACGCCCCCCAGACGCGTACTCTACCGGGCTGAGCTACATCCCGAATTGCGGATGCAAAAGTAGTACTTTATTTTTAAATAGCCAAGAAACGCATGAATAATTTCTTCCTAAAAATGTTTTGATTTGATAATGAGTGAATGATTGATCCATAATTTCTGCTGTAAAAGTATTATTTTTGAAGTGTTTTTCATTCTGATTTCATTAGATTATAAAGAAAAAGGTTATTATATATTATAGGATAAAACTTTAAATGTTTCGTATTTGTTTATGAAAGAATGTAAATAGTATGTGCTTTTTTTCTGTAATGTAATACCGGAATTCTTGTATTTGTACCCGATAATCAGCTATATTATATTTTTGCATAAATATTTTAAAGATAAATTAGTGAATGCCAAATAGTAAAATAAAAGGATCGTTAGAAATCAGTGTCCTTGGCGATGAATTCAAAATCTGCAGAAATTTGAAGTATCTTCCTTTGACAACTTATCCTTCTTATATCCAGACGGGGCTGATCGTTTTCTGTTTAAAAGGCAATGCGAATATTAACATATATGATAATGAACATCTGTTATGTGAAAATGAATTAGCTGTCTTTTTCCCGGGACAGCTTGTGTCGTTTACGAATTTTAGTGATGACTTTATAACGCTTACTTTTATTCTTTCATCCTCTTTTTATGAGGATGTTTTGAGCGGGGTACATCGTTTTTCTCCTCATTATTTTTTTTATATGAGGAGTCATTTCTGGTTTTCCTTGAATGAACGTGAAGTGGCTGGGTTCAATATGTATTTTGATCTGATTTCGAACCGGATAAGGCAGGGACAGGGGCCTTACCGGAGAGAAGCTTTGATTCATTTGCTGAGATTCTTCTATCTTGATCTGTATAATACTTATCTTAATGATTCTCTGTTGATGGGAGGGCATAAGCCGGATGCACGTAAAGAAGAATTAGCCGATCAGTTTTTTAAACTGATAATGGAGCACTACAAAGAAAACAGAGAGGTAGCTTTTTATGCCGATAAATTGTTTATTACTTCCAAATATCTGTCTATGATAATCAAGGAAGTAAGCGGTAAAACGGCTAAAGATTGGATAACTGAATATATTGTTTTGGAAATTAAGGCGTTGCTGAAGAACTCTACTATGAATATCCAGCAAATTGCTATTAAGACAAATTTTGCCAATCAGTCTTCATTAGGACGTTTCTTCAGGAAACATACCGGTATGTCGCTCTTGGAGTATAGAATGCAGAAATAAAAATGAATAAAACAAATGAAACAAGCAGAAAAGATTTGGAAACGTAGGTGGAGGACAGTATGCGGAATTATATTGTTGCAGGTTTTCTTATGTCCTTTGTTTGCTACAAACCTGCAACTGAAAGACGGAGGAATTCTTATTGTTAATGCAAACTCAGACCTTTCGCCACTGTGTAATCATATTATCAGTGAGTTGATTCATAGTTTGCCGGTAGAATACAAAGGTATGGCAATTTCACCAGAGAACCTGAATTTGGCACAGGTGTATGACGAAATGCAGATGGATACAGTGCGAATGAATCTGTTTACCAAATATGAAAATAAAATTCCGGCACTCGTTATTATAATGGGCGGGAATACTTGGATGTTGATTCATGAAGAGTTGGAAAGGCGATGGAAAGACACTCCGGTAATTCTGTTTACAGAAAACAATTATGTGGGGCCCACCAGCGTTTATTACCAAAAAATGGCTATTCCACGTGGAGAACAGATACCATTGCGAAGTATCATAAACGGGCACAATGTGGTTTTAGTATATGCTCCCTATTATATAAAGGAGACAATCGATTTGATGTATGGGCAGATTCCCGATATGAGTGAGTTGGTATTCATCTCGGATCGTCGATGGTTTAGTGCTCAGTGCAGGCAGGAGGTAGCAGAAGCGGTGGTGAAGTATTTTCCCGATTTGCGATTACGTTTTTTTACAGAGGGGCAAAAGAGCATGGAGGAAATAGTGAGCTATCTTAAACGGACTGATAAAAATACAGGGGTATTGTATGCAGCATGGGAAGTGCTTGATATTCCTTCTTCCAATACGTCATTATTGTCTGCACGTACTTATAAACTGTTGAATCAGTATGGCATGCAGCCTGTATTCACATTGGGCGATATGAATGGGAAAACGGGATTGGTAGGTGGCTATTTTTCATTGTCGAAAGATATAAGTAAGGCAATAGCGGATGTCAGTATTAAAATTCTGAATGGAAGCAAAGCTTCTGAGATACTGACTACAAAAGTGAATGCCGGTCCTGTTTTTAATTATGAAGAATTGCTTAGAACCGGGTTGGAGCCTGGTCTTTGTCCGTCGAATACCTATTTTTATGATAAGCCTGCAAATTTCATAGAGCAGTACAAGTATATTTTGGGTGCTGTTTTGCTATGTATTGTTTTCGGAATGATTCTTTTGTTGGTTCGCATCCATTTCTTGAGTAATATCCGTAGGATACAGGCAAAACAGATCTATTTAATGAGCAATTATAATGATCTGTTTAATGATATGCCTCTTGTTTATCTGAGATGCCGGCTGATAAGAGGAGAGGATGACAAGGTAAATGATTATTTGATTATAGATGTTAATCCCAGCTTCGAAAAACATTTTGGCAAGAAAGAAGAGGCCTTAGGTAAACGGGGAAGTGTACTGAATAGTTCCGAAGTTTTCGCCTGTTTAAAGAAGTATATGGACGTAGCAGGGCGGGAACGTAAAACAGTGTCTTTTCCTATGCATGCCAGAAACGGGCACGATTATGACGTTCTTGTTATGAACTCCGATACTCCGGAGGTGATTAATGTGTTCTGTGTGGATACTACCGAGCTTATTCATACTCGTCAGTCATTACGGACCATTAATCATAAATTGTCTATGGCACTCGGTATTGCAAATATTACCCCTTGGAGATGGAATCTGGTAGAGAACTGTATTTGGTTTGATGGTAATAGAGAACTTAGGAATGGTGCCACATCGGAAATGAAAGAAGACTCTTTTGCCATGCCTGTATCGGAAATAGTGAAGGGAATTCACAAAGACGATTTAAAACGGATAAAAGAGGCTTTTCGGGATTTGAGAGACGGGAAAAAGCAGAAAGTGAACGAAAAACTTCGTGCACTTACTGTCCCCTATACGGATTATGACTGGCTGGAGGTTTGGGCAGCAGTTGACGAAACGGATGATGCGGGCAAGCCATTGACCCTTATCGGTTCTGCACTGATTATAACCGACAGGAAAAAGATGGAGGAAGAACTTATTGCCGCCAAGGAAAAAGCAGAAGAGGCTAACCGGCTTAAATCTGCATTTATAGCCAATATGAGTCATGAAATACGTACACCGTTAAATGCCATTGTCGGTTTTTCCAGTGTACTCGATTCTGCCAAAAGTGAAAAGGAACGCAAGGAATATTTACATATCATCGAACATAATAATCAATTATTGCTCCAATTGATTAATGATATTATTGATCTCTCGAAAATTGAAGCGGGGACATTGGAATTTGTGAATTCGAATGTTTATCTGGATGATCTGATGCAGGAATTGGAAAGAATGTTTCGTCTGAAAGCGGAAGAGAAAAAGCTGGTGTTACAGTTTGATGATTTGCATATGGAATGCTATGTAAATGCAGACCGGAACAGGTTGATGCAGGTAATGAATAACCTGCTGTCCAATGCTATTAAATTTACCTCCGAAGGAAGCATTCATTTTGGCTTCTCCCGATTGAATGACGGCATGCTCCGCTTCTATGTTGCCGACACCGGATGTGGTGTCCCGGAAGAGTATCGGCAGAAGATATTCGGACGTTTTGTGAAGTTGAACAGTTTTGTTCAAGGCATTGGTCTGGGATTATCGATTTGTGATACGATTGTCCGGTATATGAATGGGGAAATCGGTGTTGAATCGAATAAAGGCAAGGGATCTGTGTTTTGGTTTACAATACCTTATCAGGAAATAAAAGGAATATAAAGAGGATTCTATCCTCTTTATATTCCCATACATTCCCGATAGAAATCAAACATTCCGAAAATCTGATCTTTGTCGGCTGTTTGATTGATACTGATATCTCCGATTTCTTTCAGCAAGGTGAAGTTGATTACTCCGGCAGTATTCTTTTTATCATGCTGCATCAGAGCATAAAGTTGTTCATATTGCTTGCAATCAAATGTAAAACTGCCGTAATTCTCTTTTATAAATTGTATTGTCTGCCGCATCTTCTCTTTAGGGAAGCCTGTTTTGAGATGCGATAGGTATAGTTCGCAAACAATTCCCCATGCCACTGCGTACCCGTGAAGTACCGGACGGTTTTCTGCCAGTGCCAGGCTCTCGAATGCATGCCCTACGGTATGTCCCAGATTCAGAGCTTTACGGATGCCGTGTTCGAAGGGGTCTTGCTCTACGATATTTTCCTTTACTTGCACTGATTCTCCTACCAGTTTTTTCAGATACTTATAATCAATGAGACCGGTATTGAAATTAAGAAGTTCCGCCCAATGAGCTACATTGCTGATGAGCCCGTGTTTCAGCATCTCGGCATATCCCGAGAAGAAGTTTTGGGCATCCAGACTGCGTAGAAATTCTGTTTCAATCAATACACTGTCCGCCGGGGCAAATACACCGACTTCGTTTTTCAGACCGTTGAAATTAATTCCGGTTTTTCCTCCTACTGATGCATCTACCATGGCGAGCAAAGTAGTGGGAACATTGATATAAGCGAAACCTCTTTTGAAAGTCGCGGCTGCAAAACCTCCCAAATCCGTCACCATACCTCCGCCCAGATTTACCAGAAACGAATGGCGGCTTGCGCCTTTATCGCTTAAAACCTGCCATACGGAAGCCAGTGTTTCCAATGTTTTGTGTACATCGCCTGCCCCGATGGTTATTTCGATGGCGTCTTTCAGAAAAGAAACTTCCCTCATCTGAGGCATACACAGGCGATGGGTATGTTCATCGGTCAGGATAAACAGACGGTCGTGCGGGCATTTTTCAATGGCACGGCCAAGACTGACTTCCAGGCTCTCGCACAGGATAACTTCTTGCTTGCTCATAATTCGATTTGCTTTTTACGCTACAAAAGTATATAAAAAACTTTTTTTTGCTTACTTTTGTCTCATTAAAACATCAAATCAATGAAAGCATTACTACCTGTATACTGTCGCCCTTTGGGATATGTAATTCTGATCGTGGCTCTTTTTCTTCCTTTTATTCTTGTGATGATGGGAAAGGTAACCGATACCAATTTACTGTTTTATAAAGAATGTACCAAACTTCTGATGATTGTAGGCGCGCTTATGATCCTTTTTGCTCTCTCAAAGAATGAGAGCCGGGAGACCGAACAGATACGTAATCTGGCCACGCGTAATGCCATTTTTCTCACTGTGCTGTTTGTCTTTGGCGGAATGCTCTATCGGGTGGCTACGGGAGATTTGGTGACGGTGGATACCTCTTCCTTTTTGACTTTCCTTGTTATTAACGTCCTTTGTCTTGAATTCGGGATGAAAAAGGCGATGGTGGATAAAATATTTAAAAGATAATTGTAACCTCATTAAACCTTTTGCGTTGACAAGTGTCAAAAAAACAATTGTCACTACTACAAACGCATAGACTAATGAAAAAATTATCGATCTGGATGGTACTGTTGTTACTATGTACCCTCTCTGCATTTGCACAAAACAAAGTGATCACCGTCTCCGGACGCGTGGTTGAAGAAGACACGAAGGAACCTGTCGAGATGGCAACGGTTCAATTGTTAGCATTGCCGGACAGCACCCAGGCAGCCGGTATCACTACACAGAAACAAGGTGCATTTACGCTGCCTAAGGTGAAAGCCGGAAAGTATGTGTTGAAGATTTCCTATATCGGGTTTATTACTCAGAATATTCCTCTCCAGTTGTCGGAAAAAGCTCCTGCAAAAAATATGGGTACCATTGCATTGCAGTCCGATGCTGTGATGTTGAGTGAAGCGGTCATTACGGCTGAGGCACCTCCTGTAACGGTAAAGGCGGACACTACAGAGTATAATGCTTCTGCTTATCGGGTGGCCGAAGGGGCCATGTTGGAGGAATTGGTAAAAAAGATACCCGGAGCAGAAGTGGATAAAGACGGGAAGATCACTCTGAATGGTAAGGAGATAAAAAAGATCATGGTGGATGGTAAGGAGTTTTTCTCTGATGATCCCAGTGTCTCAATGAAGAATTTACCGGCTAATATGGTTGAAAAGGTAAAAGCCTATGATAAGAAGAGTGATATGGCCCGTATTACAGGCATTGATGATGGTGAAGAAGAAGCCGTGCTCGACCTTACTGTAAAGAAGGGGATGAAGAAAGGATGGATTGGAAATCTTATTGCCGGTTACGGTAGTGATGAACGTTATGAAGCAGGTGCGATGGTCAGCCGGTTTAAGGATGATGCCAGTATTTCGATTATTGGTGCTGCTAATAATACAAATAATAAGGGATTCTCTGAATTTGGCGATGCCGGTCAGGGGCTTAGTGGAGGTAATGCCGGTTCGGGTATCACTACGACGCGTTCTTTAGGTGTTAACTTTGCAAAAGACACGAAAAAGGTACAAGTGGGAGGTAACGTTCAATATGGTTATTCTGATAATGATGCCCGTAGGAAGAGTTCAACGGAAACATTTTTGGGAGAACAGTCTTCGTTTGGTGCCAGTGAAAATACGTCACGTCGTAAACGGCACGACTTGCGTGTGGATTTTCGTTTGGAGTGGCGGCCGGATACGCTTACTACGATTATTTTCCGCCCCAGTGGCAGTTATTCGAAAACAAACTCGGAAAATGCTTCCGGATCGGATACCTGGAATAATACCCACGACCCGGTAAATGCCAAGATATCTTCCTCTTCTTCCAACAGTAATAATTATTCGCTTAATGGAAATCTGATGATGTTTCGCCGCTTGAACAATAAAGGACGTAACATACATGTGGGAGCACGTTTCGGATATAGTGACGGTGAGACGGACAGTTATTCGGAATCCAGTACAGAGTTTTTTGAGTTAGACAGTATTTCGGATATAGCACGCTATACGAACCGGACGAGCGACAGCCGGAATTGGAGCGTGTCGGCTTCTTATACAGAGCCGGTATTTAAGAACCATTTCGTTCAGTTGCGTTATGAGTTTGCGCACCGGAAACAATTGGCCCAGTCTTTGGTTTATGATAGTATAAATAAGTATCCATATCCGGAATATTTTGAGCGGGGGTATGATAATGAGCTGAGTACGAAAGTGGAAAACTTCTATGATACGCATACAGCCGATCTTTCAATCCGGGGTATCCATCCTAAAATGATGTATAGTGCGGGGGTAAGCTTAACCCCGCAATCTTCGTTGAGTGAAACGACAATCGGCCCTAATTCCGATCGTCATTTACCTCAGCAAAATGTGTTGAATTGGGCGCCGTCTGTTATGTTCCGCTATATGTTTAATAAACAGCATGTATTAATGTTCCGTTATCGTGGACGTAGCAGTACTCCGAACATTGAAGATTTGCAGGAAGTAATCGATATTACCGATCCGATGAGTTTGAGATATGGTAATCCCAATTTGAAACCTTCGTTCAATAATACTTTCTCTCTGTATTACAATAAGTTCACTCCTGAAAGTATGCGTAGCTATTCATTAAATTTGTATTATTCGAATACGTTGAATTCTGTTGCCAATAAGATGACTTATGATCCGCAGACAGGTGCACGTACGTACAGGAAAGAAAATGTGAATGGCAATTGGAATGCCCGTGGATATTTCTCGTTCAATACTCCGTTTAAGAATAAGAAATTTACGATGTCTTCCAATGCTAATGTCCGTTATAGCGATGCTGTGAGTTATACTACGGTTGGCAAGGATAAGAGTAACCAGGAGTTAAGTACGACTCATAATTTTGCTGTGGGCGAACGTCTGACAGGTAATTATCGTTGCGATGCTTTTGATGTGTCTCTCAATGGATCGGTAAATTATAATCTGGTACGCAACAGCAAACAGGAGAATAGTAATCGTGAGACTTTCGATTATTACGTGGGTGGTAATACGAATGTTAATCTTCCTTGGCAGATGTATCTCTCGACTGATATAAATTGTCGTTTTAAAAGTGGGTATACAGGTGGCTTCAATGATAATGAGCTTATTTGGAATGCACAGATATCCAAGAATTTCCTTAAAAACAATGCAGCGACTCTTCGCTTCAAGATCTATGATATCCTCAAGCAGCAGACCAACCTGAGTCGTTCTATCAGTGAAACGCAGATGAGCGACACGGAATATAATACATTGGGCAGTTATTTCATGGTGCACTTTGTATATCGTTTCAATACGTTAGGGGGGAAAGCTCCCGGACGTCGCGGTCCGGGTATGGGCCCCGGCGGTGGTAGAGGTCCCGGCGGCGGTCACGGTGGCGGAAGACTACGTTTCTAAACTTTACGCATAAAAAGAAAAGAGGTTCATGACTTATAAATTATAGTTGTGAACCTTTTTTCTTATCGTTTTTCCGTTGTATTAAAATTGATTTTGTGTTTGCAATACATTCGGATGTTTTTTATATATAAGCATTAATGAAAAAGATGCTTTGATATGCCGATCCTTTTATCTACATTTGCTATTATGATTGATTGGAATATCATATTTAGTCAAATAGCAACAGTAGCTTTCGATATCATTTATTTCGGAGCCATTATCGGTACGATTGTCGTTGTGATTCTCGATAATCGTAACCCGGTGAAGACGATGGCTTGGATTCTGGTATTGATGTTTCTCCCTATCGTAGGACTGGTGTTTTATTTCTTTTTCGGACGTAGCCAGCGTCGTGAACGGATCATTGGGAAAAAAAGTTATGGACGGCTATTGAAGAAGCCAATGGCGGAATATCTGGCTCAGGGTTCTTCTGTCCTGCCGGAAGCCTATGAGCGGCTCATTAAGTTGTTTCAGCATACCAATCAGGCTTTGCCGTTTGAAGGGAACAGGGTAGACACCTACACCTCCGGATATTCTATGTTGCAAGCTCTTCTGAGGGAACTGCAAAAGGCGGAAAAGCATATTCATATGGAATTCTATATTTTCGAGGATGATGCCGTAGGACGGTTAGTGCGTGATGTTTTGATCGGGAAAGCGCGTGCCGGAGTTGAAGTGCGGGTTATCTACGACGATGTGGGATGTTGGCACGTGCCGAGTGCTTTCTTTGAAGATATGAGGGGAGCCGGTATTGAGGTGCGTAGCTTCTTGAAAGTACGTTTCCCGTTGTTTACGAGTAAAGTGAATTATCGGAATCACCGTAAGATTGTCGTTATCGACGGGCTTGTGGGATTTGTAGGCGGTATGAATCTGGCCGAACGTTATATGCGGGGATTTTCTTGGGGAATCTGGCGTGATACACATATAATGCTTCAGGGAAAAGCCGTACACGGTTTGCAAAGTGCTTTTTTGCTTGACTGGTATTTTGTAGATCGTACGTTGATCACCTCTTCACGTTATTTCCCGAAGATCGATTCGTATGGTGATTCATTGGTGCAGATTGTGACGGGCGAGCCGATAGGTCCTTGGAAAGAAATTATGCAGGGGTTGACGATGGCTATCTCCGGTGCCCAAAGGTATTTTTATATACAGACTCCCTATTTTTTGCCGACAGAGCAGGTATTGGCGGCGATGCAGGCTGCGGCATTGTCCGGAGTGGATGTCCGTCTGATGTTGCCGGAACGCGCCGACAACCGGATTACTCATTTGGGCTCCCGTTCTTACTTGGCAGACGTGCTTCGGGCGGGTGTGAAGGTTTATTTTTATAAGAAAGGCTTTTTACACTCCAAGCTGATGGTTTCGGACGATATGCTTTCTACAGTCGGATCTACCAATGTGGATTTCCGCAGCTTTGAACATAATTTTGAGGTAAATGCTTTTATGTATGATATGGTGACTGCTTTACAGATGAAAGAGATATTTATGCTCGATCAGAGGGAATGTACACAAGTGTTCCTTAAAAACTGGATAAAACGTCCTTGGCTTCAGAAAGCAATGGAATCAGTGGTAAGGCTGCTGGCACCTTTGCTGTAAAGAATAGGCAGTGGACCAAACAGCCTGTTGACGTGATTCTACTTGAAGAATGAGAAGTTGACGCTTCCATACACCCTTCTTTCTACGAAATGCGGATGATCTTCAAAGTTATTTTGTTTACCATGTTCCAATACGAAAAGTCCGTCTTCTTTCAAAAGGTTGTTTTTGAATATCAGCTCCGGAAGGGTTTCGAGTTCTTTTAACTCATAGGGGGGGTCGGCAAAAATGAAGTCGAACTGTTCGCGTCCGCCGTTAATAAATTTGAATACGTCTCCACGTACAGGCAGGCACTTTTCTGTTTGTACCTCTTTCATTATTTTACAGATAAAGGCGTGATGTTCCCGGTCTTTTTCTATGCTGATCACTCTGTCGCATCCACGGGATATCAGTTCAATGCTGATGCTGCCTGTTCCGGCAAACAGATCAAGGGCAGTGACGCCTTCTTCAAAGTCGATATAATTAGATAATACATTGAACAGATTCTCTTTGGCGAAATCTGTGGTGGGGCGCGCTTTGAACGTACGGGGTACGTCAAATCTTCTTCTTTTGTATATTCCGCTGATCACTCGCATGTTAATAGGGCTTGTATGTCAATATTAGTCTCCGGATTCATAATAAATACCTGAAGGATGAATTTACGTAATTCTGTAACCAGATTTTCTTTGTCGGCCAGAATACCTGTGAGATGAAGTTCGTCCCGTTCCTGATCGAAGCCGAGTTGCTTCCATATATAAAGCAGATAGTAGATACGGTCGGCGGTTTGTTCACATTCAAAAGAATTGGCCAATAACAAATGTCCGCGTTCATAGCAAAACAAATCCATTGCATTCTTACGCAGGGATACGTACATCTTTTTGCTATTGCCTAATCGGCTTTTAGTTGAAAAGTATTCGTTTAACGGACTGGCTTGCGAATAGAACCGGGCTTCGGGATATTGCTCCTTGAGAAACAGATAAGCGCTTCTGTCCATTCCGAATATGACAGTCACGTTGCTTCTTGACAAAACATTGTGCAATACTATTTCATTTTCCTTTGGGGAATGGTTGTGATAAAACAATATTCCGGCTTGTTCTTCTTCGAAAAAAACGGTAGGAACATGCGTAAAGCGTTTGTCTGCCATGAGGATATTTACCCTTCTATAAGGTAAAGTGAGAAATTCGGTTTCACGGAAAAACTGTTTCAGATTTGCCGTTAAGGACAATGAAGCATTGGTCTCTTTTTCAAAAAAAGAGAGCGAACTTTCGTGAATCGGATTGTAGATAGAAAAAGAAAATCCATCCGTACTGAGACGGATGGATAATGTATATTGTTCCGATTTACTAAAGTCGATTTTATTATTCCCAGTTTCCTGCACCGTTATTAGGACTTTCAATAGAACCTACCATCAAACCACAGTATTTACCCAATTTAGTCTGAAGGTCTTTCAAGTTAGCAATTTCCTGTTTGTCAAGGCCACCCAGATAAGTATCGTATGGAGCTTTTACTTCGAACATGAAAATAGGAGCACCCGATTTAGCTGTATCGTTTTTGATAGCCATTTCAAACTGAGCACCGCCTCCGAAAGGAATGTATCTCATAGAATCCGGATTAAAACCTTTTGGATAGATTGTGTCCAATACAGCTACCCACATTGTATCACGTTTAAAGTTTTCCAGTCCAAGTTTATTAACTTCGCTGTAATTACCGGTTTTCTTAGCTTTATTGATGATATTCATTGCTTTTTTCTCAGTCATACCTTCGTCCAGCTGCTTGTCTGTCAACTCACCTACTTTATATAAGAAAGGAAGCTTTTTATTTTTAACAAAATCAATCAAAGTATCAAAGCTTGCCGTATATTGACCTTTGTTAAGATTACGAAATTCCATCTGTGCTTTACGGATGTCAATCAGGCGGGCAATAACAGCTTGATCTCTCTGCTTTTTAGCTTCTTCAAAATTGATAGGCCCCATGATGCTGTTGTAGCAGATGTAGATCAAAGCAAGCGCACACAGACCTAATACGATATTAAATACTGTTTTCATGATAAATATGTTTTTTTAGTTGTTATATTCGCATCGCAAAATTAAAATAAATAAATCTAAATTCGATGGTTCCGAGAACTTTTTTCTCGTACAAAAATGATAAATAACTATTTAGAAAGGCAAATTAAGGAAAATTTTCCTTATCAACCAACTTTTGAGCAAGAAATAGCTGTAAAATCTCTTTCGGAGTTCTTGCTTTCGCAAAGCAATGACGCAGTGTTTGTGCTGCGTGGGTATGCCGGAACCGGTAAAACGTCATTGGTGGGTGCATTGGTTAAGACAATGGACAAATTGCAGCAAAGGTCTGTTCTACTGGCTCCTACGGGGCGGGCGGCGAAGGTGTTTTCGGCTTACGCAGGACATCCGGCATTTACTATCCATAAAAAGATATACCGGCAACAGTCTTTTTCGAATGAGACCGGTAATTTTTCTATAAATGACAATCTTGCTACACATACTTTATTTATAGTAGATGAGGCTTCCATGATTTCCAATGAAGGGTTGTCCGGGGCAATGTTCGGTACAGGACGGTTGTTGGATGATTTGATACAGTTTGTCTATTCCGGTACGGGATGCCGTTTATTATTGATGGGCGATACGGCTCAGCTTCCGCCGGTGGGTGAGGAGTTGAGTCCGGCGCTTTTTACGGACGCTTTGAAAGGATACGGTTTGGAAGTGCGGGAGGTCGATCTGACACAGGTAGTGCGACAGGTACAGGATTCCGGTATTTTATGGAATGCGACCCGTCTTCGTGAATTGATTGCGGAAGATGAATGTTATTCTCTTCCCAAGATTCGGATTTCCGGATTTGCCGATATAAAGGTAGTACCGGGGGAGGAACTGATCGATACACTTACTGCCTGTTATGAGCGGGACGGCATGGATGAGACAATTGTGGTTTGCCGTTCCAATAAACGGGCCAATATATATAATAAAGGTATAAGGGCGCAAATTCTCTATCGGGAAGACGAACTGAATATCGGTGATATGTTGATGGTGGCAAAGAATAATTATTATTGGACGGAAAAAAGCAAGGAAATGGATTTTATTGCAAATGGAGAGATTGCTGTGGTGCGTCGGGTTCGTCGTACGCGCGAGCTGTATGAGTTTCGCTTTGCAGAGGTCGTATTGACATTTCCCGACCATGAAGATTTTGAGTTGGAGGCCAATTTATTGCTGGATACACTTCATTCGGATGCTCCGGCTTTGCCGAAAACGGAAAACGACCGTTTGTTTTATAGCGTGTTAGAGGATTATGCGGATATTCCTGTTAAGAGGGATCGTATGAAAAAGATGAAAGCTGACCCGCATTACAATGCTTTACAGGTGAAATATGCGTATGCTGTCACCTGTCATAAAGCTCAGGGCGGGCAGTGGCAAAATGTTTTTCTTGATCAGGGATATATGACGGATGAGTATCTGACACCCGATTATTTTCGTTGGCTATATACGGCTTTCACCCGTGCTACTCGAACGTTGTATTTGGTCAATTATCCGAAGGAGCAGTGGATATAGTGGTGATTTTATGTGGTCTGTTGTCGATAGAAGCGGTGCTGTTGATTGGTGGTGGCAAATATAGAATGCGATGGTAAGTACAGAAAAGGGAGATACTTTTACGAGTGTGCAGTATCTCCCTTTTCCTTAACTATTTTTCAAGCGGTATGAAAGTAATGGCTTGTCCTCCGCCTTTTGCCATGCGGATAGAAAGAGTATCATCGGTTGTCACCGTTTTCTCTAAGATTTCGTATGAAGTAGGATTGGTTTCCCAATCGGCATTCGCTCCGTCGGCATAGACTGTTGCTTTATACGTCTTTCCTTTTTCAAGAAAATCCAGTTTGATATCTGTTGTACGTGCTTCTTCGTTAGTTGTGGCTCCCAAGAAATATTTGTCCTTTGCTTTACGGACGATTACTACAAACTCACCGGGTTCTCCAGCCAAAGCTTCCGACCAGTCACAGTCGGCGTCGAAATCACGGAAGAATTGAAAAGCAGGATGTCCTTCATAATTTTCTATCATGTCCGCAGCCATTTGGAGTGGGGAGTAGATTACTACCCAATTGGCAATCTGCTTGGCTAATGTTGTATTGACGCGGCAGTCCTTGCTATCCATGCTATTCCACTTTTTCCGGAAAGGTGAGTGCTTGGCCCGTTCATACAGGATGTCGAAGATTCCCGGTGTATAATCCATCGGACCGCTCAGTAATCTGGTGAATGGCAGCAGTTCGTGATGGGAGGGCGGATTTCCCGTACTCCAGGCGTTCCACTCCATTCCCCGTGCACCTTCACGCGTCATCATATTCGGATAGGTACGGCGGATACCGGTATCCTTGATCGGTTCATGCACATCGAGGGTAGTGTGATATTTGGCAGCTGTTTTCACTACGTTCCGATAGTGGCGCACGTTATATTGCCCATGATGATTGTGCCCGGCAGGGAGTCCTCCGGCATAGCCGGTTTTTACCGAATGTATGCCTAAATCTGCATACCATTGGTAGGCTTTGTCCAATTGATTCTCGTAATTCGGAATATTACCGCCTGTTTCGTGATGACCGATTATCTCTATTCCCTTTTCCCGGGCATAACGGGCTATTTCTTGCAGGTCGAAATCGGCATATGGCCGGGTGTAATCGAAGTTTTGTGTGCCTCCCCAATTTTCCCATCCTTCATTCCAGCCTTCAAACATCACCGCTTCAATGTGGTTGGCGGCGGCAAAGTCGATGTATCTTTTGGCATTTTCTGTTGTTGCGCCGTGGCGGTCATTGATTACCCAGCTTTCCACTCCCAAATGCATGCCCCACCAGATACCTACGTATTTCATCGGACGTATCCAGTCGGTTGTCTCCAATACGCACGGTTCATTCAAGTTTAGGATTAATCCCGAATTAATCAGCCCGACGGCTTTCGGGGCAATTTGTATGGTCCGCCAGGGAGTTTGGAAAGTTCCACCTGTGATTCGGGCTTTTACACCGTCCGGCCAGGGAGCCAGTTCTGATTTCAGCAGACAGTTGCCTGTATTTTTCAAGGTCATTTCGGGGAAGTCGGTCAGTGCCGCTTCGTGTATACTGGCATATATATTTCCTGTTTTGAATGTCATGGGCGTGTTGGCATTGTCTATTTGGCTTATGGGCTGTGTGCGGTATAGTAGTTCATAGGTGTCGAAGCTGGCCGGGATTGACCAGGATGTTCCGTCTTGTGCAATATTGAAGGAGGTCAGTTCATCCGTGATAAACAGGCTGTCCGCATTGGGCACCTGGTATTCGTAGCGAAATCCTATACCATCATTGAATACTCTGAAACGAAGGGTTAGCAGAGTCTCTTTGGTGTCTGTCAGGTGTACAGCCATTTCATTATAATGATTGCGTATTGATTTATTTTCTCCCCACGGTTGTGTCCATATTTCATCTTTGGAGTCGAAATCCGTTCCGGTAATGTGGAAATCTTCTGATAGGTTGATTCCGTCTCTGGCTTCGAAACCGAGAATGGAGGGAGCAATAAATGGAGTATCATTAACAGTGATATGGTAAGTCATTTGATTGCTGTCATTCAGGCAGAAAGCAAGCTTGATCGTATTATCGGGAGAGTTGATTTCTGTAGGCCGGGGACGGGTACAACAACTATTTGCTAATAAAATTAGTATGATGGAGAGGAGTATTTCTTTTTTCATGTCGCTTGTATTGGTTATATGGGTCAAAAATAATGAAATATTCTTTTTCGATCGATGATTATGAATAAATATATTAATTGGTTGACTATTTTACTTGGGGGATATGAGTGATATTGTTATTCTCTTTTTACAGAATTCTATAAAAGAATGGCCGATTCAATATGAACCAGCCATTCTAAATTTAGTACTTATGATTGTATTATTTTACTATAACTTTGGCGGTTTTTACTCCGCTTTCGTCTTTGACAACCACAATATAAACGCCTGCTGGTACATTAACAGGAATTTCTGCTACTTCATTAACTGCTGAAACTTGCTGTATTACTTTACCTGTGAGTGATACGAAAGAAACTTCGGCAGTCCCTGTAGTAAGGACTTTGATCATTTCTCCTTGCCGTACAGGGTTAGGATAAACTATTAATGCAGTATTGTCATTGGCCGGAGTCTCAGCTATATTATCTTCGACGCCGGTAGCTTTGTAGCTTTTATAGACAGCTGCCAAATAAAAGTGGTTGGTTTTACTTGCGGGAATAACAGTCACTGATTCAACTTTCTTATTAATGTCGGAAGCGATCTTCATCTCTGCAAGACCACTGGTGTTTTCTACAATCAGTCCTATTGGAATAATAGTTCCATTGGCTTTGATAAATATTCTACTTAGTATTTTAGCGTACTCATACTTATTACTAAGAGTCGTCGTTTTTGCATTTTCTACGGTAGTCTCTTCACTGGTACCATCGGTGTAGTTGATTCGCATTGTTACGTTAGCTCCAGCGCTGGCATAAAGAAAACGAAGTTCAGAAGTAGAAACTTGCTCGGCAAACGTCATTGTATACTCGGTGTCTTTTTGGGATGCATACATACTATTGTTTGCATCATAGGCACCTAATTTATATTCATAATTAGAAACATTGACTATACGTGAGTCATCAGAAATGTAACCTGCATCTGATACGTCCTTCGTATAGTAAACGCAATTGGAGTGAACGGCTTGATTCGCGTAGAGACAGCCTTCAACAGGGGTACGTTCAGCAATTATATCAGCGTTGAAGCCTTCGGAGATTTCGAGCGGCATGAAAACCTCTTCGAGTTGTGATGAAGAAGCTATGAAAGCTTCAACTTCGGCTAACGAAGCCCAAAAATAGACATTGACATTGCAGACAACTGCCAAATATTTTGTGGTAATCGATTCTGGGAGGATGTATTGTAGTTGCGATTCATCTGTAAGATTACTGAAAGTCTTGATAGTAGTCCAACTTGTGCCTGTATCACTAACACGGATTGAAATTTCGTTATTCACGGCACCTTGCTTGCCATTAGCATTTTCTCCTTGATTGTTGTTGGGAAGATAAATTTTTACTTTGGTAAGATCCCATGTCTCAGGAGCTTCAAATACTGCCCAAACATCATCGGTATGGGTCGAAAATTCATTATCACCAAGTACGGTTAATACATCGCTTGATGTGTCACCGTCGGTTAGCGTGTTAACAGTATAGGTGGTATGTTGTGCACTTTCAGAGTAGTCCGTTGAGTAGTAACGAATTTCCGCACTCATTCCGGCAAGTACACTCTCTTGTTCAGCATTGTCAACAGTTACATTGATGGTCTTTTGACGATAGTCTTCACCATTATTGACGCGGACAGTGATTGTTGATGTCCCTATTGATGCGATAGCTGTAACAGGAATTTTAAACACGCACTTGGTAGCATCTTCGGTAATTTCACCAATTGAAATTACTGAATTGCCGGCAGTAGCTATACAGTTAAAATTTTCATCACGATTTTCTCCATTGAGAGCATAAGTAACTTCGATGGTTTCGGTGGTTCCTGCAGCGATAGTTAAGTTCACGGGAACTTCAACATTGAGTTTTGTAGTCGGAGCACCATATACCTCAAATTCCCAAAGTGTTAGTTTGGTTGCTACGTCTGAATAGGGATTGAGACGTACGTAGCGTGCACGGGCCGGTGAAATATAGTCTGCCTTTATGTCTTCGCTTCGATCTTGTTCATCTACATAAGTCGTCCACGTTGTTCCATCCATTGACAGATCAATTCGATAATTCAGAATATTATCACCGTCGAAACCTTTTCTCGACTTGCTATCGTAGATACGGAAGCCATAGATGTCATACACGTTTTCGAGATCGATCACAGTCCAGAAATCAGTACCACGGGTAAACCAATATTCACCTGAACCGGAAGGATTTGTAATGCCATCGATCAGATAGGAAGGTAAATTGGTTTCATAAGCGCGGCTATAACTATGGATTGTTTTATTAAGAGCTACATTATAGATGTCTTGAATATCATTAGCTGAAAGAACGGCAAATACATTGTGATTTGATATTGTGTTGGTACCATCAGTTACGTTGACAGTTTGCTGACCTATTGATTTTCCTTTTACTACGATCTGATTTGTACCTTGTCCTGACACAAGTTCGAGTGACGAAGGAAGTGTCCAATTCCATGAAGGATTGGAGACCATACTTGTTGCGGTGATGGTTACGTTGTCACCAACTTTCACATACGTGGTATCAGATTTCAGTAAAATACCATTGGTCGGGACAGCAAATGCTGCCGTTACTTCTGCACCGCTACCTTGGATATTTCTTTTCATTACAGGGACAACTTTGACTTTTACCGATGTCTCGTTGTTGCTTTTTTGAACTTCTGGAATATAAAAACCTTCACCACGTGTTTGCCCTACGAGTTTTGTACCTTTGGAGTTGGTCATATAAACGTCAAAATGTTCGAAGTCATTATTATAAGTATAGTCCCAAGTTACACGAATATTACCCTTGGTCATACCAAGCGAATTGGTGACTTTCAGGTTGTTGATAGTCACAACATCAGGTGAATAGGAAGTAGGATAAAGGGCGATTTGGCCAAGTAAGGCTTTGTAATCGTTTACGGTAGCACTTGCTTTGAGATTAAGTGCAATCATGTAAATTGTTTTGCCTTTGAGTGATGATAGATTGTAATCAGCCACAGTCCAGCCATTTTTTGTTGTAGTTGTGGGATTGGTGAGTGTCACCTGTCCTTCGGTTACTGAACTTTGAGTAGCGACAACCGGTTCAACTGAACCGCCATTAGCTTTGTATACAACGCGAAGTGTACCTCCATTTGTAACGGGAACCATAGTCTTGTAAAGACGCATCAAGTGGTCGCCTGCCGAGAGTGTACCTGTAATCTTGTAACTTGAGCCTAACATATAGGCATCATCCCAATTAACACTAACGGCAAGGTCGCCGCGATTTTCAATCCACCAGCGCCATGTGGGGAGAATGGATTGAACACCGGTATTATTCCAGTCTTGAGTAGCTATCTTCTCTCCTTCGATGAAACGGTGTTTGCCGAGACCTACACTCATTGATGATTCGAAAGGCATTGACTGGATATTGGAACGTTCGAGGATAGCACCGGAAAATCCGCGCCATGTATCGAAGTTAGTTAGGTTAGAAGGATCACCAATGTTATTAACCCACATGATTTCTTCGTTACGGAATGTCTGCTCCTGAGCTGCGTAAGCTTTCTCTCCGCAATTATCAGATGTGCCGAGAAGTTTACTCACGTTATCTTTCCAAATACGTTCTTCCGGACAAAACAAGGCGATAGAGCCAACATGTCCTGTTGTAGGGAATGCTCCATTTAAATATTCTTGTGCACCTTGTAATCCGGCTCCTACCATTTGAGCTCCTGCGTAAACTCTTGAAAAAGTTTCCTCTATGCTACATCCCAACATGCCGGCGTATTTTTCTCTTTTATCTGTAACGGTTTGATATTCAAGAAATTGTGATGTGTTTTTATGTGATGCCAAAACTGTAGAGTTTACATTTAGCCCTGCATCGTAAAATTGGCATTCAAACCAGGTATACCCTTCGGCATCGGCTGCTTCATTGAATGCCCGTATAAAATGGCACCAATCAAGATCGGATGAGGCACCATAGGTTTCATTATTGATGAACCAACCGTCGAATCCAAAGTATTTGGCTATTTCAAAGAGTTTTATGGCATAAGGGTAAGTACCGTTCTCTTGTGTAAGTAATTGTTTTGGCCAAATATCCTTACCTCCGAATGCTTTAGGTGGAAGAAAAATTTGACCGAGAATTTTTACTCCATTAAGGTGACAGGCATCGATTGAGTATGCCGGTGGAGGGCAGATGATTCCTTCATCAGCAGCTCCAGACCAGTAAACTACCTTGTCTTTGTATTGGTAATATGAAGGGCAGTAACCTGTAAAATTATTAGCACCTTGTGAAGGACTTTGGCTACACATATTGAAAAGAATCGTAGCATCGCATATTTCCCCTTCATAGTACTGATATTGATTGGCTTTCATCAGTGTGGGTTCGGTAAAGCGATTAGCTAAGGGGATTTGACTGCGGTTGAATTTTGCAGACGGATCACTCTCGGGAGTCCAATTCTTGATGTCTTCAGGATGCCAACAACCTGTATAAGGTTGTTGTGCTTGCATCACTCCTCCTAAGCATAGAGAGAATGTAATAACACTAAATAATTTTTTAATGTTCATAATCGATTAGTATTAAAGTTAATAAATAATTATTTTATTGATCTCTTGAATGTATTATTGCGGAAGTTATTCGGTTTCAAACGTTTGCCTTCATTATCGTTTGTGTCTGCAACATCCCACCAAAGACGAGTTCCTTGTGTATTAGCTTTTTGCAGTTCACTGTGTTCGGCAAAATACCGGTTGTTGTTTTCACTATTGGGGTAAAGCAGACGCTTGATATTCTTTCCTGCAGGGACATCACCTCCCGATTCATTGGCAAGTTGATTGGCAAGTGCAGGGTAATCTGTCCGACGGAACTCTGCCCATCCTTCGCTGCCATTTGGGAAGACAGCCATCCACTTCTGAGTGATGATAGCTTCGAGCGCCGCTTCCTTATCACTGCCTGAGAATGGATTACCCTCTTCATAAATAGCCAAGCCATTGATGTAACTTTCAGTAGTAGAAGAGGCTATTTGATAATAGTCCATAGAAGCACGGATGCCGGCAAGAAAATAATCTTCTGTACTCATTGTTAAATCAGCGCCTCTCCAACCACGTAATGCAGCCTCGGCTTTTAGGAACAGAGATTCTGAATAGCCGAGCCATACCGTAGGGCGGGCATAGTTAAACCAGAATAACGGATTCAGCCCTTTACCATCAATACTTTTGGGCTGTGTACGGGTTATGCTGTAATTAAGTACCGACATAGAGATATCGGGTTCTTGTGCACCGCGTTTGCAACCAACAAAATCTTCACGGAGACTTTCTTCTCCGACAGCTATTGTAGAACTTGTCATATTGGCCCGATACCAGCATACGAGACAACGTGGATCGATGATTTTTGTAATAGAACCATTACGTCCGGTTTTTATTTGATATTCCATGCCTGATGAGCTAAGATTACGATAAAACTGTTCCAAATCCCATGACATCACACTCTCTCCACCATAGGCCACACTACACATAGCAAGTGCATTTTCATCACCGCCGGCATCGATACCCCCCATAGCCGTAGGTGCATAGCGCGGAACCGTCTGCATGTTGTCATCGTTACTTGTCATTAATCCATATGGGTTGTTTAATGCAGCTTCACCTTCCTGCTTTGCACGTTCAGGATCGATGTTGGAAATGCGTAATGCCATTCGTAGACGTAACGTGTTGGCAAAACGTAACCATTTGTTGACATCGCCAAAATAACATATGTCATCGGTGGTAGGTGACCATTGTTCGGTTTCCTCCGGACGAATACTGTCAACGGCTTGCTCAAGTATGCGGAACATTATGTCGTACACATCTGCTTGTGTGTCATAAGCAACATTATTGGTCTCAGGAACACGTGCTGATACATATTCTTTTAATGGCATTGCACCGTAAGTGTCGGTATTGGCAAGCGCAAGAAACGTATAGTATATACGTGTAATATAGAAATAGTTCCTATATTGGTCCGGATTATTATTGAATTTAAATGCACGTAACAATGTACGATATTCAGAACTGCGGTCATCATAAAAGTGACGCCAACGGGTTGCAGACCAACCATCGGCATATCCGTAATCCGGTGATTTTTTAGCATGTTTGGGTTGATTATTAGCAACATATCCGGCATATATGTCATGGCTCAAATTTGTTGTAATCTGATAATCATTATAGTATCCATCGTAAAGAAAACTGCGGAATGTGCTTGCTGCTCCGGCCAGATCGGTACGGTAAGCTACGGAATCTTCTTTTGAAACTTTAAAAGACAGATTAATATCTGCATACTTTGTATCATCTTCAGTTTCAGTATCGGTACCAGTTGAATTTGAATGATCAATCAGTGCATAAGGGTCTTCGCGTAAGGCATCAAAGTCATAACACGAATGTATAGTCAGCAACGATACTGGTAACAGTATCGCACTTATTAATTTCTTAGATTTAATAATTATTTTCATTGTGTCTTATGGTTTATTAGAATCCGATATTAATTGAAAATCCGAGGGTACGGGTATATGGTACGGCTGCAAAGTCAAGGGCTTGTGAAAACATCGAGGTGTCATAACCGCCGTCGGGGTTTCCCGGAGTATGCTTTAAAAGATAGCATAAATTGCGACCCACAAATGACAGTTTGAGCGTAGAGAATGGAGTACGTTTCAACATTCTTTTTGGGAAAGAATAGCCGATAGAAAGTTCTTTCAATTTGATATAGGAAGCGTCATATACGAACTCTTCAGCATAACCCTTTTGTGATTTATAAAGACCTATTGTCGAGTAATATGTCTGCGCACTAACGGGAATGTCGTTGGCACTTCCGTCTTGCTTCACCCCGGGTACTACAATGTAATAGTCCTTAACTCCATTTATTTCTGTATATTCCCCGCGATACTCTGTACGTGCCGAAGTTCCTACGGCTGTTGCCATTCCTTCGGATACGCTTACCAAATCACCGCCGAATTTCATGTCGAACATGGCTGCTAAAGAAAATCCTTTATATGTGAATGAAGGAGTTACCGACATCAATAAGTCTGGTTCGATATTACCGATAGGATGATCGAGTAAGTACTGTTCCAGATTACCATTACCTGTTTCGGGCATTGGTAAACCTGAATTGTCGACTACGAGATTCCCTTTGGAGTCGCGTTTCATTATATTATTAGCATATATGTCGCCTAATCTGCCTCCTACAACTGCACCTACTTTAACCGGCATATTGCTATCACCATCAAAATAAATGTAGTTAACGCCATCGGCTAATTCGTCAACGCGGGATATGTTCTTGGCTAAATTGAGAGACAGATCGAATGTAAAGTCTTTTGTTTGTACCGGTGTTCCATAAAGCATCAATTCGAAACCTTTGTTGGTAATTTTTCCGGCATTGACCCACTGTTTACTCCAAGGTGAAGAGGCGGCGACTAACATAGACTGGTTCTTGGTTCCTGTATAATAGTAAGTGAAATCAAATCCCAGACGATTATTCAAGAATTTCATATCTAAACCTACCTCGTATGAAGTTTTTGTTTCCGGTTTTAGATTATCATTCATCTTTATTGTGTTAGATACCGGTACACGTATTCCATTAATATAATTGTATAATCGAGTATTATATAGGTTATATGGATCAGGGTCTTTACCGACTTGTGCAAAAGATGTGCGGAGTTTAGCAAAAGTCATCCATTGAGGTAATGGCTTTTCGATAGATTTAAAAAAATCCGTAACTACAAAACTAAGACTTGCTGAAGGATAAAAGAAAGAACAATTTCGTGAAGGCAATGTTGATGACCAGTCATTACGGGCTGTCAAATCGAGTGATAAGTATTCACGAAACGCCAACTGGAAAGAACCGAAAGCGGAGTACATGGCGCGCTTATGGCCATCGTTGGAAGCGTTATTCAGACGTTCGCCCGTATTTAATATCCAATTGTTTTTCTCAAGCAAATTGTTTACACTTACTGATAGTAACTCATAATTCTGATACATAATGTTGGAGCCTAATGAATATACAAAACGAAAGTCATCGTTAAGTCTATTATCTCCCATCAGCATAAATTCGATGTTGTGTTCAAAATGAAATTCTTCTGTACGGTTCATCTCGTCAGTTGTTATTTTTTGTTCCCAGCTACCTCCTTTGTCGGCTATTGCCTGATCGGCTAAACTTAAATCGGAAGTTTGTATACGAGTACGATAGCCGTCAAAAGCGTACTTAGCGGAGAATTTCAACCAATCGGTAAAATTCACACGAGCGGCATAATAACCGAAAGCGCGCCAGCGTTCATCACTGTTTTGGTAGCGATGGCGTACATAATAGGGATTGGAGTACTGCTGATTAGGACCGAACCAATTGACGTGTGCACGTTCCGGTGTACTGTAATTGGCTAAATCTTCCAAGCGAATATTGCCCGGTATAAGTAGAAGTTGTGCTACTTCACCATTTAATCCGGTGAGCGGCCGGTTTTCTGCTTTTGTTCTTGACAGTGAAATTTTTCCGTCAAGAGAGAAATATTTATTTAAGGTTGCTCCTGCATTAATGTCAACAGTTAATTTGTCAAGCGTTTCATCTTTGAATAGTCCATCATTGCCGTTAAACCCCAAAGATGCTCTGAAATGTGATTTATCGGTAGAACTACCCACTGCTACACTATGAAATTGTGAGAATCCTGTATTGAAATAATCTTTCAATTTGTTGCCATAATATGAATAAGGTATTACTTCACCATTCCATGTGCGCTCCATGCGACCGTCAAGTTCGGGGCCGTAAGCAAGTTCGCCACTTAAAGTTCTATTGGCTATATATTCGTTATATGCATCCCATTCATCTCTATGTGCATTGTCGTTGGGTACAGTAGGTCTTGCCACTGCTTGGCTTCCTTCTTGGGGCTTATATACTAATTCACCTCTACTACCTTGCCCGTATCTATCCTGCATTTTCAATGTTCCGGTTATTTGGCTCCAAGTGAAATTTCCATTGTAGGTTACACCGAAACCGTCTTTTTTACTACCTTTTTTGGTTGTAACAAGAATTACACCATTACCGGCACGTGATCCATATAGGGCGGCAGCATTCGGCCCTTTCAATACGGAGATTGATTCAATGTCTTCGGGGTTGATGTCGAAAGACGTACCTCCACGATCGTACCCTCCATAGGCGGAGGCTTCGGACGTCTGGTTATCAGTGAAAGGTACACCGTCTACAATCCATAATGGTTGGTTGTTGTCTGTTAAAGAAGAGTTACCACGGATTGTTATTTTAGTAGAACCACCTAAACCGGTACTGGAGGTATTCATTTGTAATCCGGCAACTTTTCCTTGCAATGCACTGGTTACGGAAGGATCTCCGGTCGTGTTCAATGCGTCGCTCTTTATTTCTTGAACGGAATATCCGAGCATCTTTTTTTCACGTTTGATCCCCAATGCTGTTACTACGACTTCATCAATTACTTGCGTATCGGATGTCATTTTCAGGTTGATAACAGCCTGTTCTTTTACGGTTATTTCTTGCGGGGTATAGCCTATGTATGAAAACTGGAGGACAGGGTTTTCTTCATCGACCATTAAGGTGTAATTACCGTCGAAATCGCTGATTACTCCATTGGTCGTTCCTTTTACAAGTACATTTACACCAATCAACGGTTCACCGTTTTCATCGACAATAGTTCCGCTTATTTTACGTGGTTGTCCTACCTTTGGTTGTTGATCTTGGACAGGTGTTTGAGGTTTCAGATAGATAATGTTATCTTCTACCTTAAATGAAATGTTTTTATTTTTAAGGATTTGGTTTAATACATCTTCTACTGATGCATTTTCTACTTTTATGGCTTCAACGGGAGTCGTAGACAATTGATCGTCATAAAAGAATTGATATTCGGATTGAGACTGAATTTGCTTAATAATAGCTCCTAATGTGGTACGAGAGGTGTTCAACGTCAATTGAGCGAATGCCCATTGTACTGGGATTGCCATAAGCAAAAGAATCAGTAAAGCCCGAAGTAGTTTAGTACTTCGAAAAGAATGATTGCTTTCCATAAACAAAATTTAGTGGTTATACATTAGTAATATATTCGCATGAGGAGATTTCCGTTCCCCTTTTGATAATAAAACAATAGTAATTGAAAATACACTTACTGCTAAACGAAGTTTTTTAAAAATAATTTTGTTTATATGTGCAAGGAGTGTGTTAATACAGTTTTCTGTTGCCTTAAAAGCGTTTTTATATAGATGATTATGAGGTGAAACATTATATTAACTTTGTTTCCTCCGGAGAAACCATTCGTTCCACACCGAGAAACAAAAAGTTTCATACGGATGAAACAAAAAGTTTCATACGGATGAAACAAAGAGTTTCAAGCTGATGAAACAAAGAGTTCCAACCTAATGAAACAAGGAGTTCCATGTAGAAGAAACTTTCCTTTCCAATAAATTGAAACGAATTATTATATTGTACTGGGATTTAGTTGACAACTTCTCTTGTTATACTAAGTTAGTTTGCGCCATATTTTTTAGACCTCAATGAGTTTGCTTTCCCGTTGTTAGTCCTATATAGGTTGTCATTTTAGAGATCTTGCAAAATATATATCCTCGTTTATAAATGCAATGTTCCTGTTTGAAAGGGGGGAGGGGAGATAATAAACAACTCCCTTCACAATCCCATGCCTTTGTCGGACATTGGAAAAAGTGAAGGGAGTGAGTAAACGGATTTACTGTTGGGGTCTGGATGCAATCAGTAAAAAAGGAATAAATTCGATTATTTTTTCTTTTCTTCTGTTGAAAAGGAATAGGGGAAATCAGAAGGCTGAATACCTCTCTGTAAATTAGGAGTCCGGCTCATATGGCATTTTATGGTTCCGCCTTTGAGCAGATCCCCGTGTTTCAGATAGTTCTTGGTATAATTATCTCCGTTGAACTGGAGCGATTTTATATACATGGTATTCTCGTCATTGTCAGGAGCATCTATTACCAAATTATTACCATTCTCCAGATGTAGGGTCGCTTTCTTGAACAGAGGGGCTCCAAGTACATATTCATCGGTTCCCGGACATACCGGGTAGAATCCCAATGCAGAGAATACATACCAGGCAGAAGTTTGACCGTTATCTTCATCACCGCAATAACCGTCGGGGCCGGGAGTATACATGCGATCCATCACTTGGCGTAACCAATATTGGGCTTTCCAGGGTTGTCCGGCATAATTGTACAGATAGATCATGTGCTGAATGGGCTGATTGCCGTGTGCATAATTTCCCATATTCATTACGGTCATTTCGCGGATCTCATGAATTACTTGTCCGTAATAGCTGTCGTCGAATAAAGGTGGAACGGCAAATACGGAGTCGAGCATCTGCACGAAGGGGGCTTCACCTCCCATAAGGTCAATCAGTCCCTGGGGATCATGGAATACAGACCAGGAATAGTGCCAGCTATTGCCTTCTGTGAAAGCATCTCCCCATTTTAAAGGGGAGAAAGGAGATTGAAACTGACCGTCTTCATTGCGTCCGCGCATCAATTTCGATTCCTTGTCGAATATATTACGATAATTCATGGCACGTTGTGCAAAGAGCTTTTGCTCTTTTTTCGGGCGGTTCAGTGCTTTGGCAAGCTGGTAGATACACCAGTCGTTGTATGCGTATTCTAATGTACGGGCAGCATTTTCGTTGATTTTTACATCATAGGGCACGTAACCCAATTTATTGTAATATTCATATCCGAGACGTCCGGTAGAAGAAACTTCCGGATGTACATTTTCTGTTCCGTGAATAAGCCCTTCGTACAGTGTTTTTACATCGTCCACTTTCACTCCTTTCAAGTAGGCATCTACCAGTACGGATGCCGAGTTGTTACCAATCATGCAACCTCTGTGTCCGGGGCTTGCCCATTCGGGGAAGAATCCGCTTTCCTTGTAGGTATTGATGAGACCTTCCTGCATCTCTTGGTTCACCGACGGATACATTAAGTTGAGAAAAGGAAACAGGCAACGGAAGGTGTCCCAGAAACCGGTGTCGGTGTACATGTATCCGGGAAGCACTTGTCCGTTGTATGGGCTGTAATGAACAGGATTTCCGTTTATATCCAGTTCGTAGAATTTGCGTGGAAAAAGAAGAGAGCGATAGAGGCACGAATAGAATGTGCGATATTGATCGAGATTACCGCCTTCTACTTCTATTTTACCTAAAACGTTGTTCCAGGAATCTTTTCCTTTCTGGACTAAGGTGTCGAAATCATCGTTTCCGAGTTCTTTCAGATTCTGTACGGCTTGGTCGGGGCTGATGAACGAAGAGGCGATACGGGCATGCACTATTTCTCCTTTACGGGTTTTGAAACCGATAACGGCACCGGTGTGGTCGGCTGTTTGTTCAAGCGTATTTTCTTTCAGAGCCTTGTCTGCAAAAGTAGCTTTATAGGTAAACGGTTTATCGAATTCGATAACGAAGTAGTTTTTAAAATTCTCCGGTACTCCTCCGCTATTGCGTGTAGTGTAACCGATGATTTTGTTCTGTTCCGGTAAAATACGGACGTATGACCCTTTGTCAAAGGCATCTATAACGATGTACGAATGATCATTTTCCGGAAAGGTAAAGCGGAAAAGAACGGCACGCTCGGTTGGGGTCATTTCGGTTACTACATCGTGTTCGGCAAGGTATACTTTATAATAATGAGGGCGGGCTACTTCTCCTTTGTGGGCGAACCAGCTGGCTCGTTTTTCTTCATCGAATTCGGGCTTCCCAACAACAGGCATAATAGAAAACTGCCCGTAATCATTGATCCATGGGCTGGGCTGATGGGTCTGTTTGAAACCGCGAATTTTGTTTGCAGTGTAAACATACTGCCAGCCATCCCCCATTTTTCCGGTTTGGGATGTCCAGAAGTTCATTCCCCAAGGGCGGGAAATAGCAGGATATGTATTTCCGGTGGAGAGTTCGTAGGAAGACTGGGTTCCCATCAGGGGATTGACATATTGAGTCCAGTCTTTTGCCTGGATAAGAAGTGCGCTACTCAGCGTACAGATCATTAAAAGAAGTTTTTTCATAATATATGAGTTGAGTGTTTACCGGGGAGAAGGTAAACCGATGAAACTATTTCTTAGTCTGGTCGGATATAAATATACTGTTTCCTACGATCTTATAATCGATGGGAATTGAATTCTTTAAAGATTTTAATACAGAATTGATGCTGTCTTTTCTTTTTAATACTCCCGAATATGTATTGTTGATTGTGATATCAGGAGATAAGATGATTTTTACATTGTAGAAGCGTTCCAATGTTTTTGCTATGCTATAGATATCCGCTTTCTCGAAAGGTATCAGATTATTGTGCCACACCGCATCCATTCGGGCGTCCACTTGCTTTACGGTCAGCCGTTTGCTCTCTCTGTTAAGCTCTGCTTTTTGTCCCGGGGCAAGGATGATCATCCCTTCTTCATTATTGCCTTTGACTTCAATCTCTCCTTCTATCAGAGTGGCCTCTGCCGATTTGCAGGCTTTGCTGCTCTTGAAGTTGAAGGTGGTTCCAAGTACCCTTACCTGCATGGCTTCGCTCTGCACGATAAAGGGTTTTGCTTTATTTTTGGTTACTTCGAAATAGGCTTCACCTTCCAGATAAACGTTTCTCTCTTTGTCGGAGAATTCGCGTGGGTATTTGAGGACAGCCGACTGGTTTAACCATACTTTAGTGCCGTCCGGCAATACGATTTCTTCTACATTGCCTTCTGAGGCAACAGCGATCATCTTGTTGTTTATCAGGGCATTTTGTCCTATCCAATAGGTGATGCCGGTACCTGTCAATAAAATGACAGTGATGATGGCTGCGTATTTCATCCAGCGATGGATCGTCAATCTCCTGTTCTGCTTTGCTTCTTCTATGGCCAGACGTTTGTACAAACTCCTTTCCGCCTGGTCCATTCTTTTGGGAGATACTGTATGTTTTTCTTTTCCGAGATGGTATATTTCTTCCATCCGGAATAGCTTTCGGGCATTTTCATCTGATTCTTTTATCCAGAGATTTACCTGGATGAGTTCTTCCTCTGTGCACTTCCCCATGAGGAACTTTGCTATTATTTCTTCGCTGAGATTATTCATTTCTTCTATATATTATATAAATAAACAACTCAATCAATAAAAACACTTACTTATCTCAGAAAAAATAATGTGAGTAAGATAATTAAGTGATCGAGTCTGCTCCGTAAGTATTTCAGTGCCTTGTACATATGTGCTTCTACTGTGCGCAGTGAAACTCCCATTGTATCTGCTATTTCCCGGTTTTTCATATCGTGCAGATAGCTTAATTTGAACACCTCCTTACATTTGTCGGGCAACTCATTTATGGCATCATATATTTCTTTTTTTAATTCACGGTCTTCTATTCGCCGGATTACTTCGTTGTTGTCCGGTTGATAGAATTCCACACGTTTCTGGTTGATTTCTTCTACGATGGCCATGTAGCCGCTTTCGATGTTGCGGTGTTTCAACACGTTGAGCGAACGTGTATACACAGCCCGGTAAAGGAAAGCCTGTATCTGGTCTCCGATTTCCATGGAATCTTTACGTTTCCAAAGCTCCACAAATACGTCCTGTACCACGTCCTCTGCTTCTTCTTCACCTACTAGACGGGTGGCGTAGAAGATCAGATTCGGATAGTACTTTCGAAAGAGAGCTTTGTAGGTGATATTAAAATCTTCCTTCATTCACGGTTTTTTTAGGTTACTTATACCATACCGGGCCGGGGGTGCTGCCCATTTCAAATTCAAGAGTGGCACCTCCCATTATTTGTTCATGGGTGATGTAGCTCTTGTCATAAGGCTTACCGTCGAGTTTTACGGATTGAATGTAAATATTCTCTCTGCTGACGGCCGGAGCGAGTACAGTAAATGCATTACCATTCGATAACTGCATTTTCATTTCAGGAAACAGGGGGGTACCTATCTCATATTTTCCACTGACCGGATCTACCGGATAAAATCCCATTGCGCTGAATACATACCAGGCGGACATCTGACCGCAATCTTCGTTGCCACAAAGTCCGGCGGGAGTATTTAGATAAAGTTCATGCATGACTTTGGCTGCATATTGCTGGGTTTTCCAGGGTTGGTCTACGGTGTTGTACAGGTAGGTTACATGATGGCTGGGCTCATTTCCGTGGGCGTATTGACCGATCATACCGGTGCTGAATATAGGAAGTTCGTCATCCGCAGAAGGGTGATAAGTGAACATGCTGTCCAGCTTCTCCGCGAAACGTTCTTTACCGCCGGTCAGTGCCATGAGCCCGTTGATGTCTTGCTGCACGGACCAGAAATATTGCCAGCCGTTGCTTTCACAGATATGCGGGGTATATTCATCCGGATGGAAATCTTTTATAAAGTTCCCTTTGTCATCTCGTGGCTGCATGAAAGAAGTAGCGGGATTGTATAGGTTTTTATAGTTTTGAGAACGTTTGTGAAATTCTTCGGCGACCTCTTTCCTACCTATCTTTTCAGCCATCTTGGCAATGCAATAATCGTCATATGCATATTCCAGTGTTTTAGACAGCGACCAGTTTTCGGCATTGTAGCTATCTGTGATATTGTAAGGTACATATCCTGATTTTTTATAGATTCCGATGCCGCGATAATCATCTATATTAGCTGTTGCGACACAGGCTTCAAGCGCTTTTTCCGGATCAAAATTGCCTATGCCTTTCAAGTAGGCATCTACGATTACAGGAACGGCATGGTAACCGATCATCATATCGGTTTCACTGCCGTAGAAGTTCCACACCGGAAGGCGGCCGTTTTGTTCATAAAAGGCAAGGAAGGATTTCACCATATCGTTGGCACGTTCCGGTTCGGTATAGGTGAAAAGGGGATGGGCGGCACGGAAAGTATCCCATAGTGAGAAGGTACTGTAGTTTACCCAGCCGTTTGTCTGGTGGATTTGTTTGTCAGGGCCGTAATATGCACCGTCCACATCGCTATAAATGGTCGGTGCAATCATGCTGTGATAGAGTGCGGTATAAAAGTTTACTTTATCATCGTTGTTGCTGCTTTCCACTTTTATTTTGGAAAGTTGCCGGTTCCAGTTGTCGCGAATCGCATTACGATATTTATCAAAGTCATTGTCGGGTACTTCGGCCGATAAATTTCTTTCGGCTCCTTGCATGCTGACTCCGGAAATGGCAGTGCTGACAATAATTTGTTCACCTTTCTTTGTGTTGAAATCAAAGCGGGCTATGGCGGCGGTTCCTATGTGTTTGCCATCTTTGATGATGGCAGTCGTATCTATTTGTACAGAGGTAAAAGGTTTTGAGAAACGGGTCCGGAAATAAATATGCTGGTCACGTGCCCATCCGTCGGAGAATCGGTAACCTTGTATGGTGACAGAATCTACAATCTCGATGCGGGAGTCGTTGGTGAAATCCCAGTTCATCGCCTTTTTTAGATTCAGGAAGATGGCTGCCTGTGCTTCCGGAAAAGTGTAACGCTGAATACCGCAGCGTTCGGTAGCAGTAAGTTCTACATTTATATTATAGTCTTTTAGCAGTACCTGGTAGTAACCGGCTGTTGCCGATTCGTCGTCATGGGAGAAACGGGAGTGGATGCCTAACGGTGCTTCCGCCTCTTTATAAGGCAGGGTTACGGGCATGAAAGAAATATCATACAGGTCGCCGGCACCTGTTCCCGACAGATGGGTATGGCTGAATCCGGCAATGGTACTGTCCGGGTAAAAGTATCCTGATATTCGATCCCAGCCGGGGAGACCATTGTCCGGACTAAGCTGGACCATGCCGAATGGCGCTTGTGCTCCGGGATAGGTATTACCTGTAAAATCGGTTCCTATGAAAGGGTTTACGTACGTTGTGTAGTCTACAGATACTTTTTCGTGAGGAGCGGTGCAGGCAGTGAATAGTAGTAAAAAAAATAAAAGTGCGTAGGTGAATGTCTTCATATGTTCGGGGTTAGAGTTTAGCGATAACATAGTTTCAAGCCACAAATGTAAAAAATATAAGGTAAATAAGTAATATAAAAGCTGAACTTTATGTCAATTTCTCTATGTTTATGTCTGTTTTCGCCGGGTTATAAAGAAAAAAAGGATTGAATCTCCTTTTACGAGAATCAATCCTTTGCTTTTATAAGAAAAAATCTGATTTTAGATACCGGCCAGTTCCAATACTTTTTCTATGGCGGCATTTAACCCGTCCGGATTCTTTCCTCCGGCTGTTGCGAAATGAGGTTGGCCACCGCCACCGCCTTGAATCAGTTTGGCAGCTTCTCTTACCAGATCACCGGCTTTTAATCCACCTGCAACCAGATTGTCACTGATCATAACTGTCAGCATCGGTTTTGCGTGGTCGATGGTTCCTGCAACGAAGAAGAAGTTTTCTGTGATTTCCCCGCGCAGTTGGAAAGCGATATTCTTTATGGTTTCGGCTGGCATTGGAGCGCAGAACTTAACCACTTTAATGCCGTGGATTTCCTGTACATTTTTCAATAGGCGTTCTTTGAGAGCTACCTCTTTCTCTTTCATAAAGTCTTCGAGCTGTTTCTTCAGTCCGGCGTTTTCGTCAATGTACTTACGGATGGCAATGCCTAAATCGGGTGCATTGTTGAAAAGTGCCTTGAGATCGCTCAGAGTATCTTGGATAGTGTCCAACATCTCTTCCACTTTTACCCCTGTAAATGCTTCGATGCGGCGTACACCGGCAGCAACCGAACTTTCAGACATGATTTTTATCATGCCGATGCTTCCGGTGGCAGCTACATGGGTACCTCCGCAGAATTCCACAGATGAGCCAAATTGTATGACGCGTACGTGGTCGCCGTATTTTTCACCGAAGAGGGCAATTGCACCCAGCTCTTTAGCTTCTTCAATAGGAATATTGCGATACTCTTTCAAGGGAATATTGGCGCGGATTTTGGCATTTACCATATGCTCTACTTTACGGATTTCTTCGTCTGTCACTTTCTGGAAGTGGGAGAAGTCGAAGCGCAGGGAATCCGGGGTTACCAGTGATCCTTTTTGTTCTACATGTTCGCCCAGAACCTCACGCAGGGCCTCGTCCAGTAAGTGGGTGGCAGAGTGGTTGGCCGCACAAGCTGCACGTTTGTCTGTATCTACACAAGCCATCATCGGAGCATCCAGATGTTCCGGTAATTTCTTGGTAATGTGAATCGGCAGATTATTTTCTTTCTTGGTATCAATTACGTCGATGGTCTCGAATTCGCTGACCAATACACCGGTATCACCTACCTGGCCGCCGCTTTCGGCATAGAAAGGAGTATGATCGAGTACGATTTGATACAATGTCTGATTTTTTTGTTTTATCTGACGGTAACGCAAAATAGATACTTCGTATTCTGTATAGTCATAACCGACAAATTCACTGGTTCCTTCTTTTAGTATGATCCAGTCTCCTGTTTCTATTGCAGCAGCGTTGCGTGCACGTTGTTTTTGTTGTTGCATTTCTGCGTCAAACTCTCCGATGTTTACGGTCATGTCGTTTTCGCGAAGAATCAATTCCGTAAGGTCAAGCGGGAAACCGAAGGTATCATATAAAGTGAAGGCGTCTTTTCCACTGATTTCTGTCTTTCCGGCAGCTTTGGTATCGGCCATTGTCTTGTCGAGCAGACGAATTCCTGTTTCCAATGTACGGAGAAAAGCTTCTTCTTCTTCTTTAATTACCTTTTCGATTAATCCTTTCTGGGCAATCAATTCCGGATAAGCATCTCCCATATTATCAATCAGTACCGGAAGAAGCTTATACATAAATGCCTGTTTCTGTCCCAGGAAGGTATAACCGTAACGTACGGCACGACGCAGGATGCGACGGATAACGTATCCGGCTTTGGCATTCGATGGCAATTGTCCGTCTGTGATGGAAAAAGCAATCGTGCGAATGTGGTCGGCGATTACGCGCATGGCAATATCCTGCTGTTTGTCTTTACCGTATTCAACTCCCGCCATTTTGGCAATGGCCTTGATCATCGGTTGGAATACATCCGTATCGTAATTGGAGGTTTTTCCTTGTAATGCCATACACAGACGTTCGAAACCCATACCTGTATCGATTACTTTTGCAGGAAGCGATTCGAGACTGCCATCCGCTTTGCGGTTGTATTGCATGAATACGAGATTCCATATTTCGATTACTTGCGGATGATCGTGGTTTACGAGATCGCGACCGGAAACTTTTGCACGTTCTTCTGCCGGACGCAGGTCGATATGGATTTCTGAGCAAGGACCGCAAGGACCGGTATCACCCATTTCCCAGAAGTTATCATGCTTGTTTCCATTGATGATGTGATCTTTCGGCAGGAATTGTTCCCAATAAGAAGCTGCCTCATTGTCGCGCTCCAATCCTTCTTCGGGGCTGCCTTCGAATACGGTGGCATACAAGTGTTCCGGGTTTAGCTTCAGTACGTCTACCAGATATTCCCATGCCCAACTGATAGCCTCTTTCTTGAAGTAATCACCGAAAGACCAGTTGCCCAACATTTCGAACATGGTATGGTGGTACGTGTCATGTCCCACTTCTTCAAGGTCATTATGTTTTCCGCTTACGCGAAGGCATTTCTGTGAATCCGCCACTCTGTGGTATTTCGCCGGGTGATTACCCAAAATAATATCTTTAAACTGATTCATCCCTGCGTTTGTAAACATCAGGGTAGGATCGTCTTTTATCACCATCGGAGCCGATGGAACAATCTGATGTCCTTTCGACTCAAAGAAATTCTTAAACGAATCTCTTGTCTCTTTTGCAGTCAACATACTTTTTATATATCTATTGTTGAGGTTAATATTCTCAAAAAAACAGTGCAAAGATAGCTTGTTTTTATTATTTTTGCCCCATCAACCATCGAAATATTTCCTAAGATGCGTAAAGTTTATTACATCTATAATCCGCGAACACAGACTTATGACCGAATTTATCCTACTGTCCGGCAGAGGGCGTTGAGTATTCTTCGCCGTCTTTTTATCGGTATGGGACTGGGGGCAGGGAGTTTTATTGTATTGTTATTCATCTTCGGCTCTCCGTCCGAGAAAGAACTGAGGACGGAAAATAGCCGTTTGCTGGCACAATACAACGTGCTTTCTCGTCGGTTGGATGATGCTTTGGGGGTGTTGCAGGATGTGCAACAGCGTGATGATAATCTTTATCGTGTTATTTTGCAGGCTGATCCGGTGTCACCTGCCATCCGGAGAGCCGGATATGGTGGAACGAACCGTTATGAAGACCTGATCGATCTGGCAAATTCAAAACTTGTTATCAATACGACTCAGAAGTTGGACTTGCTCACGAAGCAGTTGTATATTCAGTCTAAATCGTTTGATGATGTTGTTGCCATGTGTAAGAATCAGGATGAAATGCTTAGGTGTATTCCGGCCATTCAGCCGATTTCGAATAAGGATTTGAAGAAAACAGCTTCGGGATACGGAACGCGTATCGACCCTATTTACGGAACTACTAAATTTCATGCCGGCATGGACTTTTCTGCCAATCCGGGCACGGATGTGTATGCCACCGGAGATGGAGTGGTTGTAAAAGTAGGATGGGAGACAGGGTACGGGAATACGGTCGAGATAGATCATGGTTTTGGATACCGGACGCGTTATGCACACCTCAAGGAATATCGTACGAAGCTCGGAAAGAAGGTTGTGCGCGGTGAAGTGATTGCCGGAGTGGGTAGTACGGGTAAGAGTACGGGACCACATTTGCATTATGAAGTGCATTTCAAGGGGCAGGTAATGAATCCCGTGAACTATTACTTTATGGATTTGAGTGCGGAAGATTATGATAAGATGGTTCAATTAGCTGCTAACCACGGTAAAGTATTCGATTAAAGATGCCAATCCATACAGAGAAAAATTATAAGCTATATTATTCGATAGCTGAAGTAGCAGAGATGTTTGATGTCAATCAGTCTTTGCTTCGTTTTTGGGAGAAAGAGTTTCCACAGATTGCTCCTAAAACCAATGGGCGTGGTGTGCGGCAATACCGTAAGGAGGATGTGGATACCATTGCTTTGATTTATCATTTGGTAAAAGAAAAAGGGATGACCCTTCCCGGTGCCCGTCAGAAGTTGAAAGATAATAAAGAGGCTACGATCCGTAATTTCGAAATCATTAATCGGTTGAAAGAGATTAGAGAAGAATTGTTATCTATAAAAAAAGAACTGGATGAGCGATAAATGCTGAATCCGGTTCTTTTTATCAATTATACATTGCTTTAATTCTCTACGCGTGTAACGGATTTGACATTTTTTATTTTGCGCAGATTGTTACAGATAGCTTTTACGTCATCTACATCGTGTACATAAAGCTGCACTTTCCCCTCGAAAATGCCATCGTTCGTTTCTATATCCAACTTTCGGATATTGACATTGAGCTGTCGTGAGATAATTTGGGTGATTTCGTTTAAGAGGCCCATGCCGTCTATACCCTTAATATAGATATATACCAGGAAAGAAAGTGCTTTATGGGTATCCCATGCCGTAGCAATGATACGGTTGCCATAGCTGCTCTTTAATTTTGCAGCAACCGGACATTGGCGCTTGTGGATGATAACCTGATCATTCTCATCGATATATCCCAGTACATCGTCACCCGGAATCGGATGACAACATTCGGCCATGATATACTTTTTCTGTAGGGCTTCTTCCGTTAACTTTAAGATCTGCTTCGGATTGATGATCTCCTTTTCCGGAATCTCTTTTTCTTCCGGTTGTTTGTCTTTGTTGCCACCACCAAAAGAGAAAGTGAGATATTTTTTCCAGTTATTACTTTGTTTTTCTTTTAGTTCGTTCTTATCGGCCTCTCCCAAGATAATTGTTTTATTGCCGATAGCTACAAGTAAATCCTCTTCATTCTTCATGTTATGCAATTTGCATAATTTTTCGATGACCACTGCATCCGGACGTACTTCTTCTTTTTTTAGAAATTCGTTGAGAAGCTCTTCACCCTCTTTTTGATTGATTTTTCGCTCTTTACGAAGAATTGCTGCAATTTTGGCTCGTGCGCGGGCTGTAGTAGCGAATACTTCCCATTGAGGTTGTACGCGTTGTGATTTGGAAGTAAGGATTTCTACCTGATCTCCACTTTGTAATTTATGGCTTAATGGTACCAGTTTATGGTTCACTTTAGCCCCGATGCAATGGCTACCGATATCTGTGTGCAATGAGAAAGCAAAATCTAAGGCCGTAGAATTTTGAGGCATAGTCTTAAGCTCTCCTTTGGGGGTGAACACAAATATTTCGGAAGCGAATAAATTTAGCTTAATGGTGTCTAAAAAGTCAATGGCATCCGGTTGTGGATCGTCAAGGATCTCTTTAATCGTTTTTAGCCATTTCTCTAACTCTCCTTCATCTTCACTTCCACCGCCTTCTTTGTATTTCCAATGAGCGGCAAACCCTTGTTCGGCAACGTCGTTCATACGTTCGCTACGAATCTGTACTTCAATCCACTGCCCGTTGTTTCCCATTAAGGTGACGTGCAATGCCTGATAGCCATTTGCTTTCGGGTGGCTTACCCAGTCACGCAGACGGTCGGGGTGGGGTTTGTATATTTTGGAGATGGATACATAGATGTCAAAGCAGTCGTTCAGTTCTTCTTCCGGATTTCGGGGTTCGAATATGATACGTACTGCAAGCAAGTCGTATATTTCTTCAAACGGGACATGCTTGGTTTGCATCTTGTTCCAGATAGAATAGATCGATTTTACACGGGCGATAATACGATATTTTAACCCCATTTTATCCAACTGTTCACGGATCGGGGCTGTGAAATTATTGAATACCTTATCGCGTTCGGCGGCAGTGGCGTCCAGCTTCTTTTCGATTTCTTGATATTCTTCGGGGTGTTCGTATTTGAAACTTAAGTTTTCTAATTCTGTTTTTATCTTATACAATCCCAAACGGTTAGCAAGGGGAGCATAGATATAGAGTGTTTCTCCGGCAATTTTGTACTGTTTATTAGGCAACATTGAACCCAATGTGCGCATGTTGTGCAGACGATCGGCAATCTTTATGAGGATCACGCGGATATCATCCGACATTGTGAGTAGCAACTTTTTGAAATTTTCCGCCTGAGCCGATGCACGGTCGCCAAAGATACCGCCGGATATCTTGGTAAGTCCGTCTACGATTTGTGCGATCTTGGTTCCAAAAATGTTTTCAATGTCTTCTACCGTATAATCGGTATCTTCTACAACATCATGGAGCAGGGCTGCACAAATGGATGTGGAACCTAACCCTATTTCATTACACACAATTTGAGCTACAGCAATAGGGTGCATGATATAAGGCTCACCGGAACGTCGTTTGATACCTTTGTGCGCTTGATTGGCAAAATTGAACGCTTTGGTTATAATTTCAACACGTTTACGATGCTTTGTGGCAAGATAATCATGTAGCAGTTGTTGAAATGCCTGGTCGATCATTTCTTCTTCCGCTATTTCTTTTGGGGGTATATTATTATCCATAAATGTCATCTTTTCATTGCTTTCTGCAAAAATAGGCAATTTTCAACAGTGAGCAAGCAAAGATGTATTTATTTGTATATTTTCAATCGTTTTCCTGCCGTAATCTTGGTATTTCGCAGCCCATTCCAATTTTGAATGTCTTTTACGCGGACTTTGTATTTTTCGGCAATACTTCCCAACGTTTCACCACTGCTGATTTTGTGATAAACCAATTTCCCATTGCCGACAACCGCTTTTCCTCTTGTCGCACTTGGAGGTGTATTGTCTCTGATAGCGATTGTTTTTCTGTTTTTAAATAATTCATCGGCACGGTGTGCGTAGATGGTGTCCTGTTGGTCGATGAATGTACTGATGTAATTTTGTGGCAGACGGAGTGTGTAGGGCTTACTGTCCCCGGGAATCACATTTTTCTTATATTGAGGATTCAGACTTTTGATTTGTTCGAGACTGACTCCACAAATATCAGCTATTTGTTCAAAATGAAGTTTTTTGTTTACTTGTATTGTGTCTGTACTTGCCGGAATATTTGTTTCCATCGGACAGATGTTATGGTCACAATAGTAAGTCATTACATAATTAGCGGCAATAAATGCAGGTACATAACCCCGTGTCTCTTTGGGCAGGAAGTTGTAAATCTCCCAATAATCTGTTTTTCCGTTTGCACGGCGTATGGCTTTATTTATGGTACCCGGACCGCAATTGTAAGCGGCAATAACGAGGTTCCAGTCACCATAAATGGCATATAACTCTTTTAAATAACGTGCAGCCGCCCAAGTGGCTTTGATCGGATCACGACGTTCGTCTACAAGGCTGTTCGACTCCAGTCCGTACATCTTTCCGGTAGCAAGCATGAATTGCCACAGCCCGGAAGCCCCTGCACGGGATACGGCTGAAGGATTCAGTGCAGATTCTATAATGGGCAGGTATCTGAGCTCCAGGGGCAGATTGTAGGCATCGAGTGCTTCTTCGAAAATAGGCATGTAGAAGTTACAGGCACTTAGCATAAAAGAAACTTGATTACGTAAACGTCCGGCATACATGTCGATGAATTTGCGTATGATTTCATTATAGGGCATTTCCATGACAGCCGGGATGCGTGAAAGGCGGTCGATGTAGACGGAGTCACTGAAAAGAGGATTGATTTCAGAAGTACTGCAATCCTTGCCAAGATCAATATAGTTTTTAGCTTTCCAGTCATTAAGCAGGCTGTCGAGCGGGTATGTCATGCTCACCGGAAGGTCGATACTCTCTTGGCGTTCATTTCCGTTTTCTTTGATAATTACATCTACACTTTGTGCTTTAACCTGTGTGTTTACCAACAGGAAAAAGAGAATAAGGGAATAATAGTTTTTTAGTTTCTTCATTCTTAGTTGTTGCATCTTCAATTGTATTTTTAAAATCTAAAGCTACATTGCACGCCCACCGATTTATTTCTTGAGTGGAATTGGTCGTTGATAATAGCTGGTTCGACACGCATACTCAGATCCGGAGTGATGTCAAAGTTTGATAATTCGGCATCTACATAGGCATCTATTACGGAAATCAGATACACTCCGATAAAGGCAAATATACTGAGGTCCCGATAGCGGCGGAACATATCCTTGCGTTTGCGTAACAATTCTTTTTGTTGGTTTTCCGGATAATTGCTAAGACCACGTATATCGAGATGGCTGTTGGTGTTCGGGTCATTGTCCATGATGTCCAGATAGGCCTTGGCATAATCTTTATACATTTTTCCGTTCCAGCTCAATGCGTAGGCACATCCGGCGAATCCACCATAAATAATGGGAAGCTTCCAGTATTTTCGATTATAAATTTGTCCTCCGCCGGGGAAAACAACAGCCAGCCAAGTCGCTTTGGTAGGATTGGGCATCCATACGGTTTGTGGGATACTCGGAGGAACAGTGTCTATCGGTTGGGGTGGTGTAAATGTTGTTTCTATCTGTTCAAGATTCTTTTTGTTGATTTTATCCAGGCTGTCAGCTACTACAGGGGCTGTTACTTGCATAAGGATGCTATCTGTTTTCAGTACTGTGATACTGTCTTGGTTAAGAGACAGGCGGGCAGTTTTAAGAGAATCGGCTGTTTCCTGTCGGTTTGTATCACGATGACGGCGTGCACGGGCTTTAGGAGCTTCGCGGATGCCGATGGAATCCTGTACTGTAGTTTTGATGGGCTCTTGTGCATACACATCAATCCCTGCTACCTGTAAAAAACAGAGAAGCAGGGTGGTTAAGTATGGTTTATATATCTTATATATCCTTGTCATTTACTTCTTTAAAGTGTCGAAGATTTCCATGATACGTTCCAGCTCTTCCTCATTACTGAAAGGAATACTGATCTTACCTTTTCCTTTTTCTGAACAGGTCAGTTGTACCTTGGTATTGAAAAATCCGGAAAGATGCTGTTTGAGCATATTGAATTCTTCCGGTAGCTTAGAGCGTTTCGGTGTAATTTTCCGGGTACCGCTTTTTATACTTTCACCTTCACTGAGTGATTTTACGATTTCTTCCACTTTACGTACGGAATAGCCGTGTTCCAATATTTCTTCGAATATTTTCACCTGTAATTTAGGGTCTCCCAAAGTTATCAATGCGCGGGCATGCCCCATATCGATCTGTTTGTTTTGTAGCGCCATTTGTATGGGAGCGGGTAATTTGAGCAAACGCAGATAGTTGGCAATTGTAGTACGTTTCTTTCCTACACGTTCGCTGAGACGTTCTTGGGTCAGTTCGTATTGTTCTATCAGGTGTTGATAAGCAAGAGCAATTTCTACTGCGTTTAAGTCTTCACGCTGGATGTTCTCGATTAATGCCATCTCCATTACGTTTTCATCATCGGCTGTGCGGATGTAGGCAGGTATTGTTTCCAATCCGGCTTTCAATGATGCACGATATCGGCGTTCTCCCGCTATAATCTGATAGGCGTCATCGTTAAGTTTGCGCAACGTGATCGGTTGGATAATGCCGATTTCGGAGATAGAATCTGCCAATTCCTGCAATGCTGTTTCATCGAACTCACGGCGTGGTTGGTTAGGATTAACGGAGATTTTGGAAAGCTCTATTTCATTGATAGACGAAGACCCTTCGGTTTTCACTTCATCCATTGAAAGCAGAGCGTCCAGTCCGCGACCTAATGCATTTCTTCTTTGTGTTGCCATATATCTTCGTTTATTTACTATTTCTGTTGATAATTTCCTGAGCTAATGCCATATGATTTTTTGCTCCGGTCGATTCGGCATCATAAAGAATAGTCGGTATGCCGTAACTGGGAGCTTCACTTAGCTTCACATTACGTTGAATAACGGTTTTAAACACCAATTCTTGAAAATGGCGTTTTACTTCGTCATATATCTGGTTGGCTTGGCGTAGTCGTGAATCGTACATGGTCAACAGGAAACCTTCGATCTCTAATGACGGATTCAACTTGGATTTGATGATTTTGATGGTATTCAGTAGCTTACTGATTCCTTCAAGAGCAAAATATTCTGCCTGTACGGGGATAATTACCGAGTCGGCTGCTGTTAATGCGTTGATGGTAATAAGACCCAGCGACGGAGAACAGTCTATTAAGATATAATCGTATTCTTTTTTCAATGGAGTCAGTACCTCTTTTAATATTTTCTCCCGATTTTTGAGATTCAGCATTTCTATTTCCGCTCCTACCAGATTGATATGTGAAGAGATGACTTTCAGTGATTCTATCTCAGTGTCATGGATAGCATCTTCTACGTTGGCTCTGTCTATAATACATTCGTAGATAGTACATTCAGACTGTTTGATGTCGACTCCCAGGCCGGAAGAGGCATTAGCCTGTGGGTCTGCATCAACCACCAGTACTTTTTTTTCGAGAGTAGCAAGCGAGGCTGCGAGGTTAATCGTTGTTGTTGTTTTACCTACACCGCCTTTTTGATTGGCCAAAGCAATTATTTTTCCCATATTATCTAATTTTATCGGCAGCGAAATAAGTGATAATAACTCAGAGCGCCTACGAAAAAAGAGAAACTTTGCAAAAACTGTTGATAAGTCATCTGTTTTGTTAATAACTGGATGACGAAACTGCTGGGTATTCTCTTCTTAGCGTGCAAATATACATATTTATATTAAATAACAGAGTGCTTTTTTACTCACTTGCAGAAGATTAAGATTTGTAAACGCGTGAAGCGGATGTCAGATTGAATCGGGCTAAGTTGGCGGTAAACGTTCTTTTTCTTACTTTTGTGCTGAATTATATAGACTAAGGAGGTCATTATGGAAAATAGACGGCCATTGATTCTCATCTCTAATGATGACGGCATCATGGCAAAAGGTATTAGTGAACTGATAAAATTTCTCCGTCCATTGGGGGAAATTGTAGTAATGGCGCCTGATGCGCCCCGTTCCGGAAGCGGATGTGCGATTACTGTAACGCAACCGGTACATTATCAGTTGCTTCGTAAAGATGTGGGATTGACTGTATATAAATGTTCCGGTACACCGTCCGATTGTATAAAACTGGCTTGGAACACGGTACTCGAACGAAAACCGGATCTTGTTGTCGGTGGCATTAACCATGGCGATAATTCGGCTACGAATGTTCATTATTCCGGTACGATGGGAGTAGTTATCGAAGGATGTCTGAATGGTATTCCGTCTATTGGCTTTTCTCTTTGCAGTCATGATCCCGGTGCAAACTTTGAACCTGCCGGTCCATATATTCGTCAGATAGCTGCTATGGTACTGGAAAAAGGGTTGCCTCCGTTAACTTGTCTTAATGTGAATTTCCCCGATGTGGCAGAACTTAAAGGTATTAAGATTTGCGAGCAGGCAAAGGGGAGATGGACGAATGAATGGGAGCCTTGTCCGCGTAAAGGTGATGACAATTATTTTTGGTTGATAGGGGAGTTCAAGGACGACGAACCGGAAAACGAGAAAAACGATCATTGGGCACTTGCCAATGGGTATGTTGCCATTACCCCTACCGTAGTAGATGTGACGGCTTATGGCTTTATGAACGAACTAAGCAAATGGTTTGAATAATGAAATATTACCTCATTGTCGGTGAAGCTTCCGGAGATTTGCACGCTTCTCATTTGATGGCGGCACTAAAAGAAGAAGATCCTTCTGCGGAATTCCGTTTTTTCGGTGGCGATTTAATGGCTGCCGTCGGCGGGACGATGGTGAAACATTATAAGGAACTCGCATACATGGGGTTTATTCCTGTTCTGCTTCATCTGCGTACTATTTTTGCCAACATGAAACGTTGCAAAGAAGACATACGTTCATGGAATCCGGATACTGTTATTCTTGTGGACTATCCGGGATTTAATTTGAATATTGCTAAATTCGTTCATTCTCATACCCGGATTCCCGTATACTATTATATCTCGCCAAAGATTTGGGCTTGGAAAGAGTACCGCATTAAGAATATTAAACGGGATGTTAACGAACTTTTTTCAATCCTTCCTTTTGAGGTTGATTTTTTTGAAAAAAAGCATAAGTATCCTATACACTATGTGGGTAATCCTACTGTAGATGAAGTGACAGCTTTTAGCGCAGCACATTCAAAAGATTTTTCTACTTTTATCAGAGATAATAATCTCGAGGATAAACCGGTTATTGCTCTTCTTGCCGGAAGCCGGAAGCAGGAGATAAAAGACAATCTGCCCCGTATGCTGGAGGCAGCAGCGGCTTTTCCGGATTATCAGATGATATTGGCTGGTGCTCCCTCTATTTCTCCCGACTATTATCGGCAATATATCGGTGATGCGAATGTGAAAATTATTTTTGATCAAACGTATCGTTTGTTACAACATTCGGAAGCTGCTTTGGTAACTTCCGGTACGGCTACATTGGAGACTGCACTTTTCCGGGTTCCGCAGGTCGTTTGTTATTACTTGACTTGTGGTAAGTTTGTTTCTTTTTTGCGGCGGCATGTATTGAAGGTAAAATATATATCTCTTGTTAATTTGATTGCCGGTCGTGAGGTTGTTAAAGAATTAGTGGCAGATACTATGACGGTTGAAAATATACAAGTAGAACTTGCACGCCTTCTCTCTAATGAGAAGTGTCGTCAGAAGATACTGAAAGAATATGAACATATGGCCCGGTTGCTCGGGCCGGCCGGTGCTCCCCGGCATGCAGCCCGTGAAATGGTGAAATTGCTTAAAAAATAGAATCTGTTTTGATAATAAACGTGAAGCCGGTGCAGTAAAAGCCCGGCTTTTTTATTTATCAGATAGAAATAAAAGAAAGGAACACCTATATGAAAAAGTTAAATTGTTTTTTAGTAGCAATGTTGTTTCTGCTGATGCCGGCATTACAATCGTGTGATGACAATGATGGATATTCTATCGGGCAGTTTGGTGGTAGCTGGGCTACAGTTCGTGTTTTGAGTGGTAATACTTATTATTTAGATTCTGATTATTATGGGACGCTTTGGCCGGCAGCCAGCAATGTTTATGGTTTCAGGCCTGTGGATGGTCAAAGATTGGCTGTTCTTTTTAATCCTTTATATGATAATTTTGATAACTATGATTTGGCTGTCAAGGTAGAGAATGTTTTTCCTATTTTAACGAAACAGGTAGAAACTTTGACCGCAGAAAACGAGGAGGAAATAGGAAATGATCCGGTAACTATTTTAAAAGATAGGATATGGATTGCCAATGGTTATCTGAATGTTGTATTCAGGCAGGACAAACCTGTATATACGCCTCATCTCGTGAGTTTAGTGCATAATACATTGGAGGTGCCCGAAGAGGATGATTATGTTCATCTTGAATTCCGTTATAATACGTATGGCGATCTTTCCGGAAGATGGGGAGACGGAGCTGTTTCGTTTAATTTGAATTCCATTGATTTTGAGGGAAAGAAAGGACTGAAACTAAAACTGAACTCTGCAGTGAATGATGAAGTGGAAATTACATTTAATATAAAAGAAACGATGTCAGCTCCGGAAGCCGTGTTGAATTTAGATTATAGTGAGCTGGAAGCCGATAAGGTGAAATAAAGTCTTATGTGTCTTTCAACTAAAACGGGCCTGTCTTTGCTGTTGGAGATAGGCCCGTTTCTTTATAATTTTATTAAATTAAATCCATGTCAATGCATACAGATAGACTACTGCTGCCGGAATAGCCATTAGTGCACTGTCGAAGCGGTCGAGCATGCCACCGTGTCCCGGCAGGATAGCTCCCGAATCTTTAATATGAAGTTGACGTTTCAGTAAAGACTCGGTGAGATCGCCCCATGTTCCGAAAATGACAACAATCAGTGCTAACCCGGCCCATTCTGCCATATTCATAATAGGAAAATAGTGAGCGAATATGAAAGAAGAACCGATCGCTACTATGCCTCCCCCAATAGAACCTTCCCATGACTTTTTAGGAGAGATACGCTCGAAAAGACGATGTCTGCCGATTAAGGATCCCACACAATAAGCGCCTGTATCACTCAGCCATATAAAAACAAAGACAGACAATGGAAGTATCGGGTTATAACTGACACTTGTATCCATTGGGCTGGTGTGAAATGAAAGTACATTCAACATGGCGAAAGGTAAGGCGATATAAAGTTGGCTTAGCATGGAATAAGCCCAATTCATTACCGGATTTTCTTTCTTTAGATATAATTCGCTAATCATCAAATACATGATTAAAAGCAAATAGGGAAGGAAAATCTTAGAACCGGACAGATTGGTACAAAATGCCATGACCGCCATGTATAGGTAGACTCCGGCCAACATAGTGATATTCTTATTGATACTCACCCCTTCAACCTGATTGATCAAGTGCCCGAATTCACGTATTGTCAAGGCGCTGATCACGACGAAGAGCGCACTGAAAGTCCATGGATCGTAGAGTATACACCCTACCAATACCCCAACGAACAGTATGCCGGTAATTGCTCTCTGTAAAAAGTTGCTTTTCAAAGTACTTCGATTTTAGTTTTGCGGCTCAACTTCTGCCGATGATTCGCCAGTAGCCGGTTTTGATTCATTCTTTTCTTCTTCATTTACTTTTTGAGCAAGTGCTTTTTCTGCATCCGCAGCATCTTTGCTCTCTTTGGCAGCCATAATCTCTTCCGAACGGGAAGCCCATGGACGTTTACCGAATATCCGTTCGACATCTTCTGCAAAGATAACTTCTTTGTCGATCAATAACTGAGCCAATTCGTTATGCCCTTCTTTATGTTCGGAAAGGATTCGTTTGGCTCGTTCATATTGCTCGTTTACCATCTTTTTCACTTCTTCATCAATCAGTTCGGCTGTTTTTTCGCTATATGGGCGGTTGAAAGAATATTCCTCATTGTTATAATAGCATAAATTGGGCAACTTCTCACTCATTCCCAGATAAGCGATCATACCGTATGCCTGTTTGGTAACCCGTTCCAAATCGTTCATGGCTCCAGTGGATATTCTGCCTAAGAACAGGTCTTCTGCAGCCCGTCCTCCCAACGTGGCACACATTTCGTCAAGCATCTGTTCCTTCGTGGTAATTTGGCGCTCTTCCGGTAGATACCAGGCTGCACCCAATGCGCGACCGCGTGGTACGATTGTGACTTTAATCAATGGGTTGGCATATTCGAGCAACCAGGAAATAGAAGCGTGACCGGCTTCGTGTAAGGCGATTGACCGGCGTTCTGCTTCGGTTGTTATTTTAGTTTTCTTTTCCAAACCACCGATGATACGGTCTACGGCATCCAGAAAATCTTGTTTGCCTACAAACTTCTTACCGTGACGGGCAGCGATCAAGGCAGCTTCATTACAAACATTAGCTATGTCGGCTCCGGAAAATCCGGGAGTTTGGCGTGCCAATAAGTCTACATCCACTGTGTCGTCTATCTTTATAGGCCGTAAGTGTACGCCGAATACCTCTTTACGTTCATTTAAATCGGGTAAATCTACATGGATTTGGCGGTCAAAACGTCCGGCACGCAAGAGTGCTTTATCTAATACGTCTACCCGGTTGGTTGCTGCAAGAATGATAACACCACTGTTGGAACCGAAACCGTCCATTTCTGTCAGCAACTGGTTCAATGTATTTTCGCGTTCATCATTGCCGCCCATAGCAGGATTTTTCCCACGGGCACGCCCTACTGCATCGATTTCATCGATAAATATGATACAAGGGGCTTTTTCTTTTGCTTGGCGGAAAAGGTCGCGTACACGTGATGCGCCTACACCTACAAACATTTCAACAAAATCTGAACCGGCCAGAGAGAAAAACGGTACATTGGCTTCACCGGCTACAGCTTTAGCCAGTAATGTTTTTCCCGTTCCCGGAGGCCCTACGAGTAATGCTCCTTTAGGAATTTTACCTCCCAAGTCAGTGTATTTCTGTGGTTGTTTTAAGAATTCTACAATCTCTTCTACTTCCTGCTTGGCTTCGGCAAGCCCGGCTACGTCTTTGAATGTAATTTTGATGGCACTTCCTTTCTCGAACAGTTGTGCTTTGGATTTTCCTACATTGAAAACACCGCCACCGCCACCACCGGCTCCACCGCTCATTCGGCGCATAAAGAATATCCATAAAGCTATCAGGAAGATGATAGGCAGAAAATTTATCAGAATAGAATTGAATAAATTATTCTTTTTATCATAACTGATGGAACCGTCGAAATGACCTTCTTTCTTTTCTGCATCAATGAAGTTTCCGAGACTTTCCCGGGTTGGTGCTTCTGTTACAATCATCGGGTTCTTTCCAACACGATTCGAATCTTGTTTGAATACTTGGCCTACAAACTGAGGTTTGATATATACTTCGACCGAACTGTCGTCATATCCAACTACTTTGTTGACGTATCCGTCTCGAACATATTGTTGGAATTCGTCGTAAGGAACCTGTTTACTTACTGTGCCGCCTTGATTGCTCCACCATAGTCCTAAAAGCATCAAAGCAATAATCATATACATCCAGTTCAAATTGAACTTTGGCATATTCACTTTATTAGGTTTTTTGTTGTTATCGTCCATATTGAAAAATTAGTCAATGTCGGGAATTGTTGTTAATTTGGCATCAGCCCAGAGATTTTCCAAGTTGTAGAAGTTTCTTATTTCCGGTAAGAATACATGCACTAATACGTCAGAATAGTCCATCGCTACCCATTCTGCATTGCGTAGTCCGTCTACACCATAAGGTTTAGCATCTGCTCCTTTTCGGGCAGAATCTTTAATTGAATCGACAATAGCACTCACCTGACTGGGAGAGTTTCCTTGACAGATTACAAAATATTTGCATATGGTATCGTCAATATTAGTCAGATCGGCTATCACTATGTTCTTACCTTTTTTTTCTTGAATTCCTTCTGTAATTTTTTCGATTAATAATTTCGTTTCGTTCATTTATCAATTGAAATTTAATAGTCAATGTTTTTTGTTTTTCTTTTTATAACAAGAACACTTCGTTCTTTGTTTTTTATCATACCAACATGATATATTTTACAAATATACGCTGAATTCTTGTATCAAAGAAAGTTATGTCGTAAAACTCTTCTTTTTTTGTGTTTTTTAGGGATGTATCTTTTTGTTTAAGGGGAGAAATGGAGGATTTTTGCAAAAAAAATGCCGAAAATGTTTGCGGTTCTCAAATTCTTTGTATCTTTGCACCCGCAAACGAACAACAAGTGGTTGGACGTTGAAAAATAAGTATTGGGCTATGGTGTAATGGTAACACTACAGATTCTGGTCCTGTCATTTCTGGTTCGAGTCCAGATAGCCCAACAACACTACATCAATTACAGATAAAAAGCCGCTAAAATTGCATTTTTAGCGGCTTTTTTGTGTCCGATAGCAATGCGGCCGAAAAAAGATAACAACGATTCGATGATCCACATTTTCGGTGGCAGGTATTGAGATAATATGCTAATGTGTCAATATACCAATTGGCTGCACTGTGTACTGCATGGCATTGGCATATTGACACATTATTAAATCGTTACTCTTCTTCTTTAATCGATTCGTCGATTACTTTTATTTTCTGCAGAACCAGTTCCAAGTCGGCTTTTAGTTTCTCTACCTTTCGGTTAAGTTCTGTAAGCAGACTGTTTCCTTTTTTAGATGCAGAAGTTAAAAAGCCAAGGTTGTTCTCATAAGTCTGGAGTTCGCTCTTCATGTTCTCATAAGCACGAACGAGCTTTTCGCGTTCTCTGTATAAAGTTTGTGAACCTCCACTCTGAATGTTGCTGATGTTTGACTTGAAGTTACTGAGTTTTCTGTTGGACGCACTGATATTGAAACGTTCAAATAACTGGTCGACTAAGCTATGGTATTGCTTATACAATTTGTCTTTCTCTTTAAATGGAACATGACCTATTGTACCCCATTCTTTCATCAGTTCACGAACTTGTTTGCTCGCTTCTTCCGTATCTATGGACTCGTCGATAGCGCTTAACCGGGTGATAATTTCTTTTTTCTTCTCCATGTTTTCCAGTTCGACCGAACGTTGTGAAGAAGTGGCTTTATTTTTTTGTTCAAAGAAATAATCACAAGCTGAAATAAAACGTTTCCATATGGTATCCGAATGTTTTTTGGGAACCGGGCCGATTGTTTTCCATTCTTTTTGGAGTTTGGTCAGCGTATCGGCGGTTGCTTTCCAATCTGTACTTTCTTTTAAGCTTTCTGCCTTTTCACAAAGAGCCTTTTTCTTTTCCAGATTTTCATTCATACCCTCTTTCAAAGTTTTGAAGAATTCTCCTTTTTTCTTGAAGAAATCATCACAAGCGTGACGGAAACGCTCGAATATTTTTACATTCATCTTTTGCGGGGCAAAACCGATTGTTTTCCACTTGGTTTGCAGGGCAATAACTTCCTGGGTTTTGTTTTCCCACGCGGAGAATGTTTTCAGTTCATCATATTCTATTGATTCTACAATCTCGCAAATCACTGTTTTTTGATCAAGATTATGTTGTTCCGCTTCTTTCAACGCCTCAAAGTGCTGCTGGTGGCGACGATTGACGACTGTGGATGCCGCTTTAAAACGGTTCCAAACCTCGTCACGCAATTCTTTGGCAACCGGACCCGTATCACGGAATTCCTGATGCAACTTTTGCAGTTGATGGAAAGCGGATATGACATCTTCTTCATCGGCCAATTTTTCGGCTGCTTCGCAAAGACGATTTTTTATTTCAAGATTCTTTTTGAAGTCATATTCGCGGAATTCGTTGTTTAGCTTCAATATGTCATAGAACTTTTCTACATACAACTGGTAACTTTTCCAAAGTTCGTTGACTTTAGCTTGCGGAATCAGTTTCGTTTCGTTCCATTGTTGTTGAAGCTTCTTGAATTCTGTATATGATTTGTTGGCATCGTCAGGTGATTCTACCAATTCTTTCAGTTCTTCAATGATTGAAAGTTTGATTTGCAGATTTTCTTCTTTTTGTCTTTCCAACTCGGCCATTTGTGCGCTTCTCTTTTCCTTGATAATGGCCATTACATTTTTGAACTCTTCTTCTATCGCATCGCTTTGTGGTGCGTAGTCTTCTTCGGAGCCGCCATTGTCAATGAATTGTTTTTTAGCTGCTTCCAATTCGGCATTATGAAATTTGTAAAAGCTTTGTTTCAAGCTGTCCAATTCTTGCTTACCGGCACTTTCTGCATTCAAGGCAAGTTCTTTCATTCTCGCAAGCACTTCCTCTTTGGTGGTCAGACGAGATGTAGTTTCAACTTGTTCTTCAGCATTTGCTTCTTCAGTCGGAGTTTCTGTTATTGCTTCGGAAACCTCAACTGTTTTCTTTTCTTCTTCTAACTCCCCTTGATTCAAAGGTTGGTTAGTGTCATGAGAGTCCATCATTGTATATTCGTTTTAGGAAATTAGGATTTAAGTCCTTTTGTTACATTAGGTCACAAATTAATGAAATAAAACGATTACTTCATACTTTTTTGCCTGATTTTTTTTCATTTATTTTCTATTTAGGACAATAAAACAGTGATTCCCATATAAAGCATCATGCCGATGATGTCATTCGTGATGGCAATAAATGGTCCTGTGGCGATTGCCGGGTCTATTTTCAGCCTTTCAAGAGTCATCGGGACTAATGTGCCGAAAATAGAAGCAAACATGACTACTGCAAACAAACTGATGGATACAGAATAGGTCACGGTTGCCATGGCGCCAAAGCGGATGAAGTTATACGTGTACACTAATAAAGAGATGATGGTCGCATTGATTAATGCTACCACTGCCTCTTTAGCCACTTGTTTAAGTGTATTTTTGGAATCGAGCGAACTGTTGGCCAATCCTTGCACGATGAGCGCGGAAGATTGTGTTCCTACGTTTCCTCCCGTACCGCCGATAAGCGGGATGTAGAGAGCCATCTCCGGGTGTGCTGCAAAAGTCGCATCGAAATTGCCTAATATCATTGAATTGCCAATTCCTCCCAGCATGCCGATGATTAACCACGGAAGACGCGCCGTTGTTTGACGAAAGACATTATCGTCGGTTTCTACATCTTGCGAAAGACCGGAAGCCAATTGATAGTCGCGTTCCGACTGCTCGCGGACTTCGTCCATCACGTCGTCAACGGTGATTTGTCCGACGAGACGTCCTATACTGTCCAGTACGGGGATAGCAACAAGGTCATATTTCTCAATAATCTGAGCAACTTCATCAATAGGAGTATCTACGTGTACGGAGATCGGGTCTTTCTGCATCACGTGTTTTACTTTCGACACAGAAGGAGAGGTGATCATTTTTTTTAAGGGAAAGATACCGCGTAACCGTTCGTCGTCATCTATTACATATACATAATAAATCTCGTCCAACTCTTCGGCTTGCTGGCGCATCTCTTTCAAGCATTCCGGCATACTCCAGTTCTCATTGACGAGTACCATTTCCGTACCCATCAACCCACCGGCCGTATCTTCATCGTATTTCAAAAGGTCTACGATATCACCGGCCTGTTCTATATCTTCAATGTGCGAAAGAACCTCTTCCTGTTTTTCTTCGTCGAGTTCGCGCATCAGGTCTACGGCATCGTCCGTATCCATATAATCGACGAATCGTTTGGCTATGGTTTCCGAAGGTAGAATCTCAAGGAATTCTTTACGAACATCCTCATCCATTTCTACCAGTACGTCAGCGGCTGTTTCATTATCGAGCAACCGGTAGACAAAGCGGGCTTCTTCTGCGTTGAGGTCATTACACAACTCTGCTATGTCGGCCGGGTGCAGGTCAACAAGAAGCTCTTTTACTTTATCGGCATCTTTCAGCTCGATAAGTTGTTTGACGTTGTCTATGTATTCCTCGTTCATCTCCATAATTGCATCTCCAATTTTATGATTTACAATTTACGATCGAAAACTATTGTAATTTAATTCTCTTCTTAACGATCCATTGTTTTCAGTGCCTTTTCCACACTGTTTGTCAGGTTAATGAATTCTTGCACGGATAATTGTTCCGGACGTTTATTAAATAATGCATCTTCCGTCAATGGACATTCTTTACCTAAAATCGGTTTGATGGAATTGCGCAATGTTTTTCGGCGTTGGTTAAAGGTGGTTTTTACTACCTGTTTGAAAAGTTTTTCATTGCAGCCTAACTCGATGGTTTCATTACGTGTCATGCGTATTACGGCACTTTTTACCTTAGGTGGCGGATTGAATACGTGCTCGCTGACCGTAAAAAGGTATTCAACATGATACCAGGCCTGTATCAATACACTGAGGATGCCGTAAGTCTTGCTTCCGGGACCTGCGGCTATGCGTTCGGCCACTTCTTTCTGGATCATACCGGTACAGCAAGGTATCAGTTCCTTGTTTTCCAACATTTTGAAAAATATCTGGCTGGATATGTTGTAGGGATAATTTCCTGTCAGTACAAATGGCTCTCCGTTGAATACGCGATGCAGGTTCATTTTCAGAAAATCGTCTTCTATGATGCAGTCTTCCAAAGACGGATAAGCCTCACGAAGATAAGCCACTGATTCGTAATCTACCTCAACCACTTTTACCGGGCGCCCTTTCTTCACAAGAAATTGGGTAAGTACCCCCATTCCCGGACCGACCTCTAAGATAGGAAGCGCTGGAAACATATCAACTGTATCGGCAATGTCCTGTGCTACTTTGAGATCTTTCAGGAAGTGCTGTCCGAGAAACTTTTTAGGCTTTACTAATTTCATTTATCAACTAAATGGTTACTTTTGCAGTCGACAAAGGTAATTCTTTTACTTGAAGAATTAAGAATTAAGAATGAATAAACTAATAAAAAAGACTCTGAAACTTATTTTACCATTGGTTTTGGGAGGCTTTATCCTGTTTTGGGTCTATCGTGACTTTGATTTTGCGAAAGCAGGCTATGTATTGTTGCATGGTGTAAACTGGTGGTGGATGCTCTTTTCGTTAGCATTCGGAGTGTTCAGCCATATTATTCGTGGTTGGCGCTGGAAAATGACTTTGGAGCCGTTGGGGGCTTTTCCGAAAACCGGTGATTGTGTCAATGCGATCTTTGTCTCTTATGCCGCCAATCTTGTGTTGCCTCGTGTCGGAGAAATCTCCCGTTGTGGAGTATTGGCCAAATACGATGATATTTCTTTTACAAAATCTTTGGGTACGGTAGTTACGGAGCGTTTGGTCGATGTCGTATGTATGGTATTTATTACCGGGACTACTTTTTTGTTGCAAATGCCTGTGTTTCTTTCCTTTTTTAAAGAGACCGGAACAAAGATTCCGTCTATTGTGCATTTGTTGACATCCGTATGGTTTTATATTGTGTTGTTTTGTATTATCGGTGTTATTGCTCTTCTTTATTATTTAATGCGGGCATTGTCTTTTTTCGAAAAGGTGAAAGGAATTGTTTTTAATGTGTACGAAGGAGTGATGTCTTTGAAAAATGTGAAGAATATTCCTCTGTTTGTTTTATATACTGTTCTTATCTGGTTGTGCTATTTCCTGCATTTTTACATTACATTCTATTGTTTCGGATTTACCGAGCATTTAGGTGCTATGGCAGCGTTAGTCATGTTTGCTGCCGGTACGTTCGCTGTTGTTGTCCCCACTCCTAATGGTGCGGGACCGTGGCACTTTGCCGTTATTTCCATGATGGTGCTTTATGGAGTAAATGTGGTGGATGCCGGAATATTTGCCTTGATTGTACACGGAATTCAAACCTTTTTAGTAGCTTTGTTGGGAATATATGGTTTGGCGGCTTTGTCGCTTACCAATAGACAACGAAAATAAGAACCTAATAAAATGATTCGTTATGAGCACAATTCTCTCTTTAGCTCCACAAAATGTGTGGAAGCACTTCTATTCATTAACTCAGATTCCGCGTCCATCGGGACATATGGAAAAGATAACTGAGTTTCTTCTTGACTTCGGAAAAAATCTGGGACTGGAATCATTCGTAGACGAAGCCGGTAATGTTATTATCCGTAAACCTGCCACTCCGGGCATGGAAAACCGTAAAGGTGTAATTTTGCAGGCACATATGGATATGGTTCCTCAGAAGAACAATGATACTGCACACGATTTTGAGAAAGATCCTATCGAAACTTATATAGACGGTGATTGGGTGAAAGCCAAAGGCACTACTTTAGGAGCCGACAACGGATTGGGAGTAGCCGCTATTATGGCAGTACTGGAATCCAAGGATTTGAAACATGGTCCGTTGGAAGCTCTTATTACAAAAGATGAGGAAACCGGTATGTACGGTGCTTTTGGTTTGAAACCGGGAACATTGAACGGAGAAATACTGTTGAATCTCGATTCGGAAGACGAAGGAGAACTTTATATCGGTTGCGCAGGCGGTATGGATGTTACAGCTACGCTTGAGTATAAGGAAGTAGAGCCGGAAGAGGGCGATATTGCCGTTAAGGTGACACTGAAAGGATTACGCGGAGGACATTCCGGATTGGAAATCAATGAGGGACGTGCCAATGCCAATAAACTGTTGGTTCGTTTCGTTCGTGAGGCCGTGGCAAGCTATGAAGCCCGTTTGGCAAGTTGGGAAGGTGGGAATATGCGCAATGCCATTCCTCGTGAGGCGTCGGCGGTAGTTACTATTCCTGCAGAAAATGAAGAGGAGTTATTGGGATTGGTGAAGTATTGCGAAGACCTGTTCAATGAAGAATATTCGGCTATCGAAACCCCGATCAGTTTTAAAGCCGAACGGGTAGATGTACCTAAGGGAGAAGTCCCCGAAGAAATTCAAGACAATCTGATCGATGCGATCTTTGCTTGTCAGAATGGGGTGATGCGTATGATTCCTACTATTCCCGATACAGTAGAAACTTCTTCCAATCTGGCTATCATTGTGATTGGAAATGGCAAGGCGGAAATTAAAATATTGGCTCGCAGTTCCAGTGACAGTATGAAAGAATACCTTACTACCAGTCTTGAATGTTGTTTCTCTATGGCGGGTATGAAGGTAGAAATGACCGGTGGATATTCCGGTTGGCAGCCTGATATCAATTCTCCGATTTTGCATGCGATGAAAGAATCTTATAAGAAACAGTTTGGTGTAGAACCGGCTGTGAAAGTGATTCATGCAGGGTTGGAATGTGGTATCATCGGTGCTATTATTCCGGGATTGGATATGATTTCTTTCGGTCCTACTTTGCGTTCACCGCATTCACCGGATGAACGCGCTCTGATTCCTACCGTACAGAAGTTCTATGATTTTCTGGTGGCCACATTGGAACAAACTCCGGAAAAGTAATATTTTAATCGATATACTTGAAAGCGTGCATTCGCTTCCTGTGAAATTAAAGAATCCTGCCCGTTATTTTATGGGTGGGATTTTTTGTTTTTCTGTCTTTTACCGTGCCTTTCTGTCAGTGACTGTTTTGTCATGTTTTTCAAATACGTTATGATGATTTCTTCGTTTTATTGATGCAGATCAATAAATATGCTATAAAACATGTTTTTTCTTCATTTTTCGATATAACGTATTCGAATAGGTCTTATTTTTGTGTTGTAAAACATGTTTTTAGGATAAAAAAGTTTTTAGGTAACAAGATTGAAAGGAGACTTAATTATGAAAAAGGTAAAGAAGTTTTTTAGAAAATTAAGCGATGCTGACGCTAACATTTGGGGATATGTTATGACACATCCTTTCTAACGGTTTTCAGTAGAAGTATTAGTTTATTAAATGTTTAAAGCAATGAAAAGAACGATTCTTAAGTTTATGGCCAAGTACCTCAGCGAGGTGGGCCGTAATGAAATGATGAAATGGGGATACACGAATGAAAAGTGATTCTTTTATGTATCTATTCAGTAATGGCAAATGTGATCGGGAAATACAACAACTGTGTTTCCCGATTTTTTTATGCAATTACTATAAGAGTTTGTTGGTGGAATAGCGTTAAATGATTTACTTTGTACCTGATATAAAAGGCATTTGCATGAAAAAAATATTGAAATACCTGAGTAGCCCATATCCTCTCTTTTACCAACGGTGGAAGGTAGCATTGATTTCATGTGGCATTGTGTTTTTTATTCTGCTCTTATTTCAGCCGTTTGGTATATCGGCTATTTCTCATAACAAATTGGGCATTCTCTTGGGCTATATGGTGGTAACCGGCCTGTTTCTTTGTATTCCTGTCTATTTGCTTCCGTTTTTGTTTCCTGACTTTTACGAAGATGAGCGTTGGACGGTAGGGAAGCATCTGTTGAATAACCTGTTTATTTTCTTTTTTATAGCTGTCGGGCTTTGGTTGTATTCCGATTGGATATTTGGTTGGGGATTGCGTTGGGATATTTTTTGTAGTTTTCTGGCTTCGACTGTTGTTGTCGGTATTTTCCCTACTGCTTTTTTTGTGATGTTGAATCGAAATCGTTTTTTGGCTTCTCATCTTCAAGAAGCAATGGAAATGAATCAATATCTTCAGAAGGCGGAAAGTATTCCAAATTGTAATCGGATGGAAAACGGGAAGGAGTATATTGTATTTTCCGGAGGAACGAAAGAATCGTTTGAACTAATAGCCAGTGATTTGCTTTATGTGGAGGCAGAAGGAAATTATGTGAAGATTGTTTATCGGAAGAATGAGAAGTGTACACAGAAAATGCTGCGAGCCACTATGAAACAAGTAGAAGAAGTAAGCAGACCTTTTTCTTATATTGTCAAATCTCATCGGGCTTTTTTAGTCAACTTGTGTGCTGTATCTAAAGTAAGCGGAAATTCACAAGGATATCGCCTGTTTCTTTATGATTGCGAAGATAGCATACCTGTATCGCGGGCATATAGTAAAGAGGTTAAAATGTTGATAGAGAAAATGAATAACAGATAACCATTCATCACAAAATGATGCTGCTCGTCACAGCACATCTGTCGTTTGTCACATATCCGGGCTGTCTGTCCCGGATATTTTTTTCCTTTCATTGTTTCCTTTATGTTTGCCATCGTAAACGTTAGCAAACAGAAAAATGAAAAAGTTATTTTGGATATTCATTGCAAGTCCGGTTTTGTTTTCTGCCCGGATATGGGCGCAGGAAACTGTAAAAGATACTGTATTTCTTATTCCTTTTGCAGATACCGTATTGTTGGATGAAGTTGTGGTCAAGGCTCACAAAACGATACCGATGAATAACCGGTGGAGTAATCTTCAACCGGTTGATCTGGTAACGGTAGCCGGTGCAAACGGTAATCTGTATAAGGCATTGGAAACACTTCCGGGTACGCAGATTCAAGGAGAGAGCGGGCGGTTGCTGGTACGTGGCGGAAGTAGTGATGAGACACAGACTTATATCGATGGGATGCATGTTTTGAATCCTTATACCTCAACGGCTGAAAATACTCCTGCCAGAGGGCGTTATTCACCTTTTATGTTTAGTGGCATTAATCTTTCCACAGGCGGGCATTCGCAGGAATATGGTGAAGCTTTGTCGGCTGTACTTCCTTTGGAAACGAAGGATAATAGCCGGATTAATAAAGTGGGAATCAGTCCGTCTACCGTTGGCATAGGAGGTGGAGGTAATCATGCTTTTAGAAATGCTTCGCTTGCTTTGAATCTCGATTATCAGAATTTAGCGCTTTATAATAAAGTATATCCGGGCCGAATCGACTTTAAGAAGCCCTATCAGATGTTTTCCGGAGCGACCCAGTTTCGCTATACTCCTTCCGGATCATCCGTTTTCAAGATATATGTCGGATATGATCGTACGGATTATTCCAATTATACGGATAACAACCGGTATCTGTTTTGCTTGGGAGAAAACAATGTTTATTTGAACTCGACTTTCCGGACTGCTATTTCCGGAGGGTGGGAATGGTTTTCCGGAATGGCTTATTCTCTTTTTGACCGAAAGGTAGACGGAGCTGTTACCGAAGGCGATCATTGGTGTGAAAAACAGGCCGAGCTTCATTTCAAAACTAAACTTTCTAAAAAGTTTCATCCTACTTTTCGGATGGATGTAGGTTTTGAATCCTTTCTTCGTTGGTATGAAACCCGATATTCTCAAGTGTCTGTTGCCGATACTAAAGAAATCTCTCCAACAATAGAAGCCGTTTTTGGAACTGTTTCCTATTATCCGGTTGAAAATTTGAAGGCGGAGCTTTCTTTTCGGACAGAATATGCCTCATTGGCCCGGAAAATTAATTTTTCACCTCGTTTGTCGTTCTCTTATTCGTGGTGTGATCTTGTACTTTCGGCTACGGCAGGGCGGTATACACAGTTGCCGAACGCCAAATACTTAGCTCAGCAGCCCTCCTTATTGTCCGAAGCATGCCGGCAGTACAATGTAGGAGGTTTATATAAGGCGGCAGGGCGTTTTTATAAAGCAGAATTCTATTACAAAAAGTATGATCGGCTGGTACTTTACACTCCTGCCGGTCTCACTTCCGGTGGATATGGAAGCAGTAAAGGGGTGGATCTGTATTTTGAGGATCGTTCGTTAATGAGAAATCTGGAATGTAATCTTTCTTATTCTTTTAATCTTTCTCAGAGGAAATATTTGGAATATACAGAATTGACCACTCCTCAGTATGCTACCCGGCACAACGCATCACTGGTGTTGAAGTACAGCCTGACAAAGTTACGCACCATTGTCGCTTTGACCGAACGCTTTGCAAGTGGACGTCCCTATCATAATCCCGTTAGGTCCGGATTGATGAATGATGAGACGAAACCTTATAATAGCCTCGATTTAGGATTTACTTTTCTGGCAACAAAGAAGATGATCATCCATGCTTCCGCCACCAATGTTCTTTGTCGGAAAAATGAATTCGGGCGGATCGATGGAAAGCCCTTGTTAGCTTCCAGCGACCATTTCTTCTATTTGGGTGTCTTTATCACCTTAGGAAAAAAAGCCGCTTATGATGTTTCTAATTTTTAAATACAATGTAATTATGAGAACAATTTTGATTTCTTTGGTTTTGTTATTTATGAGTGTAATGGGGAATGCCCAGAGTTTGACCTTGAAAATAGGGGGAATAGAAAATGCAGAAGGATTTCTTTATGTAGGAATTTATAGTTCTGAAGAGTCGTTTATGAAAAAGCCTGTTTATGGATTCCGGGTAGAAGTGAAAGATACGTTGGTTACCGTCCCTTGCAAAGGCTTACCCTCCGGTGCTTATGCCATTTCTGTTTTTCAGGATGCGAATGGCAATGGTGTGTTGGATACCGGCTCTTTTGGCCGTCCGACTGAGAAGTTCGGTTTTAGTAATAATGCCGAAGGTGTCATGGGGCCGCCCGCTTACAAGAAATGTGTGTTTGAATTTAAGCAAGATGCTGAGATACTGATTCTGCTGAAATAAGTATTGTGCATTGTTTTGTCCGGGTAGCTATATAAAAGCAATTTTAGCTATTGTTTCGTGACTTGTAAGAGTATATACTTATGTGTGTGTTAAAGGTATACTTTTGCATATTAAGAGTGTATACTTTTAATATGCAAAAGTATACACTCTTATAAACGGGGAAATAAATTGTTAAGCAAACGGGTTAACAGTGTTAATTCTTATAAGTTATAGAACTTGTCGAGCAGTTTCTTTTTGTATATTTTGCTCACTTTTAGCTCTGTGACGGTATTAAAAGGATATAGCATAATGCAAGTACTATCTTGTATCATACTGAGGTAATTTATATTAATGATATAAGTTTTATGTATCTGGATGAACTCGGCGCCATAGTTTAAAATAACTTCTGCTGTCGTATTGTGTTTTAAAATCACATGTCGGAAATCATCCAAGATGATTTCCCATAACTTACGTTCAGAATTATATCGGAAATATCCGATGTTCTGCGGTCTTAATATAACTTTATCATTTGTGATGGTCGTGATTAACAATGGTTTGTCTATCGGATAGTGCGGAGGAAGGACGGGCGGAAGTTTTGTGTTCTTTTTATTTAAATAGTAGCGATTCATGGCTAACAATAAATCGTCTTTGCTGACTGGTTTTAACAGGAAATCAAATGCCTGCATACGGAGTGCCTGCAACATGTATTTCTCGTAAGATGTATAAAATATGGTACTCATTTCCCAATCAATTTTAGGACGTAATGCTGCCAAAAACTCCAGGCCATTGATTCCCGGCAGTTCGATGTCAAGGAAAATTAGTTGAGGCTTATGTTTTAGAATGGCTTGTTCACCATCGTGACTGTTGAATGCGGTGGCTATGACATTTACATCCTGATAAGCTTTCAATTCGTTAGTCAGAACCGTCACGGATGGTTTGTCATCATCAATAATGATAACTTTTGTTGGGACACTCATGAGTTATTTCAGTTTATATTAAAATTATAATTATTGGGAATAATAAGTTGAGCGCAACATCCGGTTTCTCCCTTTGCATCCCGGTATTCTGTTAAATTGTAGCTCATCTGTTGTTTATTCCGCTCATTTAGTAATTGGATTGTTTGTGATACGACCCGTAAACCGGTTTGGGTTTTATGGTCTCTGTTCTGTAAGTTTAGAGGTTTACCGTTGTTGCGAACCTCAATATAGATGTCATTCTCTTTTTTGAATATATGTAATATTAATTTCTTTTCCATCCGGGCATCTATCTCGGCCGGTATGTCTTTCAGTCCATGTTTAATGGCATTTTCAACAAAAATCTGAATCATCATGGAGGGCAGTGTCACGTGTTCCGGTTCTATTCCTTCTTCCAAGATCGTTTCATATCTGAAATTTTCTCCCAAAGCTTCTCCTTCTATCTGGACATAAAGTTGTATAAAGTCCATTTCCTCTTTCAGGGATGTGCAGAATACATTGGCGAGGTTTTGCCCTTGTCGCAGCAAGTTGACTAATACATGAAGTTGTGTCGGCTTTCCTTGTTGCTGTGCCAGCAGTTCATGATTTAGAGCGTTGTATATGAAATGAGGTGTTATTCTGTTGCGTATATTTTCCATACGCAGTTCTACAATCCGGTGCAGCATTTGTTCTTCCTTGAATCTCATCTGCTTACGTCGGTAATAATATAATAGCACGAGTAATATCAGTATAGAAACGGATATGGCAAGCCATGTGTAAGTTTGTAAAAGTTGTGTTTCTTTTTCTCCGATATATAATTTCTGATTAAGAATTGTTGCGTCTCTTTCATAGCGCATTTGCAGATCGGCAGTTCTCATTCTTACTCGATCATCTCTCAGTGAATCATTCAATTCATTATATGCTTTTTGGTATTGAAATGCTTTTTTCCAGTCCGCTTGTTCGGTATAATATCTTTGTAAGAAATCTAACCTGGCTAAGATATGGTCGGGCTTAGTTCCTTCGGGGAGTGGATGCTTTTGTATGAGTTGCTCCGCTTGTTTATAATCTTTTTTTTGCATAGCCAATTCCATCTGTTGTGTATAGAGGTAGGGTAGAACAGTTTCGCTTTGCATCTTTTGGAAAAAAGCAATATTGTCGAAAAGTAAGCTGTCCGCATTTTGGGGCTGATTCAGTTTGAGATATACGTCAACTATATTGCTATGGCATATATATTTTTCCCATTCAAGTTCTGGGTGCGCACGTAAAAAAGTGTCTGTTTGCAGGAATGTATTTAGGCAATTGAGATAATCCTTTTGGTAGTAATAATCATTTCCTCTATTGGTTAAATAATTAAATTTTTCGTGTGTCATCATAAGTTCCCATAATTCCAGACTTTTATCCAACCATATTTTGCTTTGCTTAAAATCGTGAAGGGTCGTATAGGTTGCTGCAAGTCCTCCATATAAAGGAACATAATTATCTTTAGCTGTATGAGCAGAATCGGCTAAATAGATAGCCTTTTTATAATAGAAAGCGCTTTGTGCCAATTCACCTTTTTGTCTGTAGGCATCTGCCAGGTTGTTAAGACATAATATTTGTTGCTCAAAGTCCGGTTCTTGCTCCGCTACTTTACAGGCCTCTATGTTATAATAGACTAATGAATCCGGGTCTAAGTAAAATTGTGAATAGTAGGCTGCTTTGGTCTGCAGGCATTTTATGTGCATCTGATTTCGCCGGGAAGTAGCTGGTTGTCTGGATAAATAGTCCATTGTCTGAGCCAGATTATTAAGCATGGAATCCGGTTGTGACATGTAGAATAAGAGTATGACGTCATATAAGACAAAGTCATAATAATCGTCACTGTCTTTTGCCACATTTTTTCCTTTCAGAATGGCTTCTTTAGCAAAATTCACGTTGAAAGTTCTAATAGAATCGTGAATTTCTTGTTTGAGCATTTTTATTTCTGCTTGTTCATCAGGTGATGTCACACCTGTGTTTTTATGTCTCTGGCAGGCACCTGCCAATGTTGAGAGTGCGATAATAAATAAAGTTATTAGAATATATATACTTTTCATTAATAGTAGCTTTTGTTAGACTTTTATACGCTGTTTGAGTGCGAATTTATAAAATTTATTCCTTATAATTTCATTAACCCTGATTTATTATGTAGAATTGGAGACTTGTTATCCGGAATTTTCGACCTGTTGATTGTTCGTTTCGTCATTTCATGATAAAAAGTCGGGATGTGTAAATTATGTGTGTAAGGGCATTTTATACCGGACTTTTCCTTTTTGGAGGTATTCCTGTTTTTAATATTACTAAGTTGTTCCTTTTTAAGTACTACTTTCTGTTCATCAAAATTATTAATTTCTTAAATGTAAGAATACATGTTCTTGCACGCAGAGAATTTATTTTTTTTATTTTCGTTACAATTAGTAGACATTTCCATTTTTTATGTTTATGCAGTTTGTTATATCTTATGGATATCAGTTTTGTTCTTCGGTGAGAAACATCTTGTTCCTCGTAGAGCAACGTCCCGATTATCGTAGAGAAACCAATCGAATCTCGTAGAGAAAATAATGATTAATATAACATGTTGAAATTCAGTTGTTTGTATATGTATGGTAATGTTGGATGTTTTTGATGTTTAAACCACCTTTTTATCTGTCTTTTTATCATTAATGTGTATCTGAAATCACGACATTTCTGTTGGCCGATTTATTGGCGATAATATTTGTTATTATGAAAAAGTGCTTCATAAAAAGATAAAAAAAGAATGCCTGTAGCTTTCTGGTTTGGGCGTTTTAATATTTTGACGATATATAAGCATAATCTTTCATTATTTTCAATATTCTGTTTCTGAAAAAAAAGTCCTGTTATCGTATATTTTAGTTCTGTTATTATTTATTTTCATCTTCTTATCTGATAAAGTAAAAAAAAGAGGTTTGTTGGTGGTAGATGCAATGTCTATATTTGAAGCAATTAAGTACTTTTTGAGGAATATTTTAATTTATAGAATACGATCATGAAACAAACTATTTTTCAGAGAAGTTTCCTACCTTTTACTTGTTGCTTATTTTTGTTTATTGCTAATGGCAGTGACATGCAAGCTCAAAAAAGAGTATCTGTCAACCCTATTGTAAGTCCTTCCATTAAGAATGTAGGATGGAGAGATTATAACACAACTATCGAAACTCCATTTTATCTGGAAGACTCCGGTGTAAATAAGTTAACGGCAAATTTGAGGGAAAAGGAGTTGATTTCTGTGCTACCTTCCAGTTATTGTGTAATTTCTAAATTTCAGAAGCGTTCCAATTCCAGTATGATGACATTTAATTTAGAAGCAAAATTGCAAAAGGGGAATTCTCTCATGTTTGATGCTGCTACTAATGTATATGTTATAATAGAGGAGAAAAAGAATTGTGCATTACCTTCCGGAAGACTTTCTCTTGCACAAGGGAGAGTGGTAAAAGGCCGTATCAGTATTCCGTTTACAGGTAGTCTGTCCGGGCGTAGTCAAGCAACTCTTTGTGTGGAAATAGGTTCGGATATCCACAAATTTGAGTTAACGGGGAAAACCGATAGTAAAGTTCAGGAACTGGCTGTTTTGCCTTATAATCCGGTATGGACAGAAAAACCAAAACAAGAAATCCCGCAAGATGATAAAAAGCAGGAGAAGATTGTGGCCGTAGCGGTTAAAAAGGCAGAAGACGTCACTAAAGATATTAAAACTGAATTAAAAGAAGATTTATCAAAAACAATAGCCGATTTACGTGCAAAAGATGAACTGTCGGAGAATACACAAGTCGATGTAAATGCAGAAGTAATGCCGGAAGTGAAGAAAGACGGTACGGTAGAGTATAATATGAAAGTTCGTTACGATGTACAAGTTGTTTCTGATTTTGTGAAAAAATTGAATATATCTCATACTACGGAAGATTGGCCTGCCGGTAAATATCGTCTGAAGGATTCACAGGCTGCACTTCAAACAGCCGGTATTATAAAAAGTACGGTAGAGTCTAAATTAGAAGAATATATTACTCCCGGAACGGAAGTTACAGTAAAGATTATTGGTGGTACCGATGGAACAAAGTTTAAAAATAGTGTTCCTTATGATGGTGCTTTTGGGAATATTAATGAAGCGGAGTGTTTTGTAAACGGAGCCTTTGCTTATGTGACGGTGACTCCCGAAACTGGAATAAGCAGTAATGAGCAATTGGCCTACCTTCGTACTTTGGATATTAAAAAATTTATGGAAAATCATATCGGGCAATTCCGGGTAGCAAATACGCATTATGAGCACTTTGCAGAAATAGCAGAAAATGTAGGTGCGCAGTATCGTAGAGTTGCGGTTGAAATTACGGTTCACAATGCTTTTAATAAAAAGTATCCGGAAATCGCTGCTTATAAAGAAAATGTCTACGAGCGAAATTCAGAAGTCGATAAGAATATTCCTGTAACATCGGTTAGTTCGAATGCTGTTGCAGTCATCATAGGTAATACGGAATATCAGGTTGCGACCGGTAAGCAAGGTACTACAAAAGTAGGGCCGGTAAAATATGCAGTAAACGATGCCAGTACTATGCGTGATTATCTGACACGGACATTGGGAGTGAACCAGAAGAATATTATTTTTAAAACTAATGCCGATAAAAAGGATTTTGATGATATTTTTGGAACAGATGACAAGGAAGGAGAAATTGCAGAGTTGGTGAAACGTACGGGTGCAAAAGAGGTCTATTTCTTTTATTCTGGTCATGGCTATCCTTTTATGGGTGAGCCTTATCTATTGGGAATACGTTCAAATCCCAAAAACTGTAAGGAGCAAGCCACTTCTTTACAGAGTATTTACCGTACATTAGGGGCTTTACCGGTCGAAAAGGTGAATGTGATAACTGATGCTTGTTTTTCCGGGCAAGAAATTTCAATGGAAGCTTCTGCCACCGAGTTTGCCCGGCGTCCGAAACCTGATAAACTTGCGAAATTCGTAATACTTTCGGCTGCAAGCGAAGAACAGTATGCCAATTGGTATAAAGATAAGAAACACGGACTGTTTTCTTATGTACTTTTTAAAGCTATGCAGGATAAGGAAAGATCCGATCTGAATGGGGATGGAGTACTTACATTTGATGAACTGTATAAATACTTGGCTGATAATCAGGAGTATGGGGTTCCTTATTTGGCGAAAGAACTGGAGGGGGAACAGGTTCGGCAGAATCCGGTTATTCAGGTTAGCGTTCGTGCTAAAGATGCATTTGTGAAGTATTAACCAAAATCGAGTATTAATTTACAATAATAAGAATAACAATGAAAAATATAAATAAAATAATCGGAATTATAGGATTGTTGTTTTGTGTGTTGCAGCCCATTTCGGCACAATTTAGGATGGGGATAGATTGGTCGTGTGGAATGCCTAAATCCTATTTTTACTCAACCCGCTATTACGATGATGAAGGCACTTATATGCCTACAGCACATGCCGGTTTTTCTTTTGAATACGTACTTCCACGGCATATAATGCCACTCTATCTGCCGCTTTCAATAAAAAGTGGAGTTTATTATGCTCATTATGAAGAGTTACCTTTGAATGAAGAATCGGAGAGTTATTATTATGGTGAATCTATATGGGGACAAGGTGTGGGGATTCCATTGGTCGGTGAAGTAAAATATCTGATTAATAATCATATACGTGTATATGCTAATGCTGGGGTAACGTTTAATGCTTTGTTTATAGATGATCCTTATTATAGCGGTTACGAAGGAGAAGAGGGAGGATGCCGTTTCAAAGTAGGAGGTACAACAGAGGCTGGTATTGAATTTCGTAATTTCCGAATCGGTTTTGGGTATCGTGGTTTGTTCTCCACTTTTTATGGTTATAAAAGTGATGGCGAGAAGAAAGCCGGCAGTGGTTTTGTCTCTATGGGATGGCGTTTTGGAGGTAACCGGCTGTTTAAGAAAAACTCTAAATTGAGTGTTTACTAATTAAATATTCAAGTAATGAAGAAAACGGCTGTTTTATTGATATTGTCATGGATTCAATATATTTATTCACCGGTGAGTGCCCAGGTCTTTCAGGGCACTCCACCGGCAGAATGGATTGAAGTATCAGGAGAAGCTTCTATAAAATTACCGCAAGAAGAAAAACTGGAGCACCAGGAATTGCTCCGTCTGGCTCAACAAACGGCAATTGAAAATCAGTTTGGCACATCTATTGTCTATGGAAATTTTATGAAGACTTACGAAAGTGAGTTGCAACATTATGAACATTTTGTGGATATGAAATCCCAGTTTGCTCAGGGAGTCTGGTGTAGTGATAAAACAGAACCCGTTTTCACTTCTCGGAAAACGGAAATATTAGGGGCGGACCGGAAAGGTAATTTTAAAAAGAAGATACCTGCTGTGGAATGGACTTGTGCGGTAAATGGTTATGCAAAACAGCTTCATCAGATATTACCCCGCTTTGAATTTAAAATACTGAATGATAAAAAGAATGTCGTAGTAGAGCAGAAAATCGGTTTGAATGGCAGTGAACTCATTGCAGGACAGGATTCTGTATTTCATCAAGGAGATTTGTTCATTACGCAATTCCGTAGTTCGAAATCCGGTCATTTGGCTCTTTTTATGGATAATGGGGAAAAAGCCCAACGCATGTTGCCTTATTATGCTTATGATAATGTGGACGACGTATCTGTCAAAGCAAATCAATGGTACTCATTCTTTGATATATCGGAACCTTCCGGATTTCCAAAAGAGAATATTGATGAACTGGAATTGATTACAGATCAAAAATACGATGTCATTCGCATTTACTATCTTTTTTCGGAAACTCCGTTTACAAAAGATTTTTTCTTTTCATCGGCTGATGACGAAGGTATTTCCCATCCTGAGTTACCGAAAGGATATAGCGAATTACCGTCGGTGACTTCACAACAGTTTGTTCAGTGGTTACAAGCCAATAGGATACGGAAAAAAGACTTGCAGATCAGCATAGTCGATTTAATAATAGATAATCATTAAGAAAATGAAATATGTAGGTTCTTTATTATTAGCTCTTTTCTTATGTCTATCGTTGCAAGCGCAAGACCAGGAAGAGGGCTTTTTCGTAGCACATCAATGTGCTACTTCGGCATCTTTGATGATTGCCAAACAGAAAGCATTACTCAACACCAAAGGTGAATTGGCTACTCAGATCAATGGAAAAATAACCAGTGTCAGCCAATCTTATCTGACGGAAGATTTGGGAAATGATGTATTGAAAGAGGAATTTATCAATGAAAGTAAAATAGCTGCTCAAGTTATTCTAAAGAATATAGCTATTGCGGAAGAAATTCCGGTGAAAGAGAAAGACGGTAGATATACTGTGCACATTACGCTTAAAGTGAGAGAGACAGATGTGTTGGATGCGATCCGTAAACATGTTATGGCAAATGAAAGACTACAGAAGGTTTTTAAAAAGGAGAAGTTTGACGAATTGTGGAATGAATAAAAATAAAGTAAAAAGTTTTTATTTAGGGATTCTTATACTGGTGTGTGCAAGTCATCCATATACCTTTTGGTTGGGAAGAGGATTTAACTTCTGAGTATACACAGCAGATAAAATATATCTGTCTCATATTTAGTAAAGGATGTATAAGGAATAATTTTTGTGATATTTTAAAATTTGAAAATGTCATAGAAAAAAGACTGACCGGTGATTTAAGAATTGAAGAACTCTATAAGACGAACGATTATAATTTGGAACAGTGTATGTTAAGAAATTATAACCACGTTTTAATAGATGATGATTATCAGATAAATACAGACGATATATAGAGTTCTTGAAGCTTGGAGAATATGGTAAACTGGCGGTTAAGACAGTAGTTTGGTCTTTACTAAATGTGAAAGTTCTTTTTATTCATATTGAACTAAAATGAGGTGATAGTTCGAACCTATTAGGATTTAGGGGCAGATATGATTTTGAAAAATCGTGTGTTTATAGTATACAGGTCATTAAATTTAAGCTAAAAAATGCTTTTCTTTAAACTTTATTCTCTTTCTTTGTTCTTAATATAAAAGGACTTAAACTTTGAACGTATGAGAATAAAGCAGATTTGTATGATGGTATTGCTCTCTTTAGGGATAGCACCTTGGGCAAAAGCTCAAACATTTGACAAGTTATGGAAACAGGTGGAGCAGGCTGAACAGAAGAGTTTGCCACAAACAGTGATCCAACTGACAGATCGAATTTATAAAAAAGCGGAAACAGAGAGAAACTCTCCACAGATGTTGAAGGCGTATACGTGGCGGATGAAATACCGCGAAACGTTGACTCCCGATAGCTTTTATGTAAGTTTGAAAGGTTTGGAACAGTGGGCGGAAACAACGGATAAACCGATGGACCGTGCTGTTTTGAATTCCCTGATAGCCGGTATTTATGCAGATTATGCATCCAGCAATCGCTGGCAGATTCGTCAGCGGACGAATATTGTAGACGAAGCTCCCTCCTCCGATATACGGGAATGGAGCAGTAATATGTTCGTGCAACAGGTGATGAAATATACAGCCGGTTCTTTGCAGGATACGGGATTGCTGTTGAATACCTCTTCGCGCATTTATATTCCTTTTGTGAAACTCGGAGATACCAGTGAATACTATCATCATGATATGCTTCATTTGCTGGGTAGCAGAGGGGTGGATGCTTTGAACAATGTAATGGGATTGGATAAAGATTCTGTTGTACAGACATCGGTTGAAAACGTTTATTTAGGTATGCTCGATGCTTATGAAAAAGCCGGTATGGATGATGGTTATGTGCTCTGCAAACTCGATTATCTGAACTGGAAACGGAATTCGGATCCTACCTTTGTGCCTTATCGGGCACCACAGAATTTAATCGGGTTGACTCAAGATCCTTATCTGACCGGCCTCGATAAACTGAAAGCTGATTTTAAATCGCATGATGTCTGTGCTGAGGTTTATCTGGCCAAAGCCCGCTATGCTGTGGAAAAACAGCAACAGGTGATGGCTTTGCAGATTTGTGATGAGGCTATCAGGCTTTATCCGGACTATAAACGCATCAATGCCTTAAAGAATTTGAAACAGGAGATTTTGAATCCGGCTTTGTATGTACGTGCCGACCAGGTTGTTTATCCGGATACTGATATGAAGTTGATGGTGAACCATAAGAATATAGATGGTTTTACGGTGCAATTATACCAATCGAAAAAGCGGGTGGCCGAACAGCATTATTCTTTATTGCGTCCTCAGAATTATCAGAATCAGGATACTGTATTTACGTTGAAAGCTCCGGCAATCGGAGAATATGTGATGCGTATCGTACCCGATGCCAAGGCACGGGAAAATAGTGAAAGCAAGCTGAGTGTTACCCGTTTTAAGGTATTGACACTTCGTTTGCCGGGAGACCAATACGAAGTGGTTGTCCTCGACTGTATGAGCGGACAGCCTGTGGAAGGTGCCGTTGTCACTCTTTATACAAACGATGAAAAGAAATTGACGGAGTTTACTACTGATTCCGAAGGAAAGGCAACATTCCCCTATAAACGTGAATACCGCTATTTAGTCGCTACCAAAGGCGATGATACCGCAATGCCCTTGCAAGGTATTTATGGCGGTAGTTATAATTACTACACGGATAAGAAACCGGTGAATTCGGTGAAACTTCTGACGGACCGTTCTCTTTATCGACCGGGGCAAACCGTATATGTGAAAGGTATTGCTTATGAGCAGGAACTGGATACAGCTAATGTCATTGTCAATCGCACTTATACGTTGACGCTTACCGATGCCAATCGGCAGGAGGTTGGAAAGAAAGAGCTTCGTACCAATGAGTTCGGTTCCTTTGCTACGGAATTCACTTTGCCGTCCGTTTGCTTGAACGGTACGTTCACACTAACTACCGATGAAGGAATGACCACTATCCGCGTGGAAGAGTATAAGCGACCTACTTTCGATATAACTTTTGATAAGATGACCGGGTCGTATAGCTTGGGTGATAAAATCGATGTGAAAGGAACGGTGGCCACCTTTAGTGGTGTGTCATTGCAGGATTTGCCTTTGAATTATACAGTTACCCGTTTTATGCGTTTTGGCTGGCAAGGAGCGCAGTTGGGTGCTGAACCTATTGCATCGGGCACCGTTTTGCTGAATGAAGACGGACAATTCACGATTCCGGTATCCTTGAGTGGTGATAAAGGGTTCGATATGGGATATTATGTTTTCCAGATTCAAGCGACGGTTACGAATGTGGCGGGAGAGACGCAGGCTTCCACTTACAGTTTAGGAGTCGGAAACCGTTCAATGCTACTGGGAGCCGAGATACAGAATCCTGTTTGCAAGGAAGACTCCATCAAGCTGACTTTTAAAGCTACCAATCTTGATGGCCAGCCCGTTAGTGTAGAGGGTAACTACAAACTTTATCCCGTAGTCGGTGGTGCGAAGTCCGAAGAGGTGATGAAAGGCACTCCGGCTTATACGGGTACGTTTGTTTCCAATAAAGAGACGCTTCTTCCGGGATGGACTTCTGTGCCGTCGGGAGAATATCTGTTGGTTATGTCTGCCAAAGATGATCAGGGTCGTGAAGTGACGGGCGAAGAGGAAGTCATACTCTTCTCGATCAAAGATAAGCGCCCTCCGGTAGACAAGGCGATCTGGTATTATGCAGAAAATACCTCGTTTGATGCCGCTCATCCGGCTGTGTTCTATTTCGGAACTTCCAAGAAAGACGCGTATGTGATGATGAATCTGTTCAGTGGTAACCGGATGCTGGAAAGCAAGGTGCTTCGTTTGTCCGATTCAATTGAGCGTTTTGAATATCCTTATAAAGAATCGTATGGCAACGGGCTTTCCGCTACTTTCTGCTTTGTGAAGGATGGTTCCGTAAATCAGCAGACGGTAAGAATGACGAAACGCTTGCCGGATAAAACATTGACAATGAAATGGGAGGTATTCCGTGATAAACTGCGTCCGGGACAGGAAGAAGAGTGGAAGCTGACTGTCAAAACCCCGCAAGGAATGCCGGCCGCAGCTGAAATGTTGGCTACCATGTATGACGCTTCGCTGGATAAGATATGGAAAAATAATCAGAGCCTGAGAATCGGATACAACCTTTCTGTGCCCGGAACACGCTGGATGGATGGTTATTGGGGAATGAACTCTTATAATTATTGGTTCCCTTCCAAGAGCCTGAAGGTAGATCCGATGGCATACGACCACTTCGCGCTTCCATTCAATTACGTCAGTAATCTGGTTTTCGAAGAGGAAATGATACCCCTTTGTAATTATCGACAGAACGCAACGGTTGTTGGAAGCGCAAAAGTACGCGGAATGGCGAAAGCCGAGGCGGGTATGTCTATCGTCATCAGCGATAAAGCCGATGTTGAATATGCCGAAACGGCTGATGCCGACAGGGATACCGGAGCGGGAGAAACCCTTCCTGGGGCTACCGAAGAATTGCGTACCAATTTTGCCGAGACCGCTTTCTTCTATCCGCAACTTCGTACCAATGAGCAAGGGGAAGTTTCTTTCTCTTTCACCATGCCGCAGAGCCTTACCCGTTGGAATTTCCGGGGATATGCGCATACCAAAGGAATGATGACAGGTATGATCGATGCTACTGCTGTGACCAGTAAGGACTTTATGCTGACTCCGAACTTGCCGCGTTTCGTCCGCGTGGGAGATAAAACTTCTGTAGCCGCTTCTGTGGCAAACCTTACCGGAAAGAATATTTCCGGAACGGTTAGCTTTATTCTTTTTGACCCGATGACGGAAAAGGTGATCAGTACGCAGAAACAAAAGTTCTCTGTAGAAGCAGGACGTAGCACGGGAGTGAGTTTCCTTTTTATTGTTACCGATAAATACGATGTATTGGGTTGCCGTATGATTGCCGATGGTGGTTCGTTCAGTGACGGCGAGCAGCACCTCTTACCCGTACTTAGCAATAAAGCGGATTTGGTGGAGACTGTGGCCATGCCTGTTCGCGGAGAAGAAACACGTACTTTCCCGCTCGATAAGTTATTCAATAATCACAGCAAATCGGCTACCGACCGTCGTCTGACTATCGAGTTTACAGGTAATCCGGCTTGGTACGCCATACAGGCATTACCATCGTTGGGTATGCCCGAGAACAATAATGCCATCTCTTGGGCTGCCGCTTATTATGCGAATACGTTGGCTGCCTATATAATGAATTCACAGCCACGCATCAAAGCCGTGTTCGATAGTTGGAAGTTGCAAGGCGGAACGAAGGAGACTTTCCTCAGTAATTTGCAAAAGAATCAGGAGGTGAAGAACATCTTGTTGTCTGAATCTCCTTGGGTGATGGAGGCCCGGACGGAAGAAGAACAGAAAAAGCGCATCGCTACTTTATTCGATCTGAACAACATTCGTAATAACAATATTGCTGCCTTGACCCGGTTAAAAGAGCTTCAGCAGTCCGATGGTTCGTGGGCATGGTATAAAGGTATGAACGGTAGTCGATTTATCACGAACTTTATTGTCGAATTGAATGCCCGTCTCGCTTTGCTTACCGGTAAACCGCTGGAAGGGGATGCCTTGACGATGCAGCGTTCTGCTTTCAGTTTTCTGAATAAAGAAGCGTTGGAAGAGTATAAGAATATCCGTAAAGCAGAGAAAAACGGAGAAAAGGTAAAAGGGCTCTCCGATGAGGCGTTGAAGTATCTCTACCTTGTTGCTATTTCCGGTGAAAAAATGCCGCTTGCCGATAATCAGACCGCTTACAATTACTTCTTGTCGAAAGTAGGGGAGACGCTGACCAGCCGTTCCATGGCTAATAAGGCACTTGCCGCCATTGTGCTGGATAAAGCCGGAAGGAAGCAGGAAGCATTGAATTTTATTGCTTCTTTGAAAGAGTTCTTGACAAAGACGGACGAACAGGGAATGTTCTTTGCTTTCAATGAGAATCCTTATACTTGGGGCGGTTTACAGATCCCGGCCCATGTCACGGTAATGGAAGCTCTTGAACTTGTATCCGGCGACTCCTCTACGGTGGAAGAAATGAAACTCTGGCTCTTGAAGCAGAAGCAAACGCAGGCATGGGATTCTCCGGTGACTACGGTAAATGCGGTTTTTGCCCTGTTGCAACGTGGTGTCAATCTGCTCGATAATCAAGGTGATGTACGTATTACTGTTGCTAATGAGGTATTGGAAACTTTGGCTCCTGCCAAAACGATTGTTCCCGGATTGGGCTACATTAAAAAGACTTTCACTGACAAGAAAGTGGTGGATGCCCGTAAGATAACTGTCGAAAAACGGGATACCGGTATCGCCTGGGGAGCAGTCTATGCACAGTATCAGGAAGATATCGATCAAGTGAAACAGCAAGGTAACGAACTGAGTGTAGAGAAGAAACTGTATGTGGAGCGTTTGGTGAATAATGTTCGTCAGCTACAACCGATAACAGCCGCTACGGAGTTGGCTGTAGGAGATAAAGTCGTTTCACGCCTTACGGTCCGTTTGGATCGTCCGATGGATTTCATCCAATTGAAAGACCAGCGTGCCGCCTGTTTCGAACCTATCGGTACGTTATCCGGTTATCGCTGGAACAACGGTTTCGGTTATTATGTCGATATCAAAGATGCTTCAACCAATTTCTTCTTCGATGGATTGGGCAAAGGTGTTTATGTTCTTGAATATAGCTATCGTATCAGTCGTGCCGGAATGTATGAAACCGGACTGGCAACCATCCAAAGTGCATATGCACCCGAATATGTTTCTCACTCCGCTTCGATGAAAGTGACGATAAAATGATTTACACTTGAAGGCCGGTTGTATTTGTCCGGATAGACAAGTTGTATTTTGAATCAAATGCCAATCAGTGCCGGTTACATTTTTGATGGATGTAACCGGCATTCTTTACCATCTACCCTTAATAATCCTTTCAATCCGTTCCTTTTCTCATTGAAAACTCCTACATTTGTGCTCCAAATATAATATGTAGAGCATGAAACGCAGTATATCCTTTATAATTACCCTTTTTATTATTACTTTGTCTGTCATTGCCCAACCTCGTCTTTCTTCCAATAAAGAGACACATAACTTCGGGCAGATAGAATGGAAACATCCTGTAAATGTGGAGTATACCATTACGAATACCGGAGACAAGCCTTTGGTATTGACCAATGTTACCACTTCTTGTGCCTGTTCCGTTGCCAGTTGGACGAAAACGCCCATCGCTCCCGGTGAGAAAGGAACGGTTAGTGCTACTTTTGATGCGAAGGCACTCGGACATTTTGAGAAAACTGTGGGTATTTATAGTAATGCACAACCCAGCCTTGTCTATTTGAAATTTGTAGGCGAGGTAGTGCAGGAAGTTACTGATTTTACGAAGACACATCCTTATGCTATCGGTTCCATTCGTTTGGACCGGAACGAATTTGCCTTTCCGGATGCCCATCGTGGTGAAGAACCGACTCTTACGTTTAGTGTCGTAAATCTGTCCGATCGTCCATACGAACCGGTATTGATGCATCTGCCTCCTTATCTGAAAA
>ULJH01018506.1_pt1 | contig 124688 bp, 97 predicted proteins | sample 1950781 | NCBI WGS metagenome assembly ULJH01 (sample SAMEA4835462, study PRJEB28245) | human gut metagenome | biome: gut microbiome; material: fecal sample | place: Denmark | collected 2008 | reverse complement strand
ATTTATTCATCCCTCGTTTGCAAATGAGGTTTTTAAGTATAAATAGGCCTTTGAAACCAATTTAATTTTCGTCAGTATTACAAATTTGTCTTAATCCTTCTTAATCGGAGCCAAACAAATCCCTGGTATAGACCTTTTTTTCTACATCTTTCAGTTCATCCGCATGACGATTGGCCAAAATAACATCGGATTCTTGTTTGAAGTGATTTAAATCATTAACGACTTCACTCCCGAAAAAGAGGGATCCATTGGGGAGAGTAGGTTCATATACGATGACTTTCGCTCCTTTGGCTTTAATCCGTTTCATCACACCTTGAACACTAGAAGAACGGAAATTGTCGGAATTAGATTTCATGCTTAAGCGATATACGCCAATGACTACTTCATGTTCTTTTTGGGAATCAAAATTCAAATTCCCGTCATAATCGTAATACCCAGCCTTCTTTAAAACTTGAGAAGCGATCCAATCTTTCCTCGTTGCGTTGGAATCGACGATAGCTTGAATGAGGTTTTGGGGGATATCCCGATAATTCGCGAGTAGCTGTTTCGTGTCCTTGGGCAGACAATATCCACCATAACCAAAACTTGGATTATCGTAATAATCACCAATACGGGGATCCAAGGTAACTCCTTTGATGATATCTAAAGTGGATAACCCCTTACTTTCGGCATAGGTATCTAATTCATTAAAGAAAGATACGCGCAAAGCCAAATAGGTGTTGGCAAAAAGTTTGATGGACTCCGCTTCTTCGTATTTGGTTAATAGAACAGGTACATCTTCTTTTTTCGCGCCTTGTTCTAACAAGGCAGCAAAAGACAACGCATCTTGCTTGTTTTTGTTATAGCCAACCACAATTCGAGAGGGATAGAGGTTATCGTGTAAAGCCTTGGATTCCCTCAGGAATTCCGGCGAAAACAACAAATGGGAAAACCCGTATTTCTTTTGGATGGAACGAGTATATCCAACGGGAATCGTGGATTTAATGACGATAATAGCGTCGGGATTCACCTCTTTTACGATATCCAGCACTTCCTCTACCTTCGACGTATCGAAATAGCTTTTTTCAGGGTCATAATTCGTGGGCGTTGCAATAATGATAACGTCAGCATTTTGATATGCTTCTTTGACATCTAAAGTCGCCTTAGGCATTTTTTCACCCTGAGCAAAATAGGTCTCAATATCCTGATCTTGGATGGGAGATATCCCTTTATTAATTTTATCAACTTTGGACGGGTCTATTTCCACGATGGTGACAAGATGATGACGGGATAACAAAACCGCGAGGGACAAACCAACATACCCTGCGCCAGCGATAGCAATACGTAAAGAACGGGACGAATTCGAGTTATATTCCTTCAATGTTTTTAAGGCCATTTGATAGCTTAACGCATCCACGTCCCGCTTCTTTTCTAAATATTGATAGTTTCTACGGGACATATGGCAAAGCGAAGCCGCTTCTACTTGAGTAAGGCCTTTTGCCTTACGGATATCGGATAAATCCATAGCAAAAGAATAACGCGAAAAGCGCAAAAATCAATATCAATAGAGAAAAAGTGCAAAGAATTAGATTGAGAAAAGCGCAATTAGTCGTGTTGCTTCACGGGTCCGCCAAAGAGGGCTAACTTCTTGAGCAGAGCCTTCATCTCTTCAACACTTAAGCGACCCGTGTTGTGAGAGGTATACGAATCACCGATGTTGAGTTTAGCATCACCAACCGTAAAATACTGATCGTAATTCAAATCACGGTTATCCGCATGAATAGCAAAGAAATCGCCCATGTCTTCTGCACGAAGCATTTCTTCTTGGGTGACCAAAGTTTCAAAGAGTTTCTCGCCATGACGGGTGCCGATATATTCGGGCTTCATGGAGCAGTTTTCCAACTCGAGGATGGCTTGGGCCAAGGTTCCAATCGTGGCCGCCGGGGCTTTTTGGACAAAGAGGTCGCCTTGTTGGCCATGTTCAAAGGCATAAAGGACCAAATCCACCGCATCGTCTAAAGTCATCATGAACCGAGTCATGTCAGGATTGGTGATGGTGATGGGTTTGCCTTCTTGGATTTGATGGAGGAACAAGGGGATGACGGAACCGCGACTTGCCATAACATTGCCATAACGAGTTAAGCATAGGACCGTATCGCCTTCTAATAACTGACGGGATCTAGCAATGACGTTCTTTTCCATCATTGCCTTAGACATGCCCATCGCATTAATCGGATAGGCCGCCTTATCCGTGGACAAGAAAATCGCCTTTTTAACGTGGTGGGCAACACAGGCAGAAATGACATTATCGGACCCAATGATATTGGTACGTACCGCTTCCATGGGATAAAACTCGCAGGAGGGGACCTGTTTTAAGGCCGCAGCGGAGAAAACATAATCCACGCCACGGAACGCAGATTCGATCGCGTTATAGTTACGGACATCGCCGATATAAAACTTCAATTTTGGGGAGTCGTACTCCTTACGCATGTCGTCTTGTTTTTTCTCATCGCGAGAGAGAATGCGAATCTCCTTGATTCTCGTTGGCAGGAAGCGGTCGACGACCGCGTGGCCAAAGGAACCTGTGCCACCAGTGATAAGAAGGGTTTTTCCGTCCAATAAATTATTCATTTGCTTTTGTCTTTCTTTACTCGCCCTATTATAGTCTTCTTATTGAATGAAGGAACCCATCGATTCATGAAAATCCTCTTAGTTTGTCAGCATTATTACCCCGAGCCATTCCGTGTAACTCGAATTGCAGAAAATTTAGTAAAAGACGGCAATGAAGTCACCGTATTAACAGGAATCCCAAATTACCCAGAAGGGCATTACTATCCTGGATACTCCAAGAAAGAGAATCGGGAACAAACCATTAACGGGGTTCATATCATTCGTGCTTTTGAGCATCCAAGAAAAAAAGGGGTCGTACATCGCGTTTGGAATTACTACTCCTTTCCTTTTCACGGATCACGAGTTGCAAAGAAGTTAAAAGAACGTTTTGACTGTATTTTCACCATAGGCCTATCCCCGATTATGATGGCTAGGCCCGCCATCGCGTACAAAAAGAAATGGGGGACACCTATTCTCATGTACGAGATGGACTTATGGCCGGAATCTTTGCTAGCAGGCGGCATCAAGAAAGGCTCGTTTGTTTATAATCATTACAAAAAGGTTTCTGCGAAGATTTATTCCCAAATGGATCGAATTCTCGTTACAAGCGAGGCCCACATCGAATACATCGAATCCCTCATTGGCAAAAAAGAAGGCCGCATTGCATGGCTGCCGCAGTTTGCAGATGACGCCGTCGGCGAACGTCCTTCCAAGAAATCCTCCGATGAGCCCACGACATTCTTATTTGCAGGCAATATCGGTAAGGCTCAATCGTGTATCACCATATTAGAAGCCGCCAAAAAATGGAGAGATTCCAATAAAGCTCGTTTTCTTTTTGTCGGAAGTGGAAGCGAGCTACATAACCTCAAGGCATTTAAAGAAGAAAATAAATTGGATAACGTGATCTTCGAGGGGCGTGTCCCTTTATCCGAAATGCAAAAATATTACGATTTAGCCGATGCGGCCATCGTCAGTCTAACGGGGGACGAATATTGTAAAAAAACCGTTCCTGGTAAAGTTCAATCCTACCTCAAGGCAGGGCTCCCCATTCTTTCAATTGATAGCGGGGCGACCTCAAAATGGATCAATGAGATTGGTTGTGGCTTCACTTGCCCGGCGGAAGATGCCGAAGGCTTTGCGAAAATTGTTGAACGTTTTATGTCACTATCCACGGAAGAAATAGAGGCCTTCTCGAAGAGGGGGCATTCTTTCTATAATGCCAAGCTTACAGAAAATTATTATATGGAAAGTATTAAAACTGAACTTGGCCGACTTATTGGCTAACTTTTCTTTTCTTTCTTTGCGCTGACATGCGTCAAGTTCTTCCAAAGATGGCTTAATAACACACCGCAATTGAAAAACTAATCAATCATTGAGTCGATTTGTTTCCAAAATTCTTCTTCGCTTTGCTGTTCCCTAATCGTTTCACGGCAGCCCCCAACATCATAGGTAATCACGGGGCAACCACAAGAAACAGCCTCTAAATTTACGGTAGGATAATTGTCTTCATGTGTACAATTAATAAAAACATCTGCCGAAGAGTACAACTCCGCCAATTGATTTTGGTCTCGGATTGGGCCAAAGCACAGAATGTTCGATACTCCCGAATTGTTGACATCAGTCGCTTCCAACGCATTGACCATCGCGTCCGGGCTTTCTGGAATTACTTTTGAACGATATGTTTTCTTTCCTTCCGCGCTGCAGCCAGAAAACACGATTTCTTCATATCCTTTTTTTCGGAGAATTGAATAGACGCGATTCGACACGCGCTCCTTCAATACTCTTATATCTTTTGACTTCAAGCCTACTATGACCAAAGAAAACCGCGAGTCCAACTTTTTGGCCACGCTGATCAAATCTTCAAACCCTTTGTTTCTCGTCCAAACATTAGCAATGGCCAAAACCACAATCTTTCCGTCTAACTCAAGTTGGGTACGCACGTCGGATTGGCTCGGATAGAAAACCTTATGATTAATTTGGTTAGGAATAGCACGAATGGGGAATGAAGAAAGAAAACTTTTTTGCACTTCCATCTCCAACCATTCGGACGGCGTGACAATCTGCACGTTATTAAGGCCTTCGAAGAGGGCTTTTTTCCTCGAATAATTTCGCTTACACCTAGGTATAAAATACGTTTTTGGGTACATATGATGAAATTGATAATTCCTAGGGCATTTTGTGCAGCCATTTGTCCACTGCCTACATTGGCTGTAAGTAAAGTGAGAGCAGTGCCCTGTAAAAAGCCAGCAATCGTGAAGCGTTATAACGATTTTAAGCTGAGGTTTAGTTTTTAACCAATCAAACAAAATTGGCAAATTTAAATAGTAGCCATGCAAATTATGAAGCCATATGATGTCGGGGTCGAAGGATTCGGCCCATTCAATAAAGCGTCTCGTAGCCTTTTTTGATCCCCATCCAGCATCATCAAAAATACGAGACCGAAGAGCGTGAATTGCCGGATTAAGTTTGCTACCAATGCGTATAGCAATTTTAGAATACTTTTTTTCGACTTTTCCGCGCCCGTACGCAGCCTTAACCTCAAAACCCTTGCGCAAAAAATGTTCAGCATATTCGCCGACAATTTTGCCGGTCGATCCCATCCCAAGAACGGAGTTTACCAAAAGGATGCGTTTACTCATTGTTTAATTTTAGCATATTAGCATTTGGAGATATCACGCCCAGTCCCTAATATTTGTCCTCACTTTAACCCCAGCAGTTCCATATGCTTCTCAGCCATCGCCTCTATCGTATAATTGCTAACTGCACGAAGGTTGTTTAATGACATTCCCAATAAATCCTCCTTCGAAAGAGATGCGACAGCTTGCATTTTGGCCGCCAAGTCGTCGACGTCCAATCCATCATAAAGAATAATCCCATCGGAATGATGCTGAATTTCTACCGCTGATAACGCTCCGCGACTAGAGATGATAGGCATTCCATTGGCCGCGGCTTCATTAATCACCAACCCCCATATATCGTTCAATGACGGGAAGACAAAACAATCGCATTGTTGCATCAAACGATACAATTTTTTAGAGTCCATGAAAGGCAAAAACTCGACGTTTTTAATGTTTTCTTCTTCGATAATCTTGAGATATTTAGGCGTAGGTTCTCCACCCACTATAATCATTTTCGAATTTTGAACGTGGGTTTTTCCGGACGCACGAATGGCCGTTTCAAAGTTCTTCAAGTCCAAAAAGCGACCAACAGATAAAAAAACAAAAGGGGAACCATTGGGTTTATCCATTCTTTTTAAAAGCCAATTCTCATCCAAAACATCCTCTCGAGAAACGGAAGAGAAAGGATACCAAAATAATTGCTCTTTTCTTGCTCCGAACCTAAGGTAATAATTACGGTGTTCCTCAGATGTATATAATAATTTTTCAGCATTTCTGAAAAACTTTTGTTTTAATTTCCTTTTAATAAAATTACATGGCCGGTCAAATGCTCCGTCGCCTTCAATAATGTACGTCTTATGGTGATGAATTAGATAAGATAGAAGGCGAACTCCAGATAAAGACGATATATCGCAAATAATAGAAATATCAGGGTTTATTTTTTTATACTGACGAATAACGTCGAACGCAAATGAGCCTTCATTAGAGTAGGCAAGACTCTTCAAAAAATGAGGAGCGAATGATTCAAAGCGATTCGAAAGCCACGTTTGATCTCTTCCCTTTGCTTCCCCCAGCTCAAACATTACGTGCAAATCGCAATATTTGCCCAACAAGTTAAAAAAGGAAACGCGATAAGGCGAAGGCATATTCGTAAAAAACAAAACTTTTTTCATTTTCGTATCTGCCATACCGAAGCAAACCATCCTTTCTTCATAACAATTAAACCTACCGCATAAAGCGCTAAAGCAAAAACCCCTGTCCCGCCCCCAATTACAATGAATTTTGTCCACGAGTTAATTGTGAACATATTGTTAACGCAACTTGAAAGGATAAACGCGAGTACCGAAAGAAACAGGACTTTTACTGGTATTTCAAAAAATTCATACCATTTTGATTGAATGGTTCTTGCCATATAAATAGGCAAGAACCCACCAACAATCAATATTTGCAAAATGGAGCACACTAAAACAATCCATTTGTAATCCACGTGAAGTGCCGCGAGCAAAACTTGACACCCGATATTCACAACACCGCAGCAAACCATTGCAATTGCCGGAACTTTAAGATCGTTAGTAGCCGTGTTGACGTATGTCTCAACCCAAAATAAAGAAATAACCAAATATGGCATTAACGTGTAACGAGTTAATTCAGTCAATAAAGAAGCGTCTTCCGTAGGAACCCATAATTGATAGAAACTTTGAGCAAAAGCAAGGAACACAACAATGACGGCACATCCAAATACACCGCAAACCACTTGAGTCTTTTTAATGTTTTTTCTCAGTTCAGCATAGTTGGCATCCGCAAAATTTTTAGTAATTAACGGGAAAAATATTCCAATAATTGCAGTAATTACTCCGCTAATCAAATTTGGAATAGTCATCGCAAGAGATACGTGAGACCCTATCTCAGGTCCATAAAACTTGTTCAGAACCATAAGGGTGATGCCCGCTAGAAAAATATTACCAAGAGAATTAATTGAAACCCATATCGAAGAAATAAGAATCTCCTTGACATGTGTTTTGGAAATGTTCGCTCTCGAAAAAAATAAATCGGGTAATAATCTTTTGGTAAAAACAAATTGAATGGCAAGGCTTGCCACCGCAACCGCTAACGCCACGACGCCAATATAAAATAAATTCGCAGGAAGAAAGCTGTAAAGAAGCAAAAATAAGACCGCTCGCAATAATGCGGTCACAATTTCACGTCCCGAACGTAATTCGATGCGATTGGTTGCAAAAGTCGCTACGCCAAAAACAGTAGACATAATGTTTACAATCGCCGATGCAATAGTAAAGGCAAACAAGAGGCGTACAGGCGTTAGAAGATTGGTTGGAATTTCAAGAAAAACTCCAATGAAAACAATGAATAAAACCGATAGACCAAGGAGTATTAAAGAATACAAAAAATCGACAAAAAGAGTAGAGGAATAATACTTGTTTGCGTCGTCGTTTTTCTTATTCACCAAAGAAATAGTGATGTAACGGCAAGCCATGGAATTCATAGCCGACGAAACCACGGTCATTGCATTCGTGATATTCGTAGACAAAGGATAAAACGAATAGGCTTCCCTTCCCAAAGCTTCGAGCAAATAAGGGGAAAGAAAAAAGGAGATTCCAAAGCCGACGACAAAAGAAAGCAACGCCGAAAAGATATTCAAAATTTGTTGTTTTTTGCCCGATGAAAACACGTAAGAATTTGTCTTTTTCATAATTGATACTTTGTCACCGCTACTTTTTGATATCGTTCCGTTCTATGAGTGCACAATTGATGCAGCGGACACGAATCGATTGCATATCTTCCAAGTAAGGGCGAGGCAGCAAACAGGAACAGCCAATAGTTTCTATGTATACCGGTCGTTGCTAAAGCCAATACGAAAAAGGAAACACCGAGCATAATTAAATACGGTTTCAGCGAAGAGAGTTTTTTGTTCGTTTTTTTCGCGTATATCAAGTAAGAGCGAATACATAATGCCAATACTATCAGGCCAAAAATGCCAAAGCCCGAAACAAACGACGGAATCGCCGCGCCACCGCCAATTAACCCCATTTTTCCTTGCAGCGCCAATTGCGTTTCGGGGCTGGCGCTCATCCATGTGTCGGAAACATTAGCCGCGTAAAAATAGCCTTGATTCCCGTCACCAACACCAAAAAAGGGGAACTGTAGCAAGATACATAAGTCGTTCCAAATAGTCGAATAGCGATATTGGGTTGACTGATTCGTTCGATCGAATAACTTTAAAATAAAATTTTGATAAAAAATGGCACGTGTTTTTGGGATAATCGCTAGCAGGACAGACAACACGCAAAACAAAACAACAAGCGCAATAATGGCCTTCGTTGATATACGTTTTTCGTAAACGCCATAAACGAAAAGACCGATGCCGATAATCAAAAGACCAGTTAAAACAGACGCGGATTTCGTTAAAATGGCTAAAATGCCCAAAAGAATAGAACAAACGCAATAAAAGACCAAGGTTTTCTTAGAAGCGAAACATCTGGTAATACGCCAATATAAATAGAGCGTTAAAAAGCAAAACAACACACAATTTTCAGCCGGTTCGGACGCAAAGCCATAAAAACGGAACGTTCCATAATTATGACGAATTCTAGCATACATAGCAGAATCTCCACCGACCACCTTTAGGATGTCTACGGCGTCATACGCTTTCCACAGCAACGGCTGGTTAGCATAAAAACATACGCACTGAAAAAGACCAAAACAAATAAAAGCAAGGATAAAAATGTCAATAATCCGGCATGCCCATTTTTTCTTAACAAATGACAACATAAAACAAAAATAAGGAATCATAGCTATGTCGTAGCAATATTTGACCATGCCGAGAAAAACGACATTCATAGGAGTCTTATTAAAGAGCAGACTGAATGTCGGCGAAATAATTAGCGCCATGCCCATAGAGGATATTGAAAGTAAGAAAAAGGCGGCTAAGAGATTTTTAAAAACAAAGTCAACATCATGACGGCCGAAGGCAAAATACGAAATGTAAAAAACGGGTAAAGCTATAATGGACAGATAAAAGGACAACGAAAAGTTTTTTCCGGCCAAACTAAACAATTTGCACGGTCCGAAGCAATTAAAAATGCAAATGCAAATAAATAAAGCAACATTGATGAATGTAACGATTTTCTTGCAATTCATCATTGTGTTTGTCTTCCTTTTAACAAACGCCACGTCGGAATCGCCAATAAGAACAGCGAAGCCAAGAGCAAAAACGCGCCAATAATTATTTGAACAACCCCATAGTTTTTATTGGGAGTGGATTCGACGTAGTTTGATTGGATCAATTCCCATTTTTCCCGAACATTGGTTTCGCCTAAATAAGCGTCATTCCAATAAACCGTTTCCGGATCCGTTTCGTCATTAATCCACGAATAAATTCCATCATTTATTTGAGGGTAAGCGTTATAACCGCTGAATGAGGATGACGAATAAGGGTCGATCCAAGAAAGGACATACAAAGCAAAGCTGGAGTAAGATATATGGATTTTCCCCCAACGCGAGTCCGATTTAATCGTTGAATAATCGCTCGTATCATAAATAAAAACAGGAGATGCGATTTGAGAAAAAAGTGTTGAAGACCACAAACTATCTTCATCCGTAAAAACAATTTTAAAAGAGGCCGAATAAGAGGATTTGGGGATCGAAAAAAGCCAAAGTCTATGTTCAAAATCATTGAAATCCTGGCCTTCGGGGGATTCCACGGTAAATCCCTCGCTTCTAGATTCGACTCCATTTGAAGAATTTGTATCACAATAGACTGAAAAGAGTTTGGGGCTCATTTTGACGTCGCTGAAATAGCAAAAGATCAATTTGCCTTCATTTGGATCATCAAATAAATCGGAGCTAGTTGATATCGCTTGGCTGGACGCCAATGCTAAAACCATTCCAAGCGCAGCGAAACCATTCATGCGGATATTGTCCTCTCTTTTTGTTCTCTCGCCAAATCAAGTTCATCGTCCACTGTTTTCCAAAAAGCGCGGGGCGTGTTTTTATAATAAATATTTTCAATTGTTGACGCCGGAACAGAAGACGAAAAATTTTGCAAGATAAAAGGTACAACCCCCTGCGCCGTTTTGCCACCATCGTCTTCATAAACAATGTAAGACAATGGGTACTGCTTCACTGCGTCAAGCAAGCAATCCTTTGGATTACGACACAAATAAATTAGTGGTTTCCCAAAGGAAATAATTTGAAACACCTTTGAAGATGGCAAATATGGATTTTTTATTCCCGCCGCAACCAAAATATCAGACTCAATACACTTTTTCTCAAATTCAGACACGGATAAGCAACGGTGAATCGCAACAAAACCAAACGCCGAAATCTTCTTAATATCTTCCACACTTCCGATAGTTGGATAAAAACCTACCTCGATTCTCTTAGACGCCGATGAATCGTTTATGGCATTAAGCAACGTAGAAAAGTCTCTGTTATTCAAACTACCACCATAAGTAATTTGAATCATTTCCCCTTTGTCATTCGCTACCGGGCATCCTACGGATGTGGTATCAAAAAGCGGGAGGCCAATGAATCTGATTTTACCAAAAATCTCTGAGCAATTAGAGTAATCGGAATTAATTTTTTCTTTGCAAGAATCCAAAAAAATTGCACATTTTGAATCCATAATAATCTTTGATTCCAACCTTTTTTTCCGTTTGTCGTTCATCCTTTTTGGAATATAACGGCTTCTTTGACCAAAAGACATGCCATCCCAAAAAATAGGATAAAAATCAATTCCTGTTTTTTTGGAAGCTTTCCGCCCTCCGAGAAGAGTGTCCACTCCGTTGAAATCCGCAAATAACTTAGTAACACCAAGTTTTCGAATTATCTGTTTCGCTTTGGATGCCAATACCAACTCAGCAATCGGTTCATAATTTGGAAACAACGGAAGGTATAAAACTTGTCGTATTCTGTATATTATTTTCGTAACAAATTTTGAAAATGTTCCTCCTCGGGGCGATCGAGCAACGCGTTCTATCCACCAAAATTCGTCTTTGAAAACTCTAAATATTTCGATATTTCCCTCTATTTGGTGTTTGTTCTGTCCCGGAAATCTATAGCATAAAACAATTACCTTCGTGGTTTCGGCTCGATAACGTATTAATTTCTCATCGCAAAGGCTATTTGCACTTCCGATGGATGGAAAAGAATGCGTTATAAAAAGGCAAACATCATGTGCATTTTTATTCATCTATTTGTGCCTCGAGAATATTGGCATAATCTAAATTGCCACTTTGAATAGTGCCAAGCGAACCTTTAATAATTTTATGAGCCTTTTTAAGGTTTTGAATCGCCAAACGGTCATGACGTAGTTTTAGTTTTGAAAGGATGCCAACGTAAGTAAGCCAGACGTAGAAATTGTTTTTTGTTTTTCTTTCTTTTTTTAGCATGTAATAACGATTTCCAAGCCATGCTAAGTAGAAAATAAGTGATGGCGTTCGATATTCTTGCGACACGTGATGTTCCACCCAAACGTCACCATTATATTCGCAACGATAGTCATCGCCCTTAGCGGCGCGGCAATAACGCATAGTAAAATCCAGATCTTCGTTAAAGGCATAGCCTTTCATGTTTTCGTCAAAAATTAGTCCATGGGCTTCGGTTATACTGCGTCGAATGCAAAAGCAATACCCCATTGCCCACGTTGTATGTGCCGTCCCAGCTTTTTGAGGTGGCAAAACGCCTAGCATGCTTTTGGTAATATAACCGGACTCTTTATGAAAATGCTCACGAAAATCAAATACATGAGCGCTTAGGTGTAGTCCTCTTTTAGTTTTGCAATCCAATGAGTTAAACGCACCGAGCAGCCCTAATTTATTGTCCGAAAAAAGTTTACTAACATTTTCAAAAAAATTAGCCGGAAAGGTTACGTCGTCATCAGAAAAAATGAAAATATCGCCAGAGGCGTGCTCCATGCCAATGTTACGCGCCCTTGTGATAGATTTGTAATCAGCGACAATACGTTTTGTACCCGCAAGAGTTTGGCACACCATTTTATTGTTTTTTACAATGTCCTCGTCATCGGATTGGTCCACAACAATAATCTCATCGGGCTTAACATTGCACAACGAAATAGAACGAAAGCAATCATCCAAACTTTTTGGCCGGTTCAAGGTCGGAATAATTAAGGATAATTTCATGTGATTAATTGTCGGTTTTTTTGGTCGCGCGCGCAATAAATTTTACAGCTCACCCCCTTTTTATATCCAACATTTGAAAACTAGAGACCCTTTTGACCCTTATTTGTCCATAATTGGATTGAATAACGGCCGCTTCGCCAACGAGCATCAAGCGCGCATCCAAAACGGTTAATTACCTCTTAAATCATTTTATAAATTCAAAATCTTTGAACTTATAAAAAGAATCCGAACAGCAAATTTTGGCTCACCCCACACAACAAAACTTAGGAATCATCGTATTTTTAACGCGCTACCGTCTCAATCCACTCGCCAAATCAAAACACCGTTCCACTCATTTCTTTGAATTTATTCAGTTAATGTTCCACGGAACACAGAGTGGCAACTTCCCGTGTCTATACGTAAGAAACGACTTTCGATTCAAATAAAGTACTTCTTATTCTCAAAACTCACCCGTTCAATCGCCTCTCCATCATAGGTCTTTAAGTAGGCGATGCCCTTGGACGCGTTATAGCAAATCGAATAGATCGTGTATTCAAATTCCCCGGGACGAACCTCGCAGCAGCCACGAACTTGCTCAACCGAGCCAAGGATATGAAAGAATTGGGAAACGCTGGAACGTTCGTCTTCTTGGCAAATGCTATGGGTTTTGGTAAAGCAGACGCGAACAAAACGGGAAAGGCTTGATAAGTCTCCTGGCAGCCCCATCGCCCCCATGCCGCGGCTATAAGGAGATAAATCCAGCTGCTTGTTCCATTTATTTTCCGGATCGGTCACCGATAAGGATGCATAGTTTTTTAAGTTCCATAATTGGATCGGGAACGGGGGATTATTCGTTAATGCCCCCACCGGATTGTCATAAACATGCAATCCATCTTTCGTTCGTTCCACGGTGATGGAACCCGTTTTATCGGCGATCAGCCAATGGAGGGAAGAAGGCGGTAATTGTTCGTTATAGGGAGTAGACGTGATATCTAAATGACGAAGCAACTCTTTGGCCTCTTCTAGATTCGAGGCCTGCGCCAAAATCCAGGGGATGATTTCAAAGGAAGCGACCGCTTCTTGATCGATAGGGTCTTTCTCCGCGTATACCGCGTTGCCTACAAAATTAAGACCAGCCATCCCTAGGCCTTGATCATTGATTGCGTCATAGAACAAGGGATATCCGTTGTCTTTATGGGCGATGCCCATCAAGGCATGATGTTCCTTTAAATGCCGCCCATTCCGGAAAGAAAAGGGATGGGTTTTAGGAACGATGACGAGTTCTTCCCCGTAGGAGAAGTCATAATCGAGATTCCGTCCGAAATAGAAATCCCTGGTTTGAAAAGCGATGCCGGTGCACATAAACAAAACCTCCTGTTGGTTTAAGGATAACGCGAAGAAGGAAGGATGGTAAGACGTTAATGGGATTTCACCTGCCAAGAACCATGAATTTGTTATCTCGACCCCGTTTAATTTCTCACATCAAAGAAGGCGATAAGGAATCACCATCGGATAGGGAACCATCTGTTCCCGCGAATCTTATTGCCGCTTCTTGTTTTATCTATTTAACTACCGAGAACAAGGCTATAGGAACATAATCATATAGATTGGAAAGGTAACCAAATTGGATTTGCTACTAATCCCGTTTTCATTCCCAAAAATGTACCCTTTTTGCAGGTTGTAAGGTTCTTTTACGAGCTTGGGTATGGCTCTAAAGTTATTTTGATCGTTTCCTGATTTTATTTCGATGGGGAGAATCGACGTATTTTCGTAATCATTGATTAGAAAATCGACTCCCCCCACCTTCTTGCTATCGAAATAATACAAATCGTGTCCATGCGCGGAAAGTTCCATGGCACACGCCGTTTCATACACGCTTCCTAAATTCACGCCACTATCTTTGTTTAAGACGGCATCAATGTTGTTCTTGTATAAGAGATTCGTGAGCAGCCCAACATCGTTGTAATAAAGTTTGATTAGATTTTTGCTCGCGGATTCGCATAGAGGGAACACGGGGTTGCTGATGGCTTTCGCGCCCAATACGCACCCGGAAGAAATGAGATAATCAAACTCGTCCTGATAACGCCCCATCGAAGCTTTAGGAGCATTCTCAATCTTTTTAAATTGAATCCGTTTGACCTTATTTTCCATGTAGGATGGCAAATAATCATAGATGCGTCTTATTTTTAAGGAGTGCTCCTTATCGTATTTTGCTGCATCATCAGAATAGTATTTGTAGGTCAGGGCTTGGTTTTCTCGCATGGTATAGACGTTTTTTGCTTCCACGAAAGCCTTTACCGAGTCTGGAAGGCCGCCGGAAAGCAAATAACGTTTAAACAAGCCTAGGATCGTTTTATGAATTCCCTCCGAAGGCGGAGTTTGACCCACAAAACATTTTTTCAAATAAGAAATCACGTCCTTTCCCACGTTGTTTGCTAAAAGAAACTCTTCAAAATCCATGGGGAACATCTTTACTTCATCCATGCTGCCCATAGGTATGAACGTATGCTGAAGGGTGATCCCTAAAAGAGATCCGCTGCAAATATAGCGATACCTCGCATCGGCCTTTAATGGTTTTAGCATCGTCAGCAAATGGGGGTAGACCTGAATTTCATCCAAGAAAATCATCGTATCGGAAACGTCCCCCAGGTTATTCCCGTAAAGCGCGCTTACCTGTAGATAAAAATCATCGGTTGTACGAACGTTTTCAAAGAGTTTGTCCCCTTCCGAATCGTCTTTAAGGTTTATTTCAACGAAATGCTTAAAGAACTTCTTGCCCGTTTCCCTAATAATAAAGCTCTTTCCAATTTGTCTCGCCCCATCGATAACAAGGATCTTGGCATTTTTGTCTGCGTAATAACGGTTTATTCTTTCTTCAATTTTTCGATAAAACATAATCTTCTTGGTTTCATTTTATAGCATTTTAGGACTTTTCCAATAATTTATTATATGGATTTCGGAACTTTTCCAATAATTTTTAGTGTCGTTTTTGCGCCTTTTCCAAACTTTTTTATGCCTTAAAAAGGTACTTTTCCAAAAAATGTGTTTAGATTTTTTACGCTGGTAGAGAGTTACACTAAGTATGTGTTTTTCACGGGTAAACTAAGATTTAGGCACGCTCAAAGCAACGAGGAGACACCTCCGTGACGAGACAAAGCCCCATGGTGTAACATCCATGAATAAGAGGCATGAAATGCCCGGCGTGCTATACGAAAAAGTGGGAAACGAATACTGAAAGCGAAGCCCTATTCCATAGGGAATCTTTTCATTTCATCGGCCTCTGTTAACGTCCCTCTCCTTGAAATAAAGACGAAAAAAAGCCAAACTTTCTTCTAATGACGAAGGTAGAAGGAAAGACAGTCCGTAAATGCTTATTGAATGGCTTTTTCGGCATCCTTTCCATTGTCTGCAGCGTTTTTCTTGCTTTTTTTGCCGGTCCCATCTTGGATTCAAATAACCCCACGCCTGTTTTGCATGCTGGCAATATCGACTTTAAGGATGCTTCGAATTGTCAGGTATTTTCTTTAGGTGGGGACGCTTCCTTCTATCCCGGCGAATGGATCGTCAGTGAGCCTACTGGGTCTAAAACCTCTCCAGAATCCATCCAATTGCCCGGTTCTTTCACCTTGGAGGAACCGATTGCTTCGTTAAAATGGAACTTGATTCATCTTCCCGATTCCTTTTCCCTTCATATCCATCAAGGACAAATCGGACTCAACTACCGTTTATTCCTTGATGGGGTTCTTTTCTATGAATATGGGGATTTAGAGCAAAGCAGCCTTCCTAATTTTGCGTTAGGAGACGATATGGAAAAGGTGTCCAAAACCGCTTATGCGCATGAAGAATCTTCCCTTGTGATGGAATTTGTCGCACCCGAACACGATATTTCCATCATGCCCAGTTTATCCACGGGAATCTATCGTTCTCGCGGCGATTCCATCCGCAAGGCCGTTGCTTTCTTTATCCTTGGCATTGGGGTATCCATGGTCCTCATATCGCTTCTATTCTGGATCTTCTCCACGAACCCCTGGCAAAACGCCTTATTGTTTATCTCCTTGCTCCTTGCCTTAACATCCTTCCTCTTTTCTAGCGATGGGGTAGGTCTATTCCATGCGATTGGAGTGGACATTCATCCTTATTTTGCTTGGGGGCTACACGGGGGATTCTATGGGCTATGCAGCTTATTCGGTCTCCTTTTTATTGCCATGGACCAGATGCAAAAAAGCCGTCATCAACTCTACGTCCACCTCGCTTCTTCTTCCTTGGTGCTAGGGGCTTCTATTCTTGGTTTTTTCCCTAGTAGCAAAATTAGCATCTTATGGTTTTCCCTTCTCTTCTTTGCGGGAACGGGAATAGAACTAGCTCTCCACTTAATGGAGAAACGAACCTACGGAGTCGTCTTTGCTTCTACTTTAATCGGCACCAAAATCGCCCATATGCTTTTGGGGGCGGGGATTTTCCCCTCCTACCGCATCGGGGCGATATCGCTTCTTTACTTCTTCTTTTTAACGACCACCTTCTATTACTTCGCCGCCCATTACCAGTATCTGGCTAAAAGCGAAGCCACCCTGGAACTAGAAGAAGCCAAATACCGTCATCAAAAAGAGTTATCCCTCCGCGAAGAAATCAAACCCCACTTCGTCTTCAATGCCTTGTCCGCGATCGAATCTTCCTATTCCCATAGCCTTCAAGAAGGAGACGAAGCCGTGCATAAATTTGCTTCGATCGCCCGCCAAGGCATTTTGAACGTCGAAAACGATCTGATCCCCTTAGAAGAAGAGATGAACCACATCAACCAATATCTCGAACTAGAAAACCTCCGTTTCCCTTCTCGCCCCTATAGCATCCTTTTCGATATCGAAGACGAAGAAATCTTAATTCCTCCCCTGGGCATCGAGACCTTCGTCGAGAATATCGTTGTCCATAGCTACGCGAATAAAAAAGGCCCCGCGGAAATTGAAATCACCGAAGAAGGAAAAGAAGACGGAATCCATATTCAAATCAAGGATGAAGGCGTTGGATTTAACGAAGAGGAAAATCGTCCCGGAATTGGCTTAAGCAACACGATGGAACGATGGGAGTTGCTTCTTGGGGCCCAAGTCGAAATCCATTCCGCATTGGGAGAAGGAACGCGAATTGAAATTCATATTCCCCGAAAGGAGGAAGCATGAAACAGCAAAAAAGCGGCTTAAGAATCCTCTATGTCGTCCTGGTGTGGATGCTCTTTTTGCTGCCCACTGTTTTCTCTTACGCTTTTGTGACCACTGACCCGACGATCAGCCTCCAGCAAGGCAAGGCCGACTTTAAGAACCGTTCCATCTCCGAGAATGGGGTTCGACTTGTCGGGGAAGTGGAATTCTATTATGGCTCCTGGATCGAATCGGAACCCGATTCCGTAGGAGCCCATACGATATTGTCATTGCCAGGATTTTGGACGGGTGGGGAGTTCCAGGGAAAACCACTTGGACAAGATGGATATGCTTCCTATCGTTTTGAGCTAGAAGGATTAGAACCTCGTAGCCAATTAAGCATCAACATGGATACCTTCTATTGCTCCTTCCGTCTTTATTTTGATTCGAATCTTTATGCGACCTGTGGGGAGCCGAGCAAACGCCGGTCGGAAGACGTCTTGGGCAATTCCTTGTCTTCGAGCGGATTCTACCAAGTAAACGACTCTGGCACGGTTAGCGTCACCATCGAAGTGGGGAATTCGGGAAGCGGTGGGATTTTTGAATTGCCTCGCTTGGTGTCCAGTCGAATCTATGCCAAAAAAACCAGGGCGCAGGATTATGCGATGTTTGCCGCGCTTGGGATTTTATTCACCGCCTCCACGATTTTATTTGTCGCTACATTATCCGAACCCAAGAAAAGGCGATCCATCTTTGAAATCCTTTTCGTGGTATTTTTGAATTTTCACTGGTTAACCAGCACGAGCGGCATTCGCGTCTTGGCCTTGATGGGTTTCGGCGCCCCTTATACCCTTTTGCGATATTTCTCCCTTCTCTTTTTGGTATTTGCTCTTATTTTCTTCCTCTTCTATTTACGCTCCGGGCAACGCATTAAAATCCCGCCATTCCAGGTACTTCTATTATCGTTTTTGGGGTTACTCGGCGTAGGGCTGCTACTCCCTCTTCATACCTATTCCTTCGCGTTGCTTTTCATCTTGCCCTTCTTCGTCATGGGAATATATGTTGGCTACTTATTGTCCAAAGAAGCCTATACGTCCCCCTCCATTTTAAATGGTTTCATCCCTTTGGCGGTGTGGCTACTCCTTCTTGACTGCTTGTTTCTAGAGAACCTCAATTACGGGGGCGTCCTTTCCAATGGATGGGTGGATCCCTTAAGCACGTTGATCCTTGTTATCGCCTGTTTGATGTTAGGGGCTTTCTTCCACCGCTTCTTCCATTTCAAAAAGACGGAGGCCGAAGCTAAGGAGCTTCAAATCAAGCAAGAGCAGTTGAATCTATTGAACCTCAAAGGACGATTTGAGCCCGAAACGATCTTCAATAACCTCAACGCCGTTCAATCCATTTACCACGAAGACAAAAAGCAGGGACAAGAAGCCTTGCGCGACTTTGCTAAGCACCTCCGTTATTCGGTCAATTCTTCTCAAAAGCCCCTTGTCCCTTTTAGCGATGAGTTATCTTCTCTTCTTGATTACGTGGCTTTTGAAAATCGAAGACAAAATAAGCAAATCTCCGTATTGCTAGACATCGAGGAGGAAAATTTCTTGCTCCCTCCTTTGACCCTAGGGCCTTTGTTAGATGAATTCCGCCTCGTTCTTCCCATGCAGAAAGAGCCGGTGAATTTAGAGATATCCACGAAGCGTCGCTTCCGATCTATTGACATCACTTTGTCTTCTCCGGGCATCCAAATAGAATGGGACAGCAAAAAGACGGAAATTGAGCGCCTTTTGACTCGACTACGTCTAGTGGGCGGCTATAAAATAAGGGTCAAGAAAAAAGGGGGTACGAGCTTCCTTCGTATCCGGGTTAGCAAGAGGAGGACATGCCGATGAGGATTATTGCCGTTGACGATGAAATGGAAGCATTGTCGAACTTCCTTCTCACCATTGTTAATGATAAGCGCATCGAATATAAATTCTTCCAAGAATCTCCTTTAGATGCCGTCGATTACTGCAAGCACAATGTTGTTTCGGGGGCGTTTCTCGATATCCACATGCCCGTGGTCAACGGGGTGGAGCTTGCCAAACGCTTAATCAAAGTCAATCCCGAGATGAAGATCGTCTTCATCACCGCGTTTACCTATGACGAAGAGGCCATCAAAAAGGAACTCGGAAATTCGTTGCTTGGCTTCTGTTACAAACCTTTTGATCCGGAACGCATCAACGGGTTCATTTCTTTGGTCTTAGCCAATGGCAAACGTAAAATCCATTTCCGTTGCCTCGGTCCCTTTGATTTGTTCGTCAATAACCAAGCGATTTCCTTCTCTTCTTCTAAAGCCAAGGAACTTTTGGCTTTGCTAGTTTGCTATCGCGGGGCCACCTTAACAATGACGGATGCGATTTGCCATCTTTGGCCAGACAAGGACGTGGAACTCGCCAAAAAGCTATACCGCGATGCCATTTGGCGGCTACGAAAAACGTTAAAAGACAGTGGAGTAGGCAATATCGTCGATTTTGAAAAGGGGCGGACATTGCTCCACCCCGAGAATATCCAATGCGATTATTGGGATGCTTTGGATGAGCAGGCGCCCATCCCCGAAGAGAATTTTCTTCCCTCTTACGATTGGGCAACCGAACTCTTGATGCAAGGCCGTTAATCGGCCTTTTTGAAATAGAAGACGTCCATCGCTTTTCCTACGTCTTCTTCCATCGCCTTGGTTGCTTCAAAGGCAATTTCATGGAAGAAAGTCAAAGAGGGGTTTTCTTCGATCAGTTTTTTGGTCGCGTTGACCCCTTCTCGCGCCGCATAGGAATAATAATTGATTTTCCGAATTCCACATTCGATCGCGCGGACGTAATCGGGCTTGGAAACTCCGCTTCCTCCATGCATCACAATGGGAAGACTCGTTAATGCATGGATCTTCATGAGCCGGTCAAAATCGAGTTTTGGGGTCGTTTTATAAATGCCATGTGCCGTGCCGAAAGAGCAAGCAAGCGCATCGATTTTGGTATCCTCGACAAAACGCTTGGCAAGCTCGGGATCCGTATAGAGGTCCTCCTGCTTTTGTATTTTCTTGGAATCGAGGGATTCTCTGCCTCCAAGAATCCCGATTTCGGCTTCCACATCCGCGCCGAAACGTCTTGCCATCTCCACGCATCTACAGGTATTTTCTTTGTTTTCTTCGTAAGGTTTCAAAGAGCCATCGTACATGACGGAGGTAAAGCCGAGTTCCAAAGCTTTTTGGATGTATTCGAGGTGCTCGCCATGATCCAGGTGAACGCAGACGGGGATGGAGGCTTGCTTAGCCATAAATACCATCAAAGGCCCAATGAGTTCCAAGGGGGCGATCGGTTCATGCAGCTCCGCGTGCATCAAAATGACGGGGACGTTTCTTTTAGTTGCCGCGTTAAGCACCGCGACCATGTTTTCTAAGGTCGGGGTATTGAATGCCCCAATCGCGCATTGATGTTCCTTGGCATAGGCAAGGACTTCTTTCATCGTTACTAACATCTTTGTTTTCTCCTTGTTATTTATTTTTCGAATATCGAGATTTCTAAATGGAACGTGCGACTTTCTCCGGGTTCTAGATTCTGCAATTTCCCTTGGGCACGAACCTCTTTTCGCCCATCGGGGAAATTCGTTCCCGGCTCGATGCCTAGAACATAATCGCGAATCCCCATCATCTTCCATTCCGTGAGGCAGGGAAGTTCTCTAGCATCGAAATTCATGGCAAGTCCTACGTTCAATTTGGGTTGGTAAATGGATGCATGTCCCCGTTCTTTTTGGGGAAAGTAATAGCAGCGTTCCTGATATCCCGCTTGGGGCTTTTCCATGTGAAAAGCGGAATCGATATAACGGGACGCGTGTTCGTTTCTTCCTTGAATAGAAGAATAGGAGCACGTGAACTGGCTATCTTCATCCAGTAAAGGGTACCCCATATTCATGTGATAAAGAACCATCAAAGGGGTGGGTTGGTCGCCTTCGTTGGACACGGTATCCTCTAAAGCAAAACGATTCTCTTCCAAATCCAAACGAATCGTCCGGCGAAGCACGAGCTTCCGTCCGAAAATCCGTTCGTCGCGAGTTAGGGTTTTAACAACGATTTCGTTTTCTTTTTCTTCGTAAAAGGCTTGGGAGGTCGGTTCGTTGCCGATATTTCCGTGCAAAGGCAACTCTTCTCCTTCGTCACAAGACGGAGAACCGAAGGTCGTGAGTCCGCAGGTGGTGAGGAAACCCGCGGTGAAGGATTTTAAAAACCCGTCCCCTTTATCGTCATAATAAGCAGGGCCGACATATCCGCAGGGGGACAAATAGCTGAGATTCATCCCCTTGTAGGACAAGGAGGAGATATCCCCATTTCGGGATAAGGAGATTTCCATCTCGAGTCCCTTACCGTTTCTTAGGCGGTAGAATTCCATTCCGGCGGCTTTTCCTTCTAATCGCGCGAATTTCTCGCACCCCCGGATTTGTTTCGCATTTCCTACATAGGGATTCATTTTAGCTCCTTCTGCCCCTGAACCATCTTGAGATAGATTTCGTATAAGGCGTCATATTGTTTCTTTGCTTCTAGATTTGGAACATAGGTCTCGCCAGGTTGGACCAGGCGTTCCATCCCTTCTTCCAAAGAGGAGAATAGCCCGATGGAGGTTCCTACGACGATTGCCGTTCCGATCGTTCCAGCATCTTTATTTTTCATCGCCGTAACGGGCAAGCCCAAAATATTGGCTTTGATCTGCAACCATTTTTTGTTTTGGCTGCCGCCTCCGGTAGCAAAAATTCTTTGGGGATTCATCCCCATAGATTTCAGGATATCGATGTTTCGACGGAGTTCGTAGGCCACTCCTTCTAAACAGGCTTGGTAGATATCTTTGGGTTCTGTAGAGATATTAAGCCCGTACATTGCCCCTTGGGCGGAAGAATCCATATCCGGGGTCCCACTTCCTAAAAAATAAGGGGAAAGAAGGATTTTAGAGGGAACATTCGGATCGATTTGACGGTCAAAATAACCATACGGGTCCTCTCCTTTTGGAGCAAACCGCGTTACAAACCATTGGGCCAATGCCCCGCCCGAGAAAATCAAGGGATAGGAGATATAACCCTGATTCACGACATAGGGAACCACCCCATATCCCCCGTCGTAGATTCGGGGATCCTTGGGAATCGCGCGAAAAAAGGGAATCAAGCATTCACAGGTCCCGCATCCATCTACAAGGGTAGACTCTTCTTTTAACCCGCAGCCAATGGCAACGGCCACTTGATCATGGGATACATTATATAAATCCACGTTCGTTGGAATGCCGTCAATTCGGATTTTTCCCGCTTTGGTTCCCGATGGAACCGGGGTGGAGAATAAGGAGGGTTTTAAGTTTACAAACGAAAAGATTTCTTCGCTCCACTTCCTTTTATGGCAATCAAATAGCATCGTCCTGGATGCAAGCGATTCATCGATTTGACGTACCCCGGTCAAGGAATAAACGATATAGTCCTGCATCAAAAGGACTTTGTCGACTTGAGCCCAGACTTCGGGATGGCTTTTTCGAATCGAAAGGAGTTTAGGAAGGGAGAACATCTCGTGGACCATTAACCCCGTGATTTCTCCGATTCGTTTCGAACCTAGGGTCGAACGGAGCTCTTCCGCTTCCGCCTTTCCCCGGGGATCGCTATAAAGGATCGAAGGCATCAACACATGATCTTCGGCATCCAGCAAAACAAAGGTCTCGCCGAAGCTCGTGACGCCGATAGCGGATAGATCCTTTCGAAATGCATAGGCTTCTTGGATCACCTTTTTAGCAGCCCGTAAAATCTCCCGCGCATCGATTTCATCTTTTTCCGCCGAACGGGAAGAGACATAGGCTTCGTAAAAGGTTCCTAAGGCTTTTAAATCCTCGAATAAGGAGATTTTGCAACCCGTGGTTCCAATATCTAATCCAGCGTACACCATAGGGATTAATCAATATCGATGATTTCGTAATGGAGATAGGTGCCAAACGCCTCATCGAGGATGGCTTTCATATTGCCAACCCCCACGGTCGTATGGTGCTTAAATCCATTTCGGGCTAAGGTAATGAGCTTATTCTGGAGGTCGGGGATTTTAGCCACGCCTCCGCAGCCAAAGAACCCTTTTTCAATCGGTTCCCCCGTGAATTCGCCCAAAGATTCATAGATATAAAGTTTTCCATCTTCCGTTTTGCAGTTGGAGAACGTCATCGGGAAGGCTTTGATCCTTCCTTCATTGCTCCCCCATCCAGAGCCGGGGTCGCCTTTAATGAACATCTTATGCTCCGTGACGGTTCCTTTCCCTTCCATCAACGTTTGGGCGACGGGACCGCAATGGAAAAGAATCACCTTGTCCTCGTCATTTCCATAATTGTTGTTCCAGTCTAGGCATGCCGTCGGGAGGCCACTGGCCAAATTCATCGCGCGCATAGTAATCGCGCTGCAAAGGTCGATTTCGCAGGATGCTACAATCCCCCGGTCATTGAGTTCGCTTAATAAGACGCAAGGGCAAACGCGAAGGATGGTCTCCATCTCGTTCCAGCACCTTAACGTAATCGCATCCAAATGATAGGTTTCGATGTATTCGTCAATCACCACGGAAATCTTCGATAACGTTGCCATGGCTTTGCTAGGAACCAGGCTGCAATTCGTGTAATGACGAAGACGCTCGGCTTTCGCAAGAACCCTAGGATCATCATCCGCCATCTTCTGAACCTTGAAGATGAGCTCGCTTAAATCAAACGATTCCACGTTGATGCCATATCGTTGCGAGGTCACTTCATCGTAGCGAACCGTTTTAAAGGCCGTGGTCCTCGCCCCAATCGCCCCGATGTTAAAGCGTTTCATCCCACCGACCACGCGGCAAATCGAGGCGAATTCCTTGAGGTTTTCTTGGAAGGCTTCGCTTAAAGGGTGAACGACGTGGGGCTTTAGAACCGTGAAGGGGATTTGGTACTGGCAAAAAACATCCGTGACGGAGAATTTCCCGCAGAAAGCATCGCGACGATGGGCAAAATCCATCTTGCCGATTTCATCGGGATAAGCCTGCATCAAAATCGGAACGCCGGCATCTTGAAGGGCGGTCACCGCCCCGTTTTCATCAATGAAAATCGGCATGCAGAGGATGACGCCATCGAATTCTCCACGATGGGATTCTAACCAATCGTGATAAATTCTCCCTTCTTCTCGGGTTTCCACCGCGCCATAACGGGTCGCGTCTTTATCCATGATGAGGTAATCGAATCCAGCATCCGTCACGGCTTTGATCATGTCCGCGCGGGCTCCTTCAATTAATTCCGCGGGCATGAAACCGCGGTTGCCGAAGAAGAGGGCAAACGTTGTTTTTTTCATAAGAATCGCTCCTTTTTCTTAACCTTAATGGGGAAAAGAAAAGGAACATAGAGACAATGGTTCAAAATATAGCACAATCGTACGGACGAATATTTTAGGCATGTTTTTGTTTGTATTCGGTTGGGGTGCAATCATTCTTCTTTTTGAAAAGACGGCAAAAATAATTGAGGTCTTCGTACCCCAACCGATGGGCGACGTCCACGACTTTGGCGTAGGGTTCTAATAACATTTGCTTGGCACGTTCCATCTTGTAATAGGAAACGTATTGGGAAATGCTGACGGGGAGATAAAGGCTTGCCATCTCATAGAGTTTGGTTCTTCCATACCCAAAGTGGCGGCATAAATCCGCGACTTCGATTTTTTCGGTTAATTTTCCTTCCAAATAGGAGTCTAGTTTTTGAACAAAGGGGCTAGGATTCAAGCGAATGAAATTCTCTAGCACCAAGTAATTTACGAGGGCTTCCAAAATTTTGGCGGCACTTCGATATTGTTCCTCGTTTTTATAGGTCAAATGGTCGATTTCTTCTTGGTATTTTGAGGCATCAATCCCTTCTTTGGCTAGAAGACGGTGCATTTCTTCGTACCGCTTCTTCTTATCTTTGTAGCAGGAGCATTGCCCAATCATTGCATAACCTAGTACTGTCCCTTGGCTTTTTAATACTGTCGTGGATTCTAGCAATGAGGCGTGGCAGCGGTATAAAGACAATTGACCCGTCTTTTTGCATTCTTCAAAAGAAGCCTCGTTGGATTCAATGCATTTTTCTTTAAGCCCCATTTCGCCTTGGACAGCTTGGCAAAAAGGACAATCCGACTCGGGGTAGGAACAAATAATATGGGATTCTGGATCAAACAAAACCACCCTCATGCGGGTCAAACGATAAAAACTAACGAGATATTCTAAAAGTTGGTTCTTATCGAATTTTAATTCCATTTCAAGGCATATCCCGATGGTTCTTTGACGGTTAATTTCCCTGCTTTAGCTTGAAGGAAGAGAGTTTCTTTCTCTCCAACGGGGATAAAGACTTCTCCATCACGAAGAGAGGCATGGGAAGAGAAATGGATCACGCGGTTTTTATCATCGATTCCTTGAAGGCCGAAATTGGCTTCTAAGAATAAATTCACGATGTTGCTGGTAAAGCAATGGTTCAAAGAGGCGAACACCGAATCGTGTTCCCATAAGGTGCCGGTGAGCTTTGCCATCTTGTAGAAATATTCAACGGTTTCATCGAACACTTGGTCGGTATATCCGTTCCGATTCAAAATCGTTAAGCGCATCATGATGCCCATCAAAACGTTGGACTTGTAGACGTTAGGATAAACTTTCTTGTCATCGCGGGTTTCCCCGAATTCCTTTCTCATCTTTTCAAAGAACGCGGGATTGTCTTCCTTGGAAAGAATGCCAAAGAAATAGGCGTAATATTGGCAGGTTTCTGTCGTGTGATCGGTCAAAACCAAACGGTTAGACTCATCGCGAACGGCGTTATCGACGAAGAATTCGCCGTTCCAGGCAAGTTTAGCGATAAGCTCCTTTTTCTTCTTTCCTTCTTCGATCAAAGCGGGCTCGTCAAGTAGTTCTCCTGCTTTCATCAAGGCTTCACAATAAAGCATGTTCGTCGGGAAATTGACTCCGCGGATGAATTCTTCATCATTGGCCTTGCTCCATTCTACAAAAACCCAGCCTTGGAGGTTTTCTAGCAGGCCAAGTTCATTTTCAAGTTGTTTGAAATAGCCAAGGATTCCACGGACATTGTCTTTGCTATTTTCTACAACTGGGGACATCCCATTTCTTTGCTGGTATCGAACCAGTTCCAAAACATACCATAAAGCCCAGTTTGGGATGAATTCGTGGCTAGGGAAATCCGCGGGGTAGCAACAGGGGATCATCCCTTCGGGAAGGTAATTCTTATCGCATTTGGAATAGCAATCTAGAAAAGCTTCCTCGACTTTATTTTGCCCCGTAATTAACGGTTCGGCTTGGCCCGAGAAATAGGAGTCGCAAAGCCACCCCGCCCGTTCTCTAGAAGGACAGTCGGTGAGTAAATCCAAAGCGTTTTGGGCGAAGGTAGAGACCGCCGCTTCTAAAACCGCGTTGATCTTTTCATTTTCAAAATGGAAGGAAATCCGCACATCGGGGTTTTCGTATAACACGAGGTTGCATGCTTGAACTTCGATTTTTCCTTCTAGCAAAGCAAGGCGAAGATAATGCAACGTATAGGGTTCAAAGGACGTTAAATCATATTCCCCGGGTTCTAATTCATAGGTGATGCAGTTATGGGTTGTGTTGCGGTAGAAACAAATTCCAATGAGCTCGGGATTCTTGGGATCCGGGACATTCACTTCATCGAAAAGAAGATACACGGTTGCTTTCTTTTGAACATTTAGTTTCAAATGGATAAAGCCCGTTTTGGAAGTTTTGGAAGCGAAAGTAACAAATTCGTTTTCTTTTAAAGTGGGAAAGGCGTTGGAACCGAGTGTAAAAGAAAGTTCAGAAGCAATGTGGTTGGAATCGATTTCCCATTCGTTTTTGGGGAAAATCTTCAGGAATTCCAAGACCTGATAACGGTCCTCATAATCTTTTTTAGCAGAATCCAAATAGCAGGTTCCCTCTTCTGCTTTTTCCAAGGCTTCTACAAGGAAGGAAGGGTAGTCTACGATTCGATCTTCGAGTTTCTTCGCTTCAAGGATAACGGGTTCCACTTCTTCATAAGGGAAATCCAAGCCGTGCAAGAACGCTTCGTGACGGGGAGAAAGGCGGTAGGATTCGCTGAAGGCGCGCTGATAGGAAAAGCGCGTGACTTTGCGGAGGCGTCCTTCGTTTAGATAAACGCGGAAATCCTTGCCGGTCGCCGCTAAAACATTTCCTTCTTCATCCAAGATCTCTGCTTGAATAAAGGGGGCTTCGTTCAGGGAATAGAAGGAATTGCAGTGATATCCGGATACTTCGATAACAAGGGTATGGGTGCCTTCTTTCGCTTCTATCGGCCAAGAATCGACGCGGTAATAGGTATGGGCGTCACGGCTAGGACCATAAGCAAAATAGACTCCATCTAAGCTTGCCCGATAAAACGAGCAGCCGGCGATACGTAAAGTCTTGGCCTTGCTTGGCAAAGCAACCACGAAAAATAGAGACGAATTCAGTTCGTCTTCGTGCCCTTTGCCCCAAATGGGCCGAGCGATTTGGAAATAGGTTTTCATATTTTTTGGATAAACGTCGATGCGTATTTTTGTCCGCGGAGCTTCGAAAAGTCCACGACGTAATAATAATCCTGATTATTGAGAAGAAAGCAATCCCGATCGAAGGGTTCTTCTTTTCTTTGGACTAAAAGCATGTCCCCAACAAAATAGAGATCGCCTTCTTTATGGGGTTTGCAGTCGAATAGAATCGTCGCTTCTTCTTGCGGGGCAATTTCCATTTGAAGGACCCCCGCACGGTAATGATAATCCGCCCCTTCGACGCGGAAGGGAATCGTAGAAGGAACATAAAGCGATACACGGGTCGCTTCTTTGGCATTGCTTACGCGGATGCGAATCCTCTTTTTAAAATAGATGTCGCCCTTCACGGAAACCGTGGCTCCGTTGCAGATAGAAGCTTCTTGGTCAAAAGGAAGGGTGATGAGGATTTCCCCATTCTTTTCCCTGCAGGCATATTTCTTCACGAAGCGAAGCCCTTCAGCTAGACGCATCGTGCAACAAAAGAACGCTTCGTAAAGGTGAACGCGGATTTCCCGATTTTCTTCGGTAAGGCAATAATTGCAGCCGGCACCGCCGTTAGAACGCTGAGCCAAGCGGAACGAATTGAAATAGATGCGGTTCATGAGCGTCAAATAACGTTTGTCGCCCGTGATTTCTTCTAACTGGGCTGCAAGTAAAAACGAATCCACGATGCAGCAAGGTTCCGTCCAAGTATCGGGACGGCCAAACCAGTTGAAATTGGAATAATCCAAAGTCATGCCTTGGGACAAATAGCAGTCAAAAATCGATTTTGCCGCGTTGAGATATTTTTCTTCTTTCGTCGCACGGTAAAAAGTCATCGCCCCACGAGCGCAGCTAAGCGTCGCGTGGGTTTGGCATTGAAGGCCAACAAAATCAAGGTGTAGGAACACATCAATTGTTTGTTCTAGTACCGCTTTGAGTTCCGAATCGCGGAGAACGTAATAGGCTTCGCTCATCGCGTCCAGCATGATGAAGGCGCAGCCAACGTCGCTGCTAGTGAGCCACCCATCCGTGACTTTCCCTTCGATATGGCCGCCTACTCCGCCCATCTCGCGATGAATCAGGGGATAATGCAAATAGAAGGGGGCGATGCGAAGAATGAAATGATGAATCACTTCTTCGATCAATTCGCGGCACCACTCTTCATGGCTGATTTGGTAATACTCAATAAGGCCGCGAAGATACCAGGAATTCCCGCTGACCTGTTGTTCGTTTACGACCTTCCCATCTAAAAGATCGCCAAAATATCCATCCGAATTTAGGTGATCTTTTAGATGCAATACGATGTCGTCTAATTGCTTTTTAACAGACTCTTGGTCCTTGGGGTAGCCATTAAAAGCAAAATAAAGGCTCGATAAGCCTAGCATGCATCTTCCAACCCAGTCGCCCGGCCAGCTCGAATCCTGTTCAAAAACACCCGGGTAGGTATACATGGAGGATGTTAGCCGTTTCCGGTTCAATTTGATTCTACGAAATAAGTCGCCGTGTGCTGTTCTTTTCATGTTGAAAGTTCTTTCTAAGTTCCCCCGGGAGACGAACCCCCGGGGAACTTTATGGAGTCAAAAACGAACGAATTAGTTGATCTTCACCAGCTCGCAGGTGGTGGAGGCAACATAGACAACGTCGGTATCGGCGCCGGTCTCAGGGAAATAGAAGCTGAAGAAATCAGGAGAACGGGTGGCTTTCCAATCCAAAGTATACTCGTGATAGCCGGCTCCGTTATCGAGAGTAAGGAATTCCGCGCCATCAAAATTAATCATGAAACGACGTCCTGCGGTCAAAGCTTCGACGTAATAGACCACGGTGATCTTGTAGTCATGGCCTAATTCCATCTGCTTTTGGCCAGGCTGATACCATTCAATGCCGGCATTGGCAGTTGACGGAAGAATAATTTTAGAGGTTTTGTCTCCGAATCCTTTCTTTCCTTTGACCGCTTCCGGAGTATCGACAGTTTTGAGCTCGGTATTAGTATCCTTTTTCTTTTCATCGCCCCATTGGCGCTTGGTGACGGTCCATTTGTCACCAACTTTGTGGCCAAGGGCAGTGGTGCCTTCGGGGATGGGATCGGCGTCAGCAAGTTGAACGTTCATGTCGCCCATGTAGATGTTGAAGGCGCCATTCGTGGGATAGAAGTTCATCGCGGTGATGCCGTTAGGAAGGGTGCCAGTCCAGACAAACTGTTTGACCTTGCCTTCGACAACCGTCATTTTGAGGCCTTCGTTCATCGTGATTCCACTCGGAGCCATGACGATCATGTTGAAGCCGCTATCGTCGACAGCATAGTACTTGAAGGAGATGGTGAGTTTCTTGCCGCCAACGAGGTTGGTGCCATTTAATCCGCTGAAGATGTGGTTGTCGTTTCCGGTGAAGTGCATGACGTTTTCGCCAAATCCTTCGCGCCCGGTCAAGGCCGCTTTAATTGTGGCATCTTCGATATTTTCCACGAGGATCGTTTCGCCCTTACCACCGAATTTACCGGCTTTTTCCTTCCAGTTGAAGGTGAATCCGCCTTCCGCGGAAAGCTCGTCCGAGGTCGGAACAACATCGGTAGTTTCCACGCACTTCTTCGCCGTGACGACGAAGTTATCGATGGCCATCTTGCATTCAGCGGTCGGATCCGCGGAGAGTTTGAAGAAGAAGAATCCAGCATTGCCGCCTTCGGGGACGACCGATTCGGTGAAGGCAACGGAGTAATGGCTGGTCTTGCCAACGGTCTTGTCCGTCATGAATTGGTTGTTGGTGCCATCATAATTATCCCAGCGTTGGCCAAAATAGATTTCGCTATAAGCCGCGCCTTCGGTGAGGGGCTTATAATCGAAGCTCACTTCATAGGTGACGGGTTTGCCACGGAGCATCGTGTCCGTGAAGAGGTTCACGAAGAGCGAATTGAGGGCCGAGCCCGCGGTCTTGTTGAAGTCCACGATCAAGGACGTGCCTTCGATGGCTTCTTCGGTCGAAGAAAGATAAGCCGCGTCATTGGCATCGCCTAAACCTTTGTAAAGCTTGGACTCCACGCCTTTTTCGAAACCGTCTTTGAAGGTGCCATAAGTGGAGACGTTCTCCGCATTATTTTCTTCGTCGGTCACTTCGAAGGTATTCGCGTGAGCCGCGGTGACGTGGACAACAATCGTCTTTTCGTCAAAGCGGGGGTCTTCTTCCCCTTCCACCGTTTCTTCCACGTAGAAGGAAAGGGTGTGGTCGCCGGCGATTTTGGAGCAGAAGGATTTGCCATCCGCGGAGATCGATTTGGTATCCGCGTAGTCTTCCACGGTGATTTCACCGCTTAAATCCGTTTTGCCATCGCGGGCAACCGCGGTCGCTTTCGGTAAGACTAGGGTTTCTCCGGCGGCAATCGTGTATTCCGCTTGTCCTTCTAGGGTCAGGGTCGGATTTTCCGCCAAAATTGGCGTATCCGGGGTCGAAACGGACGTAGAGGTCGAGGTAGAAGTCGACGGGGTCGGCGTCGGGGTCGAGGTGCTGCTAGAAGTCGTGGGGGTAGGCGGGGTCGGTTGGGTTGAGCTCGATTCCTCCGGTTTGGGGTTGGGAGTCGTACCACAAGAGACGATGCCGACTAAGCCAATGAGTGCGGCAGTTGCTAGTACCGGAATAAATTTCTTTTTCATGATTTTCCTCCTAAAAAATTTATTTTTTCAACATGGGTATGTTGAGGTAGCCTTTCTTTAATCGAACAAGTACTGCGGCATTCTCGCCGTCATGGTCTTGTTGTTTTCCACGTTATGGGGGACGTTGGATGCCTGGATGCGCTTGCGGGAAGAGCGTTCCGCATCGGCACAGACAATCGCCATATCGATGCGTTTGCCTGCTTCAATCGAGGTCTTAAATTGCGGGGCCATCGTGAAGGGGAGCAGGATTTCTCCGCTATAGCCTGTTGCATTGGTCACTAGCATCGCCTGCATCTGCGTGCGGTTGTTATAGATTTCCGTGTTGGTGCGGACGGAAGCAATCGTGCCATAACCCGTAGAACTCCAGGTGGGAGCGAAGGCCGCTTGCAAGACGCCGCCTTCTTCCTTGTAGACCATTAAGTCCGCGTTTGGCTTATTCGTAATGTCGCTAGCGAGCAGTTCCACGCAGTCGCCGAGCCAGAAGTCGTTGACGGTCTTGCAGGAAATATCGTTATCGAAGATATCGAATCCGATATAAATTCCTTCCTCCGTATAAGTCATCTTGAGCGCATTGACGCGGAAGGTGTCTTCGAGTTGTTTCTCGCTCCACTCTCCGCCCAAAGCATCGGTATAGCCGCGGATTTCGATGTCGGTGCCGCCGATGGCGTCCCATTCATCGAGTTTGCCGTCTAGGGCAATCGCCCCTGTGGCTTTCTTGATGGTCACTTCCGGACCCACGTCATCGATCACTTGGAATCCGATGTTTTTGTTATCGGTGAGAACCGTATTCTCCGCGGAGGTCGTCCCTTGGGGGATGATGCCGCTTAAACCTTGGTTGAGATGGTATTGGTTATAGGAATTCTCAACCGTGATGTTGGACGTGTTATAGAAATTGAAAAGGCAGTTATAGGAATCTCCGGAAGGCTGAGAAGCGCTCGCGTTATAGAAGAGGCAGTTCTTCACGACGCTATCGCCAACCCCGCGCATCGAGATGCAGGAATTGCCGTTTTCGCTGAAGAAATTGTTTTCCAAAACATAATTCTTAATCGTTCCGGCAGGGGCGACGCTTGCGTTATTAGAAATCGCAAACACGGAAACGTCCCCATACAGAGTTCCTTCTTTTAGATAATTGTTATGGATGAATTTGTTGTTGCGGATCGTTAACCCTTGTGGGACCGTCGCTTCATTGAATTGATCCATCGCGGAAGCCGCTTGAATGGAGCCGTGACCCACATTCATGAAGGCATTGTTCTCGATGATGGCATTGGGGACTTGGACCAAGATGCCGCGGTTACGCTTGTTGCGAACGATGTTATTGCGGAAAACGAATTCCGGGGTATGGGAGAGGAAGGTCACGCGGCATTCGCCCCAGGCGTTCAAATTGGCAATTCTTTCCTTCACCGTGACGATGAATTTGCCGCTTTCTTCTGTGGCAGAGACTACCGTATAGGTTCCATGTCCTTCGAAGGTCGTCTTGTTGTAGACGGCGATTTTGTCTCCTTCTTTAGGAAGAGGCATCGCCGTGGTGATTTTGCTGAGCGTGAAGGTGCGTTTTTGAGAAGACCCAGAATCGAGGTTATACCAATAGCCGTGCTTTAAATTGAGGGCATCGTCATGGGAATATTCGATAAGGGAGTTCGTGATTTCCACTTTTCCCGACATGTAGGAGAAATGGGTAGCGTCCGCGCAGGAAGTCATCAAGTCTTCGCTTCCTTGCTCCACTTCAAGATGGAAGCGGTTCAGGAAGAGGTTCTCGGTGCTGCTGCTCGTGACGCCCATGCCATAAGCCTTGTTCATCGTGATCGATTCCAAATAGACGTCCTTGCTATTTCCAATCGCCATGCCCGAAATGTCATATTGGGCGAATTGGAGGGAAGCCAAGGTCCCGAGGGCGCTTTCGTTGATGGATTGCTTGAAGGCAACCGTCACGGTATAAACGCCGGCATTTTCTTCAATTTGGGTGGAGGCAAACGCATCGACGAAGAAGTTTCCGCCCTGGATCGGGGCTTTCGTCGCTTTATGGAATTCCAAATAGCTACGAAGCTTCTTGTTGGCTTTTACCACACGGCGCATCGTCTCGTTATAAGCGGAATGGACTTTCACTTGAACCGTGTTTTTCTCTAGGTCATAGGATTCGATGGTCCCGGTGACGTTAGCTCCGACTTCTTGGGTGAAGCGGATGCCAAATAGGGTTAAGTTCTCGCAGTTATCGATGCTCATGTACCCCTTGTAATTCAAGTCTTGAATCTGAAGGTTGATGACCGTATCCGATCCTTCGATGGCCACGTTTTTAAGTCCATCGAGGACAAAGGCGCGGGAAGAGGCGACTTTGCTTGCATCCACGTCGATCTTTCCCGCCGGGAGTTTGATTTTGGTGCTTTTGCCGGCATCGCTATTTTGCTTGGCAAGAAGGATGGCCGCTTGAATAGAGGTGTAGCCATTAATTTCCATCGCAGAAGGCAAAACGGATTGGATTTGAGATAAGGTTAACGAAGACGTGGAGAGAATAACGTCATATTCCGAATCCGCTTTAGGGGCATAAAGGACCGTGGATGCTTCTTTTTTATTCACGCCCACTTGGTCCGGAGAAGATAGCCCAAACGAATCCGTTCCGATGACCGCATTTTGATAGGGGGTTTCAGCAAGGGCTTCCGCCATCGCATCCACGCCTAGATATTGGTAACCGGCCGGAATGACTTGGAGGGCGTAAGTCGCGACTTTGCCACCGTCATTGGAAGTCGCGGTGATCGTGACTTTGCCATTAGCAACGCCTGAAACGGTGCCATCAGCATCCACCGTTGCAATGCTAGGATCGCTAGAAACAAAGGTAACGGAAGGGTCGCTGGCATCGCTAGGAGTAACTTTCACCGACAAAGAAATCGATTTGCCGACTTCTACGGAAGTTTCTTTCGCGGATAAGCTGATGGATTCGACATGAATCACTTCGCTTTGGCTGGTTCCCGATCCCCCTCCACAGGAAGCTAAACCTGCTAGGGATCCTAAAATCAAGGTCGACGACAAGAGTAAGAGGCTGCGTTTTTTCATTTCAAAGCTCCTTTCACGGAATTATCTTTTTGAATGATGTTTTGAGTCGTAGAAGCCACGGAGGCGAAGTTGTAACCGACTTTGGTTTCGCCAAAATAGGTGGAATTTCCTTCTAATGTCACGTCTTCCGCGTTATCGATTTTGCAAGAATAATTCTTCACGGATTGTTCATAGAAGAGGTTGTTCTTCACCGAAATGTTGCCAACTCCTTTTAAACGGAGCGAATTGCCCGTCCCGTGGTAGAAGAAATTGTTTTGGATTGTGACGTCTTTTAAGGTTCCGCTTGTGGCAACTCCCTTCGCGTCCCAGGTAAAGACCTGCAAGTCATCCCAGCAAGAGAGGAATTTGGTGTTGATCACTTGAATGTCCTGCGGGACGATTGCTTCTTTGAAGGTATCGTCGACCCCAAGAATTTGGACGGCGCCCATGTTAACGTTAGAGAAGGTGCAGTTTTTGATGACCGAGTGGCGGCCTTGGAGCAAGACCCCGCGGTTCCGCTTGTTTTTGATGAGGCAGTTGTCGAGGGTCAAATGGACGGACTTCGTCGCGTTGCCTAAGCTAAATCCGACGTAGCTCGAAGAGCCTCTGCTAGGCATCGCGCGGTCTAAGGTTAAGTCATAGGTGGTGCCGATTGCTTCCACACCCACGACCTTATAGGTGTTTTTGTATTTCATGCCCGAGGGGTCATAGACATCGATTTCATCCCCGACGTCGAAGCGAATCGTCGTTTCGCTTTGGGTTTGGGCGACGGTGGTGACGTTGTCTTTGATTGCTGTGATCTTCGTGTAGAAGGATTTCACGTTGATGGCATCGTCGTGGCTGCCTTCGAGAATGCAGTTGGTGAAGACGGCGTCCCCTTCCAAATTGCAGGTATGGAGGATATCCGCGGTGCAGGTCAATAAACGTTTGGTGCCCGGTTCACGGATGAAATTCACGCGGTTGAGATAGAGGTTTTTACCCGCATCGGTTCTTAAGCCCATGCCGCCCACTGTATAGGTGGTGACATCTTCCATCGTCGTGTTCACGCAGTCTTTGAAATAGAATCCATGGGATTCGTAGACTTGGTAAGCGACCGAGGCAATTGTTCCAATTTCCGGGGTTTTGTAGGTATCGGCAAAGAAAGATTTGGACAGGGTGACTTTCAATAAATCGGAAGCGATGTCATAGTTCAAATCCTTGAGGCCGGGGTTATAGAAGAGATTGCCGCTGCGATCAGGAACATAAGCGTCGAATTCGGGGTCGTAATAGTATTCCGCATAGCTTCCCGTCTTTTTCAGCTTGTACTTCTGATATTCGGCGTTGCTTAAATCATAGCCTTCGTCCGGCTTCAAATAGATGTAGCCGTTATTGCTATCCTCTTCGACTTTAACGACCGTCCCCGTAATCGTCGGGGAGGGGTTAATATCGAAGACAAGGTTATTGATGTGGAAATTCTCGCACTGAGTCAAAACGATGAACGACATCCAACCGGTGAAGACGAACTTGGTTCCTTCTTCTCCTACCAAGTAGATATCCTTCAGGTTTGATCCGGTGATGCTATTGGCGAAAAGGTAGGTTCCCTTTTGGAAATGGATGACCTTATTCCCTTCCTCGTCCTTCAACGATTGAAGGAGATTGGTGAGTTTGCCGGCGTTATTGGTGCCGCTAGGAGAAATCCCATAAGCGTCCGCTTCATAGGTTTTGACGTTTTCCGTCGGAACAGGATAAAGAGATTCTGTTTCGAGGCGAGTTTTGTTAATGCCCACGATGCCGGGACGGGATAAGCCCCAGCCCGATGTGGTTGGATATTCTCCATGGGCAAATTCGTCAACATGGAGGTTGTTCAGGAATTGCGCATCGTCCACGATGGTTCTCCTTTCGAAGATGCTGAGTTTGATCGAATCGGTGAAATTCCCTTCATGGGTGGTGACCGTTAACGTCACTTCTCCCGCCTTTAAGGCCGTGATGGTCGTTCCCGAAATGGAGACCGCGTCTTCTTTATCCGCGACGATATCAAATCCTTGATTCGTCGCATTGGAAGGGGAAACTTCAATGCTTAACGCTAGGCTTTGACCAACTTCCAGTTCGGTCGGTTCGCTTTGGATACGAACTCCCGTGACAGGAATGACAGTATCAACGCTGGTAGAGGAATTTTCACTAGAAGAGGGGGTGTTGGGGTTATTCCCACAGGAAACAAGCCCCATCGCCAAAACGCCTAGCAATAAGGCTTTGGCGGCTTTGCCTCTTTTCATCCGTTATACCTCGCTAGCATCGTGTTGTAGATTTGCTCCAGTTCGGTGCTTTTGAAGCGAGAAATGGTGGAAAGGTAATCCTTCCAATCCTTATCGGAATTGGGATCGAGGGAGCCAGTGATGAAGGAAGCTTCGTAATAGGTGATTTGGTTGTCGAGTGAAGCTTTGATCGTTGAAATCTGATCGTATTCGCTGCTAGTAAATTTGTATTTGGCGGGTTCGGGAGTCTTAAGGTAGGAGGTATAGATTTCCGATTGACGGTTGAGGCGCGTGATGATTTCGTCGTTCATCTTGCCAACGAACTCATTGCTCCAATAAAGGGCGGAAGCACTTCCAACGTTCGGAGTGATTTGGGCACGGTAATCCTCTTGGTTGCCGGTCCAGGTAGAGGGGACATGGAAGGTCCAGCTGGATTTAGAAGCATCGTCCCAGGTCCAATCTTCTCCTTCATAGCCATAGGAGATGAGCTGGGTGCCAAGATCGCTATACATGATGTCAATCAAGCGGGCCACTTCGCGTTTATAGAGGGAAGCAGTCGGGATGCAGGCTCCATCCGGACGGAAATAGCCTAGTCCTAGTTGAATGCGCGGACCCGAATAGGAAGAGGAAAGCAAGGGACCCACCGTGACGTATTCTTCATCGTAGTTATAGGGGGCTCCGTCTTCTTTGAGGTTATTGGGATCTTGGGATTGCGTGGTGATGATATAGGGGGCGGCCGCGACGAAGGATCCAAGGCGCTTGCCGTTCGTCGCCATATTCGTATCCGATTTATTCTCGGTCGTGGAACGGTCCATTAAGCCAGCGTCCCACATGGAACGGGCGGTCTTAAGGTAGGAACGGAACGCGTCCGTAGACGGGACGTAGGTGAAACGGGAACCATCGTTTTCTAGTTCGCAGCTATAGGAGACGTAGCCATAGCTTTGGAGGATGAAATTACGGAGATATTCAAACGCCTTGGACGAAACGGCAATTTCATCGTTGGTCCTGCCGTTATTGTTCGCGTCGAAGGTATTGAAATCGGTGAGGATTCCCACATAGTCGTCGATCGTTAAAATCTTAGACGCATCGTCAATATGATGGGTTTTTGCATAGGAATTCGGATAAGAAGCGTAGATGTTCTTGATCCAGACGTTATTGATGAACATCTTGTAAGTCAAATCTCTAGCGACGTCTTTTACCGACAACGAGCAATACATCTTGCCGTTGCTCACCGTCGCGGTTTCTTTCGCGTCTTCTTTTTGGGTATCGATATTGAAATTGGAATCGAGCAATTTCTTATAGGTCGGCATGTAGTTATCGATTAAAGAGCCTACTTCTCCTGTTGCATCGGAGTAAGAAGCATCGTTAAACGGGGTAAGGGCGTCAAAACCCATCTCCGCGTATTGGACTTGCTCCGAAATCGGGTTGTTAAAAAGGAAAAGGTCGGGTTTGTAGTTCCGGTCTTCCCAAACGGCTGCGCGGCGAGGTTGATAAGCCGAGGTATCCGGGGTCGTGAATTCAAATTGAAGGTTCGTGAGTTCAGAAAGCTTCTTGAACATCTTCAAATCTTTGTATTCGGGGTTGCCGCTGGAATGAGGGGCAAAGATTTTGATGGTCACGGGATTCTTGACGATTTGATAGGGATTGTCACTTGTCCCATTCGGCAAGAAATTTTCCGCGTCATAAGAGACGCCTCCGCCACAACCGACGAGGGCGCTGCAAGCGCTTACAAGAAGCAAAGCTCCAAAAAGGGATTTTTTCATTTTCATTGGACTATCCTCCTATCCTTTGACTCCGCCCATGACAACACCTTTTTCAAAGTATTTCTGGAAGAACGGATAAATAATCAGTAACGGCAAAGAGCTCACGACGATCGTGACGTATTTCAGCTGCTCCTGCAGATTCGGGTCTCCCCCGCCAAGGCTGTTTCCATTGGAGACGAGCATGTCTTGAAGGACGCGCTGCAAGGGGTAGAGATCGGTCGATTGAATATAAAGAAGGGCATTGAAATAGTTGTTCCAATATCCAACGATCGCATAGAGCACCATGACGAAGAGAATCGGGCGGCAAAGAGGGAGAATGACGCGCAGGAAGATTTGGAAATCGCTGCAGCCATCGATTCGAGCCGCTTCTTGCAGTTCGTTGGGAATCGAAGTGGACATGTAGGTGCGGATGACGATGATATTGGAAACGCTTACGCATCCCGGGATGATAATGGCCCACATCGTATCGAGCATTTGAAGTTTCGAAATGAGAAGGTAAGTCGGAATCATGCCTCCGCTAATAAACATCGTGAGGGTCAAGAAGATATTGAGGAACTTCCGCCCCTTGAAGTCACGACGGGACAAAGGATAGGCGCAAAGCATCTGGAGGGTGACCTGAATCACCGTGCCGAGGAAGGTATAAAGAAGCGAATTCAAGAAACCACGGATCAAACTGTCGTTAGCAAAAACCTTCTTATACCCATCCAAAGTGAATTCCACCGGGATGAGTCCTACTTCACCGGCCACGACCTTATCGGGGCTAGAGAAGCTACAGGCCAAAACGTTAAGCAAGGGGAGCAAGAACAAAACGGCGATGACGCCCATGACGATGGTGATGACAACGTCGAATACTTTTTCAGAATTAATGCGTTTCATAAGCCATTACCACAGCGAATTGTCGCTCACTTTCTTGGAAATGAAGTTCGCCACCACCAGGATGATGATGTTGATGACGCTATTGAATAAGCCGATCGCGGTCGCGTAGGAGAATTGAGGTGCCCCGTAATCCGGGAAGGAGATGCGATAGACATAGGTCGAAATGATTTCGCTGCTAATGCTATTGCCAGGGGTATACATCAAATAGACTTTTTCGAAACCAACGTTGAGGATATTGCCAATCGACATGATGAGCATGATGATGGCAAGGGGGATGATCGAAGGGAAATTGACGGAGAAAATCCGGCGGAAGCGTCCCGCTCCATCGATTTTGGCGGCGTCGTGCAAACTGGGATCCACATTGGCCAAGCTGCCCATATAAACGATGGACCACCAGCCTAATCCCTGCCAAAGTCCGGAGATGACGTAGATCGCTACGAAAGCCTTGGGGTTGGACATGGCGCTTACCGAATCAAAGCCAAGGGCCATTAAGATCTTGGTAATCGCCCCGGTATCAGCGCGGAACAAGACGAAGAGGATACCCACCAAAACAACGGTCGAGATGAAATAGGGGGCGTACATGATGATTTGAATCGTTTTCTTCGCCCACTTATATCGGACCTCGTTTAAGAAGAGGGCGTACAAAATGGGAAGGGTGGAGTTGAAGACAATGGAAAGGACGCTTAAGACCAGGGTGTTCTTCATGAGCGTCCAAAAATTGGGGGACGTGATGAAGGTATAGAAATGTTTGAAGCCGCCCATCGTCGTCCAAGGGGATCCCCATGTGCCTTGGAATGAATTGTAGTTCTTGAAAGAAATGATCAGTCCTTCTAAGGGCATGTAATGGAAGATGAAGACATAAATAACCGTGGGCAAAGCCATGAGGAATAAGGTAATTCCCCATTTGGACCACAGGCTTCTCGGCTTGGGTTTACGGACAAGCTCCGTTTCACTGAATTTCACTGCATTTTTTTCCATAATTGCTGGAAGCGCTTCCATTATAGGGGCGATTTCCGAATGGAAAGAATATACGATTTCATCTGATTTATATACTTTTTTGATATTTCAATGTTTTTGATATAAACTATTTGGGTATGGAAGAAGCTTATCGCGACGTTTTGAAGAAAGACGTTTATTATAGTTACATCCCCAATAACTACGACTTTTCGGTCATTCCGCTTGTCGTGGGATTTGAACGTTGCAAAAAGACCAAAGCAAAAATCAAATCCAATAAGTCCTGCTACATTCTCCATTATGTCTTATCCGGGCAAGGCAACATCACCCTAGAAGGGACCAATAAGTCCGTCCATCAGGGAAGTTTGTTCCTTTTTCCTCCTCATAGCAACGCCATCTACGAACCGGATAAAAAGAATCCTTGGTCCTACATTTGGATCGAATTCAACGGCTCCACCGTCAAATCGATTTTAGAGACCACCTCCTTCAGCCTCTCCCATTTCGTGTTTGAGGATTCCAAGGAAAAAGACCTGGCGAAGCTTTTGTCTAAAATGATTTATGAAGATAGCCTTTCCACGGAAGAATCCGAACCGTTATTGATTATTAGCTATCTGTTCAAAATATTTTCTTTTTTGACCAAGCAGTTCCCCAAAGGCGAGACCGCCCTCATCTCAAAGAAAGAAGAAATCGTGAAGCAAATCGAACGATATCTCTATCTCCACTATAACGATTCCAATCTTTCCATCGGTGCAGTCGCCGAGAAATTCTGCTTCTCGCAATCTTATATCACGAGGCTCTATAAGTCCCAAACAGGAATTACTCCCATCCAGTACGTGGATGAAATGCGCATGAAAAAAGCCATCGAATTATTGAACCATCGTTCTTTGACGATGGATCAAATCGCCGAGGCAGTTGGCTATAAAAACCAGTTCTATTTTACGAAGCGGTTCAAAAAATATTACGGGGTACCCCCTTCCAAATATAAGCAAAAGATTTCAGTGGATTTAGGTTAACGGGGGTCCTTATCTTTAGAGGATTCGTCGCGTTCGGTGTTTTTAAAGCAAGTGGAATCAAAATAAGGAAGATCCGCTTCGTAGAGTTTGGTCTCTTCTTTTTCTTTTGCTTCTTGGATTTTGGCTTCTTCTTCGCATTGATGGTCCACGTAATAACGGGTATCCACGACGATGGAATCACTAGCAAGTTCAATCAAGGAACGACGGTCTTTTCTTATCAACATCACCAAGGTATTCACAATGGGAACGAGGAATAAAATAATCGTGATGTTAAAGAGGGAGATTCCGGCGTTTCCAATAGAAAAGAGGGGATACATCCATCCACTATTGAGGCCGCCAGCAAAGAAGCAAGAAAAGAATAAAGTGGGGAAAAAGGAAAAGAAAGAGACGAGGTTCCTTAGCAAGATCTGCCCCTTCGATACGTCAAGACCGTCCTTTTGGATGACCGCGGCTTTAAAAGCCATCAGGCCAACCGTTTGGCCATTCTTGGTGATAATACTTGGCAAAAGGATGGAAAGGAGAAAGGCAAGGACGTACCCAATAAAGGAGAATAACGATATGATTTTGGAGCAGCTCGCGTAATTCGAGTGATACAAGGTATATAGTTCCTGGTAACGGGCGCTTTGGAAGAGGATATTCCCCGCTTCAGTGAAAACCCCTTGGTATTGGCTGATTAAGAAATTATAGGAATTAAGCCCTTCTTGTCCGCCTTCTCCAAAATAAAGGTATCGATAAAGGGTATGCGCGTAATCTAATGTTAAGACAGGAAGAGTGTCTTCGCCTTCATAATAATTCCAACTGGCTCCCTTGGAATTGTTTTTAAGAACCATCTTGTAATGGGATTCGTAACTTTGCCCTTCTAAAGGGAATAAATTGTCGTTTTGATTATTCGCTTTTGCGTAGTCCACGAAGAAATAAGCGAGGACGTCACTCGAATAGGAGGCGGAGGCCACGTTATATTCGTTTCCCTTGGCGATAGGATTATCATCATTTCGCGTGAATTTGGCATCCCATTCTTCTTGGTAGGTCGAATAGGAATAAAGGATATGGCTCAACGCGTATTTTTTAAAAACTTCGTCCTGGGAGACGGGAGCATCGTAATTCTTCGATCCGTCTTCGTTTAAAGGGAATTCAAAAAGCTTGGTTTCTTCTTCTAGTCGATACATGTCTTCCCGGGAACGGTTGATCGTTTCCATTTTGGAAGAATAAGAAGGGACGGAGCCGACGATAGCGCTAGAAGCAAGAATCAAGCAAAAGGAAACAACGCTTAAAATCAAAGCATCCAGCAACGAGGCGTAGATTCTTCTAGCCCCCGATAAGAAGCCTTCGTTTCGATATTGGGAAGCGTACTTCTTCTCCATAATGGGAAATATTATAGGATGATTTTCGTGGAAACCGTATCAAAGATATGGGCTCTCGATAGATCCATGACGACCTCGATTTTCTCTTCCGCGGAAATCGTGCGTTTGGCAGCAATCTTGGCCACCAAATCCGCGGAGTCAAAGTCGATATGGATAAAGTATTCGTGGCCGAGCAATTCGGGGACGCTGACCACGCCATCGATGGGCTTGCTGAGTTTGCCGTCCGTGAAGGCTTTGTCTTTTTCGTAGATGTCTTCGGGGCGAATACCAAAGGTGACTTTGAATTCCCCGTCTTTTAGATACGTTTCATAAGCTTCGATGGCTTTCTCCAAATAAGCAAGGCGTTCATTGCTGCGGGTGACGTGCTCGAGTTCAAACGAAGTCTTTTTGATTTCCTCGTCTTTTTTGATGGAATCCGGAAGGGTTTTCAAATGATCTAGCTTATCGAGCAAAAGATTCCGTTCCTCAAAATTCGCGAGCAGCTGTTCTCTTTCCTCTTTGCATTTGGCTAGTTCGCTTTCATAGAATTCCGTCACCTTTTTGATTTGTTCGGGTTCTAGGACAATGGAATAGCCGTTTTCAAAATGCAATGTTCTTTTGTTTAACGTCGTCGGGAAAAGGTTCATAGCCGGGGAGCCGATGAAGGTCGCGACGAAGAGGTTCGCCGGGTGGTTATAAATCTCCACTGGGGTTCCGATTTGCTGGATATAGCCTTTATTCATGACGACGATGCGCGTGGCCATCGTCATGGCTTCGGTTTGGTCGTGGGTGACATAAATCGTCGTGGCATTCAGTTGGTTATGGAGCTTGATGATTTCCGAACGCATCTGAACGCGGAGTTTGGCGTCAAGGTTCGACAAAGGTTCGTCCATCAAGAAGACTTTGGCATTGCGAACGATGGCTCTGCCTAACGCGACGCGTTGGCATTGACCCCCAGAAAGAGCTTTGGGCTTGCGGTCGAGGTATTCCGTGATTTGAAGGATTTTCGCGGCGTTTAAAACCCGTTCGCGAATCGTTTCCTTATCCATGTGGCGGTTCACGTATTTTTGAACCGGAGTGACTTTTAGATATTCGATTTTCTCTTCGAGTTCAGCGAGGTCTTTATCGATGGATTCCACTTTCTCCGGTTCATTCTTCAAGCAATCTTCCTTGAAAAGCAAAAGGTTCTTCTTTTCCTTTTCTAGGTCATGGATCAAGCCTTTGTTGATTTCGAGAACGGGATTCCCGTCTTTATCTTTCAAAGCCGTCGGGAATTTACGGATTTTTAAGCCGAACGACATATTGCCTGCGACGGTTTTATGGGGATAAAGGGCATAGGATTGGAAGACCATCGCGATATCGCGGTTCTTCGGTTCCAAGTCATTGGCATAAACGTGATCAATATATAAGTCGCCCGCGGTGATGTTCTCTAGTCCCGCGATCATGCGGAGAGTCGTGGATTTACCGCATCCAGAAGGTCCAACAAACACGATGAATTCATGTTGTTTGATTTCCAAGTTGAAGTCATAGACGGCTTGAACGTGGTTATCGTAGATTTTATTGATGTGCTGCAAAGAGATGAAAGAATCCTTCGGGGCGATTTTGCGTTCTCTCTTATGGCGCTTTTCATAGGCGACCATATTGCGATGAATGCGTTCTTTTTGTTCTTGAACCGCCTTCTGCTGAATCTTTTCCGTGCGGGTTTCCGCTTTGATTTTTTTGATTTCGGCTTTTCTATCCATTTTTTCCATCGCTAGACTCCAAAGGATTAACTTCGTTCATTTTAAGGTACATGTAAGCGGTTTACTAGAATGTTAATTTTTACAGATTCTTATACTTTTTTGACCTGCCGTCCCAGTTCCATTACATATAAGACGTCAAAATATAGCATTTTTTAAACTAATTGGCCTTTTTCGCGCCTCTATAAGATAAAAGGGCCCCTCGTCGTCACGACGGGCCCTGCGTTATCTTTGCTACTTATTCCGGAATCCGCATCGGATAGGGGAGATAGGAGGAAGTTTCAAGTTGATCGAGGGTGACTAGACCTAGAGGCGCCATCAAAACCGAGGGGATGCGGTTGACGATCGTCGCGCAGGTATGTTCGATCGTCGCAGGCTTGACCACGTGGTATTCGACGTTCGGCTCGCCCGTGAATTTCCAATCGCACATATCGCCATCATCGGGTCCATAAACCTTGCCGATGCATTTGGTCACGATTTCGATGCCTTGATGGGTTTTCGTCGTAACCACCGCGGCCATGCCGATGCATTCGCCTTTCTTCAAAACGCGTCCCATCGTTTTGGATTCCACATCATGATCTTCAAAATAGGGTTCCGCATGCTGTTCCATCGATTCAATCGATAAGCCAAGTTTCTCCGCGAGGGCTTCATTGCTATTCCAAACATAACTCGGAACGGTTTCCTTGGGATGGGCTAGGGTCTTTTCGAATTCTTCGGCAGTTAAACCAACTCCATGGGCTTCCGCTAATGCAAGGCCATAGTCCTCAACGTTATAGGAAACCGCGCCTTCGATGCGTTCAATCTTGTGGCAGGCGCTTGCGGCCAGGGCCACCATATTGACCCAAAAGACATCTTCCATGCCGCTTCCAACGATCGTGCAGCAATTGTCTTTGGCCGTCTTATCCAGGATATTGGCTAGATGGGGGTTCGTGGTTCTTGCATAGGTCATTTCTTCGCAGGTGGTGATGACGTTGATTCCCCGTTCCAAACATTTCATGAAATGGGGGAAGCAGTCTTCCACGAAGCTGAACAAGGTGACGATAGCGATATCCGGATCGCAGTTATCGAGTACTTCATCCGCGTTATTGCTGATGATGACGTTTAGCTTATGGTCTAAGCCAGACACTTCTCCAAGATCTTTTCCCACAATCTCGGGATTAACATCGATGGCTCCGACGATTTCAGCGCCTTTATCGACGAGGTAGCGGACAATCCAACGGCTCATTTTACCGCAGCCATATTGGACGACTTTGATCTTTTCCATTTTTTATCTCCTTTCAAAGCATCTACATTGTAGGGGATAATCCATTATTTCGGTATTTCATTATCGATATATCGAATGGGGAACGAAAAAGGCGCAGGGTAACCCGCGCCTGATAGACCTTAGGAACGCCGATTAAGCGTGGAAGGTTTTTGCATTAGCAATGTAGAAGAAATGCCCGTTGGAGCGGCTACCAATTTCGAAAGTCAGTCCTTCTTTTCCAGCGAGTTGATTCGCAGTTAGGGCGACCATGTACTCTTTATTTTCAAAATGATTCGTAACACACATTCCAGCTTTGGTGATCTCAATTTGGAAATTTTGCCAAGTATTGACAATGGAATCAGCCGTGTGATTGATCGGATTATCAGGTTTTGCACCACTAGTGCCAAATGAAGTTTCTCCAAATTTCAATTGTTCTTGGCCGTTCCAAGATCCAATGACGAAACGAAGACCCTGTCCTTTGCCAAAGAGACCATTGAAGTCAATTGCAGGATAATTAATCTTAAGGGCAGTCGAGCCATTTCCAAGCACGCCAACGCCATCAATGGAAAGGGCTGCGCTATCTCTCCATTGTCCCCATGGGGCAGCGCCGCTTGCAGCTTCTTCGCCTTTCGCCTGCAAGACACCATTTACAACGGCAACATTCTCTTTCTTGCTAAAATCGAGGAAGGTAGATTCACCATTCACGATACGAGGATTTCCAAACCAATATTGGCGGTTGGTCCCACCTTGTCTAAATCCGAATTCCACACCTTTTGTTCCGTTTGCCTCTTCAGCTGTTAAATTAAGCGCAATTTCATCACACGTAAATATGTTCGTGCCATACGTATCCCGACGATTAACAAAGCGAGCCTTCACCGCTTCGCCATCAAGGTAGAAGTATGTCTTCATTCTAGTTAGCGAAGCGCCAACTTGTTCATTGATGCCATGATCATTATCGACCTTATTTGCATACAGCGTCTTCCCTTGATACGTAATGCTGTTCCACGAATTGTAGGCGCCTAATTCCATGGTCATGATTTTGCCACCGGCTAACTTTTCTTTGAAATTAATAAGCGGAAGCGTTAAAGAGGAGCCACCATTGACGTTGCTCGGCGATGCAAAAAGCCCATCAGCCGCACGAGCAGTTCCGCCGAAGCCCTCAATTAATTCTTTTTTCAAAGGGGCGTTCAAGGCGCCGTTTTCCCAAGCCATGTTGGAGAATGCTTCGTCAAATCCACGAGCGAAAGAACCATTGTTAAAGGTTACACTGTCTTTCGTCAGCGTCACTTCGTCAAACTTCTTATCGCCATATTTCCAGCCAGCAGTCAAAGTGACGCTTTCCTTGATGGTATCTTCGGCAAAGTCAAAGGCTTTGCCGTTTACATACCAAGCATCAAAGGTATAGGCCTTGTAGTAAGCATCTTCTGCACGGGTCGGAGTAACCGGGGCCGTTAAGGTCTTGCCATAACCAACCGTGACAGGATCAATCGCCGCCGCGCCATTGGAATCAAACGTAACCGTGTATTCATAGGGGACATAGCGATCGTCCTCAGGGGTCAATTCCTTGAAGTAAGCCGTTTTGCTAAAATCGCCACCATCTTGAATTTTCCCAATTGTTGGGGCTTCGAAAACATGGGTTCCGATTTCGGAGCAGTTCGCCCAGAATTCCCTGGAGCCGAATTGCTTTTTGTCGGGGTCGGGTGCTACCGCGGCATAATGTTTCCAGATGGTATTTTCATCTTCGGCCGCAGAAACGGAAAATCCATTCTCCTTGGTGATGGCCACAGCCGTGAAAGTGCCTCCAACAAGGGCAACCGCGGCGAGGACGAGAAGAGTCTTTTTGCTATTGATCTTCTTTTATTTCTCCTTTGCAGGCTGTTTTGTTTAGGGGTCGCTGCATAACGAGTCGACTCCTATGCACGAAAAACTGGCCTTGCTATGGCTTCATTTTATGGCGAGAAATTCGCGACAGGAAAGCGCTTCCAAGAAGACCGTAAAATTTTGAGACCGAAAAAAAGAATTTGCGCCTAATCTTTAGAATCGTTCAAAAGTAATCGTTTATTTGGCTTTTCCCTCTTCTTCCGTTTTACAATGTTTCCATCGAGGAAATCACCATGGATATCGAGCAAAAATATGACCTCTGGCTGAATAAAGCCAACGGAGATTCTGATTTGAAACCGGAACTTTTAAAAATGGATGCCACCGCCAAAAACGATGCGTTCTACCGCGACCTTGCTTTTGGTACTGGCGGACTTCGCGGCAAGATCGGGGCAGGAACCAACCGTATGAACATCTATACGGTTGCGAAAGCCACCCAAGGGCTATCCTTATATATTAAAAAGCACTTCGACGAAGGAAATCGAAGCGTTGCCATCTCTTACGATTCCCGCATCAAAAGCGATTTGTTCGCTTTCACCGCGGCCAAAGTATTCGCCGGCAACGGAATCAAGGTGCACTTATACCCCACCTTAATGCCCGTCCCCTGCTTGTCCTTTGCTACGCGATACTACCATTGCTCCAGCGGAGTCATGGTCACCGCGAGTCATAATCCGAGTATTTATAACGGTTATAAGGTATATGGGCCGGATGGATGCCAAATCACAACCATTGCCGCGGAAGAAATCCTAAACCTGATTGAATCCGTAGATCCCTTTGAAGATGTTTTATCCATGGAGGAGCAAGAAGCTAGAGAAAAAGGACTCATCGAGGAGATTGGAAAGGATTGCTACGACGCATTTGTTCATCAAGTGGAATCCTTGTCCTTATGGGGCAAAGACATCCAGGCCAAGAAAATATCCATCGTTTATACCCCTCTCCATGGATCGGGGTTAAAACCCGTGACCCGGGTACTCGATGAGATGGGATTTAAGGATGTTCATGTGGTGAAGGAACAAGAAAATCCCGATGGGAATTTCACTACCTGCCCCTACCCAAATCCAGAAATCGTTGAGGCCATGCAACTTGGATTAGAAGAAGGAAAGCGCGTGGGCGCGGATTTAGTGATGGCCACCGACCCCGACTGCGACCGCATTGGCATTGCCGTTAGAAATAAGCAAGGGGAATACCCTCTTGTCACTGGCAACGAGCTGGGTTTATTGCTCTTCCAATATATTTTGGAGCGAAGAAGCGAATTAGGAACCATGCCTAACGATCCCGTGATGATCAAAACCATCGTCACGACGGATTTAGCAGACCAAATCGCTTCCTCCCATCACGTGAAAACGATTAACGTCCTCACCGGATTTAAATTTATCGGGGAGCAAATCGCCCTATTAGAAAAAGAAGGAAAAGCCTCTTCCTTCCTATTTGGATTTGAAGAATCCTATGGGTGTTTAGCAGGCACCTACGTCCGCGATAAAGACGCGGTCGCCGCCTGCATGTTAACCGCGGAGATGACGGCTTATTATTTAGAGAAAGGCCAAACGTTATTCGAGGTATTAGGAGGCATCTATGCCCGTTATGGGTATCGTTCCAATAGCCTCGCTTCCTATGAATTCGATGGAGAAACAGGATTCCATAAAATGGTGGGCATCATGAATGAATTCCGGACTCATTCCCCTTCTTCTTTTGCTTCGATTCCTGTTAAAGCGATGAAGGATTATTTACCTGGGATCGACGGCCTTCCTTCTTCCGATGTCATCAAATATTTCTTGGAGGATGGTTCGACCTTGGTGTTACGTCCTTCTGGCACCGAACCCAAGATTAAAATCTATTTTTCAATCGTTGGAAAAGATAACCAAGACATCAAGAACAAAAAGGCGGCAATGAAAGAACAAATCGAAAGGATGTTTTAAATATGGGCTATATTTCGGAAATCCGTAAATACGTAGGACATAAGGGGATCGTCGCGGCCTTCTCCGTCATGATTGTTTTAAACGAGAAAAACGAAGTTCTTCTCGAAACACGGGAAGATGATGGGTATTTTGATTTTCCTGGCGGATCCATTGAATGGAACGAAGAAGCCATGGAAGCCGCGAAACGGGAATTAAAAGAAGAAACGGGATTCGATGCGATTGATCCCGTTCTATTTGGCGTTTATAGCGGCCCCCTTACCTATCACCGTTATCCTAATGGCGATGAAGTATCCGGGGTTGATATCTTCTATTTAACGCGAAAAGTTCAAGGAGACGAAACCCTTCAAAAGGAAGAGGTTACAGGTTTAGCTTATTATTCCTTGGACCATCTTCCTTCTAAGCTCACCCCGCGAAATCAGCAGGTCTTAAAGGATTTGAAGCAAGCCATCGCAGAGGGGAAATTCTAAGAATCATTCCTCTAGTCGATACAAGCGTGGACGGGTTTGAAAGTTGATGAACTCACATTTTTACTAAATTTAGTATTTTTGTGAGTTACAGGCAACGGACTGGAAACGCGTATACATTGGGGGCGATTCGATAAGGTTCCTCCGTCGTGCAGATAATGCATCTACCACCAAAATCATAAGAAGTATCGTCCAGCTTTGAAAAACTTTTAACGTTTTTAGAATCAAACGTTTTGCCAGCTTTGCATTCGATGAAATCCAGCTTCCCGTCTCGAAGCAAAACCAAATCGATTTCATTTTGGTTGCTGTCTCGATAGAAAAACATGTTCTTATCTTCCAAGCCATGGTTCAAATAGGATTTTCGAATCTCATTATGGATATAAGTTTCCACTAATTGTCCTTTATAGGAGGAAAGGCGCAGCGCTTTTGCAGAATCAATTCCAAGAAGATAGCAAGCAAGACCCGTGTCGTTGAAATAGAGCTTATGACGCTTAACGATCCTTTTATTAATCGACTTTTCATAGTAGGGCGATAACAAGGTCACAACGTCGCCGGTTATTGCGATATTGACCCAGGCATTCACGGTGTTTTTATCCACACCAACCGTTTTGGCAATGTTGTCCGGAATGAATTCTTGTCCCGTCAAAGAAGCGAGCACACGAAGCAAATCCTCAAACTTCACCTGTTCTTTCAAAGTGATTAATTGCGAGACGTCGCGGTCCAAATAGGTTTTAATGTAGTTAGAGAAATAATTTTGAATCGGCTTCCCCTCGATTTCCCAACGTGCTGGATAAAAGCCACGGACAATGGAATCGTATAATTCCTCATCGCTTAAGGCGCGGCTTTCGCAACGATCAAATAAAGTTTCATTGTCTACCGAGAAAACAGGTTCCGACCAGTTTCTTATTTCTGCTTGACTAAGAGGAGGCATTTCGATGATGGAGACTCTCCCTGACATCGATTCGCTGACGTCTTTCATTAAATTGAATTTTTGAGAACCCGTCAGGATATACATTCCATTCGCGGCTTGGGAGCCTTTTTCCCTTTTCGTTCGATTGACAACCGCTTCAATTTCCGGGAATAGTTCTTTGACTTTTTGAACTTCATCAAAAATAATCGGCGCAGGATGTTCCTCGACAAATTTTTTTGGATCTTTTTTTGCCAAAGCCAATAAATCCGTATCGTCAAAAGTAAGGTATTGGTAGTGGCTTTCTTTTTCGATGACGGAGACCAAAGTGGTTTTTCCAACTTGCCGGGCGCCCGTGACTAAAGTGATGGGGTATTCATCAAGACTTCGTTTCAACGTTGCTAGGATATGTCTTTGATAAATCATAAGGTCCACCTCTCCATGCCCTTATTATAATACTGAATTCACAAAAATACTAAATTTAGTAAAATTGTGAGTTGCCACCATTTTGTAGGTTTTTGCCGATATGAATTAAAAGCATGAAATCCAAAAATTACCCCGTGTGCTTTCAACACTTCTTACCATGTTTTTGGCCCTTATTTTTTTGATGTACTAAGGAATAAAATGTGGAATAAACTAAGGAATAAAATGAGGTTTAAATTTTGTAGTGAGTTTCGTTATTTTTTCGACGAAGCCTTATTTTCCTATTTTTTAGAAAATGACGGTTTCAAAAAATTGTGGTTTGAACTAAGGAATAAAATGTGGTTTAAAATAAGGTTTAAAAGTTATGAAGGTTATTTTGCGAATGAAGGACGCTTCCTCTTTCGAAAAATGCGAGTAAAGTATGGGTATGGAATTGAAGGAGATTGTACCGTCATACCATTTTGAAGACCAAACCCATGCGGTTATCGCTGCCTTTAATCACGCGGATTCCATCCACTGGCTGAAGACCATTGATGGTTTTGCTAACGCTTGCGGAGGCGTTCTTTTCATCGGGGTCGAAGACGGGACGAACCAACTAATCGGCTTTGAATCGGAAGAAGCCGACAAGGAACGCCTCTATTTCTATCACGAGATTAAGGACCATTTTGACATCTCTCCTTTAATCACTACAGAAATCATTCCTTATGCAATCAAAAACAAAAAACGATATCTTTTAAAAATCACAATTGGGGAGTCTGACCGCAAACCCCTAATGCTTAAATATCAGGGAATGCCGCAGGTTTATATAAGACGCGATGGATACACCAATGCCGCTAGCAGCGAAGAAATGCTGCAGATGCTGCTGTCGGGAAAGAAGCCGCAATTCGATCAAGGTCCAACCAATATTCTTTTTGACCCTAAAGATTTCACAAAACTCTATGCTTTTTACCACGAAAACACGGGAAAAGAATTAAAGGAAAAGGAATTGGCGTCCATTGGCTTTTTCGACGAAAACCGGCATTTAAGGCAAGGAGCAACCCTATTTTCCGACCATTATGACGGGGAGAAGACGGCAGTCGTATGCTCGTTGTACCGTGGCTTAACACGGGGAGATGATGAAATTTTATCGTCTCAATCCTTCCAAGGAAATTTAATCGATTGCTATCGTTATTTATGGTCCTTCGTCGTTCAACGAATGAACCGCGGCTTCCGTAAATTAGAGAATAAGCGCGTGGATTTCGATGCTTACCCCATGCGTAGTTTATTTGAAGCCATTATCAATTCATTAGCCCATCGGGATTATTTGTTAGATGGGACAGCCATCTACGCCGACTTATTCCGTAATCGCCTCGTTTTGTCCTCCCCAGGACGAATGACGGGATCAATTCAAGAACTCGCCCCAATCTACCATTTGGATTCTTGGATATCCAGACGGCGTAACGAGCTTATTTCCAATGTATTTATTTTATGCAAAGCCATGGAAGCCAAAGGAACGGGATTTGAAAAAATCATCGAGGACTATAAAGCCGGGAACCAGGCTCAAAAACCCTTCATCTTTTCAAAAAACAACCAGTTTTCCATCGTACTTCCCGACCTAACCTATGAAGACGGCGTAGAACTAAGCGAAGAATCATTGTCGCTGATTCAACCGATTCTTGGCCAAGGGAAATTCGACCTTCCCATTTTGTCCTTCTGTTACACCTCTTCTCGAAGTGTCAAAGAAATTGTCGACCGTCTCGGCATCTCCAATTCCACCTTTTTCCGTAAAAACGTTTTATCTCGCCTTGTAGAGCAAGGGTTCCTCACCGAAGGAAAAGAAGGGAATACCACGATATATTCCACGAATACCGACAAAGTTTTTCTGCGATAAAAGACTTTGAAATCCTTCAATGTCACTTTGAAGTGACTTTGAAGTAGACATTGAAGTAACATTGAAGTAACTGGATTTATAAGAGGTTAAATTCTATAAAACGGGGATGGTAAATGTCCCCGTTTTTACTATTCATTCCAAAGGTGGATTCGTTGAGGTTATAGGATACAACTATCGATCCATTACGGCTTAAAACAGGATGGGCCTTCGCGTTATATTGGGACAACCCATTCATCAAGGTCGTTTCTTCGCAATGGTATAGCACCTTCTTCTCGTCGAATAAGCCATAGGGAGAAGAGGAAAGGCGGTAGCAAACGTCTTTACCAATCGTCGCATCCTGATAAACAAGGATGTATTTTCCATAATAAGGCGATTTTTTATCGCTAATTTCCGATACGGACAATTCACAGGACACATTCCCGTGGCCCGTTAACGGGGCGAGCTTAGAGATATCTTCTACCCAACTCGTCCCATCCCAATAACGATAAGAAGAATAATTCTCGACCTCTTCTTGTTGAACCCTGGCCACGACCAAAGAACGGGAATTGGCGGTTTTCTTGTCGTCACGATATCCGTAAATATAGACGTACCCGTCCGGATTTAACGCGCCGGCTTGGATGGTGTTTTCAAAAACTCCCGACCCCAAAATAATCGATAATTGATTGTCTGAATCAAAATAAGAAAGATGATTCGTGGAAGCGTCGTAGATCAAACGTTTGGAGGCAAAATCCACTTGGCCTTCTTGGATATCGAAAGCGAAGAGGTCTTCTCCAACTTGATTAAAGCCAAGGGGCCCTTCTTTAGCGATATAGAGGCCAAACACATAATAAGTTCGATCAACGACAAAAGAATCCCCCAACCAATAAAACGCATCGGCTTCCGAGCGGTTTAAATCTTTGGTGGCTAGCAAAGGCACCCCCTCCACATTCCCAACAAAATTCATCTTTTCGTCTTCAAAATAAGCAAACGAATTGTTGACCATCGTATTGTTGATTCGCTGCTTGGTAACCGGGTTCACCTCGCCATAATAGGTATCGGAGAAATGGAAAACGGTTTTGGAGGGCTCCGCGTTCATGGCTTGATATCCGTCTAACCGGGTCGAGAAAACCCCATCCGCGCCGCTCCAGGAGGAATAGGAGCTGAATTGACCCGTAAAATTCACCATGGATCGAGAAATGGGTTGGGAATCCGATTCCAAGGCAATCGCGCCTAATCCATACCCCTCTCCCCCGTAATTGGACAAGAATTCAAGTTTAAGATACTGGGCCTTCTTGGATTCGATTGTCGCTACAAACGAAACAGGCATCGTGTTAAGCCCTGTGCCTTTGGGGAGGGAATAGGTGCCCCATTCTTCGTAATGAACCTCATCCATCGAACCCGATAAACGAAGGGAGGATACTCCTGAATTCAAGTCTGCGGGGTCGTTATAATTCCAAAAGGAAACTTGGTTCACCTCGTACTGGCCATCCAAATGGAACGTTAAAGCATTTTTCTTGGTTTTCGTTTGGTAATAAGGGTTATTGCTTAGTTTCCCTTTGGAACTATTTTGATCCAAAGCAGTTCCTGTAAATAAGCGGGAACGCAAAGAAGCATTCGCATCTTTCCAGGATTCGATGGAGGGGTTCTTTTCGTCTGCATATTCAAACAAACGAATTTCGCTTAAGCCGAACTGGTTGCCGCCATAATTGGACAAGACTTTCAGTTGAATAAACTGGGCTTTAACGCCACCAAAATCAAAATAGGATTGACCATCGATAGGGCTCGAAGTTTCATTCCCTCGATCTAAAACGTGGATCCCAAGGCTCGTGAAACGGATTCCGTCATCCGAATAAAGAATTTCTACTTCTTTGGAACCGCAGTCTAGTTTGGAAGCCTGAGAGAAATTCCATAGACGAAGATGACCAAGACGATGGAATCCTCCTAATTTTAAAATCAGTTCACCATTAGTTTGACCGCGTTCGGATAAGAACATCGTATCGCGAGGAGAAGACGCCGAATGCAGTTGGAGTTCGCTTCCGCCTCCGCTCATCCCCGAATCGTCGATGAGGTTTTCCTCGGAAAAAAGAGAGCTAGAAGCGTAGATTTCTTGAACGCGAATCATCGACCCCACTAGCGAAGAAGGTTTTGAAACATAGTCCACTCGCTCCCCTTCATTGGGGGTTAATTCTTCCGTTGGGAACCAATTAGGCTCTTCGGAGGAAGAAGGATTAGAAGGCGTTCCACAAGAAAAGAGCAATGACGATAATAAAAACAAAGGGAAAATACGGGTTTTCATAATTCAACCTCCAGGAAATGGGGACGATACAAATAGGTGGTTTCGACGCGTTTAGGAGAAAGGGAATTCACGTTGTAGGTAATGACTAGGCGCGTGGGAGAAGATAACGCAGGTTGGATTTTCGCGTTGTAGGTGATGTCTTCTCCTTTCATTTCTGGACAATGATAAATGCATTCTCCAGGCGGAATTTCTTCGCCTAATTTTGTAAAGGAAGTGAGTCGCACTTCTTCCGAAATCCCATAAGGGGAATAAGCGATGTAATAACGGTTATTTTCAAAATAGATTTTGCTTTCCGCAGGCAAAAAATCGCAAAGGACCTTGGGGTGATGATTGTTTTTAGAATACCTCCCATCTTTTTGGAGGAATTCGTAATCGGGCTTATCTAGGGACAGCGTGCGGGCAAGAATCGTCCTTTTCCTTGCTCCACCCGTATAGCAAAACACGTAGTAATAATGCCCATGCCGAATTAAAGCCGAGCCAAAATATAGGTCTTCCTCCCCTTGGGAATCGATAACTTCAAAAGAAGGAGATTCTTTTAAGGGGAGTTGGATTTTCAGCAAATCTGTTCCCTTTAAAAGGAAAGGGATCCGTGCGGTTTTCGAATCTTCAACTCTCAAGGCATAAACATACAAAGCTTCTTTTTTGATGAGGCCGTCTTGCAACCAATAATAACCGGAATCCGCTTCGATGCAGGCGGGGAAACGCGTGACAAAAGAAGCGTTTTCCCCGTTTAAATCCATGGAGGCAAACGAATTGTGAGCCAAACGAAAGCCCTCCCGTTGGCCGTTTGACCCAGGGTGAGACAAGATAGTATCCGAAAAATAGAAGAGCAAACGTCCACGGTGGGCGAAGGCATAAATGCCATCGGCGCCGGACCATCCGTCTTTGCGGTAGAAAAGTTCATCCCAGTGGGGGAGGGGCTCGGCGATCATAATGACGAGTTTGGGGTCAGCCAAAGGAAGCGAGGGTGATAAATCGTATAGTCATCCTTGTTCGCCTTCATCGACATGTCATTGACGTTATAGCTAACCAAAATTTTAGAAGGCTCGGAAAGATGCAAATGGGCTTTCGCATTATAGGTATAGGTCGTTTTGGTATAACGATCGAGTTCGGGAGTGTAATAGATGGGGCACACGGGGCCAAAGGGGCCAAAGGGGGTGTCCATCACGCAATAGCAGGTCCACTTACCAATAGAATCATATTCAAAATTGGCGAGGTATTTCCCTTTCCATGGTCCTTCTTTTAAAGGGATAACCGACATTTCAGTGGAGACATGGGGGATTAAAGCCTTTGCTTTACGGATATCCCGACTCCACCCTTCTCCATCAAAATAACGGAGTTCGTTGTAATTGCCCAAATCTTCTTCACGGATACGCGACACGATCATCGAACGAAGGAAGTTCTTCCTGTCGTTACGGTAGCCATAGAAATAAAGGTAGCCATCTTGGTCACGATTATCCAAAACCGCGGATCCTAAAATCGTTTCGCAGTCGTCTTCCAGCAGATAGAAGGGCACTTGGCGAATAGAGACTTTCTCCCATTCTAGGCGGCCGTTCTTCAACGGGATTTTCGCCTCGACGACACCTGCGATTTTAAATTCGAATCCTTCGATGCCGTTGAGCTCTTCTTGAACAATTTCGGGATAGACATAGAAGGTATCGCCCTTTACAAATCCATCCTGCAGCCAGAACCAGGATTTCACGGTTTCGAAAGCGCTAAGCGAATTCGAAAAACAGGCAACATCGCTCAAGAGGCCTTCTTCGTCAAAGAAAAGGACTTGGTTTAACCCAACGCAATCATCGCTTGGAGTCAGTCCTTCTTTACGGATTAATTCAAGACGGACAAATGCAGCCTCCATTCCATCCAACAGGAACTGTTCCGATAAATGCCCGGATTGGTTTTCGTTTAACTTCAACGTGGAATGGTGGATGTAATGGACCCCATCCAAAGAAAAGGAAAGCCGAACTTCTTTCGCCCCGCGACGATAGCTTTCTTCTAGCCCATAGGAATCGTCGAAGAAATTGGCAATGGCAATGGCCTTTAACGCATAACGGCCATGCAAATCGAACGTCAAAACGGGATTATCTTTTTCTCCAAGCGATGATAAATACGGTTTTTGGGGAATTTGCTTCCCAAGATCTCGTGTGAGGTTTTCGGCTAAATATCCGATTTTGGTTAAAGGGAAAGGAACCTCAAAACAGGAAATAAATGCTCCGTTTTCATCTCGGTTTACAAAGAAATCGTAGGCATCGCCTTTTTTATAGCAAACCGTGTTATTGACCATTTTGGTCGGTTCTAATCTTTTTTTGCTAGGCAAGGATTCCCCGATGAAGGTATCGCCAAAAAGAAACAAAGTGGGGTCGTCTTTTTGGTTGTAATCCTCTTTTCGAGACAAATTGAAAGAATAGATTCCGTCCGCACCACTCCAAATATGGGAATGTTCGAATTTTTTGCTGAGTCCTTCGTCTTTGGTAACGACGAATCCATCGCCTTCTAAAACCTCAACATCCGTATCTAGTTTGGCCCGGATTTTTAAGAATAAAGCCGTTTGATTCAATGCGGGATTGGGAAAGAAAGTTTGACCATCAAAGGAGTAAAAAACATCCACGTCCCCCTTCTTTTCGCCAATTGGTCGAAAAGAAGCGAGTTCAATGACTCGTTCTTCCCCTTGGACGAAATGCCCCTTAAAAATCGTTTCGCCTTTCATGACTTCACTCCTTCATCGCTTCTTCCATCGCTTTTTCTAACGTGGGAACGATGGCAAAATAACCCGTCGCGTTGAGGTGCAATCCTTCCCGAGTATATTCCAACTTCAATTCCCCTTTTTCATCGCGAAGAATTGGGCCTAAATCCAAGAAATGCACCCCCTTGATTTTGGCGATGATTTCATTGGTCTTTAGAATATCCGCGTTGTTTTTGTTACCCACCGACCCCGCGTCGATTTTAGGGTCCGACGTCGAATGAACGGGGTAAAGGGCTTCTAAAAGAATTTTGGCTTTTGGCAATTGGGTTTGAATTCTCTTCACGACTTCTTGAATCGAAGCGGCTACACTTTCTGGAGTTGCGTTAGGAAACAAAGCAAAATCGTTGATTCCGATTAATAACACGATGGCTTTGGGGGATAAATCGAAGACGCTTTCGCGGAGGCGTTTCTTCAGCCCTTCCGTCGTGTCCCCACCAATTCCGCGGTTATAAAGGCGGTAAGGAGACGTGGGGAAACATTCGGTTAGATTAAAATTCTCCGTCAAAGAATCTCCAACGAAAACAACCTGCCCCGGCTCAACTTTTTCATTATGGAGGCGGAATTCCTGAACGCGTTGTTCGTAACCGGCTTTTAAAATCCAATCAAAGGTGTCGCCTCCCCCTTTTTGGTAGGCTTCCTTCTCTTTCTTCTTGGATAAGGTCATCCACAAGAAGCCATACCCAAGGGACAATAAAAATAAAATCCCAAAAACTATTGTTGCAACAATCCATTCCATCCGAGTTCCCTCGCTTTCAAAGCGCTGCCTAAAGCAGCATCTTCTTTTTTCGATAGTTTCAAGAAAGGCAATTCTTTTTGGATGCGTTCTAGCAAACGGGTCCGATAAAGCGTATCCGCTTGGCCCAATGAACCAATAATTCCAAAAGCAGTGGGGACGTTAATCTTTAAACGACGATAAACGGCATCCACCATGGAGAACACCTCCTCGCTTGCCTTTTCTAGAATCGCCTGCGATACCGCCTCTTCTTGGGTAGCGGATACAAGTCTAGCTAGGGATGCCGTTTCATCCCGTTTTAATCTCGAAACCACTTCGGCAAAATCAATTTGGCATTGGATAGCGAGTTTTTCTTGAAGCAATTTAGACAGGGCGCTTGGTTCTTCTCTTCCGTCCAAAGTCTTGCCTAGATACTGCAAGGCTTTCCGTCCGATATCATAGCTGGAACCCAAGTCCCCCTCTTGGTAGCAATAGCCTCCGCTTCGAGCGTACGCGTTGCCCTTTTTCCCAAAAGCGACTGATCCCGTACCGCAAATTGCGATGATTCCATCCTTCCCTTCGCTCACTCCATATAGGGCATTCATGGAGTCGTTATCCGAATCCACTTCTTTTGTTTTAAAGGCTTGAGTCAATAAGGCGTTGCATCGTTTTTTGGATTCAGGGCTTAAAATTCCCCCAATCCCGGCAAAGATGAAATCAGGGTGTGAGGAAAGCAAAGAGTCGGCCTTAGAAAAGACCGACAGAATTTCTTCGTCTGAATAGGTATCGAAAGCCGTTCCCCCGAGGACGAATTGCTGGAGGATGGCTCCTTTTTCGTCGATGAGGGTGAAGGCGGTTTTCGTCCCGCCTCCATCAATTCCTAAAAATTTCTTAGCGGACATAGGCTTGAATGAGACCAACGGTCTCTCCTTCATAAACGGGTTCGATGAAATAGGATTCTACCGTGGAAGGCACGATGAACGTTTCCGCGTAGTGGATCACATAATCTTCAAAGGAACCGTCTTTGGAAATGATACGGGCCGCGCGTCCTTCCACCAAATTATTTACATTGACCGAACCATGGGTATTCACTTCGATGCGAGAAGAAAAGAATTTACGTCTCGTCTCCACGAATTCCGCTTCATGCAAACCCGTTTTGACCCAGCCGTCTTCCTTGACTTCAAAATGGTTGATCAGATTGTCTTTGACCCATTGGGTGGTGCGATCAAACTGGATGTTATTCGCCCCATGGTCGATATGAATGGGACGGGGTTTACCATCTAATCCAATACGTCCCCAGTCATAGAGCTTGAAGGTAAAGATATAAGGGGTTGCGGAGATTTCCAAAACCATCGAATCTTTGCCAGAACAGTGAACGGTGCCCGCGGGGATTAAGAAATGGTCATGTTTTTTGGCTGGGAAATGGTTGACGTATAAATCCGCAGGAAATTCTTCTCCCGTTTCTTGGGCGTGTTTTAAATCGCGAATCATCGCTTCTTTATCCACGCCTTCTTTTAAGCCGAGATAAACTACCGCATCTTCTCCGGCGTCAAGGAGGTAATAGGATTCGTCCTGGGTATAATGCATCCCGAATTTGTCTTGAATATATTGGGTCAACGGATGGCATTGAAGGCTTAAATTTCCTCCTCCCATCGTGTCGAGGAAATCGAAGCGGATGGGGAATTCATCGCCGAAGCGCCCATAAGCGCGGGTTCCTAATAAAGCCTTGGGTTCAAAGAACGTCAAGTTCGATGCCGGGGTCGATAAAACCATTCCGTTGAAGTCAAAATGCAGGGCGTTTTCTTCGGGGACGCCATCAAAGCTCCAGGCATAATTCTTTTTGCTTGGATCCAAATGGCAAACTTCTTTCATCCATTGTCCGCCCCAAACGCCCGGATCAAAATAAGGAACGAGGCGGAAGGGACGATAGGCAAGGACATGCAGGGCTTCCATTAAGTCCTTCGTCTCCACCATCTTCCAGGCCGTATCGTCATTGCCATCGATATAGAAGGCGGTGTTGCGTAATAATTTCTTCTTTAAGCGATCGGCCGCGCGCCATTCCACGAAATAGCCGCGTTTGAATTTCTTTAACGGGTCTTCATTCTCGTTAGAAGCATGCCAGTTCGTTTCTTTGTTGCGAAAACGAAGTTGCATCTCCCAACGGTCGAGTTCCACGTAAACAACGTTCTCTTCCGAAACGAGAGAGGCGCCAAACCCATAAACAACCGCTTTGGAAGGTAAATTCGCCTTGAGATTTTCTAATTTCTTTTCATCGTAGAAATCTTCCACATGGAAATGGGACATCACGCCGAAGACCCGATCGTCGGTGAGATTATTTTGAATCATTTCCTGGATTTCGGATTCGTCTTTGGCGGCTTCCTCCACGTCAAAAGCAACCGCTCCGATTTTCGAAGCAATGGCTTCTGCTAAGCGGCGAAGCGTTTCCTGACGGATGCCCGGATATTTTTCTAGCACGATAATTGGGGCACTTGAAAAACGTTTGGCAATCGTTTCGGCGATGGCAGGATGGCCAACAAAGCCATTTCCCTTGACAAACGTTTTCGGTTCCTTGTCATATTCGGAAACAAAAGACAGGTACTTATTCTGATTCATGTTGATATTCTCTCCATAGGCGTTTCAAAATTTTCGCTTCCAAAAAGCCGATTAAGCCGAAGCAAACGAACAGGAACGCAAAGCTGACGTATACGATGAGGTAAAGCGATCCTACGAACAGGGCCACGAATACCACGGATAGATAGATGTAGCGATGGGCAAACCAAAAGGCGAGGTTCAGATGTTCAATCCAATCGCCTTGGAATTTAGCACATACCGGGAAGAAAAAGGAAGCCACGAGAGCGATTTCTAATAGGACCGCCAAAGAGGCGACAAACAAAATCGTTTTTAGCGTTCCGTCCGCCATCGAATTGATGAAAGCCAATAGGAAATAGGCTCCCACCAGCACAAGGACGAACAGGATCGACGGGACGATGGTCTCCTTCAATTCCTGGATGCAATGTTTGAAATAGTTGCGGACATAGTACCCGGTATTATCCGTAGATAAATCCAAATAGGTCGCGATTAAAGCCGTCCAGCAGGTGCCGATTCCTAATCCTAGCGTCAAAGCACTCGTGAGGAGGAAAAGGATGTTCAAAAAGAGCACGCTTCCGACTTTATTTAAAATTTCCGCAACTTTATTCATAGTTTTCTTTTTCACGGGGCGAAGGGGAAAGAGGGCAACCTCCGCCCCGTTTGGGAATCAAGCGATTAAGCTTGCTTCTTTTTCTTTTTGGAGACGACGACTCCCGCGACGACTCCCGCGACAACCGCGGCGCCGGCGACGCCGCAGATCGTTCCGATCAAAGCGCCATTGCCTTTCTTCGCAGGGAGGGCGATTTTGCCTTCGGCCGTGAGGAATTTGACGTTGCTGTTTTCATCGAGAGTCGAGGTGTTATCGACCTTGTGGGTGACGACTTCCCCTTCTCCGATTTTGTAGCTTTGCTGCGACATCGAGATGGCGGAAGAGGTATCGACATGATAATCCGCGCCTAAGGCATCGCGGTTGAAGAGGTTGGAGGAAAGCATCGCGTCCACGAGTCCGAAGCAGGACCAATAGTTAACCGTGTAGCATTCTTTCCAGGTGTAGGCGGCCATGCCATCGGCTTCTTCCCCCTTTTCGAAGCTGACCCACGGGGTATTCGCATCTTCCAAATCGGCCATTTCGGAAACGGCGAAATTGGTCTCGCCGATTAAGGCTTTGGTTTTGGTCTTATATTCTTCGACGCTGTTCCAGGAATAGCTGATGTTATAGACGAAGGCCTTCCATTCGTTGGTCGTGTTGAAACCCGCGACGGTCGTGTTCATCATCTCATCTTTCCATCCCGCGGATTTAAAGGTATCCATCGAGAATTCGAATCCTTCCGGGATAATCGAAGCAACTTTGGCGTTCCATTCGTCCCAGATTTCCGTCGGGGTGGTTAAATGGTTCGGGTTGGTGAAATAGCCGTCCGAGATGTATTTGACCCAGTTGTCTGCCTTCGGAGTGAAGGTCGGGTTCTTCATATCTTCGATGTGGAAATAGCTGTTATTGCCGACGAAGGATTCCGTGTCTGGCTGAATCTGGATGGAGCCGTCGACAAGGCAAAATAGTGAGAGGGTTTTATTGCCCGCGCCGTCGGCGTTCGTGATGACCGTGTTTCCGTTAACGGGGGAAACTTGGCAAGAAGCCAGTAGAACCGTTAAAAGGGCGCCCGCGCCAATCGCGCCGAATTTTCCAAAGGATTTTTTGTTCATGGTTGATGTACCTCCTATATCCTAAAAATGGAAATGATTTTGGTTGTCGTCTTAGTCTTGATCCAAGTAATGGACCCAATATTTGCTGGTCTTCCAAATCGCGACGACGACGAGGATGACCACGAGGAACATGACCCAGCTGATCGCGCTTGCATAACCAAGCTGGTTGTCCATGAAAGCTTTGTCGTAAAGGTAGTAAGCTAGGTAATAGGCGCTGTAATTCGTGCCTTTCCCGACCATGATGTAGGCCATCGTAAAATATTGGAAATTCCCGATGATGCCCGTAATCAGCATGAAGAGGGTCGTGGGGGTGCAAAGGGGCAAGGTAATCGTCCAAAACTGATGGGCTTTGGATACGCCGGCAATAGAAGCCGCTTCGTATAAATGATTGGGAATGCCCTTCATCGCGCCGAGATAGAAGAGGGCGCTGATGCCCCCTCCCCATGCGCTCATGAGGATCAAGGAGATTTTGACGAGATGCTCCCCGCCAAGCCAATCGATCTTTGGAATTCCAAATAGGCCGAGGAATTCGTTGATGAGACCGTAGTTCTTGTTGAACATCCAAGTCCAAAGCAAAGCCATGGCGACGCTAGAAACAACGTTTGGCAGATAGAAGATCGTTCTCCAAATGCCTAACCCTTTGATGGGTTTATTGAGAAGAACGGCCATCAATAAGCCGATTACGATGGAGAACAAGGTCCCAAAGACCACCTGAAACAAGGTGTTGCCAAGACTCTTCCAGAAGAAGGGATCTTGGGTAAATAGATAGACGTAGTTATTGAATCCGACGAACACCGGGGCATCGACTTTGTTGTAATTGGTGAAGCTGTAATAAAGCGAGGTGCCGAGGGGGTAAAGGGTGAAACAAAGGAAACCAATGATCCAAACGGAGGCGAAGGCATATCCCAGCATCCCTTCTTTTGTCTTCTTCTTGAGATGGGGCTTGGGCTTTTTGGGTGCTTCTATAGCTGTCGGAGCGGTTTCTTTGCTTGCTGCAACTTCTTCCATGATTCTCTCCTTTCCTTAGTTTTGGGTCGAATAGTACTGACGGATTTTGCTTTCCATCAGTTTTTGGGATTCATCCATTGCGTCTTGGACGCTCATTTTGTAGGAGCCGACGGAATTCACATAAACCTGAATATCGCTTGTCCATTTGGGGGCGGCGGCGATGTATTCCGCTTCCCGAGTATGGCTCACGGCTTTCGCCACTTCCGTCATGACGGGGTCGCTTTCAACGAAATCCGCGTAATACTGACGATTGGAAATGAGGAATCCGGTTTTAGAAATCGCTTCTTGGGATTTCTTGGAATAAAGGAATTTGAGGAATTCCCAGGGGCCGCGGTTCCGTTGCGCGGCCACTTCTTCCTTCACGTTCCGATTTTTATTGTCGTAAAGCTCAATCGAATAGGAACTGCTCCAATTCGTCGTTTCGACTTCGGAAGAGATGGTGGGTAGCTCGAACACTCCGTAATCGAAGGTGACTTTCGCTTCCTTCAAGCGGGTGTGGAGACCTTCATTGCCAACGATCATTCCAAGTTTTCCCGAGACAAAGGGGTCCGCGCCAGTTTTGCCGACGTCCGCCATGAAATCTTCGAGATTTTGGCGGGCTTGGGCGTCTTTGCGACAATAGGAATCGTAATAAAGCGATTCGAGGTTTTTGATGTAGGCCGCATCGTTGAATCGGGGTACGGGGCGGCCGTTAGAAGGATCTTTGCCCCAGAAAGAATGGCCAGAGAGCCATCCCCATTGATGGACGTATTGCCCTTCTCCGGAAAAGGGGTCGTATCCCACGATTTTGTAACCGGAGGATGGATTTCCTTCTTCCTTATATTGGGTGAGTTTTTTAGAAACCACTTCCATCTCTGCCCAAGTCTTGGGGGTATCCGTGATGCCAGCAGCCTTGAAAAGGTCTTTGTTGTAATAAACAACGCGAACCGTCGCCGAGAACGGCCAGGCCTTCATGTGGTTATTTTCGTCGTATTTGGCAATATCACTAATTTGGGTGGGGAAGAACATGTCCTCCGCTTTCAAGGTTTCAATGCCCTTGGCGACGTCTTCTTCTTCCATCGCGGTCAGGTCGAGGTTATAACGTGCCCTTAACGGGGAGTCAGAAACCGTGTGAAGATAGATGTCTGGGGCGGATCCGCCGGAAATGGCAAGATTGACCTTGTCCCAATAGTCCCAAAAGTTCACCCCGTTGCCTTTGATTGCAACGTTGTATTTTTTCGCGACGTCGGAGGCGTTAAATTCCTTAATGAGTCCGTTGATTTCAGCGTATCCTGTCGCACCGCGCTGCCACTGATGGTAGAAAATGAGTTGTTGTCTTTCTCCATAGTCGACCGCGTCGTCTTTGGGGATAAACCATAGGGGCGGTTTGCAGCTAGCGAGTACAATTCCTCCTAGTAAACCGAGGAGTGCCGTTGATTTCTTTTTCATCTTGTTTGTCCTCCTATCCCTTGGTTCCCGTATGGGCCACCGAACCGACAATCTGCTTCTGCGCGAGGAAGAAAAGAATGAGGGATGGAACCGTCATAATGAGAGAAGCCGCCATAATCAGGTTGTTTTGGTTGGAATATTGCGTAGCGAAGGTACGAATCGCATAGGCAAGGGGGAAGAGGTTGGAGTCATTGATGTAAAGCAAGGGATTGTAGAAATCGTTCCAGCAGTTGAGGAAAGTCATGATGGCTACGACGACAAGCATTTGACGGACTAGCGGCAGCATGATGGTCCAGAAAATTTGGAATTCATTCGCCCCGTCTAAACGGGCGGATTCCTTTAACGAATTGGGGATGCCCATGAAAAACTGGCGGAGCAAGAAGATGTTCGCGGCCTGGCCAACTCCAAACCAAAGCGGGATGATTAAGGGATTATAGGTATCGATCCAGCCGAGTTTGAAATAGATGATATACAAAGGAATCTGGATGATTTGAGAAGGGATGACCATGGTCGCGATAAGAACCATGAACAACTTGTCCCTACCCGGCCAATTGAGCTTAGCAAAGGCATAGGAAGTGATGGTACAAGAGAAAACCGTGCCGATTGTGGCGAATAAAGCGTAATAAAGGGAATTGAACGTATATTGGCCAAAGGGGACGGATTTCACCGCGGTTTTGAAGTTATCCCAGTAGAGTTTCGTCGGAAAGAAGACGCCGGCTTGCAAATCTTCCGTGGACTTTAGAGCTGTTAAAAGCATCCAGATCAAAGGAACGACGAAGAAGATCGAACAAAGGACGAGAAAAATATAAGCGATGACCTTCTCCCGAATGGAATGGGCTTTTTTCGAATGCGGCTTCTTGGGTTTGAAAGTCGCTTTTTTCGGTTCGGATGTGTGATCCATCATTTCTTACCTCCACGAACATATTGAAGACGGACAAATCGAGGTCCGTAGCAACTGGCGAATTGTAAATTCTCTCCTAAATCAGACGTATTGACGTTATAGGAGGCTAGAATCTCGCCTGGATGAGACAAATGCTTATGGCCCTTCGCGTTATAGTGATATTCATGGGGGCAATATTTGGACGTGTCCGCATAAGCGATGCGGATCGGTCCAAAGGGGCCATAAGGGGTAGGGCTTAGGCTGTAAGCGACATAAGGGGACTGAACGTCGTAAGTAAAGATTGCAACATATTGGTCCAAGTTCTTGAAAACCGAGAGCTCGCAAGAAACGTGATGAAGCAAGGGAGCGGCTTTCGTGATGTCTTTTTGGAAGGAAGCTCCATCAAAGAATTCCCATTCGTTGACGTTGGGGAAATCTTTGGTTCTGGCAACAACCATCTCCTTGCCATTTTCCAAATGATTTTGATCGGTTAAATAGCCGTAAATATAAACGTATCCATCTTCTTGGACGGAATCGAGAATTCCCGCGCCATAAAGGGCTTCAATCGAACCATAATGTTGATGAAGATTGGTCGCCTTTTGTTCCACTTTGTCGAAATTGGGGTAGCCTTTTTCAACGGGAAGACGAAGCATCGACACCCCTTCGATTCGGAACTGGAATCCTTCCGGTTGGGTAAGATCGCTCACGCCAACAAGGGGCAAAGAATAGAAACACCCGTTTTGGATGATGCCATCCTGCAACCAGAACCAGCCGTTTTTGTCCGAACAGGCAAGTTCGGAACTTGCGTCGGCTTCGATATCGATTAACGTGCTGTTATCCGTATCGAAATAGACTTTGCTTAGGCCAAACAAGCCCTCGCTTCCTCCGATTCCGCCATAATTGCCGGTTCCATTCTCGTTAGGGATATGGAATTCCACGGTGTCAACATCCGCAACAAGGGAAATCAGCTGTTCGTCCATCACCCCTTCTGCCATGCGAAGGGTCACTTCTTTTTCTTTTTGAAGCTTACCATGAGCATAGGCTAGCACGCTCATTTGTTTCACGCCGCGACGAGCATAACCAACGCTAAAGGGATCTGGTTGAAAATAGTTCACAACGCGAATTTGCCTGAGGGGATAGGCTTTGCCAAAACGGAATTTCAAAACAATTGGCTTCTTAGGATCGTAGGAACTTAGATACACGTCCCCCTTCTTTTCTCCGTAAGCCACTAAATTGTCGGCCATAGTTCCCGAAAAGCTTTGAGGATTATGGGGTTCTAAGTAAGAACTGAAACGCCCTTTTTGGTCCTGCTTAACATGAAAGGTCGTGGCTTCTTTTTTGGGTTCTGCCCCTTCGATGATCGCATAGGAATTATGGGGCATAAGCCACGGGTCCAAGCGGATGTCATTAGAGGAACGGGTGTTCACAAACGTGTCGCCGAAAACGCATAAGGTTCGAATATGATCAGGTTCATCATTGCGATTATCGAATAGATTGAAAGTGAATAAACCATCTCCGCCCATCCATCCCTTTTGGGTCTGGAAAAGCGAGGTGAATTCTTCATCCGGGATTCCGATATACCCCTCTCCTTCTTCTAAGGAAACAGGCTTAGCGCCTTCTACGCGAAGGAAAGCGCAGACAAGATTCTTTAAATCTAGGCGCGTTCCCTCTTGACGGATTTTCTCCACGAAGAAACGTTCACCGTCTAGGGAATACGAAAGGGAAACCACCGTTCCCTCCACTTCCATGGAAGAAAGGACCACGGGCTTTTCAAAAGAAAGGAGGCCTTCTTTTTCCGAATAGGAAAAGGGAATCATCCTCAATGCTCCCGCGGAATGCGAAGGGTAGTTTCGCAATCGAATAAAGCGTATTTGCTCATATCGATGAAGAAAGTCACTTCATCGCCTTGGCGATAGGGGCTCTTGTGCGGAACTTTGGCCACGATACGGACGTCTTGGTCTTGGATATAGTGGATGGTTTCAAATCCTAACAATTCGACAATGTCGATCTTGCCATGGAAAGGATGGGCCATCTTGGATTTGATGTCGCTTTCTTCCAAATAGAAATCCTCGGGGCGGATGCCAAAGAGGACGTCTTTCCCTTCGTAATCCTTATAGAATTCCAGGTGTTCCTTTGGCAGTTCGACGCGATTGCCGCTTTGGAAGGTTAAAACGCCTTGATCCAAATGGGCGGGAATCACGTTCATGGCAGGGGCGCCAATAAAGGTCGAAACAAAGACGTTGGCTGGATAATCGTAAAGTTCTTCTGGAGAAGCGATTTGCTGCACGACGCCAAGATTCATGACAACGATTTTATCGGCCATTGTCATGGCTTCGGTTTGGTCGTGAGTAACGTAAATGGTTGTTGCGGCGGCTTCACGATGGATGCGAATGATTTCCTCACGCATCGTGATGCGAAGTTTGGCATCGAGGTTAGACAAGGGTTCGTCCATTAAGAAAACGTCGGGACGGCGAACAATGGCGCGCCCTAAGGCGACACGTTGTTTTTGCCCACCAGATAGCTGAGCGGGCTTCCGTTTTAAAAGGGACTCGTCAAAGCCAAGAATCTTCATGGCCTCTTCTACACGCGCCCTCTGTTCTTCTTTCTTAACATGTTGGAATTTCAACCCATAGACCATGTTGTCATAAACGGTCATATGGGGATAAAGGGCGTAATTTTGGAACACCATCGCGATGTTGCGATCCTTGGGTTCCAAATCGTTGACGACCGTTCCGTTGATGGAAATGGTGCCTGCGGTGATGTCTTCTAAACCTGCCAGCATACGCAAGGACGTTGTCTTTCCGCATCCCGAAGGACCGACGAAAACGACGAACTCGTTTTTCTCAACAGAAAGGTTTAAATCTTTGACGGCCTCAAAACCATTGGGGTAGGTCTTGCCGACGTGTTCGAATTCCAAATATGCCATGTAAGCGCTTCCTCTTCTGGCATCATCATAAACTTGGTACTACTAATGTGTCAACAAGAAATAGTACTTTTCTAATACATTTAAAATTTATGGATGGAATCGACTTCGACTTCGTAGGAATAACGCTCCGGATTATAGAAATTATCCGTGAGCTCAATCATATGTTTGTTGGCATCATAACCGCGACGGACGCGTTTTAAAACAATGCCATTCTTTTCTTGCCGAAGCATTTCCTCGATGGCGGCGGTGCTTCTTTGAGCGGACAAGCATTCTTCGAATCGGGAAAAATAGAGCCCTTTTTCAATGAGATATTGATAAAGGGACCCATACAAGAAATCTTGGGTACTTGGCAAATCAAAAGGCAGGTGCAACCAAGTATCACTGTAGACGATTGGACCTTTATCATCTCCGCGTACGCGCTTTAAATTGTAGAGTTTATCGCCGATTTCACAGCGCATCTCATTTGCACGCTCTTCGTCGGCGTAAACGATGGTGAGGGATGCTTTGATCGTTTTAATCTTCGAACCGTACTCCTTCATCTCAGAGGTAAAGCTTTCTACCAACGTAAAAGCTGATAAATCTTCCTTATGATGATTGATTTTGGTTCCAAACCCAGGGCGGGAAGAAACGTATCCTTCTTTTTTAAGTTCATCGAGGGTTTTGCGGATTGTGATTCGCGAAACTCCATACCGGGAGCAAAGCTCTTTTTCCGTTGGAAGCATCTCTGATTTGCAAAAGTCTCCCGTCTTGATTTGAGCAATCAAATTCGTCTTAATTTCCAAATATTTGGGCAATGCTTGTGTGGGTTTCATTGGCAATATTCTATTTCAAAGAATCTTCCTATTCAAGACATTTATAATACATTTCGGCAAATTGTCATAATGACATTTATTGCAAACCGATATTTTGAACGCGATTTGTTTAAAAGAAGAAGATGACCAAATACAAAGCAAGGCAAGCCGCCGCGGTAACGCTGCTTAAGGCAATGGTCCATCCTTTGCTCTTATTGAGTAACGGGGTATAGACTTTCAAAGCCAAGAAACCGGTCACCAAAGCGCAGACAATCGCCCCATAGATTTCGAATTGAATCGCGTCGGGGCTAACGATATAAAGACCGCGTTGAGAAATGATGAATTCGCCCGAGGCATCCACGTGGTTGTTGTAAGGATGCCACGACAAACAGTCGGCAAAAGCAAAGATAGCAAAGTCAAACGTGCAGGAGCCCACCATGTTGCCGATCCCGGCATCGTAGTTCTTCTTTTTGAAGAGTTGGGCTGTCGAAATCACTTCGGGGATCGAGGTTCCAATGCCTAGTAACAGCGCGCCTGCGACGGAACCCGACAATACAGGAAGGGCTTCTTGAATCATCTTCGTGAGATAGGTCAAGGCAATCGAGGTGCCGATTAAGCCAATGGAGCAGAAAACAAATAAGGTGATGATTTTCTTTAAGCTCCAAGCGACTTGCTCTTTGACTTCTTCTTTTTGCTCTTCTTTTGGCTGGATGATAAGGGACACGATGTAGAGGGCAAGAATCAACAAACTGACGAAATTGATGTCGCCTAGCATCAATTGCCATTCTTTCGGGGCGAAGAAGGCATAAGCGGCAAAGCCATACATTGCCAAGCAAAATAGGCCATTGACGACATGGAATTTCTTGACGTTCGATTTGCGGAAGTTCTTGACGAACATCACGGTTTCTAACATCAAAACGACTAGGTTAAAGATGATGGAACCCAAAATATCGCCGACGACGTATTCGGGTTCATTAACGATGAAGACGGCGGAAAGGGCCGTGAATAATTCCGGGAGCGAAGTAACTGCGGCGAGTAATACGCCGCCGATAAAAGCCCCCGAGACCTTTGTCTTCTTGTCGAGCATGTCGACCAAATTTCCTAGCCAAAAGGCTAGAACAATCATCGCCGCTAAATCTAGGGCGTAGACCGGATAAATCCACCACATAATGTACCTCCTCATGGTGGCCCAGAACCAAAAAACGGGACCGGGCAAAGGCACCAAAACGCCTTTGCTCAAGTCTCGTCATTGAAGACAGGCCAGGCTTCCCAATTCGAGAAGGCAGTGCTGTTGGCTCTGTCTCGCCTTGCGGCGACGACTACTCCCTCAAGCAGCAAAAAGCATAGGGCAGCTATAAATAACGGTCAATCCCTTTTTTACGGAAACCAAAACGATTATGATTGTTGCATGCGTATTTTAATCATTCGTCACGCCGACCCCGATTATAAAATCGACGGTCTTACCAAAGAAGGCCAAAAAGAAGCCAATGCCCTGGCCCAATACCTGAAAAACATCCCCATCGATGCGATTTACGTTTCTCCCCTAGGTCGCGCCCAAAGGACGATGGAACCCTACTTAAAAGAAAGCGGCACTTCGATGAAGCCCATTGTCTTGGATTGGCTACGCGAATTCCTCGCTTTAGTCCCTCATGATAGCACCCGCATCAGTTGGGATATCCTCCCTTCCACCTTGGAAGAAGGCGGGGATACGTGTTTTGATCCTTCTCGATGGATGGAATCATTGCCTTTTTATCGGGAAAGCAAAGATTTAAAAGAGCAATACGAAGAAGTTTGCCAAGGACTAGAAAAGGTTTTGAACCTTCACGGGTATCATAAAGTGGGTCACCACTATGAAACCGAAAAAGGGAATCAGCAAACCATTGCCTTCTTCTGTCATTTTGGGGTAGAAAGCGTGATGCTTTCCTATTTGCTAAATGCAAGCCCCGTCACCTTTTGGCAGGGGACGTGTGCCGTTCCTAGTTCGATTACTTCCCTTTATACCGAAGAACGCCGAGAGGGGATTGCCAGTTTCCGCATGAACCAATTTGGAGGGACGCCCCATCTTGATTTAGCGGGGTTAGAACCTTCTTTTTCCGCGCGTTTTTCCGAAACCTTTGACGACCCCCGCCGTCACGATTAGTTTTCTTTTTACTTTGTAAGCGGTATCTATAACATCTTTTTTTCATCGCGGTTACAATCACGGCCGTTATGAAACTCTGGAAGAAATTTCGTTCTCTCTTCAACCCCATCGATTTAACCAAAGGATCCATCTACAAAGGCTTAATCGCCTTCTTGGTTCCGACCATCTTGTCCATGATCTTTCAACAGATCTACACGTTAACCGACGCGATTATCGTTGGACAAACCCTTTCCGAATCCGCAGTGGCGGGAGTCAATAACTCTTCCTCCCTCATTTTCATCGTCATTTATTTTGGGCTAGGGTGCACGAACGGCTTCAGCGTCGTCATCGCCGGGGCGATCGGAGCCAAAGACGAAAAGAGGATGCGACAATCCTATTTTATCCAAATCGTTTTGTGCCTCTTCGTTTCCCTTCTTCTTACGGTTTTAGGCATCGTTTCGATTCCGACGTTATTAGGAACCTTAGGCATCCATCCTTCGGAAGTCGACATGGCCATGCAAGCCCAATACGAAGCCGCCTATACCTACCTTGTTATTATTTTTGGTGGAACGATCGCTCAAGTTTTCTACAACATGATCGTCGCCGTGCTGCGTGCGATGGGGGATTCCTTCAACCCCTTCTTGTTCTTGGTTTTCTCCACGATTGCTAATATCGGACTCGATTTGCTCTTCATCCAGGCCTTCCATTGGGGGGTTGCTGGGAGCGCCTGGGCCACCATTTTGAGCCAGGGCCTTGCCGCGGTTGGAGCTATGATTTACGCCTATATCCGTTACCCCAAGTTACGTCTTCACAAAGAGGATATGACCTTCTCCTTCAAAGAGTATATGCGTCATATCAAAAATGGATTCCCCTCGGGATTTCAATTTTCCATTTTGGCCATCGGCTGCATCGTCATGCAGAACGCGATCATCCGTTTTGATATTCAGCCCGACGGCAGCATGCTTGCCTCGATGCCTGCCCAATTAGGATATGGGGCTGCCTGCAAAATCATCAATCTCTTGATGGTTCCTTATAATGCGATTGGCACGGCGATCCTCGCCTTTGTTGGCCAAAACCTTGGTGCGGGCGACCATAAACGTTTAAAGCAAGGCGTATGGGCCGCGTTCTGGATTGGAATGGTATGCTATGCGGTTACCACCATTATCGGACTTCTATTAACCATCCATGGAGCGTATCAGTACCTCTTCTTGTCGCCAGAAAAAATCAATGAGCGTTCCATCGAATTCGGGAACATCTATCTTTATGCGGCCGTTCCCTCTTTGATTTTGCTCATGATTTTGATTTTGTTCCGTAACGCATTGCAGGGATTAGAAAAACCCTTATTCCCCTTCTTGTCGGGAGTTGGCGAATTAGCAGCCCGCGTTTTGGTATGTTCCTTTGTTCCCGCGTTAATGAATGGAGGACCCATCACAACGGAAGCAACCCCTCTTTCCTTCTTAGGCGCGGCATTAGGCGACCCCATCGCTTGGATTACTAGCCCTTTAATCGCATTGGTTCCGATGATTCATTATTTTAAAAAGTTATCAAAAGACGATAAAAATAGTACGAAATAAATGCTTTTCTTTCTTCATTAGTTTTCGAATTACACTTCGAAAACTTCCTGTTTTTTATGATTTTTCGAATTCTATTTCGAATTCTTTTCGAGTCTCGCCCCGATAAGATGGGCGGTCAGTCATACGCTGTTGATATCAACGTGACACCATTTAACACCGATACTCACAAAAGAACAAATAAGCCAAAAAACATTTTTTAAAAAACGACCTAGACGAATCTAGATCGCTTTTGTCTAAATGGCGCGCCCGAGGCGATTCGAACGCCTGACCCCAACCTTCGGAGGGTTGTACTCTATCCAGCTGAGCTACGAGCGCATAAATGGTGCACTGGATGGGAGTCGAACCCACACCGGTTGCCCGACTAGCTCCTGAGACTAGCGCGTATACCAATTCCGCCACCAGTGCACGTGGAGATACTATATACTTCTCCGAAGCAAAAATCGAATGTTCCTTTATTTCTTTTTCGTTTTTTGATCCGCGTAGAAATCCTTGGTTTTCGTAGGGATTAGCCCATGGATAAATCCACGGATATAATGCCCGTTTGCATAATCGATGAGACGTCGCACATCCCGTTCGCTTTGGTCTTTGGCAATTTGACGAATCGGGGCATCATCAAAACCTGATTTGATTTGAATCGGCGTCCAATCCGCGTGTTCCTTGACGAACTGCTTCCGCCTCTTCTTTCCCACTGCGGTCCAAGAGATATCCCCCATCGTGGAATCGCGGTCAAAGGGACGTTCCCGACGGTCTTTATCTAAGGTTAAAGGACGTCCTAATAACATCTCGAATTCATCGTCGTATTGAGTGAAACCCCCGTGAGGGACGGCATAATAAATGGGGCACTTTTCGCGGAGATTAGGAAAAGTACGGGTTCCATCCACGATCAAATCCAAGGTTGAAACGATATTCTCGGAGCTGGTACCTAGGGCCAAGATATAGGTTCCGCTTTCTACTTGGAACGCGTGGGTTTCCGTATCGTAAATAGCAAAATCACTTTGGGTCAAATCAAAGGAAACCACCTGGGTCTCCCCTTCTTTTAGGGCGACTTTCTTAAAAGCGACCAAGACACGCTTTGCTTTAAAGGCATTCCCTTTGGGGGATTCCGCATATAGTTCCAAAACGGTTTTCCCTGGGCGTGAACTTTTATTGGTGACGTTAGCATATACGCGAATCGTTTTTCCCGTTTCCAGGCGAGAAGAATCGCAACGAAGCGAATAAGAGAAACGATTGTAGGATAAGCCGTGCCCAAACGGATAAGCGACTTTAACTCCGGAAGTCAGATAATAACGATATCCCACATAAATGGATTCCTTGTAAATCGATTGCCCCTGGAAGCCGGGGTAGAAGCCAAAGGAAGGAACGTCGCTTTCATGTATCGGCCAAGTCTCCGCCAATTTGCCACAGGGGGAGCATTCTCCCGAAAGGATATCGCGAAGAGCTTCTCCGCTTCCTTCTCCTGCCAAATAGGTTAATAAAATCGCTTTGGCGCGATCGCGGAAAGGCAAAACAACGGGAGCACCGCAAGAAAGAATCACGACGATGTTGGGATTTACAGAATAAAGGGCATCGAACAAAGCGAGCTGGTTCTCCGGAAGATTCATCGTCTCGCGGTCATAGCCTTCCGATTCGTCTTCTTCCGGCAGCCCCATGAAATAGAGGACGGTTTTGCTGCGAGATGCCAAATCCACCGCGTTAAAAAGCAAAGCTTTGGAATCCGAATTCGGCTTAAGGGAATAGCCCCTTGCAAAAGGAAGTTCTCGGTTGATGGCATCCAAGAAAGAAATAGAGTGTTCCGTATAAACTTTGCTCGACCCCCCTCCGTTATAACGTGGGGTTTCAGCAAAGGCACCGATGACGCAGGCGCCCATCAACGTCTTGGATAAAGGAAGAATACTGTTCTCGTTTTTCAGTAATACGATGGATTCTTCCGCTGCTTTAACCGCTAATTCATGGCACTTTTGTGCATCCCACCGCGCCACTTTATTCCCCTCTCTAATTTTGGAGATCAAATTCAAAACGCGGTCTGCGGACTCCGTCATTTTATCCAAAGACAAACGCCCAGATTTTGTCGCGCGCAATAGTTCTGCCGTGCGCTCTTTCGCGTAACAGGGCATTTCTACATCCAAGCCATGTTGATGGGAATAAACGGGGTCATAGGTTCCACCCCAATCGCTCATGACAACGCCCTCATACCCCCAGGAATTGCGCAGGGTATCCACGAGAAGATATTCGTTATCGCTGCAATGAATCCCGTTGACGATGTTATAGGCTGACATCATCGACCAAGGGTGCGCTTCTTTCACAACAATCTCGAAGGCTTTAAGGTAGATTTCGTGCATCGCCCGTTCATCCACGATTGAATCGTTGATGAAACGATAGTTCTCCTGACTATTGCAAGCGAAATGCTTCACGCAGGCGGCGATGGAATTGCTCTGAACGCCTTGAATAAAGGCTGCGCCCATTTTGCCGGAAATCAAAGGATCCTCGGACAAATATTCAAAATTACGGCCACATAGAGGGTTCCGTTTAATATTAACCCCAGGGGCCAGCAAAACGTCCGTTCCCTTTAAGGCACATTCTTCGGCAATGGCTCGGCCGATTTGTTTTTCAAGCTCCACGTCCCAGCTGCAGGCCAATAAGCAAGGTGCGGGATAGCAAGTGGAATCCACTTCTTTGGGGGAGCGTACCCGTAGTCCAAGGGGACCATCATTCATCTCAATCCCTTCAATGCCAAGGCGTTTGCAGCCATGTAGTTTCCATTCTCCATTCCCGTGGAGAAGGTGGCATCTTTCCCTTAAGGTTAACGCCTGGTGTTGTTGCTTTGTTTTCTTAGCCATGTTGCAAGGATTATATCCCCTCCATCATAAAAATCGAAGAGAACGGATATTAGGAATGAAAAGAGGTAAAATGCGTCCTTCGTCGTTCGCGACTTTGGATCAATCCGTAACTTTATTTTAGAGGACGAAGGAAAAACGCAAAGGGATTAACGAGGGATTCTGGCATTTCTTCCACCACCCCTTGTTTGATGAGTTTTTTGAAGATGCGGCGGGATTTGATGATGTCCTTCTTTCGTCTTTCTAGGCTAGGCCAATCCGTGCCGTGTTTATGGTCTTCCACGGCAGTGAAAAGCATCTTTTCGAACTGATCGATCATCAAAGGCAAGGCGTAATTTTTCGCGTTGTCGATGTATTTTTGACGCAAATCCATGCGAATCAAAGGATTGTCGAGGAAATAATCGATTCGTTTGGTTAAGGAACGGGCGCTGCCATGATGGAACAAACACCGATTGTCCAACGAGAACGTGTTCGTCGCCGACATATGCGCATCCGCGATAAGGGGAACGGCCCCGCAGGCGAAGGCTTCGATGCAAGAAATCCCCTCGATTTCAAAATCGCTGCAATGGACGTACAAATCGCTCCAATTCAAAATTTCACGGAGGTGGTCCTGCTTGCAGAATTGGATGATTAAAGGATGGGCCAATCCTACTTTTTTAGCCAAGTGAAGATAACGCTTCTTCTCTGGGCCTTGGCCACAAAGGATTAATTGGATTTTGTCGTTGTATTTGCTTTTGGCCACCGCTTTAATCAGCAAGTCCTGTCTCTTTTCGTGAGCAAGCCTGCCGACGGCGGTGACAACATACAAGCCTTTTAGCTCTTTGGGTTTTTGGGTTTCAATCGGATGGAAAAAATCCGTATTGACCCCGTTAGAAATCACCACGGGGACGCTTCTACGATAATGATGCAGGCGAATCTCTCTCGCCGTCATCGCGCTTGGGCAATGGACGTATTTGGTGTAATCGTACTGGTAACGACGGAAGGAATTGAAGAGAATGGTGTTGATGCCATGCGTCCATCCCAAATGGATCGCCGAGGTGATGTTTTGGGGCAAAAGGTGGAAGGCGCTGGTGACGGGAACCCCCAAAGATTCCGCGATCAAACGGGCATGACTTTCGAGTTTGAAGGGCAAGAACAAATGAACGAGGTCGGCGTCTTTGATCGCGTAATATAAACTCACGTCATCGACGTGGCAAAAGGTAAAGCCCTCTTTATCAATCAACCATTGGAAAAAGGGAAAATGGAAGGGTTCCTGAGGATAATAATCATCAGGGGCATCGTCTGGATTGTTATAAGTCGTCCCAACAAGACGAACCTCGTGTCCTTTGGCTTTCAATCCTTTGGCAAAACGAAGGCAGGTGGCCGTCGTGCCATTGTTGAGGATATTCGCGCATTCGAGCACAAAAACAATCTTCATAAGTGGCCGTATTTTAGCATATCTCTTGCAAAAATAAACGGAGGCCTACGCCCCCGTTATGCTCTCGCATTTTGTTGATTATTTCGTAGAATCCGTCGTTTTGGAGGCCTCTTCTTTCGCCGCCATCGCCTTTTCTATCGACCCAGCAATTCCATAATAGGCAGGAATGAATAGGAAGATGACCCATAAGGGATGAAACCAATTCATTCCTTGGTCTAGGAGAATAAAGCAGATGAGGCAATAAAGCCCAACGCAAAGAAAAACAACGTTGAGCGAGGTGGCTTTCTTTTTCAAAATCGCATCGGAAATGGAAGCTAGGAATTCTCCAAAAAGCAAGAAGGTCCAACCGCACTTCCATCCTAAATATCCCTGATTCCCCTGCCATAAAAATCCAACGAGAAGAAAGGAGAGGATCCCAAGGAAATCAAACACGCCGTGGACGATAGCTTTGACGATTTTTTGATTGGGGGTCAGGCAAGCATCATCGTCTTTTTCGGACTCTACGGCTTTCGGCTCTTCTTTCTTTTCTTCTTGTTGGTCTTTCACGTCTTGAACGATTTCATCCACGGGCGTATCCGTAGAAAGAAGGTCATCTAAGGAAACATGATAGATTTGAGCAAGGACAATTAAGTTATCCGTGTCCGGGCTTGCTTCCGCGCGTTCCCACTTAGAAACGGCTTGACGGGATAACCCCAGTTTGGAGGCAAGTTCTTCTTGAGACAGCCCCGATTTTTTACGGAGCTCGACGAGGCGATTGGCAATTTCGATATTCATAATCTCTTCCTCCTTGGAAGGTGCCTCCAGCGTACGGTTTCTTCCAGTTTACGGTCTAGGTATTCTGCTAGTCAAATCCGCAACTAACGGTTGCAAAGGCTCTTTTTATGGCGATTTACGTATTTGGTGAAGCGAATTGCAAGGTCTCCGTCTTGAATCGGTTCCCCTTCTTCGACGCATTCCCAATTAGGGTTTTCATCGAGGTTTTCAAAAAAGACTTCCGCCCCTCCATCCGCGTCAACCTTGGTTAAAAGGACTTCATCAGAATAAGGAAGCAATTGACGGTAAATGGAAGCCCCACCGATGACATAGACATCCTGTTCTTCTAACGCTTTGCCAATGCTAGAAAGGAATTCCTCCATCGTATGGACGTTCGCAACGCCTTCGTATTCGTGGGTGGGGTCTTGGGACAAAACGATGCTAGAACGCCCCTTCAATGGTTTTTGATTGGGGAAGGAAAGAAGCGTGTTCTCCCCCATGGCACAGACGTGACCCATCGTCGTTTTGCGAAAGAAAGCCATATCCAAAGGAAGGTGGAACAATAGCCCGTTCCTCTTCCCAATGCCGAACTTCTTGTCGGCGTTTAATATTTCAATCAATTTTCCCATTTTAGATGGCCACAGGAATTTTTTTGTCTAAGGTTTCGAACTCATAATCGACGAGTTCAAAATCTTCAACTTTGAAATCATAGAAATTCTTGATGTTGGGGTTGATGATGAGTTTGGGCGCGGGGTGCTCGGGTTTAGCAATGACTTCCTTCACGATGTCGATGTGACGGTCATAAATATGGGCATCGGAAATCACATGGAGCAAGATGCCGGGTTTTAATCCACTGACCTGGGCGAACATCATCAAAAGAAGGGAATATTGAAGGACGTTCCAGTTATTCGCGGTCAACATATCGTTAGAACGTTGGTTCAAAATGCCGTTAAGTTTATCTCCGGAAACGTTGAAGGTCATCGAATAGGCGCAAGGATAAAGATGCATCTCGTGAAGATCTTCAAAATTATAGATGTTGGTCATAATGCGACGGCTGTGCGGATTGTTCTTTAAATCGAAAAGGACGCGATCCACTTGGTCGAATTCGCCTTCGGGATAAATCGATTTTTTGGCAAGCTGGTATCCATAGGCCTTGCCGATGGACCCCGTTTCATCCGCCCACGAATCCCAGATATGGCTATGGAGGTCATGGACGTTATTCGATTTCTTTTGCCAAATCCAAAGCAATTCATCCAAGCAGCTTTTGAATGCGGTGCGGCGAATCGTAAGAATTGGCAGTTCTTCCTGCAAATCATAACGGTTTACAATGCCGAATTTCTTGATGGTGTGGGCAGGAGCCCCATCCGCCCAATGGGGACGGACGGGATAATCGGTATCCCAAACTCCGTTCTCCAAAATATCCTTCATGTTATCAATAAAAATACGGTCTGCACGTGACATGGAAATCTCCCTTCGTCCTTGAAGAAAAGTATAAAGAAAAAAAGGGGGCTTATAAACCATTTATCCTCAATAATCTTATTTCCGTCAGCTTGTCTTCGTCTTTATTTCAAGCCCCGCACCGCTTTGTTTCATTCCAACTTCAATTGTTTCAAAGCCAATGAAACAATGAAATTCCAATGAAACAATGCCGTCAAAATAAAAACGCCTTTGCAAAGGTGGTACCTTGAACAAAAGCGTTAAAAACTCAACGAAATTATTCGTGATCGACTTCCCCTTCAATCGGGGCATCCGCTTGAATGGTTTTGGAAATCACAACCGTCGCGGCAGGAAGCACGACAAAGGTGGACAGGCCCATGAAGATGGCATAGACCAAAACAACGATACCGAAGATGATGAGCTGCACATTTCCGGGGATAATGGTGTCTCCGCCATTGCCTTTAGCGATGCAAAGCGCGCCAAGAACGATGGAAACAACGGCCATAATCACCCCGAAAATCACTGCTGGAAGAGCCATTTTCATGGCCTTTTGGCGGACGGCGTTGACCACTAATAGCAAGGCATCAACAGCCAAAATGCATCCGACGACGATCATCACAAACGGAATGAATCCAATGAGGACACCCATAAGATTGGCGGCTTCGCGATAAACGCAGAACCAAATTCCAGCGGCAAGGATGATTCCTCCAGACATGGCCGCTGTGGCAAAGGCTTCATGGCTAACCACGGCAGCAAAGATACCGGCGATAATCCCAATTGAACCAATCACAATGAGCGTCCAGCCCAAAACGAGGGAGATGGCATTAAGCGCATCGCTGGGATTCGACCCCTTTCCCATTTGGGCTCCGGCGACGATCACCAAAATACCGACAACCAGCATAATGGCGGCTTGGATCCATTTATTCAAAGATTTGCGAACGAGTTTCATAAATCATTTCCTCCTTTAACGATGATTGTATCACGGAACAGAAGGAAGGGGGATTAGGCTAAAGCACGATTGAAAATGGATTCGCAACTCGTGAGATATTGATTGGATTTCGGTTCCAGGACATAAACTTGGTCCGAATGGCCTAGAGGATCAAGGTAAACCGGGTAGCGATCCAAGAAATCGCGAAGAGTGAGGGAGGTCTTTGTCGTTTCATCCCCATAATAATATTCCCCATCATCTGCTTCTTTTTCAAAACGGGAACATACCTCTTTTAAGGTAGGGCTATAGCCAATTGCCCTCGCGTTTTGATAGGCGTTGTCCGGATCCATCATGAAATCAATAAATGCATTGGCTAGTTTGCTATTACGGGAGGTAGAAGGAATCACCATGGAATCGAAGAAGGCCGCGGTGAAATCGGGGACAAAAACATTAAAATGCACTTCTGAGCCTTCTTCTAATAGAAGATATAACGCGTCGAAGAAGTCCCCAAGTTGAGAGAAGCAGGCATCGATGGAACCATTCGCGCAGTCTCGTTTCAATTGGTCGTTGCCAAATTCATAGAATCCAGCATTTTTAATTTGGTTCACGAGTTGATCTTGAAGTTCTCCAGATAGGTCGTTCCCGTCCGTGTTGCCGCTTAAATCCGTGATATTGGGATTCAAATGGTCCGCCATTAAAGCGCTCGCAACCACCCATCTGGCCGTATCGTACATGCCAATTTTTGGCTTGGAGGAATATAGAGCAGGGTTATATAAGGAAGAGATGCCATTTTTTTGAATGACTTGGCCGACTTCCGGGTTATGATCCGAATAGAAAATCGAATAAGCCCCATAAAAATAAGGCATGTAATAAGAGGCGTATCCTTCCTTTTTGGAATCCACCATATATTTGGAAGTTAGGGAATGAAGCGGGTCCACGAACATCGTTTGATAAGCAGATAAATGGGGGTAATCGGGGTTCGTGACATCCAGTTCTTTAAGACGCCCTTCTTTATAAAGGGTTTGAACCGTGTAATCCCCAGGAATCGCCACGTCATATGGGGTCGTCCCCGAAGTGATTTTTTGATACATGGCTTCGCTGGAAGTAACGGTTTCTAAAATCACTTGGCAGTTCTTCTCTTGCTCAAAACGTTGGACAAGACTCATGTCGATGTATTCTCCCCAGTTTAGGAAATAAAGGATATTCGAAGGCGAGGCGAGGACTAAAACGGCAAAGACGGTAAATAAGGATAAGCCCATAAGGCCGATGATGATCTTTTTCATTCTTTCTCCCCTTTCTTTTTCGACGATTCATAAAGGGAACAGGCAAGAACGATGCCCAAGGTAACAAACGTCAACAAGGCGTTAAAAGCATAGCTCCCCGCGGAGAAATTCTTTTTGGTGTAGGAGCTATAAACGTAGTTGGAAAAATTGGAGAAGCCATTTCCTTGGGTGTAGAAGGAAATGACAAAGTCATCAATCGACAAGGTAAAAGCAATGAGGGCCCCTGTCAAAATAGCCGTGGATAAAGACGGAATGACAACTTTGAAGAGGGATTTTGTCGGGCTGCAGCCTAAATCCTGAGCCGCCTCAAAAACCGCTTCATCCGTTTGCTCTAATTTTGGCAAAACCATCAAAATAATATAGGGAATCATGAAGAAAACGTGGGCCAAGGTCATGGAGGCAAAGCCGAAAATATGAGGGAAAATCGGTTTGACCAAAGAGCAGACGAGCATGATGGAAATACCGGTGACGATTTCGGAATTGAGCATTGGAATCTCGTTTAAGAAATCCATCGTTTTCCGGGCTTTCTTTTCCAGAGCATGGACGCCAATGGAAGCGAATAAGCCGCCAACCGTTGCAAAAACCGTTGCCCAAAAAGAAACCAGAAGCGAATCCAAAATGGAAGTATATAGTTGTCGATTCGTGAAAATTTCCGCGTAATTCTTCCAGGTAAACCCACCCCAAGATAGAGGAGAAATGGAATTAGCCCCGGCGTTGAAAGATTGATACATGATCAAAACAACGGGGACGTACATGGAAGAAAGCACCAAAACGACGAAGGCGGCCTTGAAAACGGAAAGCAAAACCTGCTTCCAACTTGATTTTTCTAGCATGCGACCCCCCTCTTTCGGCTTTGGATTTTCGTCAAAACGAATACCAAGGCCAAAATCACCACGGAGACGAACAAGGAAAGCAGGGAGCCAAAGCTGTAATTGTTCTTCTCGAAGACGCTTTGGATGAGGTTGCCCACTAGCCTAACCCTTCCTTGCCCAATCGTCTGGGAAATGGCAAATCCCGTCGCGGCAGGGAGGAAAACCATTAAGACTCCACTGGAAACGCCTTCCATCGATAAGGGAAGCGTCACCTTGAAGAACGTCTTAAAAGCATTCACGCCCAAATCACGAGAGGCCTCCAAACAGCTGCGGTCTAGTTTCTCCAAAATCGTGTAGATTGGGAAAATCATGAAGGGGAGATAGGTCGTGACCGTGACGGCAATGGCCGCGCCCGTGGAGCCCAATAGATTCATCGCGGCAAACACATCCGTGGAAAACAAACGGAGCCAGCTGACGATGCGGAGCATGGAATTGCTCCACATGGGAAGAATCATGAGCAGCAACACGAGCTTCTTGTTCTTTAGTTTAGAGAAGGAAAGGAAATAGGCGGTGGGGTAGCCAAGCAACAAGCAAATGACAACCGTCGACACGGCAACCACCAAAGAATTCCATAACGCCTTTAAAATGGAAGGATCGGCTAAGCGGAAATAGGAATCGAAAGAAAAACTAGCCGTAGAAAAATCCATCGCGTTGATTTGTAAAAACGTTAAAATCAACATGACGAATAGCGGGACCACGACAAAAAGGACCAGCCAAACAAAATAGGGAATCGCGTACCCTTTGAATCGTTTCATTGGGCCGTCTCCTCTTCTTTCCGGGCCTTCTCGCGAAGAAGGCGGATTTCCCGGGGTTGTTCTTCGTCCTCCACCTTCATCAAGTGGATTTCATAGAAGTCGATTTTGAGTCCAACTTCCTGCCCGATTTCGGCATTTTGATAATCCGTCACCATCAACGTGGTTCCTTCGCATTGGATCCAAAGGTTGAAAGAGACACCCGTAAAGGCAGTTTTGACCACCGTTCCATGAAGAATCGCGCTTTCGGGATCTTCAAAAACCAAATCAAAGTCCTCGGGACGAATGACCGCATCGACGACTTCTCCCGGGACAAAGTTCATGATGTAGGTGGAGAAATTTTGGCCAAGGAATGAAACCCTGCGGTTTCCAAGGTAAGTTCCTTCCATGATGTTCGCCCCTTCGTAGTTGGCCAAAAGCTTGGCTTTGTTTTCGTGGATGGATTCGCAATAGATGTTTCCCGGGGCGACGGTTAAGGGAATTTCTTGTCCCACTTGGTATTTTTCGTCGGATTCGACATGAATACGAGAGGATTCGATATCCACGTCTAATTCATATTTGTTCTCGGCGAAGCGGACTCCGCTTACCTTGCCAATCCATTTGGCGATTTTAGGGGAGCAGACATCGAAGTCTTCTTTTTCAACCACCACATACATGGGGTCTCCCACGCGGAAATCATCCGCGGAAACCTTGAAGGTCTTCCCCAAAATTTCTAAACGGCGGGGAGCGCTATAAACGCCACGAAGCAAATTGGCTTCTCCAATAAAAGTGGCGACAAAACGATTCACCGGGGCATTGTAAATATCTTCAGGGCGACCCATCTGTTGGATTTTGCCTCCATTCATGACCACCACCGTATCCGACATGACCATCGCCTCTTCTTGGTCATGGGTGACAAAAATAAAGGTGATGCCCAACTTCCTTTGCATTTCGCGAAGTTCTAGGCGCATCGCTTTGCGGAGTTTTAAATCCAAGGCGGACAAGGGTTCGTCTAAAAGCAAAATACGGGGTTTGTTCACGATGGCCCTAGCAATAGCAACACGCTGCATCTGACCACCGGAGAGGGAGGAGATGCTGCGATTTTCGTATCCTTCGAGGTTTACGAATTTCAAGGCTTTTAAAACTTCTCCATGGATTACGTTTTCTTTGAAATGACGGTCCTTGAGACGGGAAATCATATCAAAATAGGGATCCGTGGATTCCACTTGTTTCAAAATGATGTCTAAGGCCAAATTTGCCTTGGAAGAAGAATCGATTTGATAATGGTTATCCAAAGATAATCCTTTCAAAATTTCATCCACGTCCTTGCTGATTTCTCCATACGTCTTAGGTTTTTTCGTTTTCTTCAATGCAGCGAAGGAATCGATAAGTTTATAAGAGGGAGAAGCCTCTTGGAAATGGGTCACGACATAACGCAAAACGTCTTTGGGTTTTTCGATGTGGGAGAGGATTTTCATGAGACCATCCACCTCTTCTTCCTCAAAGCCCTTCTCGTTCATCATATTCATGGTTCCGATGTCATAAACATTGGAATAAACGTTGTTGCGGAGTCCGAACGCGATGTTATCGAAAATGGAAAGATGAGGGAAAAGGGAATAACGTTGGAAAACCGTATTGATCGGACGTTTATGCGCGGGTAAGTCTTGAATTTCCACCCCATCTAAAAGGAGCTGCCCTTCCTGCATGGTTTCAAATCCTCCGATGATGCGGAGAATCGTGGTCTTCCCGCATCCGGACGGGCCTAAAAAGGTCACGAATTCATTCTCGTTGACCGAGAGGTTGTAATGATCCAAGATGACGTTATCGCCATAGGATTTTTTGATGTTTCTGAGTTCGAGGATTTTATGTGCCATATTGGGTTCCTTGCTAGAAAAAAGGGAAAAGAAAAGTCCTAGAGTAAACTAGGACGGGCAACGTTAACGGAATACACTCTCTCCATTGTGGTGCCCCGAAGGCGGAACGAGTGCAAGAACGAACTTCTTCTTTTTCACGGGCACTATCATAATACGTTCTTACCAAGATAAAAGAAAAATTTTCAATATCTCAAAACATTGAAAACTGTTGTCAGAACATAACGAATTAATGGACGGGCTTTTTCATCCTTTTGCATTCGCTTATTTTCCTGTTTGTCTTTTCCTTTTTTCGCAAATGTCATATACTTTTTGCGAAAGGTTATCAATGTCAAACATACAGAAAAAAATACTCGAACGTTTGGAGGCGTCCTCGTTAAAAGCGTTTACTTCTCGTGACTTTATGGACCTCGGCAACTATAAATTGGTCAGCAAGGCATTGGAAACGCTTACCAACGATGGAACCCTGAGAAGGGCGAGGCGGGGCATTTATTATCTACACAAAATTCACCCTGTTCTAGGAATAGAAGAGATGCCTAGCATCGACGACATCGCTCATGCAATCGCTCGCCAATTTAATTGGACAATCACCCCTAGTGGCAATTACGTTTTGAACATGCTGGGGCTATCTACTCAGGTTCCTCAACAATTTGTTTACATATCCTCCGGACCCTATAACACCTTTGATGTGTTTGGCTGTACAATTATTTTCAAGCACTCCGCTAGCAAAGATATTTGTGGGCTATCGAATAACAATCGACTTGTCATTCAAGCAATCAAAGAACTCGGCAAGGGGGGCGTATCGGACAAAGATAGGGCTAGGTTTTCCGCATTTCTATCCAAAACCGACAAAGAAGAAATTCGAAACGGGATGAAAATAACAGTTTGGATCAATCAAGAAATGAGGAGAATTTTAAGTGTATCAAATTGCAAAACTGGAGCCAGAGGACAGGGCGGTCCTCTTTAATTCATACGCCATTCAAGCAGGCTTATCCCCCGTTGTTGTCGAAAAAGATTTTTGGGTAACTTTAGTTCTAGATTATCTTTTTCACCATTCTAAATTTGCCGCCTCATTTACTTTTAAAGGCGGAACGAGTTTGTCTAAATGTTTTCACATCATTGATCGGTTTTCAGAAGATATCGATCTCATTCTCGATTGGAAGACTCTGGGGTTTCCAGCAGATGAGCCTTATCAAAATCGAAGCCATACAGCCCAACTCAAATACAACCAAGAGGTAGAAGATACCGCTACAAAATTTATTGCCAGCCAAATTTTGCCAGATTTAGAAAAAGGCTTCGCAGACATTTTACGCGAAGCAGCTCGATTCCAACTAGGCGAGGGCGACGGACACATTATCAATTTTTATTACCCATCCACTTTCAACATTCAATCCGCAGGAATTTTGCCTTGCGTGCGTTTGGAAATAGGGCCATTAGCCGAAGCCACTCCTTCCGTTGAAAAAGAAATTAGCCCACTCATCTGCGGCATGAACATTCCCTTCGTCCAAACCACATCGACAAGAGTTCGTGCCATTTCCCCGGAAAGAACATTTTGGGAAAAGGTTCTTATCCTTCATCAAGAAGCCAACCGTCCAGAACGGAAATTAGTCGACGGAGTGGAAAGATATAACCCTATTCCGAGACGGTACGCGCGACATTATTATGATGTCTGGAAGATTTCTTTGACGGATTACAAGAGAAAAGCCATGGATAACATAGACCTTTTGCGGCAAGTTATCGCCTTTAAAAATAAATTTTATCGTTATTCATGGAATCGTCTGGATGAATGCGTTCCCGGTTCCATTTGCCTTGTCCCACCCAGTTTCAGAATGGCGGAATTGCGGAAAGATTTTGAATCGATGAAAGAAATGATTCACGACGATTCCGTGAAAAATTTTGATGACCTAATGGGCCACTTGTCCGCTTTGGAAAAGGAATTAAACAAACATTCAGCCGATTAATTGGAGGATTTGTTCGTTGTATTCGAAGCCTCTTTTTTCGGTGTCTTTTTCTCTAAATGTAATGGCTTATGAAGGAAATGGTAAAGAACAAAGGTCAAAACTGTTATTACGGCGTCTTTTAAAAGGTTGAAAGGCAAAACGGCGATGAGGCCATAACTCCATTTCACATCGCTAATCATCGGCATTGCCTTTTGCATCAACGCGAGTAACGACGCTTCCTCCATTCCCATCATGAAGACATAGAAAGGAATCAAGATATAAACGTTGAATAACATGGCGCTCAAAACTTGGATGACCGTGGCGACACTCATGCCAGCAATCGCGCCTTTTAACGTTCGGAACCGTTTATAAATCCAGGTCGCGGGAAGGCAATAAAGGGAGCTAAGCAATAAATCTCCGAATTCCCCGACACCCATCGTATTGGTTAACGGTAACTTGATGATCGTTTTGACAAATAGGACCAAGAAGCCCGATAAAGGCCCATAGGCAAAGCCGCAAATAAACGCGGGCAATTCATCGAGATGAATCTTTAAAAACGAAGGGAAAAATGGCAAGGGGATATTAAAGATGGGCACGCAATACAAAATCGTGGACAGCGCCCCGAAAATTCCAACGCGGGCCACCAGCCTCGTCCCATTATAATCGGGACGTTTTTTGGCCAAAACCATAGCCACGATAATGCCGATAAGCAAAGCGGCACTGAGCAGCCCTACAGCGAACCATTTCATAGAAAAAGCCTCCTAAGCATACGCTCCAGAGGCAAAACATCGTTCTGCGCTTTCTTCCATCCGGACTGTACCGTTGGCTTTGGAATTTCACCAAATCGTGCCTTTCGGCTCGCGGGCTTTACCGCCAGTCGACGTAATTCTCGTCGCCCTGAAGCTTCTCCATCATAGCACGGTCCTTTTCGCGCTTCAATTCTTAGAATAGGGTTTGGTTTGAAAGGGGATCCCTGCCTTCTTCAAGAAACTTTTCATCTCTTCTTCGGAAGAAAAAGTGAGGCTAACCGTGTTCCCTTTTTTATAAGAAATAGAGGGGACGTGTAGGGGTTTATTCTCTTTTCCCTGTAATTTTTTGCAGTATTCCTCCGCCTTACGAACCGACCAGTGATTCTTTTGGATTGCCTTAGCCGCCTCATCGATAAGAGGGGTGGGAAGAGAAACTAAAGCACGGGCTTGACCATAACTAAGCTTCCCTAAAGCCACATCATAACGAACCGAGGCAGGGAGCTTTAATAAACGCATCGTATTGGTGATTTGGCAACGGCTTTGGTGGGATAAATTAGCAAGGGTCTGCTGGCGATATCCAAATTTCTCGCTTAAGGCATGGCAAAGCAAGGCCATCTCTAAAATATTCGTTTCCCGTTGGTCACGGGCATCGGCAAGAAGCATCAATAACGTCTCTTCGTCCCCACAGTCTACAATTGCGCAGGGAAGGGATAAGATTCCCGCGGCTTTGGCGCCAAAGAAACGCTTTCTTCCTAGAATCACTTCATAACGCCCCTCTCCTTTTTTTCGGACGACAAGGGGGTTATAAAAGCCTTTAGATTTCAATCCTTCGGCAAAATAACGAATCGTTTTATCCGGAAGAGGGACTTCCTGGATAAAGGAAGTATCGTCAATAAGCAAGGTGGAAATGAGTTTAGCCGGCGCACTTTGATATTCCTTTTCCATCTCCGCGATAACATCGCTTTGGGAAAATTTCTCAATCAAAGAGGAAAGCGAATCCGATAGCAGTTTGGGTTTATCGCGTTTCATGGTCCAAAATCTCCTTGGCCAAGGAGAAATAGGCGTAGCTCCCCTGGGAAGTCGGGCGGAAAACGGTGACAGGCTGCTGACGGGCTTGAGATTCCGAAATGCTTTGGTTCCGCGGAATGGAGGTGGCAAACGTGTTTTCTTTGAATAGCCGTCTCACCTCTTGTTGGATTTCGGTCCCTAATTGGGTCCTCGCATCATACATCGTCAGAAGGAAACCCTCGATTTTCAACCGAGGATTCAACGTATTTTGGACGTTAGAAATGGAAGAAAGGATCGCGGCGACCGCCTCCATGGCAAAATATTCGCATTGAACGGGAATCAAAACCGAATCCGCCGCGGTTAAGGCGTTAAGGTTCAATAAACCCAAAGAAGGCGGGCAATCCAAAATCATGAAATCATAATGGGATTCGACGGTTTTAAGGCATCGAGCCAGCAAATCAAAGGGCTTTTCTTGGGGATGGGTATACATCGAGGCTTCTAAAGAGGCCAAACGAAGATTCGACGGAATCACGCTTAAGCCTTCAAAGGGAGTTTTTTGGATGCAGCTTTCCATTTCCATTTGGCTGGTCAAAGCTTCGTAAATCGTTTCTTTTGCCAAAGTAATATCGATGCCAAGGCCGCGCCCGGCGTTGCCCTGGGGGTCCATATCCACCAAAAGAACACGCTGCCCAAAATGAGACAAGGCGCTGGAAAGGTTAATGGCCGTGGTGGTTTTGCCCACCCCGCCCTTTTGGTTGGCGATGGCGATAATCTTAGGCATGGCGAAGATATTTTACTCCTTTTCGGTAAATTCTCTTAGAGAGGCTTTTTTTGGATATCCGCCCAACTACGGGGGTAGCAGGGTTTGGTTGGATGAATTTTTTCGAAGAAATAATTGATGCGCTTTTCTCCGCTTGGCATCACGAGTTCTTCTTTCTTTCTTAGATGCAGGGCAAGGCGTTGTTCAATGCCAAGAGCTTCGTGAAGTTCTTCTTCTCCGCGAGGTCCTTTCATGGCAATGACAGTTCCATTGACTTTAACTAACGGGGCGCCCACTTCGAGAAGAATACGTGTAGCGGCAAACCCGCGAGCCGTGACAATATCAAAACTTTCCCGCAACGTCTTTGCCTCTTCTACCCGTCCGACATAGAAACGGACATTGCTGAGTTCTAATTCTTTTTTGAGCTCTTCTAGGAAGAGGAATTTCTTCTTGGTCGCATCCATTAAGGTGACGTGGCAAGAAGGGAAGGCAGTAGCGAAGACCATGCCCGGAAAACCTGCTCCCGACCCCATGTCCGCCACGGATTTGCCTGCAAAGGAAGTTGTGAAGGCGGGGGTCAAAGAATCGAGGAAATGCTTTTCGATGACTTCGTACTCTTCCGTAATCGAAGTGAGATTCATCTTTTCGTTCCATGCCGCAAGCAATTCCGCGTAGCGGTGGAATTTGGCTTCGAGGTCCGGATTTAGTTCCAAACCGTGCTCGGAAGCGAATGCGAATAATTCGGCGTAAGTCATAGACGTTTCTCCTTCTTGAGATAAAGGGCGAGGATCGTAATGTCCGCGGGATTAACTCCCGGGATGCGGCTTGCTTGTCCTAAATTGGCGGGGCGATATTTATCGAGTTTCTGCCTGGCTTCTAGGCGTAAGCCATCCATATGAATGTAATCCAAGTCGGGGCGTAATATCATGGCCTCTTCTTTGGAAAAATTCTTCGCCGCTTTTTCTTCTTTGGCAATATATCCTTCGTATTTGGCTTTGGTTTCTAACGCCAAAACAGATTCGTCATCAAAATCATAGGGTTCTAATTCCGGCATCAAAGCCCGGATTCGGCGATATTGAAAACCAGGGCGTTTCAAAATATCCATGCCTTTTTTTCCATCTTTAGTGGGCGGAAACCCCTTTTCGGCAAAATAGGCATTCAAGCCGTCGCGATCGGAAATATTGCAGGTTTCCAAAAGATGGATTGCTTCATGGATTCGCTCGTACTTTTGCTTAAATTCCGCGTAACGGGTCTCGCTTAATAGGCCTAAATCGTGGCCGTGTTCGCATAGGCGTAAATCCGCGTTATCGTGGCGAAGCAATAAGCGATATTCGGCACGGGAGGAAAGCAAACGATAGGGTTCGTCCGTTCCTTTGGTCACCAAATCATCGATCATGACTCCAATATAGGCTTCATTCCGTTTTAAAACGAACTTATCCTGGCCACGGATTGCTCTTGCGGCATTGATGCCGGCCATTAAGCCTAACCCCGCCGCTTCTTCATATCCGCTTGTACCACAAATTTGTCCCGCGATATAAAGACCATCGTATTTTTTAATCTTCAACGTTTCATCGAATTCGAAGCTCTTCACGGCATCGTATTCGATTTGATAGGCCCACTTTAAGATTTCAGCGTGTTCTAATCCCGGCAAGGAATGGACCATCTCTTCTTGGATTTCGTGGGGCATGCCGGTAGAAAAACCTTGAAGGTATATGGATTCGCCGTGTTCATATTCAGGTTCGAGGAACAATTGGTGGCGTTCCTTATCCGCGAAACGGTCAATTTTTGATTCAAAAGACGGGCAATAACGGGGTCCGATTCCTTGGATCACGCCATTGAAAACAGCGCTGTCCTGCATATGTTCTTTGACGATATCAATCGTTGGTTTTCCCGCGTAAATCAAATAACAAGGCAGTTGTTCCTCAAAGGGAATGAAATGCTTCGTGGAATAGGAAAACGCGAGTTTTTCATGGCTACCTTCTTGGATTTCCCCTTTGGAAAAATCAATGGTCGAGGCCTTTAAACGAGGCGGAGTCCCCGTTTTAAGACGGATGAGCTCAATCCCCATCTTTTGTAAGGATTCCGATAATCCTTTCGATGGCTTTTCTCCATCGGGTCCGCCTTCAAAAACATCGCGGCCCGAAATAATTCGGCCGTTCATGTAGGTGCCCGTAGTTAAAATTACAGCCTTGGCATTTAGGGTCTTTTTAGAAGAAAGAACGACCCCGTATACGCGTTTATCATCATAAAGAAGGTCTTTGACTTCTTCTTCTATGATGGTTAGATTTGGGGTTTGATCCAAAAGAGATTGGATGAAAGTGGGGTAGCCTTTTTTATCTTGCTGGGAGCGAAGGCACTGAACGCCGGGCCCTTTGCCGGTATTAAGCATTTTCATTTGCAAAGGACGATGGTCCGCGGCAATGGCCATAAGGCCACCGAGCGCATCGATTTCGCGAACAACAATCCCCTTCGCACTTCCCCCGATATGCGGGTTGCAGGGCATGTTGCCAATCATCTTGCGGTTCAAAGTGATGAGCAAGGTGTTCAAGCCAAGCATCGCAGAAGCGTGGCTTGCTTCAATTCCGGCGTGTCCGCCTCCGACCACGATGACGTCAAAATCGGTTTCCATCGTTATCCAATGGACCCTGCCATATCCATCTTAATGAGTTGATTGAGTTCTACCGCGTATTCCATCGGAAGTTCTTTGGCGAAAGGCTCAATAAAGCCCATAACGATCATCTGGGTCGCTTCTTTTTCGCTTAAACCACGACTCATCAAATAGAAAAGCTGTTCTTGATCGATTTTAGAAACCGTGGCTTCGTGTTCGATATAAGAATCGTCGTTTTGGATTTCATTCTTGGGGTACGTATCCGATTTGGATTCATCATCCAAAATCAACGTATCGCATTCGATGTGCGATTTGGCTCCAATAGCCGAGGGCATCATTCTAACGGTGCCGCGGAAATTCGCGACCCCACCATGATGGACGACGGATTTGGAAACAATCGTCGAAGAGGTGTCTTTTCCGATATGAATCATACGGGCGCCTGAATCTTGGTATTGCCCTTTGTTTCCCACCGCGATCGTTACGGTAGATCCGCGAGAATGGTCGCCTTTTAGAATACAGGCGGGATATTTCATGGTCGTCATCGAACCGACGTTGCCGTCCACCCATTCCATGAATCCGTTTTCTTCCACGCGGGCACGTTGAGTCACCAAATTCAAAATGTTGGTTGACCAGTTTTGAATGGTCGTATAACGGACGTGGGCCCCTTTGTTGACTACGATTTCAACCACGCCCACATGGAGGGATTCCTTGTTGTAGGTCGGGGCGGTGCAGCCTTCCACGTAATGGATGTCCGCGCCTTCGTCGGCGATGATTAACGTACGTTCGAATTGGCCCGTTTTTTGGTTATTGATACGGAAATAAGACTGAAGGGGCTTATCGAGTTTCACGCCCTTGGGAACATAGATGAAGCTTCCTCCACTCCAGCAGGCTCCATTTAACGCGCTGAATTTGCTGTCGGCGACAGGAATCACCGTCCCAAAATATTGCTTAAATAAATCAGGGAAAAGTTTTAACCCCATATCACTAGAAAGGAAGATAACACCCTTTTCCTGCAATTCGGAAAGCATGTTGTGATAAACGACTTCCGATTCGTATTGGGTGGAGACGCCAGAAAGGAATTTTTGTTCCGCTTCTGGGATCCCAAGGCGGTTGAAGGTGTTTTTAACGGTCTCGGGAATCTCATCCCAAGAGGAATGTTCTCCTTCCGCCACGCGGGTGAAATAGGTATAAGAATCGAAATCGACGTTATCAAGGGAGGGGCCAAAATCTGGCATCGGCATCTTCAAAAACTGACGGTACGCCTTTAAACGGAATTCGAGCATCCATTCCGGTTCCCCTTTGGCTTTGGAAATCTCGCGAACGACGTTTTCGTTTAATCCTTTGCCGGTGTTATAAATCGAGACGTCTTTATCGCGGAAACCATATTGGTATTCTTCGTTTAGGATATCGCTGGGTGCTGGTTTTTTCTCATTCGCCATGGTGCTTTGCCTCCTCTTCTTGGATCAATTTGGCAAAGGCATCCCAGCCAATGGTCGCGCAATGGATGCGGGAAGGCTGGCGATGGGTGTTGGCAAAGCAAAGAGCTTCATCCAAAACGGAAGCATCGTATTCTTCCTGCCCCGTAATCATCTTGGTGTATTCCTCTTGGATTTTTTTGGCTTCTTCGTCTTTTTTGCCAATTAATAAATCGCAGAGGATATCCGTGGAAGCGGTGGAAATCGCGCAGGCGGTGCCATCCCAGCACGCATCGACGATCGTTCCATTTTCTTCCTTGAGCCAAACATCGATATCGTCGATGCAATTGACCGAGGAACTATGCGTGGAAAGATAGCCATCTAAGCTGGAGGGCTTGGCCTTATGACGCGGAGCGTTATAGTGGTCGATGATGATTTCCCGCATCATCATGGGATTGAGTTCAATTGAAGTAGGCATCTAAGAAATGACCTCCATTTTTAACAGCGTCGACGAGGGCGTCGATTTCTTGCTTGGTGGTGTAAAGATAAAACGAAGCGCGGACCGTGGCTACCGTCCCCAACAAGGAGGAAAGGATTTTGGCGCAGTGATTGCCCGAACGGCAGGCAATGCCACGGCTATTAAGGTAAGTCGCCGCGTCTTGGGCAAAGACCCCATTGATATTAAAGGTAACGATTCCCGCTTCGCTATCGGGGTTATAAATCGTGACTTTCCCGGTTTTTTGCAGTTCTTCGACCGCGTATTTTTTTAGCTCGCGTTCGTGCTTTTGAATGTTGTCTAGGCCGATGCTTTCCAAATATTCAACGGCGGGACGCAAAGCGCAGATTTCGGCCAAAGGTTGGGTTCCGGCTTCAAAGCGCATCGGAGGTTCCAAGAAGGAGGCTTCCCCACACATATCGAATTTGACGTTCATACCGCCACCCGTCATATAGGGCTGCGTTTGTTTTAACAAATCGTATTTGCCATAGAGAACGCCAACTCCGGTCGGGCCGCACATCTTATGAGAACTAAACGCCAAGAAATCGCAATCGAGGTCTTGGACATCCATCTTCATGTGCGGAACGCATTGGGCGCCATCAAGAATGAAGATGGCCCCATTTTCGTGAGCCACTTCCGCAAGCTCTTTCATCGGGGCGAGGTAGCCTAAGACGTTGGTTACCCCCGCGATGCTAACGATTTTGGTTTTAGGGGAAATGACCTTTTTAAGGTTTTCTACCGTTAAGCGACCCTCTTTGGTCAAAGGGATGAAATTCACTTGGCAGCCCGTTAGCTCGGCAACGCGGTACCACGGCAAAACATTGGAAGCGTGTTCAGCTTGGGTAATCAAAATTTCATCGTCGGGTCCGAGCTTTCTAGCGGCGTACCCATAGGCGATGAGGTTCATGCCGGCGGTATCTCCAGCAGTGAAAACCACTTCGGTGGGGTCGCAATGCAATAAATGGGCAACGGCTTTTCGGGTTCCAAGAACCTTTTGGTCCATGTTGTAGCAAAGGTCATAATCCCCACGATGGGAATTGGCCGTTTCAAACGAATAGTAACGAACCGTTTCGTTGATCACGCAGTCGGGCTTAAACGTCGTGGAGGCGTTATCGAGCCAAACAAGAGGTTTCCCCTGCATTTGAATATGGTTTCGAAGCATCGGGAAATCGGAACGGATTTTATCGAGATCCAACATTAGATTCCTCCTTCGATCGCCTCGTCGATACGAGAACGATCCGCTTCATCAAAATAAGTTTCGATGGGTTTTAAGTAACCCAAGGTAATGAGTCTGCGGGCTTCTTTGGAGTCCAGCCCGCGGGACATCAAATAGAACATATGGTCTTCGTTGAGTTTGCCAACGATTGCCGCGTGAGAAGCCGACACGTCATTCTCATCGATTTTTAAAATCGGAGAGCAACGGGCCAAGCAGCGAGGATCGAAAACAATGATTTTGGCCGCTTGTCGGGTTTTGGAGGCGCGAGCTCCATGCTGAATCTGACTAACTCCGGTAAAAACTAGATGGCTTTCATTTTCGCTGATGCCGTAATTTTCCATAACCCCCTCGGTATGTGGAGCCAAATGGAAACAGCTGGCTTCAATCGTCTTTTTATCGCTACCTTTGGACAAAACGGCGCCATGGAATTCGCAAGACGCGCCTTCTCCTTCTAGAAATACGAAAAGACGGAACGTACCACTTCCCTTCGAGAAGTCCGCCAAGGCACCGATAAATTTGGCGTCCTTTGCAACGTGAACTTCGATATCCGCGGAAGGGAAGGAGTCAAAACTTGCAATATTAAGACATAGTTCTTCTCCTTCTTTCACCGAATAGGAAGCGGCTTGAATATTCTGGTTGATTAAAGTCGTTTTCATCAGATACCCGCTTTCTCCTTGGCGGCGCAGACGCCGATGGAAACGTTATTCATGCCTGGGTTTTCTTTTTCGATTTCAATGCCGAGTTCCCGTTTAATCCATTCATATCCTTCGCGGTCAATTCGTTCAATGAGGCTAGAATCGCCATTAACGCGAATACGACCATTGATCATGATGGCTACGCGAGTGGGGTGAATCAAATCATATAAACGGGCATAGTGCGAGATGACCAGGAATCCACGCCCCTTAGCCTGCTCTTCTTCGATGGATTTGGCGACAATATTGATGGCATCCACGTCAAGACCCGAATCGATTTCATCTAGCAAAGCAAATTTCGGATCAAGCAATTTCATTTGGAGGATTTCGTTTCGCTTCTTTTCACCACCGCTGAACCCTTCGTTCAAATTGCGATTGCTCATTTCAAAGGGAATGCCCGTTTCCTTATAAGCCTTCTGCAGTTTGGAATAGTATTCAAAAAGCGACATCGGCTTTTGACGGCGAGCATTCATAGCGGCCTTCAAAAAGTCAGCGCTGTTTACCCCGGGAATTTCGCTGGGGTATTGGAAAGCAAGAAAAATGCCGGCTTTGGAACGTTGATCAACGCTCATTGCCAAGACGTCTTGCCCATCCAAAGTAATGGACCCTTCCGTCACATTGTAATTGGGATTTCCCATGATCGCGGCGAGTAACGTGCTCTTGCCGTGACCATTGGGGCCAAGGAGGGCCAGGGTTTCGCCTTCATTCAATTCGAGGTCGACCCCTTTCAATATTTCATGGTCTTGAACCGATACATGTAAATTTTCAATTTTTAGTGTGGACATAAAAAGCACCTCCAAAGGAGCCTGTCTATTTTATGCATCTAGGCATAGCCTATCAAACGAAACGATAACGTCAAACGTAAATTAAGCCCTCTTTCGTCCTAGAAACACATTTATCCGTGTTCCGTGGACAGCAAATAGAATCCCCTTCCTAAGCGAAACCAAGGCTAAAATATAATTTTCAAATCATAAAAAGATAAATATTTTTTGTTATACATTCGCGTTCAGTATTTTTAAAAAGAAATCCGCGTTAGTTTTCAAACCTTTCTTAATAATTAAGAATATTAGGAAGAATTTGACGTTTTCACTCCGCTTACATTTGTCATTTTCTTATACATTAAAATTAAACTTTGAATGAAAAAACGTTTTTTAACATAATCCAACAAAATTTGACCAGTTTGGATTGAGAACAAAACCATTTGATTTCTTCTTTTTACCCCGTAAGAAATAATCCCTCATCATCCCGAATTATTTTTATTGCCTTGATACTCTTAAGAGTATAAACTTCAAAGGCTACGTTCAGACGAAGGAGGAACGATTCCACATGAAGAAAACCAAACTCCTCACATGTTTAGTTAGCCTCACTGCTCTCACCACTTTGGTGGGCTGCAACGAGACCAGCTACAAAGAGGGTGTCGCGATTAGCTTCACCGATGCGAATGGCAAAGTCACGAACTATACAACCAAAGAATTGTTTGAGGACTATCAAGCCAGTAGCAGCACCGCAAGCAGCGATTTTGACAAAATCAAAGAAATTCTAATCCGTAAGTACTATCAGGATCCGAGCCGCGCCGGCGACCTCAGCCTTTTGAAGTCCTCGGCCCAAACCAAAGTTGACGGTATCAAGAACCAAGCGGAGACCAATGCCAAAAATAACGGCACGTCTTACGCGACTGAACTCGAAGCCTTGTTAGATGGCGAAAATGTCGACAACGTTGAAGAACTTTATCAAAAGAAACTCTACGAAGTCGAATCCGACAAATTCAACACCGACTATCAAAGCGACACGAACTTGGTGAAGATGCGTGATGGCAAGGATGCTGACGGTAATAAATTCTTCCCCGAAGACGAAAACTTCGGCAAAGGATCGGAAGGTTATTTGAAGACCCGCATGCCGTACAACGTTTCGCACATTTTGCTCGAAGCTTCCAGCGCGAGCGAATCCGATGCCACAAGCACCGCGGTCAGCGAAACCGAAGCCAAAACCTTTGGCGATGTCATCTTGATGATGGCGGGCGCCAGCACCGTTGACAGCGATAACGGTAAGAAATCCGTCGCCGACGGACGCATGACCTTTGGCGAATTGGCCAAGACCTATTCCAAAGATACCGGATCCGCTGAAAAATACGGCAACCTCGGCATCATGGATACTTCCACTTCCTTCGTCCAAGGATTCCAATATGGCGTTTATGCCTACGACCTCTTCTTCAATAAGAGCACGCATAAGGATGCAGATGCCAAAAAATCGGCCATTATGTATTCCGAAGACGCCAAATTCCGCAACGAAAAAGGCGAGGAAACCCTTCTTTCCGAAGCCACGGCCGCTCATGGCGTTTTAGGCGAAATCGGCACGATTCCCTTCGGTGCCGCCGTCGCTTTGGCCAATGACCAAGTCAACAAGAACTTCCCGTCGCAGCAATATCAAGTCAATGACAATGATTCGGCCTACATGCCGCGCAATGTCATTTGGAACAAATACTTCAACTCGCACCGCATTGCCGTGATCACTCCGAACCGCATCGCCTATAACGATGTCGTCGAAGCGGGATTCACCCAAGCCAGTGAAGAAGCCGCCGCTACCAAATATGCCGAAGCGGAAGGTTATTACAAGAAGGCCGCCGAAGACGCTGCTTGGAAAGGCACGTTAGATAACGATTACGCGAAGCTCCCCGGTTTCCAAAACAACACCAAGGACATCCTTGATGTAAAAGATGCCAGTGGCAACGCCGAAAACGTTCTCACCAACGAAAAAGGACAAATCATCCTTGCCGTTCGTGGCGATTCCGGAACCAAGGGCATCCACTTCATCGTCGTGGAACGCAGCCCGCTCATCGCTTACGCTGGATTCGACAATGGCAAATACGTCGAAACCACCGAATCGAGTTCCAGCAAAGATATCACCTCGCTTTCTGAATACTACACCTTCGAAAACCCGGCTGAATCCAAGAGCTATCCGCAATATACGGATGGCGATACCAAAGTGAACAAGACGACCCTCATCACCATGGGCCTTGATACCACCAAGGAAAATTACAAGACCAACATCGAAGATTTGAAGAGCAAAGTCAAAGCCGCCTATTCCAGCGACCTCGACACCTACGAAGTCCAATACCTGGTCAAAGAAACCAACGCGCAATTCAACGTGGAGAACGCCACGGTCAAAACGATCATGGATTCCGTTTATAACTATTCGAAGCAACAAAGAAAGAAGAACGCGGAAGACGCAGAAAAGTCCATCGACGAAGCCTGGGCCAAATACGCGGAATTCCTCCTTCGCGAAGATGCTTCCCGCGAAACTCGCGCCGATGGTTCCCAAAAACTCATCTCCGAAGTCGCGGCCTTGACCTACAACACCGCCGACGCCCGTGATGGAAAGAACATCTGGGGCATCGTCACCAGCGGCACCCACGCCGGAAAACCGGGCGCCTGCTATAAGAAGTAAGGAGAAACGAACATGAAGAAAATCAAAATCTTCTCCGCAGCCTTCCTTGCTGCGATGACCCTCGGCCTCGCTTCTTGCGGCGACGTCGAAATGAGTCTCGGAAAAGCCGATCAAAACGAGACCATCCTCAAAGATACCGATGTCTTTGGCAATAAACTCCTTGAGATTTATGACAAAGTCGTCGTCAGTGGGGATACCAATAGCGAAAAGATCCTCAATAACGTTCTTTATCTCTATGCCAAATCCTATTTCGGTGACTTCTTCGCGGATTATACCTGCGATACTACCGGAACTTGGAAATTAAACGACGGAATCAAGCCGGCGGCCTTCTTTCGTGAAGGCGTCAGCGATGAAGTCGCGACGACCAAAGCCTTGGATTTCCACAATTCCATCGTGACTTCTATCATGAAGTCGTTCTGGTCCGTAGTCAGCAATAGTTCCTATCAAAAGAACCAACGCTTCCACGAAGAGCTCTTCGTCAAAGCCCAGCAAGCCGAACTTTATAAGCTCGATAGCAATGTCACCTTCAAAAATGACGGCGCCATCGACGGCTCCAAGACCTACAAGGACGTCATGGGCTACTTCCACGTCCAAAACGATCAATTCTTCTCTTATTATAAGGATTATATTGAACGTTCCTTGTTGCCGAACGCTTATCGCAAGGCTTTAGTCGAGCAATACCTCATCGACAACAACTATGGTGCTCTCGGACGTTCCTATGCCCGTAAGGTCCAATATGTTGCTTTGCCGAACCTCGACAAATACGAATCCTCCACCCGTTCTCTTGTTCGTGCCTATTGCAAGCACGTCTTGGATAAGCAGGATAGCGAACTCGGCGAATTTGCTGGCGTCTATAAAGACCTTCACTTCTTGAATCGTCTTTATTCCGGCTATTTCACCGCTGAAGAGCAAACCTCTTACGCAACGGTCTTAAATAGTATTTATAGCGAAGCCGGCTTCACCGCTGTTGCCGCTTATAACGTTACCAACGCAGATGGCGACTTGCTCTATACGACCGAAGCCACTTATCGCGAAACGACCTATGGCCAACTCGTTCTCGATTTCAAGGATCTCAGCGATTCTCGCTGGGAAACCGGATCGACCACGGACTTCACCAATTCCGGTGCTTACACCAAAGTCACCGGCCTTGAAATGAAGACCCGCGACATTGTCGCTTCCAGCAAAGTCACCGAAGGATGGTACACCTCTTCCGGTTTGAGCGATCTTCCCTCTTCCATGAAGACCCGTTTGTTCAAGACCCAAGTGGCCAACGAAGTCGATAACCCGGCCTATGCCGACAAACCCGTCACGGAAACGATCAAGGACACCTTCACTTGGCGCGTTCAGGGCAAATATTACCTCCGCCCCGAAACGATTCAAACCGGCGAAGCCTATCCGTACGCAATGTATGATGACTCCGGCAAAACCTGGTACATCGTCCGTGTGGACGAAGCCGTCAAGTCTCCGAAGCTCCAAAGCAAAGAGAACAGCGACACCAGCTATGAAAATCGCACCTCTGGCGAAACGATGAACCAAATCATTTGGGACATCGCGGACCTCATTGGCGATGGTGATTCCTACAAAAAGGCTGCTCGCCAGTACTTCGTGGAAAAAATGTCGATCTCCTATCATGACGATGACGTCTATTCCTATTTCGAAAAGACGTTCCCGGACCTCTTCGACTAATCCAAAAACACGCTATAATAAGGGACAAGCAATTGTCCCTTATTTTTATAGGGAGAAGGAGCGATTATGGAAGACGTATTCTGCAAAATCATCAAAGGGGAAATCCCCTCCGCCAAAGTCTATGAAGACGATGACGTCCTCGCGATTCTTGATATTTCTCAGGCCACTCGTGGCCACACCCTCGTGATCCCGAAAAAGCATTACGATTCCTTCTTATCCTGCCCCAAGGATTTGATGATGAAGGTTTATGCCGTGGCGCAGCGCATCGGCCAAGCGGAAATGGCCGTGTTAGGAGCCAAGGGCGTGAATATCCTCACCAATTGCGGCGAAGCGGCCGGACAAAGCGTTCCCCATTTCCACGTCCATGTCATCCCGCGGTATATTCGCGGGGAAGGCGGATTCCAAATTAAAATGGCCGAGAACGACACCTCCGGAATGGATTTGCCGCGCTTGGCCTGCGATATCTCGAAAGCGATTCGCTAAATCTAGAACAATTGGCCTTGCTTCGGTTCGCCCGCGGCGAGGTCTTTTTCTTCTTCCTCGACACTAGTTCCATAGGGGCGAGCGTCATCGCTAGAATAGAAAGGACGATAGAAAAATCTCCCATCCAACGCCATGACTTTCGGGGTGTTTTCCCCTTTGGCGGTTCCGTTATACGCGGCATCCAAAATCAGCATCTTCGCATCCATGTCATCGATCATGGAGATGGCAAGCGCTTCGCGGGTCACGGGCAAAACAGGGCTGCCAAATTCCATTTTGCCATGGTGAGACAAAATGATGTGTTCAAGAGTGACCGCCACTTCGTAACGATGGAAGATATCCGAATTGGCTTGTCTTTCCTTCTCTTGCTCTGCGCTAGAAAGGGAGGCGAATTCAAAATAGCCCAAGTTTTTAGCAATCTCGCGAAGCTCGGCATGGCCGAGTGAAATATGGCCAAGCAATTTGCCTTCCAAGGTATAAACGGTGCCATTAGGACCCGATAATTCAATGACTTTCCCAATGTCGTGAATCAACGTTCCCGCAAGCATAATATCGCGATTTAAGGAGGGATAGATTTCGCATACTTTAAGAGCTAAATCCGTCATGGTTAAGCTATGGAACAGCAATCCCGATGCAAAATTATGATGGTTCCGCACGGCAGCCGGCCATTGGAGGTAATGATCCATATAACGGTTTAACATCGCCTTCACCAGCTCGCCAACGACGGGATCGCGGAAGGAATTCAAATACACGTCTAGCTTCTTTTGCAAAATATCTTGATCCACGGGAGCACTAGGAACGAAGATGGACCAATCGATGCCTTTTTGATCCAAGGCTTCGGCCGTCTTGATTTTTAGTTGCAAATGGGAAGCGTATAAAAGGACATTGCCCTGAATCTGGACGACGCACCCTTTTTCGAAAAGTTTATCATCCTCCGGTTGGTAATCCCATTTCTTGCCATCGATCGTTCCAGAGCAATCTTGAAGGGTCACCGTCAAATAGGGTTTGCCTGCAGAGCTCACGCACTTTTTGGAATCGGCAACTAGATAGGGGCCAAAGACCTCTACGCCGTCTTTTAAATCTTTAATCAGCATTCTCGTTTTCCTCCATCGTATTTTGAATGTCTTGCGATTGGTATCCTTTGCGCATCAACGCTCCAAAGATGCGTTGACGCAATTCATATCCTTCATATTTCTTCTCGTACCTCGCCCGATAGGTGAAATAATCTTTGAGAAGGGCGTTACGTTCCGACTCTTCGTCATTGACGCTCGCGCATTCTTTCGTAGCCAGAATCGCAATATCTTCGTCAAAGCCCCGTTGAATTAAGCCCTGAATCATCTTGGTTTGTTTCTTTGCGTTAGGAGCTTTTTCGTTCCGCTTATTGAGCAACGCCGCATACCTAAGGGCTTTGTTCTTTTCGTTTTCTTCGTCGAAAACCAGTTTGGAAAGGATTTCGTCTCGAATCCCTTTTTTCTTTAATTCGTAAAGGATTCTCTTTCGGCCATAGGATTTGAAATCCGCGATATCCGAAGCATAGACTTTCGCGTACATCTCATCGTCCAATAACCCAATTTTGATTAAGCGCGAGCAGATGGCGGATATCGTCTCTTGACTGGCTTTTTTGGACTCGAGTTTCGCGGATACTTCATGGATCGTTTTGCTGCTTCCCGAACAAAGTTTTAGGGCATAATCGTAATATTCGTCCAATTGGGCCGCCTTCTTTAATTGGGCGAATTCCTGAGAAGAAATCTCTTTTCCCTCGTAAAGGGGCTGATCTGTAAAGCTATGGAGGCCCATTTCCAGTTTGGACCCATCATTAAAAACAACAAGAACGCCTTTCTTTTTTCTTTCTATCGATGCAATAACTTTACCAGTTTTGACGGACGACACGACGATACACCTCCATGATGTTTTGATAGAACCGCTCCAAGGAATAGACATCAATGATTCCCAAAGCGGACTGAATGATTTTTTCTTTGGCTTCTTCTTTTAAATTCATGACATGCTCCAAACGTTCCGGAAAATCCTTTTCGTCAAAAAAGAAGAACCCCGTGGAGCCGTCTTGAATCGTTCCGACGAGATTATCGTCGTATCGAGCCAATACCGGCAGCGACGCTGCCATCGCCTCCATAAACGTCAATCCCTGCGTTTCGGTGACGGAAGCGGAAACGAAGCAATCCCCCAAATGATAGAATTTTTGAGTTTCGTTTGGAGATACCTTCCCCGTGAAAACCACGTTGGATTCGATTTGAAGTTCGTGAGCAAGGTCTTGTAGTTCTTTTTCAGCAGGCCCCCAGCCCGTAATGACGAATTTAGTTTTACGGGACGGAGAATTCTTGAGGAAACGGGCATAGCCACGAAGCAACACATCAATGGATTTTTCTTTCGCTACGCGGCCCAAAGACAATACCACGTATTCATCCGGCTGGATTCCGTATTTTCTTTTCAATTCTTCTGTTTCCGATTTATTTTCGTTTTTCAAAGAGAATCGCTCAAAATCGATGCCGGTAGGGATAACGGCCACATTGGCGTCAACCCCCACCATACGAAGATAGTCGTAAGTTTTTTCGCTGGGAGAGATAATCGCACCAAAATCCCTTGTTTTTTCCCGGTAAAAAGCACGGATGCAGTGTCTTGCAACGCGGTCGAAATGCCCGTGGGTAATGTAATAGGTATAGTCCTCAATCATCGTATGGAAGGTGTAGATCTTCCCGATGTGAAGCTGATCCGCCATCATCGAGCCAAAGATGCCAACGCTGGAATCGGTTTGAACGTGAATCACGTTAGGATGAAAATCACGAATGATTTGAGCGGCCTTTCGGTTATAAGGGGTAGGGAGGCGATAATTGTAAAGACGCTTCAATTGAATGCCCGGGACACGGACGACACCGTCTTCATAGGCAAACTGGTTCCCATAGGGATTGGTCGTGACAACCAAAACCCTCTCTCCGTGCGCCTTTAAAGTAGTAGCCAAATTATAGGTGGAGGTGGCTACCCCATTAATTTCGGGTGGGTAGGTATCCGAGAAAAGAACGATATTCATCGTTAAATCTCCCAGTTGGACCATCCGGATTCTTCGCTTTGGTCCTTCTTTTTCTTTTCTTTTTTCCGCTTAACCTTTTGGGGTTTTTCTTCTTGGATGGGGAGGGGGCTGGTCTCCGTATTGCGGCGGCGGCTTCTCCGCTGTTCTTTTTCCGGTTCTTGGCCGACTTTCATGTAGGTGGAAGATAAGTCGGTGGTATGGGAATTGATGGGGTCTTGCGTGGTCAAAGCTTCTGCCTCTTCCTCGCTCTTTTTGCGGAACGTGGCCGTTAAGCGGCGTTGCATTTCCTTGCGAGAGAATTGGCTGGTCTCATACATGGTGTCCGCGGAACGCTTACGTTCATCAAAGGTCTCAAGTTGCAAAGTGACATAGGTTTTTCTGGAAGCAAATTCGGGGGCAGCCCCGCCACGAGAATGATAGAAGGCACTGACGACCCCCGAAATCAATAAAACGATGTGGAAGGTTGCACTACGCCAAAGGATCTGGGTGGCCGAAATAACACCTTGGCTGGAACCAAAGAAATTGGTGAAGATGGCGTTATAGAAAATTTCGGCAACACCAGCGCTTCCCGGAAGAGGAATCAAACCTGTGACCATTTGGTGGAAGGCCATGAGGAAGGAGGCGCGGACCATGGAATTCCCATAGTTTTTCAAAGAGACAAAAACAAAATGCGTGTCCTCTCCCCACGCATGCATCGCAAGGCCACAGAAATAAGGCACGGAGAAACGGAAGAAAATGAGGATAAGGAACAAAGTGAAGAGGAGAATCAAAACAGGGATATTGGACTGCAAACGGCGCAACTCGATTTTGAAGTTTTCAACCTGAACGCGTAAAGACTCGCGGGTTTTATCAGGGTGCTTCAAAAGATGGATTTTTCCTAAAAAGCCAATGACGTAATGCAAAATGAAATTGTGGAGACGGTGACTATAACTCATGACGAACAGAATGAGGATAACGGACAAATTGATGATGAAGCCGATAATAATGAGCGGCCACATCGGAACGGTAAAAGAATAGTCGAATAACGTAATGACGGGATTAATGCCAATCATGGTGTTCCACTCAAAGATAAGGGCCACCCCACCAAAAATAATCAACGCGGATTGGTACAAAATGAAGAACATGACCATGATGGAAGCGCCATTAGAAACCAAGATTCCCTGGCTCTTCATCGTATAGACCTGCATGACCTGTCCCCCACTCGACCCCGGGGTGACGTCACTATAGAATTGGCCAACAAGGGCGCAGGCTAAACCCTGGTGAAAACGATATTTTCGTGTATAGAGCCGGCAGAAGATAACCAGGATCAAAGCTTCAATGCAGTAAGTGAGGGCAACGACGCCAAACGTAAGCAAAACATAACGCCAGTCTGATTGGCTAAAGGCCGTCATGGCATCGTTAAAATTATCGCCCCAAAGCGAAATGACCAAAGAAATCGCGGTGGCAACGAGAACGACGACGATGTAGATGAGATATTTGAACCGCTGAGACTTTTTCTTAGGTGGCTCTTGGTTGGTATTCATTTGATATTCGGCCATGGGCTAGTCTATTTTAGACTAGTTCCTAGGAACATGAAACCCATCCCCGGTGAAAACAAAGAAAACGGAAGAGATTCCAGATTTTATTTTTCACGCTTCTTAGGGTCAAAATGGGGCATTGGAAGGAGTTTATGCAGGTTCATTCGATGCAAGCGATCGATTCTTTCTTTCGTGGTTAAATCCGCGCATTCTCCCGTTTGAATATAGTGATCCAAAGTCGCATAGGTGAAGCCTAGTTTATCTTCATCGCTGCAACCAGATAGGCCGTCGCTAGGTGTCTTATCCACAAGATGAGAAGGTAATCCCAGGACCCTTCCTATTTGTTTTACTTCTTCCACCAAAAGAAGCATTAAAGGACTCACGTCCCCCGCGGAATCACCGAATTTGGTGGAATAGCCTACATAATCTTCGCTGCGATTGCAGGTATTGATGACGCGTCCTCCCCCTTCTATGGACTGCGCCACGGCATAAAGAGTTGCCATGCGCAAACGAGGTGGCAAATTAATCCGAGCATCATGACTTAAAGAACAGGATGCCTCTATGTCCTTCTTCATGCCAAGGAACCCGTCGTTAATATTGATTTCCATAAAGGGAATATCTAAAAAGCGAACCAAGGAACGAGCATCTTCGATGTCGCTTTGAACTCCATTGGGCATTAAAACGCCTAAAACCCTTTCTTTCCCAAGGGCTTTCACGCACAAAGCCGCGCAAACAGAAGAATCTTTTCCGCCAGAAATCCCAATAACCGCCTTGCATTTTGGACCATTGTTCTCAAAATAATCCACCAGCCATCGAATCAATTCTTCCGCTGTTCTTTCAGGATTTTCTAGCATCTTCACTCCCTCCTCTTTTTTACCATTATTCTACGCATTCTTTTTGGATAAAAAAGCCCGTGAAACACCTCGAATTATGTTGACATTTTTCACCATGATACTAGCATTAAAACCGAAAGGAACTAGTTTTATGAACTACATACTTAGTGCTACCTCCACCGCCGACCTCACCAAAGAGGAATTCCGCAATCGGAACATCCATTATCTTTGCTTCCATTTCAACCTCAACGGAGTCGATTACATCGATGATTTAGGACAATCCATCCCCTTCGACGAATTCTATGAACGCATGTCCAAGGGTGAAATGACCAAAACCAGCCAGCCCTCCACTGGAGACTACATCAACTACTTCACGCCATTCCTCCAAGAAGGCAAAGACATCTTGCATGTCAGCCTTTCCAGCGGGTTAAGTGGCGAATACAACTCGGCAAACCTCGCTGCAGAAATGCTCAAGGATCAATTCCCTGAACGCAAAATCCGCATCGTGGATAGTTTGGGTGCTTCCAGCGGCTACGGCTTGTTCATGGATAAATTAGCCGATTTACGGGATGAAGGCATGGGATTAGACGAACTAGGCGATTGGGCCGAGGAACACCGCCTTGAACTCCACCATTTCTTCTTCTCCACCGATTTGAAATATTATGTCCGCGGCGGTCGCGTTACCCCCATCGCCGGTTTCTTCGGAAACTTGCTTAACATTTGTCCCTTGCTCCATATGGATGAGAATGGGAAGCTCATTCCGTTAGAAAAAGTCCACGGAACCAAAAAGGTGGAAAAGCGAATCGTCGAGAAAATGGTTGAAAACGCCAACAATGGACTCGACTATAACGGAAAAGTCTTTATCTCGATGTCTCACTGCATGGATCTAGCAATGCCCGTGAAAAACATGGTCGATGAAAAATTCAAGAACATGAACGGCAAAGTCGTCATCCATTCTATTGGAACCACGATTGGATCCCATACGGGGCCTGGCACGGTCGCCCTCTTCTTCTGGGGCAAAAGCCGCGCGAAATAATTCGCATTTCTAACATAAAAACGGCAGGGGGCCTGCCGTTTTCTTGTTGTTCTACCAATTAGAGCGATTCGTGCGCGTGACGAGCGATAACGTCTAGTTGCTGTTCTTTCGTCAAATCAATGAACTTGACCGCATAACCAGAGACGCGGATCGTGAAATTCGCATATTCGGGTTTTTCTGGGTGCTCCATCGCGTCTTTAAGCTTATCGATGCCGAAGACGTTGACGTTAAGGTGATGGGCGCCTTTATCAAAGTAGCCATCGAGAATACAGACGAGGTTTTTCACTCGTTCCGCATCCGTTTTCCCAAGAGTATTCGGAGCAATCGTCTGGGTGTTGGAAATGCCATCTAACGCATATTCATACGGAAGTTTTGCTACCGAATTGAGGGAAGCGAGCAAGCCGTTTTTCTCCGCTCCATAGGCAGGGTTAGCACCCGGGGATAGCTGTTCTCCCGCTTTGCGGCCGTCCGGCATCGAACCCGTGGCTTTGCCATAAACGACATTGGAAGTAATCGTGAGGATCGAGGTCGTGGGCTCGGAATCGCGGTAGGTATGGTGCTTCTTGATCTTCTTCATGAAGGTTTTCAGCAACCAAACGGCGATGTCGTCCGCGCGATCATCGTCATTGCCATAACGGGGGAAGTCGCCTTCGATTTCATAATCCACGACTAGACCCGTTTCGTCACGGATGGTCTTGACTTTGGCGTAGCGAATCGCGGAAAGGCTATCGACAACGTGGGAGAATCCCGCGATCCCTGTAGCAAACGTGCGGCGAACATCCGTATCGATGAGGGCCATTTCGGCGGCTTCGTAATAATAACGGTCATGCATATATTGGATGAGGTTCAAGACATTCACATAAATGCCCGCGAGCCATTCCATCATGTCGTCATAGCGTGCCATGACTTCGTCGTAATCCAAATATTCGGAAGTAATCGGGCGGTAACGTGGACCCACTTGATCGTGCGTTTTTTCGTCAACGCCGCCGTTAATCGCGTAAAGCAAGCACTTAGCCAAGTTCGCGCGGGCGCCGAAGAATTGCATTTCTTTGCCGGTTTCGGTTGCAGAGACGCAGCAGCAAATCGAATAGTCGTCTCCCCAAATTGGGCGCATCACATCATCGTTTTCATATTGGATGGAGCTGGTTTTCACCGAAATATTCGCCGCATAGGACTTAAATCCTGCAGGAAGGCGCTTCGAATACAAAACCGTGAGGTTGGGTTCGGGAGCAGGGCCCATGTTCTCTAGGGTGTGAAGGAAACGGAAATCGCTTTTGGTCACTAGGCTGCGGCCATCTTGCCCCATACCGCCAACTTCCAGGGTCGCCCAAACGGGGTCACCAGAGAAAAGTTGATTGTAGGAAGGGATGCGGGCGAATTTGACCATTCGGAGTTTCATAACGAGGTGATCGATGAGCTCTTGGGCTTCCGTTTCAGTAAGGATGCCTTTGCGTAAATCGCGTTCGATATAAATATCCAGGAACGTGGAGATACGGCCTACAGACATGGCAGCGCCATTTTGCGTGCGGATGGCGGCAAGGTAACCAAAATAGAGCCATTGCACCGCTTCTTTGGCGTCTTTGGCCGGTTGAGAAATATCAAAACCAAACGAGGCAGCCATTTGTTTCATTTCGCGGAGCGCCTTCATCTGATCCGCGATTTCTTCGCGCAGGCGGATGACATCTTCCGTCATCGTGCCATCGCCGCATTCGGCGAGATCTTCTTCTTTTTTCGCGAGCAAGAAATCGATGCCATAAAGGGCAACGCGGCGATAATCGCCAACGATTCTGCCGCGGCCATAGGCATCGGGAAGACCCGTTAAGATTTTGTTGTGACGGACTAATTTCATCTCCGGGGTATAGACATCAAAGACCGCTTGGTTATGGGTTTTGTGATAATCCGTGAAGATTTTGTGGAGTTCAGGGTTGGGGGTATAGCCATAGGTTTGGCAGGCTTTTTCCGCCATCTTGATGCCACCATAAGGCATGAAGGCGCGCTTTAAAGGCTTATCGGTTTGCAAGCCGACCACCTTTTCCAATTCTTTCGTTTTATCGCCAATATAAGCGGGACCGTAGGCGTTAATGGAGGAAACCACCTCGGTTTCCATATCCAAAACACCGCCTTTGGCACGTTCTTGATGCTGAAGATCCTGCACCATGTTCCAAAGCGTTTCGGTTGCGTCGGTCGGCCCTTCCAAAAAGGAAGCGTCTCCTTGATATTCCGTATAGTTTCGTTGAATAAAGTCACGAACGTTGACGTCTTCATTCCAGTGTCCGGGGGCAAAGCCCTCCCATTGTAATTTCTGTTCCATATTTTCCCTCCTTTGGGGGCATGCAATATTTTGAGAGTTTAGAGGAAGCGTTTCTTTGATTTCAATCAATTTCGCTTCATTTTTTTACAAGAATGTTTTCCGCGTTTTTTACCCGTTCATTCGACGGGGGTTCCACCTTTCCAAGCGAATAATCCAAATGAAGCTCTTTCCATTTGAATTCCCCCATTTTATGGAAGGGGAGCACTTCCACCCGTTCCACGTTATGGAGGTTATCGATGAAACGACGGGTTGCATTCAAATCCTCGTCGAAATCGGTGTATCCTGGCACTAAGACATGGCGAATCCACACGGGCTTATGGATTTCATCCAAATAACGAAGCATATCAAGAATATTTTCATTGCTTTTGCCCGTTAGAACACGATGCTTTTTGCTATCGATTTCTTTGATATCGACAAGCAACAAGTCCGTTACCTTCATAAGGCCTTGGAAGCGGGGGAAGAATGGCTCTTCTCTTGTAAATGGGGATCCCGAAGTATCGATGCAGGTGGATATCCCTTTTTCTTTGGCTTTCGTAAATAGTTCCGTCAAGAATTCGATTTGAAGCAAGGGTTCTCCTCCACTGACGGTGATGCCGCCTTCGTCGCCCCAATAAGATCGATAACGTAACGCTTGTTCCAGAATAGAATCCGCTGATCGAAGTTCTCCACCAGGAGTAGCCCACGTATCGGGGTTATGGCAATAAAGGCAACGCAAAGGACAGCCTTTCAAAAAGATAACAAAACGGATTCCCGGGCCATCCAGGGATCCAAACGTTTCGATCGAATGAATGTTTCCTTGCATCTAAAATCCTCTCAGCACGTTTATTATCTTTTTAAAATATCGAAACTTCCTTGATTTGAATCAAGAATTGACAATTTCTACCAACGCATCGAAATCGCAGATTCGAAAAGCAGAACGTCCCTTCTTTTCCAAGACACCATCTTGCAGCAATTCGCTGATTTTTCGAGATACCGTCTCGGGGCGAAGGGATACCGCCGAAGCAATATCGCTTAATTTCATCGAGAAGGAATCACGGTGAAACTGCGAAGCGCGATAAGCAAATAGTCGAGCGATTTTGGCTTTGGGGTCTGTGGTAGACAGAATCATATTTCGTTCATTCGCATCGTGAAGTTTTTTCGAAAGGATCTCGATCACGGACAAAGCGCCGCGCCCATCCTTTAGATGATTCCGGACGATGGAGACGGGAACTTTGCAGACCACCACTTCATCCATGGCAATGCCGTGGAAGGGGAAAGTGGGTTGTTCGAGAAATAAACCCTCCCAAATCCATTCTCCCTTACCGAAAAACGCGACAATCTTTTCTCTGCCGTCCGAATCGTAATTTACAAGTTTGATGTTCCCTTTATGAATCAAGTAAAGGGAGTCGGCAGGATCGCCAAGAGAAAAAATAGAATCGCCTTTTTGGTAAGTCGACTGAGTCGCCGAAGTAAAAAGCGAATCCTTTTTCCCTTGTTTCTTGTCTTCCTCAAAAAGCCACGCGGATACACATGGAGAGGGGCATTGTTGGCATGGCGTCTTGGTTTTCATAAATAACATTGTCGAACGTTTCAATATCGACTCTAGCAAGATACATGGAAGAAAGAAGAAATCAAGCAAAATACCCCAAAGCCTCTTTGCCTATTTCTCGGGCTTTTTTACCTCTTTATAGGACGTTGTCAAAACTTTGGTCCTCTTTTGTTGCAACATTCTCTCACACGCCTAAAATTGAGGAATCATCAGTAGTGAAAGAGAAGGGTGCTTGTCTTTCTCTAGCGTCTTGAGGAGTATCGGTATGACAGTTATTTACGACGAAAGTCTCGATGGGAACTTAGATATTGAGGAACCAAAAATCTGCGTCATGAAGCGTTCGGGCGAACGAACGAGTTTTGATCGCATGAAAATCGTGGAAGCTATCCGCGGGGCCAACGAAGAAGAAGGCATCGTTTCTGAGCGTTTAACCGAAGAACAAATCAATGGAATCGCTTATGGCATTATGAAGGATGCCATGAATGCGGGACGCGATTTGTCCGTGGAAGAAATCCAGGACAAAGTCGAGGATGCTTTGATGGGCACCGGCAAATACAAGGTTGCCCGTCTTTATATCACCTATCGTTATAAGCACGGCGAAAACCGAAAAATGAGCGATATCGACCAGAAAATCGCTGGTGTTGTCGAACGCTCTAACGAAGAAGTCAAACAAGAAAACTCCAACAAGAATCCGACGATTCTTTCCGTTCAACGCGACTATATGGCCGGGGAATGGAGCCGTTATTATACGAGCCGTTATTTGCTTAGCGACGACATCGTCCAAGCTCACCGCGAGGGCATCATCCACTTCCACGACGCCGACTATTTTGCCCAGCACGAGCACAACTGCGACCTCGTTAACCTCGAGGATATGCTTCAAAACGGAACCTGCATTTCGGGCACTCATATCGATACCCCGCATAGTTTCTCCGTCGCTTGCACCGTTGCCAGCCAAATTGTAGCCCAAGTCGCTTCGAGCCAATATGGTGGACAAACGATCACCATGAGTCACTTGGCTCCGTTTGTCGACGTTTCGCGCAAGAGAATTGCCAAACGTTTGAAAGCGGAATTTGAATCCGCTGGTATCGAAACCTCCAGCGATAAGTTCAATCACTTGGTCGAGCAAGAAGTCCGCAAGGAAATTGAAACGGGCTGCCAAACCATCCAATATCAGTTGATCACGTTGCAATCCACCAACGGCCAAGCTCCTTTCGTAACCGTCTTCCTCTATCTCCACGAAGTCCCGGAAGGCCGCACTCGGGATGACCTCGCCCTCATTATCGAAGTCATGCTCAAGCAACGCATTCTTGGAGTCAAAGACCGCACCGGGCAATATATCACCCCGGCTTTCCCCAAACTCATCTACGTCCTTCAAGACGACAACATCGACGAAGGAACCCCCTATTTCTATTTGACCAAATTGGCCGCGGAGTGCACGGCCAAGCGCATGGTCCCCGACTACATCTCCGAAAAGAAGATGTTCGAATTAAAGGGTGATTGCTACCCTTGCATGGGTTGTCGTTCCTTCTTAACTCCGGACCGCTTCACCGATGCGGGCATTGGTAACATTGCCAACGCTTTGGATTATGTTCCCGGTAAGCACCGCTACTACGGCCGCTTCAATCAAGGCGTCGTCACCATTAACCTTGTCGATGTGGCTTGCTCTAGTGGCAAAGACGAAGAACGCTTCTGGGAGATCTTCCGCGATCGTTTGGAACTTTGCCACCGCGCCTTGCAACTTCGCCACAAGCGCTTGCTCGGCACTCCAAGCGACGTGGCCCCAATTCTTTGGCAGGATGGGGCTTTGGCCCGTTTGAAGCCAGGAGAAACCATCGATAAGCTTCTCTTCAATGGCTATTCCACGATTTCTTTGGGCTATGCCGGACTCGCCGAATGTGTCTATTACATGAAAGGCGTTTCCCACACTTCGGGAGCAGGGGAAGAGTTTGGCATTCGCGTCATGAAGCTTCTCAATGATTCCTGCGCTAAATGGAAGAGAGAAGAAAACATCGACTACTCCGTCTATGGCACTCCTCTTGAGTCCACGACCTACAAATTCGCCAAGTGTCTCCAAAAGCGTTTCGGCATCATCCCCGGAGTTACCGACCATAACTACATCACCAATTCCTATCACGTCAACGTCCGGGAAAAGATCAACGCCTTCGATAAATTGACCAAGGAAGCCCAATTCCAACAGCTTTCTCCAGGTGGAGCCGTGAGCTATGTTGAGGTCCCGAACATGCAGAATAACATCCCTGCGGTTCTTGCGATCATGAAACATATCTACAACACGATCGTCTACGCGGAGCTCAACTCCAAAAGCGACCTTTGCGAGAATTGCGGCTATACCGGCGAAATCAAAATCGTCAAAGACGAAACCGGCAAACTCGTTTGGGAATGCCCCAATTGCGGCAACCGCGACCAAAGCAAGATGCATGTTGCCCGTAGAACCTGCGGGTATATCGGCACCCAGTTCTGGAATCAGGGCCGCACGCAGGAAATCCAAGACCGCGTCCTGCATCTAAGCTTAGGAACCTTGGACGAAGAAGCTGAGAAGAAAAAAGCGGAAGAAAATAAATAAAATAGAAAGCCACAGGGATTCCTTGTGGCTTTTCGATAGGAGGACAAAGATGCATTACGGACAAATCATGATCGCCGATAGCGCGAACGGAGCAGGGATTCGCCTCACCCTATTTGTTTCGGGATGCACGAATCATTGCCCCGGGTGTTTTCAGCCAGAAACTTGGGACTTCTCTTTTGGAGAGCCTTATACCCAAGAGGTGGAAGACAAAATCCTCGACGAACTTCAAAAACCCTACTACGACGGATTGACGATTTTAGGAGGCGAACCTTTTGAAATCGAAAATCAACCCGCCCTTCTTCCCCTAATTAAGCGCGTTCACGAAATGAATCCGAAACGAACTATTTGGATGTATACCGGGTTCCATTACGAAGACCTTTTGCCGGGTGGAAAACGCTACACGCCCTTCACGGATTCCATTTTGGATAAGATTGATATCCTCGTGGATGGGCCCTTTCAAGAAGAAAACAAAAACATCTCTTTGAATTTCCGCGGATCCACCAACCAACGAATCATTGATATCCCCCAAACAAGAAAAGCGGGGCGCATCGTCTTATCCCCGCTTCAAGAAAGTTCTCTTCTTTAATCGTCTTTTTCACTCCAACCAATCTTCTCGGCGAATTGGTTATTCACCGCGATTTTTAATTGATAACGATCTTCTTCTAGCTCACTAGCAGGAGAGAGGAAGACCAAAGCCCCATTTTTCTCTTGGCTTGCCCGGTGGGCGGGCATCACTTTATAAGTGAGCCTTCCTTTTTGCTTCATCGAATAATCCTTGTCGAGGAAGGAAGAACGCTCTAATACGGCAAGCAATTGGTAACGAGGGGAATCTCCTTCCGCGCGATATAAGGCAAAAGGCCCTTCCCCTTGCCAAGATAGATGCACGCCATCCATCGCATAGGAAGCTTGGAAGTGCTGAATAGGAGTAAAGACTTCGGGAGGAACAAACCCTTTTATCACATAGGTATGCCCTGGAATGGTGGGGAAAGAAACTTCCGTCCCTTCGACGTTGGAGTACGCCCCTTCTTCGCTTTCCACTTGAATCGCGGGGGTAATCCCCTCATAACGAATCCGTGCTTCTTGCCCTTTCAAAGAGAGAAGACGAACTTCTTGGATCACCCCGTCTTCATAACGGCAGGAAATCTCGAAATTGCCACGGGCTTTTAATCCGCGGAAGGATACCTTTTTCCAAGAAGAAGGCAAGGCAGGTAGCAAAGAAATATATCCTTCATGACTTTGAAGGAGCATCTCCGCAATCCCAGCCGTCGCCCCAAAATTTCCATCGATCTGGAAAGGCGGATGGACGTCCCAAAGGTTCGGATGGGTCTTCTTTTCTAGGAGCATTCTTAATAAGCGATAGCAATGGTCTCCATCCCCAACGCGAGCCCAGCAGCAAAGGCGATGTGCCAAAGCCCAGCCGGTGGAGAAATCCCCGCGAAGTTCCAAGGTGCGTTTCGCCGCGTCTAACCACGCGGGAGTTTGATGGGTGATTAAGCTTCCCGGCATTAAACCGACGAGCTGAGAAAGATGACGGTGATGATATTCGCCGATTTCCCCGTAGAAATGCTCTTCTTGGTATTCTTTGATTTGCCCGCTGTAGCCAATTTGGACGGGGTCGTAATGGTTGGCTTGAAGACATTCTAATTTTGTGGTGTCGTCTTCTTTTCCTAAAACCGCGGCGATACGTAGGTCATTTAAAGCATTATCCTGCATCATTTGCTCGTCAAAAGCGCAGCCAACCGTGTGATAATATTGCTGAGCAGGGTCGCTTAATACCCAGTGTCCACCTAAAAGCTGCTCCGGGGAAGCCGAATACGAGCAAAGATATTTATCGTCATATTTTTTGACGCAGCGGACAAAGAACTTCGCCATGCCATGAACAGCGGGTTCGACGTATCGGGATGCAAAATCCTGATCTAAGGTAAAGGCATAGGCATCATAGAACAAACGACTAGTCATTCCTCCGGTTCCAGGACCCGAATGAGTTTGATGACGCATGCCCTCAATTTCGTAGGCAAAAGCACCTGTTCCGATGATCCAACCGCATTTCCCTTCCCCCGCTTCATAGGAGGCGGGATTTTCTTCCTGAACCCATTTCGACGCGCTGGTTTGCGCATAAGGCAAATAGGCCAAGAAGAAATCTGCATAGGCATCAAAAGTTTCGCCAAGATTCGTGACAAAAGCCGGCCAGTAATTCATCTGGATATTGATGTTATGCCAGAATCCGCTCCCCCACGGGGATTTATCATGAGCCGTCCATACTCCTTGCAAGGAAGCGGGCAAACTGCCTTTTCGAGAAGAAGAAACCAAAAGGTGACGGCCGTACTGGAAATAAAGTTCTTCTAAATAGGGAATGGATTCCCCTTGACGGCAGCTTTCTAATAATTCATCCGTATAACGAACGTCTTCTTTTCCTCCAAGATCCAAGTCCACGCGTCCCATTAAGGAGACATAATCTTGGAGATGACGTTTCCTAAGCTCGGCATAACCAAGTTCCATCGCGTTTTGAAGACGTTTCGCAACATCTTCATGAGGATCTTTTCCTTCCGCCTTATGGCTGAAGAAAGTCTCAGGGCAAAGCGAATAAGAAGTTCCCGCGGCATAGAAAATCGATACACGGGTCGCTCCTTTGATGCAAAAAGCCGCTTCTTTTTGTTCCACGGATCCATTAGAAACTACTCCCAGCCTTCCTTCATAAATCAGGTTTTTGGCAGGATGGGTTCCTCGCATCACAAGAACATTTTGTTCAAAATAGACCTTTCCTTCTCTTCCGCCATCTTCGATGCTGCGTTTTCCCAAATAGGAGATGACAAGGCCAATCTTCAAATCAACGGGCTGATTCGCTTCGATGGAATAAGCGAAACAATGATCGGGGTAGGAGCAAAAGCATTCCCTTTGGATGCGATTGCTTCCATCAAAAAAGGAAGAGGAGGCACATCCGGTTTGAAGAGACAAGGAACGGAGGTAGTCCGTGATGCTATTTTGGGGTTGATAGGCAATATGGATCTCCGAAAAGGAGGAAACACCCCCATGCGGATAGTCGTTTGCATATTCATTCGTGGTGAATTGGATTTCCTCATCTTCAATCCCGCCAAACACGCTTGCCCCGAAATACCCATTTCCAATGGGAAGGGAATATTTCTCCCATCCTTCGATATTCATGGGCGCAGGTTGCCCGTAACGTAATTCTAATTTCTTCATAAAACGCCCCTTTTAAATTTCGCTTGTAGAAATCGACCAACGGTAATTATTCACGCGCAATCCTTCTGGACGGTAAGAAGGAAGTTGCTTCGCTTCCAGTTCTTCAATCGAATCGATTTCTCCCTTTAAATAAGCGTTTAATCGGCGTTTTGCATAGGCCATGCGTTCTTTTAATCCGCCGAGTCGTGCACATTGGATTTCGTAGCCAAAGGCTTTGTTTTCTTTGAGCCACATTTTTTCAAACGCGTCTTGGAAAACATTCAAGGATTCCACGATGGCATCGCATTCGTCGCAAAGGAATCTAAGCTCCTTTTTATCTTGGGCAAAATAAGCTTCATGGGCCTTGATTCCCCAATAGGCTTTATGTTCTAAAACCCCACACAAAGAAGCGACCATATCAAAGACGTAACGGTAAGGCTCATTCCGTTTTCCCGCTTCCTCAATTTCTATTTTCATCGCCTTAAAATCCATGGGATCCAATTCTTTGAAGTCCAAGTCATAGACGCCCATCAAGGGATCGGAATAAAGCAGGCATTTGGATAAGCTATTGGCCCCGCCAAGCGGCTTGCCTTTTAGGGTTCCTAAATTTGGTTTATCTAAAAGCAGGAAATCTTCAAAAGACAATCCAAGGACATCCTTCATTTTTTTCGCGATGTCTGAAACATTCTCGTTCCCTTTGGCAAACTCGGAAGCCGCAAAAATAACGGGCAAGGCTTCATAAAGGGAGCATTCTTTTCCGTTATCTCCCCAGAGGGTAAGCAGGTAATGCTCCACATGATTTTTTCTCATGCTTTGGAAAGAAGCTTTCAATAGACCGAGCGAATAGGCATTCTGCGGGCAGAATCCACGCCAGGTATATCCGGCGCCAGCGAACCAAACGGGATGATGGAATTCGCCATAGAATTCAAACATGCGGTCATAGAAGTGGGGATCTTCATGCCCGTAGTCCCAATAGGCGAGGCTGACGTTAGAAGGAATCCGATTCACCACCTCTTCGGGAGCGTGGAAATTTTCGATGTCGATTTCATCCAAATAATGGCCATTATTAGACAAACGAACGAACATATCGCCCCACATATGGCAGTCAAAATCATATTTTTTGGCTATTTTAGCCACGCGTTCCAAATGGCGGGCGATGATTTCGCCTTGCTTTTCGTAACCATATTCCCGGAGATGCTTCCCATATCCAAGGTTATAGGCTTCATCCATTCCAATGTTGAGGTTTTTCGAAGTAAAGCAAGCCCGGACATTGGCGATCAAACGTTCTATGAAATCGTATACCTCTAGCTTATCCACGTTGAGGATATCGTCGATATCAAGCAGTTTTTGGAAGCAGCCAAGTTTCGCTGGATTCGTGAAATGGGCCAAGGTTTGGATGCAGGGGATAAGTTCTACTCCTTTGGAAGCGCAATAACGATCCAATTCTTGGATTTCCTCCTTGGAATAGGCCCCGCGAAGATATCCAAAATAGGGCTCCCCATCGATTTCATAAATATCTTCGCTATAAAGTTCTAACGTGTCGTAGCCCATCTTGGCAATCAAATCCACGAAGCGAATCAATTCGTCGTGATTTAAAACCCCATTACGGGAAACATCGACCATAACACCGAAATGCTGATATCCTTGCATACAAAATCCTCTGTTAGCTTGATTGTACATGGAATTCTATCAATCGTTTCTTCCTATTTTCACCATGAGTAAAAAACATGAAAAACTTGTACAAAAAACAAACCAGCAAAATCATAGTTTTATTAGATTCCATAGGCCAAAACTCCTCTTTATGCCATAATGAACACATGAATTTCACTTTAGAAAATAACGTTTTACGGATCGGGGTCACTTCTTTTGGAGGAAACCTTACCTCCGTTTTTGATAAAACCCGGAACGAAGAACTCTTCTATCAGCCTCTTCTAGAATCTTGGCAACGTCAGGACCATTTCCTCTTCCCCTTCACCGGAAGAATGGTCGATGGGAATTACCTTTATCACGGCAAAACCTATACCATGCCGATGCACGGCCTGTTGTTAAACCAAGAAGGGCGAGGAAGAAAAGAATCCGATACCACCATCGAAATCGTTTTTGCCTCTAATGAAGAAACATTAATCCATTACCCCTTCCCCTTCGAAGCAAAAGCCACATTCTCTCTTTTGCCCCACGGGGTTCAAGTTGCTTATGAAATCCAAAATAAGGGGGACAGTACCCTAATATTCGGACTTGGCGGCCACCCCGCATTCCGCGTCCCTTGTCAAAAAGAACCAAATGGAATTCTAGAAACTTCCGGGAACACCCTTCTTCTTCCGCCCTGCAAAGAAGAAATCAAAATGACGGAATTATTGCCGGGAGGGTTTGTCAGCGATCGTCTTCTGATAGTCCCCGGGCTTCAAAATAACGTTATTGATTTATCCTCTGATTTCTTCCAAAAAGTAGACACGGCAATTCTTGACTCAAGGAACTTTGAAGAGGTCGTTTTAAATAAGAAAGACGGATCCAAAATTCGTTTCCACTTAGGATCTGCCCCCCATCTATGTTTGTGGCGGAATTTAAAAGGGGATTTCGTCGCCATCGAACCTTGGTTATCTACTCCTGATGTTTTGCCTCTAGAAAAGGATTTGGAGAAAAAGAAAAACCTTCTCCATTTAGAGACCGGAAAAACATTCGTCTACTCCTATTCCTTTGATATTGAATAACAAAAGGATGTCTCCCAATCGCAGGAAACGGCCTTTTAAATTCAACGGTTTATCGCGGGTTATAATCGTAAAGGCAGCTATAGTACAAAGGATTGTTAAGCTTGGCATTGTAGGAATAATAAAGCGTCGTTCCGTCCTCGTAGTCCTTGAATTCCTTTTTCACGATGGTCTCGTTGTTTTGGCTTAAGCAATAGCCGGCACGCGAATCAGATAAACCGATCTCGGGCCCTTCAGATCCATCCGCGTAAGAGAATAAAACGTCATTAAATGTTCAGGCCTTTACGTTCGTACAACGCCTGTAAGCAACCCGCATTCCAATTGTAATCACGGTTTTTATGCCAAAAAGCTGGAAGTGCGAATATCGATTTCAACTCCGCGTTTAGAAACTCTCGTCAAATCTTGCAAACGAAAAGGCCGCCTTTTCGACGGGCAGCCTTTTCGAATGGATATCTACGGTTTTAAGCCGCTTTGTCTTCGTCGACAACCGCTTCTTTTTCGTTGCTTGGATAGGCCTTTTCAAACAAGGCGTTCAAGTTCTTCACGAATTCGGCTTTGTCTTCGATTTCAAATCCTTCGGCAAGCATCGCTTCGTCGTAAAGCAAATGTCCGACCGCGGCGATTTCTTTTTCATCCGTCACATTGGCAAGGCTTCTAAATAACGGATGGTTCGGGTTGATGTTCAAAACCTTTTGGGCTTGAACTTTTTCTTCCGGATGAGCATCCGTCTCCGGATTCTCATTGAGGGTCTTCGCCATCTGCATGCTCAAGCCATTCTTGGTCGAAATCGATACCGGCGCGTCTTCGAGCTGCAGGGAAAAACCCACTTCATCGACTTTGCCCGTTAACGCAGACTTCACATCATCGAGGAAACGACGGTGTTCCGTGGACAAGGATTCGATTTCCTTCTTCTCCTCATCGCTTAAGGATTCTTTATCTTCCGCGGTGATGTTCTTGAAGGACAATTCTTTGAACTCCTGCATGGCTTGCAAAGTGAATTCATCGATATCGTTGGTCAAAAGCAGCACGTCTTCCCCGGATTTCCGGTATTTAGCCATCTCCGGCAGCATCTTTAACGATTCGATCGTCTTGCCCGACACATACCAAATGGTCTTTTGTCCTTCCTTCAAGGCGGCTTTATAGTCGTCTAACGAAATGGGCTTATCTCCATTTAAATGATCGAAGACCAATAGATCCTGAAGTTCTTCTTTCTTCATTCCATAGGAGCTATAGATGCCGAACTTAATGAAGGATCCATATTCTTTCCAGAATTCAAGATATTTCTCGTAATCCTCTTTCTTCCATTGAATCAAACGATCCACGACCTTCTTTTCAATGTTTTTGGCTACCTTCGATAGCAAAGGATTCTTTTGAAGCATTTCACGGGAGATGTTCAGCTGCAAATCCTCGGAGTCGATTAAGCCGCGGAGGAACTTAAGATAGTCGGGGACGAGCTCTTTGTTCTTTTCCTCGATAAAGATTCCTTTGGCATACAGGGCTAAGCCTTTTTCATAATTTTGAGAATAGAGGTTATACGGGGCGCGAGCAGGAATATAAACAAGCGCGTTATATTCCAAAGTTCCCTCGACCTTGATATTCATCGCTAGCATCGGGTCTTCATAATCGTTGAACCGATTCTTATAGAATTCGTTGAGGTCTTTATCCGTGACGTCTTTCTTCGCTTTCTTCCATAACGGAATCATCGAATTTAAAGTCTCAATCACTTCTTCATCATGATACTTGTCTTTGATGGGTTTGCCATCCGCGTCGACGTCTTGAACGGATTTCTTCACTTTTTGTTGAATCGGATAACGGATGAAATCGCTATATTTCTTCACCAAACGAGAAAGGGTCCATTCTTCAAGGTAGGTCGAATATTTCTCGTCTTCTTCGTCGTCTTTTAAATAAACGCGAACCGCCGAACCGGAATCCGGCAAGAAAGAATTGGGATCATCTTCAATCGTATAGGTTTCTACGCCATCACTAGAGAATTTATAGGCATTGCCTTCCAAGTCCTTGGTGTAGACTTCAATCTTTTTTGCCACCATGAAGGCGCTATAGAAACCAACGCCGAATTGACCAATTAAATCGACGTCTTCCTTGTTGTCTTTGGCTTCTTTCATCTTCTCCAAGAATTCCTTGGTGCCGCTTTTAGCAATGGTGCCAAGATGGTTCTCGAGGTCTTCCTTGGACATGCCAATGCCATTATCTTGGATTTGAAGCCAACGTTCGTCCTTATTGACCGAAAGGAAAATCTTATGGTCTTTCGTCGGGTATTTTCCTTCGCTAGAAACGGCGAGGAAACGGTATTTATCAATCGCATCACTCGCGTTAGAAATCAATTCGCGAAGGAAAATTTCCTTGTTGGAATAAATGGAGTTGATCATCAAGTTCAAAAGTTGTTTGGACTCGGTTTTAAATTGTTTTTCTTCTTTCATCTTTCGTATCTCCTTTTGAGTTTTAGCAGTTAATACGTTCGAGTGCTAACGTTCTATATCTTACTTCCTTCTCCGCCTTTATCAAGGGGGTTGCGTTACTTTTTTTCATTCCATTTTTATTCTGACTAGAGGGGTGATTCCTTGAACTTAGAAGTTAACTTAGTAGTTGGACTTCTAAGTTAACTTCTAAGTTAATTTCAAGAGGTTTGTTTCATGACTTTATGATCAAATATATCGATTAAAGGTTGCTTTTGCTTACTTGCTTCACCAGGCATTAGACGAAATTTCGTAGTTACTCTTCTTTTCTAAGTAGACTCTTTCCTTGGATTGATCCGTCAATTTCCATGCTTAGTCTCCTCTTTTCGCGCACCATCTACTGCTTCCAAGAAAAACGATTATAATGGAAGCAATGCTAGAACGATTAACGATTCATAACCTTGCCATTCTCTCCAACGTCGATGCTCATTTCCACGACGGATTCACGGTTTTAACCGGTGAAACCGGAGCAGGAAAAAGCCTTGTCATCGATTCTTTATCTTTATTATTGGGCGCACGCGCATCCACCGAACTCATCCGCGCCGGTGAAGATAAAGCCTCCATCCAAGGCATTTTCACTTCTTCTCCACGTATCGAGGCATTCTTGGCTAAACGCGATATTCCTTCCCAAGACTCACTCACCGTTGAACGCATCATTGGGCGAAGCAAAAGCTACGCCAGAATCAACGGAGTCACCGTTTCTTTACCCGATTTGCAAAAATTAGGGAGCGAACTCGCCGACATCCATTCCCAATTCGATTTCCAAAAGATTTTAAACCCTGAGAATTATCTTTCCATTATCGATGGATTGTCCCCCTCGC